>JACDJB010001646.1_pt1 | contig 17728 bp, 18 predicted proteins | sample 7454121 | NCBI WGS metagenome assembly JACDJB01 (sample SAMN14253290, study PRJNA609438) | sludge metagenome | isolation source: sludge after 25d culture with pyrite | collected 2018-12-20 | reverse complement strand
GCCTGAGCGACCATCAGCGGCAGATCGCACCTACCGGGGGTCTTGGTCGGATGCGTACTGAGAACGCGTCGCTGATCTCTCTATTCCAGCCACGCATCATCTTCACAAGCGGGACCAAATCTCCGTTGTGCACCTTGTTTGCTGTTGCTGTTTTGGTGGTGTGACTAGGGGGGTTGGTCGAAATCCAAGATCCGCTAGTCGAGTTGGGCACGAGAAATCCGCCACCTTTTCTATTGTAGCAAGGTACGACATCAACAGCGAAGTCGGTAAAGCTGATAGTGACCGCTTGGCCGTTTCTGCTGATCTTTGGAGTCTTCGGATAGGTCTTCAGAAGAACTGTGCGAAGGCGATCTAGCAAGGCGGCGGGTGTGTACTTTTCATAGTAAGAGGGATCGATAACAACGAAGATATCAATGTCACTCTTGCTAAGAGGGCCGATCATAGTTGATCTTGCGTATGAACCTCCTAAGAATGAGGTGATCACTCTTAATTCGTCGGACACTGCGTCCCGAACGTTTTGTTGACGTGTTGAAACGGTAGAAGCTTGCAAATCGGAAATTTCTAGATTCTCTTTCAGCTTGTTGAAGCCCGCAATTATGGTCGTTGGCATTGCGTTAGAACCCTTAAATAGATCGACTCGGAAATGGCCTGAGCCTAGCAGATTTTCACTTATGTGGTTCAAATGGACTTAAATAAGATATCGGATCGTGATCTTCTGACGCTCATACTTGCTGCGGATGACGAAGCGCTGACCGAGGGGGACGATCCCAAGCAGCGCAGCTTAAGTGTTATTCCGAAAGTTATGGAGAAACTAGGTTACACCAGTTTTATCATGGCTGGCTCCGCAGCGCCCCCGCTTGTTAAGCGCATCGTTGACCTCCACGGCAAACTATATCGTCCCGAAGATGTAGGAGTTGGGGGAGTCCACGGTGGTGTATTTATGTTTCGAGACATTTTCGTTCGGGTGAGTATACCAATTATCTACGGGAGGGTATCTATCGATCCCATCGCGCTGGCAGAGTTCTCGCCCAATCAGGTGAGATGGCTTCATTCGCGGCCAAAAGAACTCCATGCGTATCTTGATCAGTTTACTGACATCATGGATTTCGCTGGCGCTATAGTGCCTTTTGCTGGCTACTCTTCATTGAGCGCAGCACCGCTAAAAGTTTTATGGTTGTCAGCCTTTCAGCTTCAGGCGGCAGCGGCAGCGCTTACCGCTGCATTTGATTTTCGTGGAGCAGTGCAATCGGCTCTCATAGGGGCAGAGTTAGCCTTGAAAAGCGGCCTGACCTTCGTTGGAGCGAGCGAGAAGCAGAAGCGGGATCACGGCCATAACCTTGCTTCAGCCGCGAAGGCATTTTCAAAAACTCAATCCGGTTTCGATTTGGACAGAGTCCTGAGCACCCTCGCGAAATTTCCGGCATACGTTGCTAATCGATATTCTCCGACGCAGCCAAGTCGAATCGAGACGGGGCATATCGTTATGGGGGCACAGTACGTTGCGGCCGAGGTCGTCCGGCAAATGACGGGATATTCGTTTCGATCCGCCATGAGCGGAGCGCCACAACGTTCGTATCCTTCCCTCTAGCGAACGTCGCGGGCTTGCTCACAAGCGGTTGCTGACAAGATAAAATTGTCTAGCAGAAGACCGTCCTCGTCGAAGTAGCCATAGCTATACTCATAACCCAATGCGAGCATCGTTTTTACGTCCTTGTTCTCGCAATTATTTACAAGTAGGGCTTTTCGTTGGGCCTGTTGCTTTGCCTCAGTCCACGCCGATTTCGTTAAGTAGAGCTCATAAATATACGCAATGAGCCTGTTCGACCTTTGCACTCGCTTGAGAGATGTCAGGCTATCAATCTTCATCGGCATCTTTTCGTTCATCGACGCGAACTGAGCATCAAGTCGAGCGTTTACAGCATCTATCGTGATTTGTCCGTTTGTTGATTTGTTTTTTGAATCGTTCTGAAAATCTGCCGACGACAATGTTGCGGCTTCGCTTTTGAACGCATTAAATTGTTGGCGCAGGTCGGTCAGTATTTTCGCCCAAGCGGTAGCTTCCTTAGCAAAGCACCCCTCTGATTGTCCTCGTTCTAGAAGCTGAACTCTCAGACCTAGTTCACCCAAAACAAGACCGTTTGCAGCAATAGCTCGCGATAGGAACGCCGCGCGATCTTTGTTGGTTGCCGCAGACAGCGTCACGTCCTTATATGCTCTCATGACCGCTTCGAGGCGGGGTGTGCTTTTTTGGAAGTCCTCAGCAATGCGACGGCAGTCAGCAAGCGCGGAGGTAGACGCGATTGCCATGGCGGCCAACACAAAGCAGAATTTCATTTGGCAACTCTAGCAGTTCAGACTGAAAACCGTTCAATAGCGACGAGGTCGTCTGTCTAGCTAGACCCTATGTGCGTGCAGTTCTCGAAAAATATATTCCCGCGAGTAGCCCGGCAAAGCCTAGTGCGAGAATCCAACGGTACGGAACGCTTAGACCTGTACCGGGCAACGTTTCGAGGCAACCGAAATCGCCGCTGCCTTTGCAGTCCGCGTAAATTATGACGACGTTACTTCGCATTACGTTGTCCAAGACACTTCTTTTCGTGTCGTAAGTGGAAAATAGAAATCCAATCAACGTAAGGCCGATTGAGGCCAAGACGATTAAAAGCCCCAAATTTTTACGAATTGTCATCCGGAACGCCTTCTGAGTTGATTAAAGTTGCGGGGTCTCACGAGTAGGTGCCGGGAATGAGGGCAAAAGCCCCCTGACAACGACCTAAAGCAATATCAGCTAAATATCTGATTTTTAGATAATCTGTAAATCCGAATATTTGTTTGCCCCTCATTTGGGGCAAGGTATGCCAAAGACCCTTGGGTCGGCACGACAAAGAGCGCTTATCGCTCTTCTGATAGATCGTCGACTGAAGGCGGGCCTTACTCAGGCGACGCTGGCGAAGAAGCTGCGCCGATACCAATCATTTGTCGCTACGGTCGAAAGCGGTCAGCGTCGAATCGACGTTGTGGAATTCCTAGATTTTGCCGATGCCATTGGGTTTGATGCAAATGAGGCGCTAAAGGTGGTCCGCCGCGCGAAATAAGCTGCCGCCGTTATCAGGCGTCTGTGTTGATCCAGTGCATAAGGGCAAGATTGTCGGATGTGTCGAGATGGCAATACTCTGCCAGCCACATGGCTGCTTGATAGCTCTGAGTTAGAATTGGCATCGGGCCGAAGGCGTAACACAGCATTTGATCATCATCGGTCCTGACGCCTACACGCTCTAATGCCCAAAGTGGTTGTCGGATACGAGTGCCCCGAACCCAAAGCACATGGCTACCTGAGAGTTTCTTGAAGACCGTTGCTTCTTTTAGCTGCCACCCGCGAGGTCGATATCGCCCCTCGTAATATCCCGCCAGCATCAACTCGTTACGGCTTGGGATGTAAGCATGTCGAGCATATCGTATCATGTCGTCAGGCAGGCCGGTTGCGTGTCTGTCGACGAGTTCTGGCAAGTCAGTGACCACGCTGCCAGTGTTATGGATCGCGATCATGTCTTGCCTTTCAAGTTGGATGGTTCGATTTTTAACAGGTTACGGTCAGAGGCCGGGCTGTCCGAGTACCGCGACAATCGCGAAGTAATGCATTGGGTGTGCTTTTCTCTGCCGCGACATTTCAAATAATTCAAATTCGCGAATCGGTCGGGCATCCCGGACATCTCGGACTCCTCACGCTCTATTGTGGCTTTCAATGCCTTCGGCTGCTGGCCGGCGCTCGGACGACGGTCGGTCATTGAGCCCAAGATACCTGTTCAAAGCGGCCTCCATGGCCACCGAATCGGGAATGTTGTAGGCGCGAGGTCGCTGTGTGCTGCCGGAAATGGTCATTCGAGTGGGCGCGCCGAACATCGCCGTAAGTTGTCTGCCGAATACGTTCTCAGAAACAGGAAAGGCTTTGTGCTGGTTGCAGTACCCAGCATAGGCTTTGCGCAAATCCTCACTTGTGATCGTCGCATTCAGTGAAATCGGAGAAAGCCCTCCTACCAAAGCATCGGCCTCAATGCAGGATTGCAACCAACGAGCCATGCTATCTGCGCTCATCCTTTGTTGAGCTTTTGACTCTTCTGTTTTTGGCAGATTACGAGGGTGCCAGTTCTTTAAGTTCAGGTTTTGCAGCAACCACAAGAATTGCTCTCGTCCTCCATCGCCGAGGTCTTGGTAAAGCGGGCCAAACCAACGGGCATCCTGTCCTTTTTCTTGGCTAACTTCGAGCACAAAAAATCGCCGATCCGACACACCAGCCTGCACGGCATGGTCATGGTTGGTTGTCATGATCATGTGAATACGGTTGGATACATCCCAACGTGGTCCATTCTTGAATTCGATGGTGATGGTGTCGCCGGTGATAAATGACTTAAGAGCATCTGCCGCGCTGCGGTCACCCGCCCAAACCATTTCCTCTGCGCAGGCCATGCACACGGTCTCAAGATCGGCGTTAAACCTGCCGAGGAGGCGTTCCTTGTTATCAAAGACTCGGGCGTGTCGGCCAAACAGATCGCGCATAACGTAGCTGAGCGTGGACTTACCAGTGCCCTGAGAGCGGCTTTTCAGAACGATCACCGTACCAGCGGGCAGGTGCGGATTCTGGATCGTCCAAGCAAGCCAGCGCATCAAATACTTAAATTTAGCCCGGTCTCTCTTGCAGAGAATGACGTGTATATGGCGAAGCAAACGGCGTTGCTTCGCCCATCCACGTTGAGGCGGGACTGCGAAGCCATGCCAAAGGTTGTAGGTTCCTTCGGTCGCGGCTCCGGGCTTTTCGGCTGGATCGAAGATAGGAGTGCGTTGATTGCGGTCCGGATGTTCAAGCCAAAATTTTTCTGCTCTGACGAATGTGGTCGCGCCCTTGTTGTCGATAAGCGATACGGAAATATTGCGGACTAGAACACTGAAATCGGCCTGCGATAGATAAGATAGAGTGCCGTCGCTATTGATTTGGGCGATTCGCGTCCCACCGCGCCCTACGAGAATGACGAACCATGCGTTCAGCAGAGCTAGGGCATCGGCCGCACTGCGTACTCCGCCACGCAGGGGCGCTCTCATCGCTGCGGAACTTTGTTGCGGCCCTTGGCTGAGTTGGTTACCTCGCAGGTAACCTGCCGATTCTACCGGCTGGGGTAACGGAGAACTCAGGTTCCCCAAGCCACTTGAAAGATCATTGGCGAATGTTATTGCCGCCTTCTTGGGAAATCGAGCCAGCCAGTCTTCATCCGGATCAGAGTCGCCCGAACCTTGAAATGCATTCCCCAGAACGCTCGTCCTAGAGGCGGCAGGATTATCCTTCGGCGGTCTGGGATTTCGTTCCTTCCGCAGGTCTTCAAACAAGCTGCTCACCCTTGTTCTCCAACGGTCTTAATCGGAGCCTTCAATTCATAAGTGAGGTTTTCATCGCCTCCCAAATTGATGTTGATCGTGACGGTTTCGTTGTTGGCCGATTGATCGCGATGACTCGCTGCGGCAACGGCACGAAGCTCACGCGCTGCATCTATGCGATGACGCGGCGAAATGCTTTCGTTGGACAGTATCGCGCCAAGAACGTCAGGTGCTTTGGCAAAGTGACGGTTGGCCGCTTCCTGTGCTGCATTGCCGTTGGCCAGGCGACCTTCTAATTTCAGGCGCACTAGCTCTTCAAGGGACCGGCTTGCGGATAATTCGAGCCATGCCGCATCGGAAATTCCCCATTTTAGGCGCAAGGTGACTTCGGTCAGCAAGCCCTCAATGCTTCGTGCGCAATCCTCCACGAAAGCGTGACCGAGTTCGCTATCAAGATCGACTTGATCGCCATGCAGACGAAGTTGGCTTGCTTGGATCATGGAGCATCCCCAGCGTCGGGGTCGCGGATTACATCGCCAAGGCGATATCGAACGAGCCGCCCGTACTTCAGGTAACGTGGCCATTCGCCCTTGGTGCGGCGGACGGCAAGCGCCGTCTCGGATATCTGCGCAACGGCAGAAGCCTCCGCAGGTGTGATCAGAGCCTGAGGTGGCAGGCGATAAATCTGCTCAAGCGGGCGGGCCGCAGGTCTGGGGCGTGGGGCATTAGCCGCTGATGCGTGAGCTTGCGCTTTGATTTCTGTCATAGGTACCTCCTACGACAACCCTAGCAAGTGCTTGATTTGGGACTGTTACGCTAATTCGAAAAGAATTCTGAGGGCCATTTGGCGAAGCAATCGCGATCTAGTCATCCGAATTAGTAGGTCGGATCGGCAACCTTGTTACAGGGCCTACGGAAGCGTGTGCGGCCGTTATTCGCGCTGGTCTCGCAGAGACACCCTGCTCAGGCAGAATACTCCATACGATCTTGCGAGCCGTTTGCGCTATCGCCTCTACTTCCGCGACCACGCCGATTTTGTCGTCGTCAGACCTGAGTGAATTGCCTGAAATGCTTTCTTCTAGAAATATCTGTCTGATTTCGGATGCGAGCATCTGACTGCCATAGTCCGGCGGACGTCCCCGACCGATATGTTGAGCCGAGATGCCATTTCCGTAAGAGGGATTTTCAACGGCTCTTACGATGCGCTTTTTAACGCGGATGCGCACGTCGTCGGTGCGTCCGTGCCTTCGCAGTGCTTCATCCAATTGAGATCGAAGTTTTGCGAAATATTCCGGATTGGAAGGGGGTTTGTAATCGACGATATGCTCGATCTTCCATATTGCCTCATTCATTTTTGCGGTACCCAATTGTAAGATTTGCGACGGCGTCTCCGAGCGCTTGTCGGGCGTCTTCGCCGGCAAGCCGTACATACGATTTTGCGGACGCGATGCTGCGGTGGCCTAAGCCAGTTGCGATGATGTGGGGGCTTGCTCCACCGCGCGCGAGCGCAGTGCCGACCGAACGTCGGATATCGTGAATTCGCAGATTAGAAAGATTTCCCCGCTTGAGAATTCGTGCCCAAGCCTTGGGTAAACCAACGATTGGACCATCTCCAATGGCGCTCGGAAACACCCATGGTTCTCCCGCCCGCGCCTTCAAGCGGCGGTGTAAGATTGTCAGGGCAGGTTGAGTGAGAGGCATTGATGTCGCGGTATTGTTCTTTGCGCTCTCAGGAGGAATGGTCCAAATACCGGAGCCCATATCTACGTCATTCCATCGCATTTTTGCGACCGCACCGCGGCGTGCGCCGGTGTAGAGCAGCATCTTGAAAGCATCTGGCCAAGGCTCTGCCTCAGCTTCGATTGCGGTCAGTAGCATTGGAAGTTCTTCGGATTTGAGAATGCGAGAGCGGCTGTTTTCGGGATATCTACGAAGTTTCTTCGCCGGATTGATCGGAACATCGTCGGCCGCGAAGCCAAACAAAGCTGAAAGAAAAGAAGCAACGCGGTTCGCCGCTATCTTGTGACGTATCCCAATTCGATCAACGAGAGCTTGGCAATCTGCCCTTGTGACGTCCTGCGCCGGCTTTTTTCCCAAGGCTGGTGCGACGTGGGTTTTCCAACGCTCCTCGTCGCGTGCCCATGTGCGATTTCGAGATTTGAGGTGCAGAAGATACTTCGGCCAAATCTCGTCAAGTCGCGTTTTACGGATGCGAAGCGCTTTTCGCTGCGATATCGGGTCTCGCCCTTGCGCCAAATCTCCCGCTATGCCCTGTGCTGCTTGACGGGCATCATCAAGCCTAAGTGTCGGATATCGGCCTAAAGTTATCCTTTGCGTGCGCCCGTGTATTTTCTTAACCACTACAAACGTCTTCACTCCATTGCTAGTGATCCTTATCGATAGGCTCGGGACTAAGGTATCGTAAGTGTATTGAGCGGCAGCGCCTTCGGTAACCAGCGCAGCTATTCGCTGCTCGGTCAATTTGATCCGGCTAACGACAGATCGGCTCGGCTTATGAGTCCCCGGCGCGGCGAAATGTAAAATATTGCCCTGCAGAGTGGTAATCTTTGCAACCACGTTGCAACCTCGATAGCTGTTTCTTGAAATACGTAGCAAACTAGGTGGGGGGCGATATGCCTTACGGAAAGGGCGTATTTGGCCGCAGCAAGATTGAGCAATTGCGGGAGGCGAGACTGAAAATCGCAGTGTCGGTGGTTCGATCCCGCCCCTGGGCACCATTTCTCCCCAGTTTTCAAATCAGCCGAGCACGATGCTTCGTCTTGTAATACGGGACGTGCGGGATGATGCACATCCTTCGCTCGCCCCGTTGGACTGGTGATTACCGCCGCCCCGACGAGCTGCGGCCCGATCCGCTCACCGTCGGGCCGCGCGGCGGATTGCCGGCTGACGAGACGGTGGGGCCACGGGGCGGCGTTGCCGATCCATTCGATGACACCGTTGGGCCTCGCGGCGGCTGCGTTGTGCTGCCCGGCATATACGGATTCTGATAGCCGGGATCGCGCGGTCCGGGCGGGCGTCCGCTGCCAGTGTCATTGCGGTGGTCCTGATAGTGTCCTGTGCGGTGATCCTGATAGTGCGGCGCGCCTCTCGGCGTGAAGGTGTGGCCGCAGAACGGAAGGATACATCTGATCCGCGTGCCGGAACTGGCCGCGCCGCCGTAGTTGCGGTTGCCCTGTTGCGAGCGATGATCCTGATAGCGATCGCCGCGATGGTCCTGATAGTGACTGTTGCCGCGCGGGTGCTGATAATTTCCGACGCGCGGTGGTTTGCCCTCGTTGCCTGCTTCGGCGATGTCGGCGAGCGGCAGGCTTGCTGCGAGAGTGGCGGCAATGACTGCGATGTTGCGACGGACACGAGCAATGGTCAGCATGTTTTCCTCCATTCAGCGTCCCCGCATGTCAGCGTAGGTTGATTGCCGCGCATCTGTCGTCCGCCGCGTGGGGGATGGGTGATGCGTCACACAGCAGCGGGCCGCAGGCCGGTGTGATCCGAAGGTCACAACGCCGCGGCATGTGTCCCGCTGTCCGCCGCGCGGGGGACGCCCGATTCTCAAGGGCTCGCTAACTCTGGAGGGAGAACAGATATTGCGGAGCGCAATTCATGAGACGCGGAGCCATCGTCATCACGTCGGTCGCAATGGCGATGGCAGCGGAAGCTGCCGGCGCGCAGACCATGCGGCAGGCAAGACTTGCTGACACCGGCGGCGCTTATGTGTGGATGGACGGCTCATATCAATCGGTCGGTTTGCCGAGCGTTGCGAACTTCGGCGTGCAGGGTCTTTTGCCGCCGGCTCTTGTTGTTCCGGGCGGAAGCGAAAAACATGATCCGCGTTTAAGCGGATACGGTGCCGGCGGCGGGATCGGATACGCCTTCGCTCATGGAGTCTTTTCTCCATTGTGGGGAACTGACGTTCGTATCGAGTTGGGCGGCTCGTATATTCGTGCAGATGGAAGGAGCCTTTCTCAGAGCACACCTGTGGCCAATGTGAATCTGACGGCGCTTTCGATGACGGGTGCGGTTGTCGGGGTTGCCGGATGTGGCGGGGTGACCTGCTTTAACCAATCGGTGCTCTCGTCCGATTACGCGGCATGGAACATTCATCTGAAGGGAAAGAGTGATTTCAGGTCCGGCCAGTGGATGGTGACTCCGTCGATGGCCCTGATCGCAGGTCAGGGCGAGACCAGTCAGCATCTGGTGCAACAGACGTTCGCAAACGGCGCTCCTTATCCTCTGCTTGGATATGGCATGAACGCCGCGCTCAACTGGACGGATGTCGGAGCGAGAATCGGCCTCGATACGAGATACGATTTTCTGAATGGATTCAGCGCGAGTCTGATCGGGTCGATTGGTGTGGCGCATCGTTCTGCTGCGATGTCGGCGGACTCGTCGATCGTGTTCAGTTCGGTGGTGCCGAAGCTGTCCGCTATCCAGGATAGCCGTAGCAGCGCGCCTGTTCTTGCAAACCTGGAAGCGAGGCTGACTGCGCGTTTGATGCCGAACGTGACAGCGAAAGGATTTGCCGGGGTCAACTATGACAGCAGCACTCCCGGAATCGAGGCGCCACAGGGCTCGCTGCTCTCGCCAACGGGCATTCCGGCACGCATCAAATTTGATCCGACCGTATCGTATTATGCCGGCGCCGGGCTGAATGTCAGTTTCGGGCCGTAACGTTTCGCGCAAGAATTAGCCAGGAAGCAGGATGAGACCTGCTTCAGGAACCGGCGCGAACCACCGCCGGTGAGGTCAGGCTCGCCACCAGCTTTGCCAGTTCTGGTTGCTCGGAGGTTCGCGTCTTCTCGAACACGCGGGCGAGATGGGTTTTGACGGTCGAATCCGCGATGCCGAGCGCCGTCGCGGATGTCGCGCGATTTTTCCCCGAGGCGATCTCGATCATGACACGGGCTTCCGTCGGCGTCAGGTCGTAAAGCGCGGCCAGCGCCTCGAACGGCGGCGTGGCACCGTCCGCCGATGGCGTGATGAAGACCGCGGCGGCGGCGCCGAGCGAGAGGCCCGGTCGCAGCATGCCGGATTTCAGCGGCAGCACATGAGCGACAGAATGCCGCGCGATCTGCGGGTCGTGGCTTTTGACCGGAACGCCGATCCCGCCATAGCCGAGTTCGCTTTCATCCTGAGCGGCGCGCGCAATCGCATCCCTGATGGCGGTGGTTGCGCTCGTGTCGCGCGCCACCAGTACGCCGCGCTGTGAGAGGACCGGATCGCCGGCACTGAACATGGTCCGCGCCGCCTGGTTGGAATAAAGGATGCGGCTGTTCGCATCGACCAGCACAACAGCAGCCGAGAGCGCTTCGAGCGTAGCCTCGAAGGCCGCTGTCGCAAGCGAGCGCATGTCCAGCAGATCGCCGATGGTTGCCGCGCGCCGCATATGGGGATTCAGCAGCGCGGCAATGGCAAGCTCGTTTGGTCCGACAAGATCGCGCGTCGGCGGCGTGTGAAGTTCGAATGTCCCGCTTCGCGTCGAACTGCGCAGAAGAACGCCGGCGGCGACGTCGCGATAGCCTGCGGGTTCGGCCCATTCGGTGAAGTAAGGGAGCTGGCGAATCTCATCTTCCTCGGCGCCGAGGCGCTTGAGCAGTGTTTCCGTATTGGCAACATCGCCGACCTGGAATGTCGGATAAATCTCCCAGAACGGGTCCAGCTTGACGTATTTCGTTTGCAGCAACTCGATCCAGTAGGGGTCGCCGCCCCAGCGCGCGGAGAAATTCTTCTTCTGGCCTTCCAGATCGTACAGGTTGATGGCGCCGAGGGTTGCGCCGATCAGGCCGCAGCAGGCCTCAAGCGCCTCCGGCCACAACGCGGGCTCAATCGCGCTGTCGTAAATCTTGCCGATAGCTGTGGAAAGTTGCTCGGGAGATACATTGATATGCATCGGTCCGTCTCGTATCCGGGGGCTCGAGGTTCCCAAGGAACAGACAAAAAATCCAGAATAATCGCATCCCCCGCGCGGGGGATGCGGCTATCGGGGCCGTCCGGACAACAATGCCGCGCGGGGCGGTCTGGCTGCGGATTGCCTTGCTCAGCTTCGGCGGCCCGACCAGACAGATCGCGGTCATGCACCGCATTCTGGTCGAGGAGAAGCACTGGGTTTCGGAAACCGGTTTCTGCAAACGCTGAACTACTGCATGTTGCTGCCCGGCCCCGAGGCGCAGCAGTTCGCGACTCATATCGGCTGGCTGACGCACAAGGCGCGCGGCGGCATTGTCGCAGGCGGACTGTTCATCGCGCCGGGCGTGATCGCCATCATGCCGCTCAGCTACGTCTATGCGGCGTTCGGCAATGTCGGGTTTGTCGCCGCGATGCTCTTCGCTGAAGGCCGTGGTGCTGGCCAGCGTCGATCCGTGGGCGCTGGTGCTTGCACTGGGTGCAGTCTTTGCAATTTTTCGCTTCAATGCCGGGATGCTGCAAACCCTGACGGCCTGTGCGTTAGCAGGGTGTTGCTTTATGTGATAGGCGTTATCTGAAGATCAGCGGCAAGGCCTTGGAGTTCCCAATGGTTCGATTGCGCTTCATATCCCGGATCGCGGCAGCGCTGGTTGCCCTGATCCTGCTGATGGATTCGGGCGCCGCGCAGGACAACAAGCCGCTGCCGAGCGAGTGCCTCGCGATGGCGCAGTCGCTGCCGCGGGTGAGGTATGTCAGCCTGTCGCGGGTGGCGGCCGACAGAAGCGAGGTGACGATCACCTATGCGGGCCACTCGACCTACATCATCGAGACGCCCGGCCATGTCACCATCGCCACCGATTTCAGCGGCGCCTACACCGCCGGAAAATCGCCCAACGTGGTGACGATGAACCGGGCGCATACAACGCACTACACGCTCAATCCCGATCCCGGCATCGCCCATGTTCTGCACGGCTGGGGTGAGGGCGGCCAGCCGGCGCGGCATTCCAGAATGATCGGCGACGTGCTGATCCGGAACGTCACCACCGACATCCGCGCCTTCCGGTTCGATTCCGAGGCGCTGCAGAAGGACGGCAACTCCATCTTCATCTTCGAGGTCGCGGGCCTGTGCATCGGCCATCTCGGTCATCTTCATCATCCGCTGGACGAAACGCACTACGCGGCGATCGGCCGTCTCGATATCGTGATGGTGCCGATCGACGGCACGTTCACGATGTCGCTCGATGGCGTATCCGAAATCACGCGGCGGCTGCGTTCGTCAATCGTTCTGCCGATGCATCGGTTCGCAACGCCGCTCAGCGAATTTCTTGCACGGATGAACGGGCAGTTCGAGATGGACATCCGCCCCGAGCGCTCGTTCACCGTCTCGCGCGACACGCTGCCGAAGAAGCCGACCATGATCGTGCTGGACGGGGTTTAGATGACACGCCATCCTTCGAGGCTCGCCTAAGATGGCTCGCACCTCAGGATGACGCTTGCGCTGTTTCGTCACCCTGAGGTGCGCGGCTCTTGCCGCGCCTCGAAGGGCGACGGCCGGGTGACTTAAAACGCCGCCGCGAGATCCTTCGCACCCTGCAGGTTGACCTGATTGTCCATCCGCGCGTCGGTCGCCGCGAGCAGTTTTGCGACGGTGTTGTTGCGAATCGCGACCGGGTTGCGCTCATAGCCGTTGCGCTGGAAGAAATTCGAGGTCGGCACGATGACGCGCAGCGGTTGCGGCATCGACACCATGTCGAACCCGTTGCCGTCTCCGGTCAGGTTCATCATTTCAAGCTCGGCAGCGGTGAGGCGCGCGCCATGGCCTTTGCGCTTGGCGAAGGTCACCGAGTCCATCAGCTTGAGCGTCTGCAGCACCGGGCCGACATCCATGTCGAGATTGAGCGCATGGACCCCGATGCCGCGCGGCGTGACGCCGAGCTTTTCATGGGCGCTCCACTGGTTCGGCACGCTTTTGCAGAAGGCGACCATCTGCTGGACGATGGCGGCCTTGCGCTGCAGGTCGGCCTTCTGCGCGCCGCTGGCCTGATGCGTCTTGTCGTGCAGCGTCTTGATGACGAGGCCGCCGTGCTCCGCCAGAATGCCGATGGTGTTGGTGGTGAGCAACTGGTTGTAGCCGAGCGCGGTGGAGATCGCACGGGCGCCCGGGCGGTTGCCTTCCAGCCCGGCCTGCACATCGTACTTGCCGTTGCCGCCGGATTCAAAGCTGTAGACCCGCACGGCCTGATCGCGCGTCAGGCCGAAGCTCGCCGCCACGCGCGCATAGGCGCGCTTGTAGTCGATCTCGTTGACCGGCTTCCGCGGCGAGAAATTGAAATGCTGCTGCGCCTGGGCGAGAAAATCCGCCACCACGGGCAGAGGTGCGCGCGGTTTCGGCTGCTTTTCCGGCGGCGTGGGATCGCGCGGCTTCGGCGGGCCGCTATAGACCGGCGGCTGGGTCAGGACGTAGTCCTCGGCAACGATGGTTTCGCCGTTGCGGCGTTTGGCGAAGCGCGCGCGCCGCTTCTCGCTGATCGTGCTCCAGTAGGCAGAAGCCGCTTCCTCGAACGGTTCGCGGACCGCGTTATACTCGGCGAGCTTGCGGCGATAGTCCGCTATCTGCTGCGGGGTCTGGGCGACGGCGGCGGACAGCCACGCTGCGGCAAATGCCACAGCCGCAAGGCCTGTGACCGCGCGTGAACGGGGCCTCACATGAACACCGCGACGTTCTGCCGGCTGACCAGAATGGGCTGGCGGGCGGAATTCCACAGCGTGGTCGCCTGGCTGGAATAGCCGCCGACGACATTCTCCGCCCTGGTTTGCAGCAGCCACCAGCCGTCCTGGGTCTCGGGCATGTCGGTGAGCAGATCGACCGCCCATGTCATGGTGCTGATCGGTCCCGGCCGTTCAAACAGCACCAGCGCGGCGGGTGGCGGCGCGTCGGTGAGCGCGACCAGCGCCGACATCGTGGCCGGCTTCGCCGGGTCCTGATGACGCAGCCAGATCGAAAAGTTCGGATCCTGGCTCTGGCTGAACGGGGGATGGCCCCCGGCGAAGCGGCCTTCAAAGTGCTGGATGAAGTTCAGTCCAGGAATCTTGCGGAAAAACGGCGGACAGGTTTCCGGTTCCGGCACGCTTGGCGCCGCGAGGCTGCCGTAGGCAACAGCGGAGGCGCGCGCGGTGCCATAGCAGAGCGTCGCGCGTGTCGCGAGGCCGCCTTCGCCGAACAGCTCGACGCCGACGAACACGGTGGATTTGCCTTTGCGCAGCAGTGTCGGGCGGATCATCACGGTGCCGGCGGCCGGACCGACAAAGCTGAACTGCGCGGAACGTAACGGCGGCAGGTCGGAGAAATGCTGCGCCACGCTTTCCAGACAGAAGGCCGCGGTCAGGCCGCCATAGATGGTTCGCCCTTGCAGCCAGTCTTCCGTCGCCGTGACGGAGCTGGTTTCGGCCTCCGCGGTCATGCTTGCCATCAGTGCGGTGAAATCAATCATCGTCTTGCGCCTGTTCCAGAAATTGTCCGCAACTGTATCGCGGTTCTCGATGTTTGCGTCGTCATGCCGCCCATGCGGCGCGACTCAACTGGCGGAATCATACGTGGCATGCCGCTGATTGGAAATTTTCGCGGGGTGCGGGATCATTCCAGTCCTTGGAACAGGTCTTGGAAGACCTGTCCGCGCCGCCGGCAAATCCGCTTGGACTCATCGCGGACTCAATCTGTCAGTAGGGCTGACCGAATCGAGTTATCAACAGGCGTTTCGGCTGCTCTTTCGAATCATTCTCGCTTCACGTTACGAGATCGTCTCAAATGTGACGCTTGGGTGAATGTGGCGTTCGCGTGCGGGGCGACGATCATGAACAAACTTGTTTCGCCGAAAGGCATTGTGTCGCGTGAGTCGTCGGCGTTGTTTGGCGATGTTCCGAAGCCGGATCGCGCCGAATGGGAAAAGACACTCAAGGCGCTGAAGCCATGGTTGAGCCCGGAAAAGTTCGCGGAGACCGAGGCCATTCACTGGCGCATGTTCGAGCGCGCCAACCGCTGGCATGAAAACTTCTCGTTGTCGTCGGAAGATCCCGCGGCCTCCTGAATCAAGAACGAGCGCAGCGTGCGGTCACACGCCGCTGGCTGACGGCTCGATTTCCACATTTCCGCTCTTGGCGCGATCCGGCGTTTCGTCTTTCCAGCGCACCGAACCCAGCGGCCGCTCCAGCATGCGGTGAATCTTGATTGGTTCCGGCCCTAGGTGGAATTCGATAGCCTTGAGCTGGATTTCCCGCTCCGACTGGGTCGAGCGGTTGCGCTGGCGCAGATAATCGAGCCAGGTCGGGCAGTGATAACGCTCGATCCACAGTTCCGGATCGGTGATGTCGCGGGCGATCGACCAGTCATAGGCGCCGTTGCGCTGACGGATCGCCTGAAGCTGCAGCATCGTGGTGTAGAAGGCGCGGGCCTGCTGCTGGTTCACGCGATACTCGATCTCGACCACGATGGGTCCGCTGCGCGGCGTGATGGCGAGGTTGACTTCCGGCTCTTCCAGCGCATCGACCGCGTCGTTGTTCGTCCCTTCCGTGGACGGCATGCGGAACCAGATCGCAAGGATTGGCGAGACAAACATCGCCGCGCCCGCGATCAATAAGGCGTTGTTGAGGCCGACGATGTTGGCGACATAGCCCCACAGCCAACTCCCGATCGCGACGCCGCCGGCGATCGCGGCCTGATAGGCCGCCAGCGCGCGCCCCGCGACCCAGCGCGGCGTCGAGAGTTGCACGCCGATATTGAACAGCGTCACCGCGATCATCCAGGACGCACCGGCCACCACCAGTCCGGCGCCGGTGAGCACCGGCCAGCGGCTCAGGGCGAGGATACAGATCGCCAGCCCCATGGTCAGCGCGCAAAGCCGGACGGCGGCTTCGCTGGTCAGGTGGGCACGAACGCTGGAAATGTTAAGAGCGCCGAGCACGCCGCCGATGCCGAAACAGCCGAGCATGATGCCATAGGTTTGCGCGCTGCCGTGGAGCGTGTCGCGCGACACCAGCGGCAGCAACGCGAGCACCGAGCCGCCCGCGATGCCGGTGACCAGCGTGCGATACAGCACGATCCGGATCGAGGGTGAATGGACGATGTAACGCACGCCGGAGACGACGGCGCGCCGCAGCCGCTCCGGCGGCAGCCGCGACGGCTCCAGAGTGCGCTGCCAGAGATACAGCACAATGATCAGCGGAATGTAGAGCAGCACGTTGGACACGAACGCGGCCACCGCGCCCGCGGCGGCCACGATGATGCCGCCAAGCGCCGGTCCGAAGCTGCGCGCGATGTTGTAGCTGATGCCGTTCAGCGCCACCGCCGAGGGCAGCGTCTCGGGCGGCACCTGTTCGCTGACCGAGGCCTGCCATGACGGGCCGAACAGCGCCATGCCGCTGCCGATCATGAAGCAGAACAGCAGCAGGCTGTTGGGCGTGATGGCGTTGACATAGGCGAGGGCCGCCAGCGTCACCCCGCCGATGAGGCCGAGCGACAGCGCGATCAGGCCGACGATGCGGCGGTCGTACATGTCGGCGATGGCGCCTGCGGCCAGCGAGAGCAGCATGATCGGCATCATCAGCGCGGTCTGCACCAGCGCCACCATGCCCGCCGAGGACGTCATCTGGGTCATGGCCCATGCGGCGCCTACGCCGTTGATCATCAGCCCGAGATTGGTGAGCAGGCTGGCCGTCCAGATTCGCCGGAACACGGCATGGCGCAGCGGCGCGGTGATTCCGTCGGCCGAAAATAGTGAGCGTTTCGCGGATTTATCGGTCGTCGTACTCACAAGGGCCTCTGGATGGTTCATGGAAAGCGGGCGGAACGGCCGCAACGGGAGCCGCGACTGTGTTACAATCGAAACGCATTGAAAAGGGATTTGCTACCAGCGCCACTGGCCGTCGGCGGTCCAGCGCGAGCGATATCCGGTCAGGCGCATCCAGCGCGTGATGATCTGGTCGAAGCCGGTGATGTAGTTGCACGCGGCATCGCGGGACCATTTTCCATCCGCCTTGATGTCGGCGATGGTTTTCTCGCTGGCATAGGAAAAGAGCTGAAGCGGCTTGGCCGGATCGTTGACTTCCGAGCGGTTGGCGATCAGTTCGCGATCCAGTTTGTTGAACACCACGCAGGGCGTGCTGGCATAGGTCAGCCGCTGCTCATCGACGACCACCCGCGCGTTGTCCGGCGGCGGCTCCACCTTGTAGGACAAAAGAATCGCGGCGGCCGCGATCAGGACAGCGAGGATGACGCTGGTCACAATCGGCCAGAGCCTGGAGCTGATATCGCTTGCGGGAATCGGTTGCGCCATGGCCCCGATGATAGCATGGCCTGACGGAAACGGTCCCGGTTGCGGCGCCGAGGGCCCCTCCCGCGTTGGGTGTATTGAGGCTGGGTCGTGGGGTAATTGGCGACCGATCCCCACAT
>JACDJB010001643.1_pt1 | contig 17757 bp, 17 predicted proteins | sample 7454121 | NCBI WGS metagenome assembly JACDJB01 (sample SAMN14253290, study PRJNA609438) | sludge metagenome | isolation source: sludge after 25d culture with pyrite | collected 2018-12-20 | reverse complement strand
TCCCGGTTGCAAACGCATCTGATTGAGTATGGCCTGGGCGCCGTTGGAAACAACGGTAACTTGGGGATGATCTTCCTGCTTCAACGTCCTCGAGAAAACAAGGACAGTCTTTCCCCAGAATCCGTTGGCTTCTTTCGCTATCCCTTCATAGGTAACACGTCCCATGAGAAGGGTGTCGAACTGGTCGAACAACGCGCCGAAGTCTATTGTGGGTTCATCGACAATCCAGCCCGTTTTGCCGGCCGGATCGGCAATGTATCCATCCAGACTACACGCGACCTGGTAGCGGATTCTGCGCATAAAAACCTCCAATTGGGCAGCGGCTCGCGCTTCATTCCAGCAGCCCCTCAATCCGATCCTCCAGCACCCCCTGGCTGATCGTGCCGATCAGCACCTCGCGGACGATGCCGTTTTTGTCGATGAAGACAGTCGTCGGCAGGTTCAAAACGCCATACAGATTGTTGACGCGCATGTCCGCATCCACCAGCAGCGGATAAGTCAGGCCGTGATCTCGGGCGTAGTCGGCAATGGTCGCCGCCGATTCGGCCTGATTCAGGCCCAGGATGGCAACCTCGCCGTCATAGAGATTGTTCGCATTCTCGAAGTAGGGCATCTCCACGCGACAGGGCGGGCACCACGTGGCCCAGAAGTTGAGCACGACCGGCATGCCGCCGCCGGCCGTGTAATCGCCCAACGTCACCGATCGGCCATCGATTGTCTGAAGTGTGAAATCAGGGGCCAGATTGCCGACGTAAGGTGCTGTAGTGAGCGGCATCGGCTTCGCGTCGCCGCCCGTCTCGCGCGAGACGTAGATCCACCCTGCGCCCATCAGGGCGACCAGGGTGATGAGGATGATCCATTCCAGCCGCGCGCGCATCGTTCGATCAGTGGCCCAGTGAATCAGTGGGCCAGTGAATCGGCAAGCTCAGTTGCACTGATCCACTGACCCGTTGATCGACTATCCACTGCCTGTCCGGTCAGATCATAGGTCATCGCCCCGTCGATGCGCACCGGAACCAGCTCGCCCAGCGGCAGTTCGCCGGGGATGAGCACCAGCCCGTCGATCTCCGGTGCGTCGCGATAGGTGCGGCCGACGCTCAGGTTGTCGCCGTGCCCCTCGATCAGCACGGGCAGCACGCGGCCGACCTGGGCCTGATTGCGCGCCAGAGAGATGGATTGTTGCAACTCCATCAGTTCCGCCTGCCGCGCCTGCTTGACGGCCTCCTCCACCTGCCACGAGACGGTGGCCGACGGCGTCGACGCCTCATAGGAATAGGTAAACGCGCCGACGCGGTCGAATTGCAGATCGCGCACGAACGTCTTCAGCGCCTCGAACTCTTCGTCCGTCTCGCCGGGATAACCCACGATGAAGGTCGTGCGGATGGCAATGTCGGGCATGGCGACGCGCAGCTTCTCCACCGTGCCGTAGACCCATTCAATATTGGCCGGGCGGCGCATGCGCTTCAGGGTCTCGCGGTGGCCGTGTTGCAAGGGGATGTCGAGGTAAGGCAGGACTTGCGGCGTGGTCGCCATTGTCTCGATCAGCTCGTCGGTCACGTAGCCGGGGTAGGCATACATGATGCGAATCCACGGAATGTCGGGCGCGGCGGCCGTGATCTCCCTGAGCAGATAGGCGAGACCGTTCTTGATGCCCAAATCGTGGCCATAGTCGGTTGTGTCCTGGGCGATGAGGATCAGTTCACGCACCCCGGCCGCCTGGAGACGCGCAGCCTCGGCGACAATGGCTGCGGGCGGGCGGCTGACATGGGTGCCCTTGATCTGCGGAATGGCGCAAAAGGCGCACGGGCGACGGCAGCCGTCGGCGATCTTCAGATAAGCGCTGGCCCCCTGCATCGTGGCCCGCAATACGTTGCGCTCGTCGCGGCCGACGGTAGCCGCTTCGTCGGGCAGATGATAGAGCGGTTCGGGATGCTTGCGGCGACGCAACTCGCGCACAAAGGGCACGATGTCCATCCAGCGGCGCGTGCCGATAACGCCGTCGATACCCGGCACCCATTCGACCACTTCATCGCCATACCGCTGGGCCATGCACCCGGCGGCGATGAGCAACTGGTTCTGCCCTTTCAGCTCGGCCAACTCGCGCAGCGCGCCGATGGATTCCTGCCGGGCGCTCTCGATGAAACCGCAGGTGTTGACGATGAGTACACCGGCGTCGTCGGGGTCGTCGGTTGCGGAAAAACCGGCCCTCTGCAGAAGGTCGGCCATGCTGGTGGAATCAACGGTGTTCTTGCTGCATCCCAAACTGAGCAGGAAGAACTGTTTCTTTTGCCTGGCTTTACTCATCAATTACCCGTTACTGCAAGGGCGGGTTTGAAACCCGCCCTTGCGTGTCGTCCAATCAGGTTGTGGGCAAAATCGCGCCGCTCTACTGCGTCGTCCGCCACACCTCTTCATAGCGCTCGCCGCGGCCGCCCAAACGGCCGAGGGCCACGTCGTTGATCGTCGTAAAGACACCGATGGCGTTACCGGTGACGATCTTGGCCTCGTTCTGCGCCGTCCATTCGAAGGTGTCATTGGCTTTGGCGATACCGCTATAAACCACACTGCCGTCGATGGTCACTTCCATCCAGGTGCGCTCCAGGATATCGAGTTTGAGGCGAATCTCGTCGAGCGTGGCGGGCAGCGGCGGCCGGGTCGGCATGGGTGTGGGCACGCCACCGGGGTTGTTGCGGCTGGTATCGACAATGGGTTGCTCGGTGCCTTCAATCATCACGCTCGAAGCAGCTGTGTCTTCCGCCGATTCCGACGCCACGGTCGGCGTGGGCGTCGCGCCCGTCAGGTCCGCAACCACCTCCTGAACGGCCGAAGTAAACTCCTGGACGGCATTTTCGTTGCCGCCGCTGCCGAACAGAATGGGTATGAAGCGATTGGCGATGAGCGCCAGCGCCACAACCAGGGCAACAATAATGATGATTTGCAGCATTCCGCCCGAACCGCCGCCCGTCGAAGCGTCGAAGCTCTTGCCGTTTACCTCCAGGTTGACCGGGTCAAAGAACGGCTGATCCTGCCGCTCGGGGAGCGGGTTATCGGGGGAAATGTCCTCAACCGAGCGGGCGGCGATCTGCGCGTCCTGCCCCTGAACGACGTTATAGCGATCCAGGAGCGGCTGCGGCTCCAGCCCCAGGAAACGGGCGTAATTGCGCAAAAACCCACGCACGTGAACGGGCGTGGGCAAGGCGCTATATTGTCCGCTCTCCAACGCCGTCAGATAACGAACGTTGATGCGCGTTCGGGCCTGCGCTTCTTCAAGCGTCAGGCCCTTGTTTTCGCGAGCTTCGCGCAAAATGTGACCGATCTCGTCCATACGGGCGTCGATCGTTCCTCCCGGGCGGCCGGCAGGCGGCCGCTACCGGTAAGCGGCCTGTGCCGCAAATCAGGCCTCGGCCTCAACGGCCGGCTCAAGCTCCAACTCGGCCTCGACCGCTTCCACGACCTCGGCCTGGGCGGGGGCAGCCACAGGCGCGCCTTCCTGCAGGACAACCACGCGGAATTCGGGATGGTGGTCGCCGCTCAGCCGAACCGGCACGAGGTGCTCGCCCACCTGGCGCAGCGGTTCGGTGCCCACCTTGCGCCGGTCGATCTCGGTTCCAAGCGCTTCGTTCAGCTTGTCGGCAATCTGCTGGGTCGTGATCGACCCGTAAAGCTTGCCGTTGTCGCCGGCGCGAGCGGTGAAGCTCAGCGAGACGGCGCGGATTCGGTCGGACAGCACGTCATACTCAGCGCGAAGCTCAGCGCGACGCGTATCGGCGCGCTTGCGCCACGCTTCGGCCTGGCGCATCACGTCGGGCGTGGCGCGGACGGCCAATCCCTTGGGCAACAAAAAGTTGCGGCCATACCCGTCTGCCACCGTGCGAACCTCGCCGGCATAGCCCAGATTGTCAACGTCTTCTTTCAACAAAACTTTCATCGACTCAGACTCCTGATTATAACATCGCAGAACCGGGCTATCTGTCACGCTCGCGCTCACCGGCCGCGGCTGCGGAAATTTCTATAGGCAAACGAATATGGTAGCAAAGTCGGCGATGTTTGGCAAACCGCATCAAGGTCGCCGCCGCCGGTCTCATGCGCGGCTCAGCGCCCGCACGGCCGGCTGCCCGGCCTGGAATTAAGGTTGCGCTCTCACGCCTCTTCTACATACAATAGGAACCATGGCGGCCGCTCATCCCGGCTTAACCGGTCGCCCACGTACATCTAGATAGCCCGGAAAAAGCTCACGATTGCGGAGGATACGCGACATGACCGATGAAACCCCTGCCCCGAACATTCCCACCCCGGCCAATCCGATCGACCGGTTTATAACCGAGGATCAGGACCCCGAACAAGTGGCAAAAATCTACGAGAAGTTGAGTCAACTGCTGACCCGGGGCGAAGAGCCACTCTACATCGCGGTTCAGGACCCCATTGGCCTCGACCTGACACCCGAGATCGTCGTGCTGACCAATCGCCGCTTTATGCACTACAAACCCGATCTGTTCGGCCGGGCCAAATTCACCGACTATATCTGGCGCGACTTGCGCTCGGTGGAGCTGGAAGAAAACGTGTGGCGATCGACGCTCACCATCCACGTGACCAACGGCGAGACGATTCGCGTGGGCAATCTCGTAAAGGAGCAGGCGCGCCGCCTCTATGCCATCGCCCAACAGATGGAAGAGAACGTCCGCGAAGAGTTGCGGTTGCGCGCCATGGAAGAGAAACGCGCCGAGGCCGGTGGCGTCTATCTGCCCGGCAGCGCGATGGGCGGGTATGCTCCCGGCTCCGCGGCCGCCCCGGCCGATGAACCTGTGCAGGCGCTCGGCAAACTGAAGCAGCTCATGGAAGCCGGGCTGATCACCACCGAGGAGTTCGAGGCCAAGAAAAAGGAGATATTGGCGCGTCTCTAGCAGCAAACGCAAAACAGAATCGGGATCAAAAAGGCCGGACGTTTGTCCGGCCTTTTGTGTTCTCCATTGCCGACCTCAGATCTTCCGCAACTTGCGCGCGCCAAACATGACCAGCAGCAAGGCTGCCCCGCCCAGCGCCACCAGCCAGGCATCCAGCCCTGTTTCGGGCAAGGTCGGCGGCGGAACAGGAGTGGCCGTCGTCGTGGGAATAACTGTCCCTGTTGCGGTGGGTTGCGCGGTTCCCGAGGTCGTGGCCGTCGCGGCAATTGCGGTACCGGTCCCCGTAGCCACGGCCGTCCCCGTGGGCGGCGTCGTGGTTGCCGGCGCGGTTCCGGTAAGGTCGGGGTCGGTCGTGGCCGTTTGTGTCGCAGTCGCCGCAGGCGATGTGGCCGTGGCAGAGGCCCCGGGAATAGCAGTGGCCGAAGCAGCCAGGGTAGGCGTCGGCTGGGCCGGCGAGGTGGCGGTCGGCGTGCCGGGCGGGGCGGGCGTCGCCCCGCCGACCGGCGTTTCGGTCGCGCCGGGCACAGTTGTCGCCTGTTGCCCCGAGCCGCTGCCGCCCGTGGCCACGGGTGTGACGGTCACGTTATCGGGGTAGCCGGCTCCGAGGGTCGGAGGGGCCGGCGAGGCCGGTGGGTAGCCGGGCAAAGAGGCCGTAGCTGCCGGTGTCGGCCCGCCGCCGCCCGATTCATCTCCTCCGCCCCCGAAAGGCGAGGAGGTGGGTGTAGCTGTGGCCGCGCCGCCCGCCGGCGGTAGCGCGGTTGACGTGCCGGCCGCCGGCTCGGTCGTCGGCGACGCACCCACGATCGTCGGCTCGGCGGTGACACCCAGGACGATGACTGTGGGGATTGGCGTTTCCGACGCGCCGGGCGCAGTCGTTGCGCCGGGGGCTGTCGTGGCCCCGGGGGCGGTCGTCGCCGTCGAGATCGGAGTCGCCTCGGCCGTGGTTCCAGGCGCTGTCGTGGCCCCGGACACTGCCGTGGCCCCGGGCGCTGTCGTGGCTGCTCCGGTTGTTCCGGAGGCCGTCGTCGCGGCCGCGGTTGTCGCGCCGGACAATAACGTAGCTGTCGCCACAGGAGCAGCCGTGGCTCCGCCTTCGGTGGCGGCTGCGGTCGGTTGTCCGCTTTCCCCCGTCGCCGCTGCCGTGGCGCCACTTTGTGCCGTGGCGCCACTTTGTGCCGTGGCGCCACTTTGTGCCGTGGCGCCACTTTGTGCCGTGGCGCCACTTTGTGCCGTGGCGTCACTTTGTGCCGTGGCAGCGCCCTGCACCGTGGCGCCGGCCTGTGCCGTGGCGGTCGCGGCCGACGGCTGTCCGCCCTCGCCTGTCGGCGAGGCAGGCGGCGCGGGAGATGCGCCTTCGGCCGCCCGCGTCATGGCTGCCGCCACAACCGTGGCGGCCCCGGTTGTCGCCGCCGCGGCCAAAGTCGGGTTGCTCGCAATGATAACTGCCGTGGCGGTCGCGTCGGCAGGCGCAAGATCACCGGACGACTCAGTCTCGCCCGCGCTTTCGCCCGCTGCTCCGGTCGTTGTCGTGTCGGCCGTGGCCGCGGCATCTCCGGCCGGCGTCTCAATCGCCAACTCGCCTTCCAGCCTCGACGCCTCATCCGTCATCACACTCGCCAGTTCCATCGCCTCAACAGTCCAGGTGACGGCCGCATTTGTGGCCAGGATGACGGCGTTTTGGGTCTCAATGGCGGTTACTTGCTCCGAACGGGACCCCGCCCGATTCATCAACACGAAACCGACCGTACACAACGACATCAGCAGGAGCGTGCCCGTTAGCAGCGATGCCAAGGCAAGGAAGGTTCGGTTGTTGGCATCCTCGGGCGGCTGGGCCTCATAGGCATCGCCCTCATTTTCGTCGTCGCCGACGATGAACTCGTCCGCACCCATTACAAACTCCTCTTCGCATGCCCGCCGCTATACCGCGCGCCGTTCCTCATTTGCGTCTTGTCAGGCGGCTCAACTTGACGTAACATAACGAACGCGGTCAGTATAACATGTTTGATGAGGGGTGTAAAGCGAACAATATGCGCGCCAAGGTCATCATCAATTCGCGTTCGGGCAAAGGTCGCACACGTGAGCAGAGCGACTTGATCAACACCCTCGGCCGTCGCTATGAAAATCTGGATATTTTCCCAACCCAACGCCCACGCCACGCCGTCGAACTGGCCGCCACGGCCGCCGGTGAGGGCTACGATCTGGTTATAGCCGCCGGGGGCGATGGCACCGTTCACGAGGTCGTCAACGGCCTCGTCCGCGGCGACCGGGCAACGTTGCCGATGGGCATTGTCCCCATCGGCTCCGGCAACGATACCGCTTACGGGCTGGGCATCCACGAAGAGCCGGAGCAGGCCATCGAGCGGATCCTCAACGGCGCGCCCCGGCCGCTCGATCTGGCGCGTATAACGGACGACCAAGGCAAGTCGGAACTGTTCCTCAATAATCTCGGCGTCGGGTTCGACGCGATCGTCGTCATGCGCACGGAAACTATCACCCGACTCAGCGGCTTCGCGATGTACTTCGCCGCCGTGATACAGACGATCCTCTTCTACTACAATACCCCCTATCTGGAACTCACATTCGACGACGAGAAGGTGAACCAACGCTCCCTCTTTCTCTACGGTGGGCTGGGACCTCGCGGCGGCGGCGGCTTCCTGATGACCCCCGACGCCCGCTGGGACGACGGGTTGATCGATACCTGCCTGGCGAATCCCGTCAGCCGGCTGACCATGCTCAACATGCTGACCCGCGTCATGAAGGGCACACACATCACCTCCCCCCACGTCACCATGCGCCAGAACCGCGTGATCACCGTCAGGTCCAATACGCCGATGCCCATTCACCTCGATGGGGAAATGTTCGCCTATCCGCGCGACAACGTGCGGCAAATCACTATTACCACCGTGCCCGCGGCTCTGCAAATCATGCTCTGAGGACCGATAGATCCCTATGCGCTCCCTTGAACAGGCTTTGCTCGATCACGAACTCGTCATTCTGCGCGTCATCGGCGAATGGCTCGGCCTCGACCTGATGGGGAAGGACAAGCCTAGAGCCGTGGCCGAACTGGCCGGCGAACTGGCCCAGGTCGATCTGGTCCGCGAGATGGAATATTTGGAGCCGGAGGAGGCGGCCGCGCTCACCGATCTCGTGCGTCAGGGCGGCCGCGCGCCGGTGGCTGCGTTCGAGCGCGCCCACGGCGAGGTGCGACTGATGGGGCCCGGGCGCATGGAGCGGGAAGAACCCTGGCTCGACCCAATCGGCCCGGCCGAGTCCCTCTGGTATCGCGGTTTCCTCTATCGCGGCTTCGACCAGACCGACGAAGGCGCGCTGGAGTTCTACTACCTGCCCCATGAACTGCTCGCCCGACTTGCGCCGCAGCCGGTCGTCCGCCACGCGCCTTCTCCGTCCGAAGGCGAACCCGTTCTGCGCCCCATGCCGCCGCCCAAAGAAACCCGCGCGCCGCCGACCGACGCCGTCGATGATCTAACCACACTGCTGGCGCTGGCCCAACGCACCGGCCTGCAAGCGGATCGCCTGCCCGATCTCGACGGCCTGCTCATGGATCCCAACCGCGACCGGCGCTCCCTGCTGCTGACCCTGGCGACGGAGATGTCGATGTTGCGTCGCGTGGATGAGCGCTTGCGGCCGACCCGCGCGGCAATCGAATGGTTGCAGCAAAGCCGCGAGGCGCAATTGCGCGCTCTGGTTGATGCCTGGAGCCGCAGCATCTGGAACGAGTTGCGCCACACGCCGGGCCTTGTGATCGAAAGCGAAGCCCGACAGAACGATCCGCTGACCGCGCGAACGGCCCTGATGGACGCCCTGCCGGCCGACGATCAATGGTATCGTCTCGCGGATATCGTGGCCGTCATCCAACGACAGGACCCCGATTTCCAGCGGCCGGACGGCAACTACGAGACGTGGTACATACGCGACGCCGAAACACGACAACCGCTGTCCGGGTTCGACAACTGGAACCGGGTCGAGGGGCGGCTCCTGCGCTTTCTCGTCCAGGGGCCGCTCCACTGGCTGGGCATGGTGGAACTGTCGGCCGTCGCCGGCCTCGAGCAAGCGGCCTATCGGCTGGCCCCGCGCGCGCTGGCCTGGCTCGACGATGTCCCGCCGCCGACGGACGAGGTGCGCGTGCCGCTGGTGGTGCAACCCGAGGGCATCCTCCTCGTGCCCTACAATGCCAACCGCTACGAACGCTTCCAGGCGGCGCGCATCGCCGACCCCGAATCGCTATCGCCCGGCAAGCCATACCGCTATCGCATCGTGCCTTCGTCGCTGGCCGAAGCACAGGAACAGGACATCAGCCCGGAACGGATGCTGCAATTTCTGGAGACGGCCGGCGGCCGCCCCGTCCCGGCCGGCGTGCGGCGCGGCATCACACGCTGGGCAGAGAAGGGCGTCGAGGGACGGCTGCAAGCGGTGGTCGTGCTGCGAGTCGGCGATCCGGGCATCCTGGAGACGCTGCGCGCCAATCCCAAAACGCGCGACTACATCGGCGAGACTCTGGGCGATCTGGCCGTCGTGATTCGCGAAGGGCAATGGGAAGCATTCCGTCAGGCGGTCGCCCAGCTGGGGCTGCTGCTTGATGTGGAAGGATTATAAGTCGAAGCGACGCCGGTTAACCGGTGGCGCCGCTCAACCGGCGCCCACGACAATGAGCCGCTCGCTTTCCTCGCCGAACGGCGCGCCGTCATACGCGCCATAGATCGCCGCCAGCCGGAAGCCCGTCAGGGTCAACAAAAGATCGAATTGGTGCGGGTACATATAATTGTAGCGCAGCCTGAACTTCGCGGCGGGTTGCTCGTCGGCCGTCGGCTCGTCGCCGGATTCCTCATAAACCCAGGTCACCTCGACCGCCTGTTCACCCGGTATCGACTCATACGCCGTGTACTGGCGCAGCGTCGTGCCCCGTTCCTCGTCCGCCAGCGTATCCTCCAGCGCGAAATCAGGGTCGTCGGCCACCATCGATAGCACCATCGGGTTCGCCACGTCAATGAGCAGGCGACCGCCGGGCCGCAGCAACGGCCGCAACCGCTTGAGTGCCGCCCCCGCGCCGGCTTCGTCCAGGTGCATAAACGTGTTGTACCCAAAGCAGATCAGGCCAAATTGCCCCGAATCGGGCAGGCCCAAGACCCGAACATCCTCGCGCAGGAGACGCACCCGCGCCCGCGCCTCGGCCGGTTGCATGGCCAACCGCGCCTCGGCGCGCGCCAGCATCTCCGGCGACTGATCGACGCCGGTGACCTCGTATCCGGCGCGAGCCAGCGGCGCCAGCAGCCGGCCGCTGCCGCACCCAATCTCCAGAACCGGCCCGCCCGTCTCGGCCGCCTGCGCCAGGAGAAAGGGGATGTCTTCAGTCAATGGGTCGTGGCTCAAATCGTAGAACCGGGCAATTTGCTCGTATGCATCCATAGCTGATGGTTGAATAGCCTCTTCGATACTTGCCGCACTCGAGCGGCCTGCCCGGCAGCCCGAACGCGACAAGCGCTTCATTCCTTATTGAACACCGGTGGGCGCTTGGCGGCAAAAGCCTCCATCGCCTCAATGTGGTCGGCCGAAGGCCACAAGTCGATAAACAGCTGTGCCTCCAGACGGTTGACCTCATCCGGCGACCGGTAGGCCGCGGTGTGCGCCAGCAACTTCATGGCCGCCAAGGCCCGTCGGGGTAGCGCCGCCAGCGCCTCCGCCCACGCCCCGGCTTCGGTCAAAACATCCGCTCCCGCCGGCGCGACGCGATGAACCAGCCCCAGCGCTTGCGCCTCGGTCGCATCGAACACGCGCCCCGTGAGCAGCAGCTCCATTGCCCGGCTCTGACCGATCAGTCTGACCAGTCGCGCCGCTCCGCCCCACCCCGTGGTCAGGCCGTTCTGCACCTGGCGAAAGGAGAACCGCGCATCGGCCGCGGCCACGCGCAGGTCACAGGCCGTCACGATCTCACAGCCGCCGCCGATGGCGTCGCCGTTCACCGCGGCAATGACGGGAAAAGGGAGTTCGGCCAGCTCGGCCAGCGCCGCGCTCATCACCCGGTTGAGCCGCTCCCCCGCGGCCGGTTCGGGATGTCGAGCCAGTTCCTTCAGGTCGCCGCCGGAGACAAACGCCTCGCCCGTCCCGGTGATGATCAGCGCACGGATGGCTTCGTCGCGCCGGGCGGCCGCAATCGCCGCGGCAAACGCCTCCTGCGCGGCCCAGGTCAGCGCGTTTCGCGCCTCGGGCCGGTTCACACGCAGCAGGGCCAGACCGTCGGGGCCAATATCAAACTCAATCGCTCGTCTCGTCATTGCCGGGCTTACCATAGCAGAATTCGGCCGCGTGCGCACATGCACACCGGGCGGGCGAGAACAGCCTGCCCAACCGCGAATTCGATCCCGTTTCTTAAGGATTCTTGTAACCGACCGGTCGTATCATCCTGATTAAATATGTCTTGCCGTATCCACACACTGCCTGGACACGGCCACCCAGGAACAAAAACATGCCCGTGAAACGAGTTCTCGTCGTGGACGATGAAGCGCCCATGCGCTTTTTGCTTAGCAAACAATTGAATCGCGCCGGTTTCGACACCGTTACGGCCGCCGACGGCGAAGCCGCCCTGACGGCCGCGGCCGCCAATTCCTTTGACGCCATCGTCCTTGACGTCGTGATGCCGGGACTGGACGGCTTTGAAGTCTGCCGCCGCCTGAAGGCCAACCCGATGACGGCCGAAACGCCGGTCCTTTTCCTGTCCGCCTCGTGCAGCGGCGAGTTTCGCCGGCGCGCTTTCCGCCTGGGGGCCGATGATTTCCTGGCCAAGCCGTTTGAGACGGACGAGTTACCCACCTATATCCAGGCCATCCTGCGGCGGCGTGAAAACCCCACCTCCATGACCGGCCACGTCGTTTCGGTGATCGGCGCGGGGCGCGGCGACGACGCTTCGGCGACGGCTATTCGACTGGCCGAGACGGCGGCGCTGCAAGGTCCCGGCCCGGCAATGCTCATCGATCTGGAGCTTCCCTCGGGCTACATCGGCGCGCGCCTGCAACTATCGGGCGGCCCGAATATGCGCGTGTTGCTCCAGGATACGGGCGAACCCGTCTCAATGGAGACCATCGGCCGCGTGGCCCAGCGCTATCACGGCACGCTGGAAGTGATGCCCGCCCCGTTCACCCCCGCCCTGCTAAACCACGGACAGCCCGTGCCGCAGCGGTTGGGCGATGTGCTCGATTTATTGAAAGAGAATGGGTACTACGTCGTGGTTCATCTGGGCACGCGCCTGGACGAACTGACCCTCACGGCCGTCAATCGCTCGGAATCCATCTGGATGGCCGCCGGCGACAACACCTGGGAGGAGCACGAGGCGCAGCAAGCAACGCTACTCGCCGCGGGGATCGCTCGCGAGCAACTGCTCCTGACGCAGGAAACGGCCGCGCCCACTCCGCCACCGGCCCGCGCTCGCACACGCAAGCAACAAGCCCGGCCGCTGGAATCGGTCACCACCACCCTAGCGGTGGTGGCCTGAGCGCACCGAGTCGGGTTGCGCGGGGGACCGATTAGGCTCTCGCGCCAATTGCGATAGCTCCTGCAGCAACGGCTGTAACTCCTCGGGCGCGTCAACGTCCGACGTCTCGACCGTGTGCTGCACGCCGGCAACCTCGATAGTCACCTTGTAGCAGAGGTGATCCGCGCCCTGGTAACTTTCAAGGCCCGCAGCGGGCGACTCGGGCAGATCGAAGAACTCGGCCTGCTCCACCTTTTCGAGCAGGCCAAGCGCTTCCTCCGGCGGCAACCGGTTCGTATCCACCACGTAAGATAGACTGCGTCCCAGGAACCCCCCACTGCGCTCAAAGTAGATTTTCATTCGGACTTCCCTCGCGTGATCGCCTAGCGCGAACCGATAAGGGAGCGGAATAGCCCCATCACCGATGCCGCGCACCCCGGCCGCTGGCCGCCATCGCCCGGACCAGGCCCGCTCTGATCGATCTGTATCCCCACCTCTGCCCACCCGGCGCGAACGGCTTGCTGCTCCAGGCTTCCCTGTCCATAGAGATCGCGCGCCGCCTCATAGGTCTTTGCCGCGGCCGCGGCAAAGTTGGCCGATTCGCTCAATTTGTCCTTCAACGTCACGTACCAGATCTGCCCCGCCTTCTCCCACGCGGAGCCGCCCAGATTAAAAGCCGTCACGTAAAAGGCCCGATTGGGTATGCCGGAATTGATATGAACGCCGCCGTTGTCGGCCTGGGTTTCCACATAACCGTTCATGTGGCCCGGCTGCGGGTCCTTGCCCAGCACCGGGTCATTATAGGCCGTGCCCGGCTCTCTCATGCTGCGGATACCCACGCCATTGACATTGGCGGTAAACAGACCCGCGCCGATGATCCAGTCGGCCTGGGTCACAGACTGACCCAACAGGCGCTGCTTGACCAGTGAGCCGAAGACGTCCGACATGGACTCATTCAGCGCGCCGGATTGTCCCTGATAAATAAGATTGGATGTGAACTGCGTCACCCCGTGGGTTAGTTCATGGCCGATAATGTCAACCGCGATGGTAAAGCGATTGAAGAGGCGTTGCCCCACCGGCAGATCCTCGTCGCCGTCGCCATAGACCATCTGCCGCCCGTTCCAGAAAGCATTGTCGTAGCCGGTGCGGTAGTGAACCGTGGAGTCCAGCCGCATTCCATTGCCGTCAATCGAATTACGATTGAACACTTCGGAGAACAGGGCATAGGTCGCGCCCGCGCCGTCATAGGCCTCGTCGACCGACGGATCGCCCGTGGGTGGATCGCCTTCGCCGCGAACTTGCCGGCCGGGCAGAGAGTTGCTGTTGTCGGCGGAGTAGATAATCCGTTCCATTTCGCCGGGAGTCGCCGCCTCCATGACGGCTTCCGACGGGCCTTCCTTGCTGATCACCTCGCGCTGGACGCGAATGGCCTCGGCCGACACGATGGTGCGCAAGGCTTGCTGGCGCTGCTCCGGCGTGCCGTTTTCGATGATCTCTCGCAAGAGGTAGGGTGGGACAATGCAATGCAACGGACTTCTGCAACCATTCATTAGCCGTTCTCCTTTGCCGGGCGTCTTCGGTGGTGCGGGGGCGAGAGTGGAACCGGCGCGCAAGTCCTGTTTGCCGGACGCTTGCCCATGTCACCAACCCACATTGTACAACAAGCCGCGGGCCACCGTGAACTCGTCCAATAAAGTCATTATATCAGACTTCCGCCCATGGCAAGCGGCGCGTCGGATAATTAGAATTAACGCCCCGCCTATGGTATTGCGGCCGCGCATGGCTAAAATATAGTCACGAGGTCAATATGGACGAAAACGGGCTGAAGCTACTGCTCGAATACGACGTAAATCAGGATACGCTGCAGGATTACTACCAGTTCGTCATGGGCCAATACGTGCCTGCTCTGCAATCGATGGGACTGCAAATGAGCGAAGCATGGCATACTGCCTACGGCCATGCCCCCAACCGGCTCATCGGATTCATCTGCGACGACCACCAGACGATGAACCGCCTGCTCGACAGCGATTTGTGGAACGAACTTAACGACGAGCTGGAGAAATACGTCACCGATCTCCGCTACAAGGTCGTCCCCTATCGCGGCGGCTTCCAATTGTAGGCCCGACGCGGGCGACCCGCTCGCAACCTTTCGCGTCCATCGTTCGCCGCTTGCCTCCATCCGCGCTATGATGGGTGGCGTCGAACATGATCACCAGCGCCGCCAACCCCCGAATCAAACAAATCCGCGCCCTTTCGCGGCGCAAGGAACGGGAAGCAACCGGCCTATCCGTGGCCGAAGGCATCTTCCAGACCGGCGAGGCGCTGGCCTGGGGCGACGTGGCCTATCTCGTCTACGCTCCCGAACTGCTGGCGAGTGAATTCGGCCGGCAGCTTATCGAAACGGCCCAGGCGAACGGCACGCCCGCCCTTGCCGTCAGCGCCGCGGTCATGACCTCAATCGCCGACAGGGACAATCCACAGGGCATCCTCGCCGTCGTTCGTCGCCGCGCAATCCCGCTCGACACGCTGCAAGCCGCCACACATCCCTGGCTGGTGGCCCTCGTCGCGCCGCAGGACCCCGGCAACCTCGGCTCCATCCTGAGAACCGTCGACGCCGTCGGCGCGTCGGGGGTGCTGCTGCTGGACGGTGGAGTTGACGCCTATCATCCGGCGGCCGTTCGCGCCGCCATGGGCACCACCTTCCGCCTGCCCGTCGTCACGGCCTCCTTCGATGAATTCGCGGCGTGGGCCGGCGCCCAGGGCTACCGGGTGTTCGGCACGTCGGCGCGAGGCCACACCGACTACCGCCTCCCCGCCTATGCGCCTCCCCTCATTCTGCTGATGGGCAGCGAGCGGGAGGGGCTTTCCGCCGCCCAACTGGCCCGCTGCGACGACGTGCTGCAACTGCCCATGCACGGCCGCGCCGGCTCCCTCAACCTGGCCGTGGCCACAGGCATCTTCCTCTATGCCATGCACAGCCGCCTGAACGGGTAATCGCTCGCGGCTCCATGGAATGGTCCGGATATGAAAACGCCGGGCATGAATGCCCGGCATTATCATGGTTTCGCCCCGGATTTACAGGCAATCGGCCGATCAGCCGATCTATCCCCCCAAATACGTCGTCAGCCAGTTGAATACGTTCTTGCGGCTGCGCACGTTGCCCGGCAGAGCTTCGCGAATGGCCGTTTCCACCCGCTTGACGTCTTCCTCCGTCTCATAGCCGAAATGATTGACGACCTTCTGGATCATCGGGATCACTTCATATCCCTGGCGACGGCTAAACATAATGCGGTCGTGGGCGACGTTCTTTTTGTCATCCCCTTCCCCCGCCGTCCACTGATATTTCTTGACGTCAAGCATAGCCCGCTTAACCTGGATTGCCATCTACTGCCTCCACCTTTCCTTTGTTTAATAGCCGCTTGATAAATCCGCGACCCTCAAAGGGTCATAAGGTCGAACAGCGGCCGATTGTTCGTACCCTGATTTGCCGGGTCCCCGGCCGGTCGACCCCCTTCCTGCACCCTGGCGACGCGCGCCGGACGTTCCCTCAGAAGCGCCGGCTGTTTCTGGGGATCGGAGCGCAGAATGAGCGCTTCAGCCAGTTTCATCGATTCACCCCATATACATGAGAGTCATAATTGTTGCTATTAACAGAATCGGATGTACGAACCAATGGTAACACATTCAGAGGGGATCAACATTGGCTCTTTTTGACAGCCCGCGATGTGGCTCGCCGTTTCCGGTCGCTGACCGGCCAATCATTAGGCGGTATAATCACGATATGAGTCGCCTGTTCGCGGATACGTCTCAAATTGTGGAGGATGAACTCATCCGGAGGCTCGGTCAGGTTCCGCCCTGGCGCAGGCTGGAGATGGTAGTTCAGTTGAACGATGGCGTGCGGCAGATGATGCTTGCCGGATTGCGCCATCAATACCCGCAAGACTCACCCGAACAACAAACCAGACGATTGTTTGGCCTGCTATACGGCGCCACCATAACTTACGACATTCGCCGGTTGCAGGAGAATGATTCTATGTCGATAACCCCGATCGATACCATGACGGCCGTCTCCGATGCGTTGAACGACCTCGGGATTGAGTATGTCATTGGCGGCTCAATGGCTTCCGCCTACTACGGCATCAGTCGCTCCACCCTCAACGGTGATTTCGTGGCCGATGTCAAGCCGGAACATGTCCCGGCGCTGGTTAAAATCCTGGGTCGCGATTTCTATCATGATGAACAAATGATCCGGGGCGCAATCGAGCATAAGAGCAGCTTCAATCTCATCCACCTGCCGACGATGTTCAAGGTCGATGTTTTTATCCCCGGCACACGCCCCTTTGATCATCTCCAACTCCAGCGAAGGGTATCGTCGGCGATAGGGCCGGACGGCAACCTAAGGATCTATCTATCCACGCCTGAGGACATTGTTCTGGCCAAACTTGATTGGTTCGACCGCGGCGGACGGCTTTCGGAACGTCAGTGGCATGACATCCTGGGCGTGCTCCTGTCACAAAAAGGGCGGCTGGATATTCCGTACCTTCGCGAAAACGCCGCGAAGCTCGGCGTTGAAGACATTTTGCAGAAGGCGTTTCTGGAGAGCGATACCGAATGAGCGATCTCTTCTCCCACGCCGCCCGCGAGCGTATGCAACAGGAAGCGCCGCTGGCTGCCCGGATGCGGCCGCGCACGCTGGACGAGTTCGTTGGCCAGAGCCACATCATTGGACCGGGCCGCCTGCTGCGCCGGGCCATCCAGGCCGACCAACTCTCCTCGCTCATCTTCTACGGCCCACCGGGAACGGGCAAAACGACGCTGGCGATGGTCATCGCCAACAGCACCCGCAGCCACTTCATCACCATCAACGCCGTGCTGGCCGGGGTCAAGGAGATCCGTGAGGCCATCGAAATCGCCAGGGAACTGCGCGAACTCCATGGCCGGCGCACCACGCTCTTCGTCGACGAGGTTCATCGCTGGAACAAGGCCCAGCAGGACGCGCTGCTGCCACACGTGGAGAACGGTACGATCATCCTCATCGGCGCGACGACCGAGAACCCCTACTTCGAGGTCAACAAGGCGCTCGTCAGCCGCAGCCGCATCTTCCAGCTCCGGCCGTTGACCGAGGACGACCTGCGGGCCATCGCCATTCAGGCTCTCAACGACCCGGAGCGCGGCTACGGCAAGCTGAAAGTCGAGCTACAACCCGCGGCGCTGGATCATCTGGTCGACGTGGCCAACGGCGACGCCCGCGGCGTGCTCAACGCGCTGGAGCTGGCCGTGGAGACCACCCCACCGGACGAGAGCGGTCTCATCCGCATCAACCTCGACGTGGCTGAGGAATCGATCCAGCGTCGGGCCGTACTCTACGACAAG
>JACDJB010001642.1_pt1 | contig 17762 bp, 13 predicted proteins | sample 7454121 | NCBI WGS metagenome assembly JACDJB01 (sample SAMN14253290, study PRJNA609438) | sludge metagenome | isolation source: sludge after 25d culture with pyrite | collected 2018-12-20 | reverse complement strand
TTCATTCTTTCTCCTAATTCCTGATTTGTAATTCGTAATTCATCGTCACTTCCTCTGCAACATCAACGAGATCACCACCAGCACCGTTGACCCCAGCAGCATCAGCGTCGAGATGGCGTTGACCTCCGGCGTGACGCCGAACTTGATCATCGAATAGACGCGCACCGGCAGCGTGGTGGAGCCCGGCCCGGCGACGAAGAAGGTGATGACGAAATCATCGAGCGACAGCGTGAAGGCCAGCAGCGCGCCGGAGACGATGCCCGGCATCAGGATGGGCAGGGTGACGCGCCGGAAGGTCGTCCAGGCATTGGCCCCCAAATCGGCCGCGGCCTCTTCCAGTGACGCGTCCATCTCCGCCAGCCGCGCCCGCACCACCACGGCCACGAAGGCGATGTTGAAAGCGATGTGGGTCACCAGCACGGTGTAGCGGCTGAGCGGCACGGCGAAAGTGACGAAGAACAGCAGCGTCGAGAGCGCCATGACGATGTCGGGGATGATGATCGGCAAATAGAGGGCCGTGTCGAACGTCAGGCGGCCGAAGAAACGATAGCGCTCCAGCGCCAGCGCCGCCAGCGTACCCAGCACCGTGGCCACCAGCGTCGACCACACTGCCACCCACAGGCTGACACGAAAAGCGTCCACAAGCAGCTTGTCCTTCAACAATTCGGCGTACCAGCGCGTGCTGAAGCCGGCCCAGACGCCGACGTTGCGCGAACCGCTGAAGGAGTAGATGACCAGAACGATGATCGGCAAGTAGAGGAACAGGAAGATGCCGATCGCCAGCCAGGTCAGGACGCGGTTGTTGAAAGCCGCGCGGGCGCGCTCGCGCGATGCGTTCCGTGAACGGAGAGTGGCGGGCGGCGATTGGGACACGGAGAGGGGGGCGTTTGTCGTGGTCATTGATCCAGCATCCCCTGGGCGGCCGTCATCTCCGCCATTGGGTCGTCCTCGCCCGACACGCGGAAGTAGACCAGCGTGGCCGCCAGCATGACGGCCATCATGATGAAGCTGATAGCCGAGCCGAATGGCCAATCGCGCACGGTCATGAACTGCTGTTGCAACAGGTTGCCCAGCAGCGCGACCTTTGCCCCGCCCATCAGGTCGGGTGTCACGTAGGCCCCCAGCGAGGGGATGAAGACGATGATCGACCCTGCTATGACGCCCGGCAACGTGAGCGGCAGCAACACGCGCCGGAAGCTCTGCCAGCGCCCGGCGTACAGGTCGGATGCCGCTTCCAGCAGCGACCAGTTAACCTTCTCCAGGTTGGTATACAGCGGCAGGACCATGAACGGCAGATAGCCGTAGAACAGACCGAGCAGCACGGCCGGGAAGTTATAGAGCAGCGGCAACGTCTGCGACGTTGCTGTTGCCAACCACTCGAACAGGGGCGAGACCTCGGCCAGCCGCACCGCCTGCTCGTGGAGCGTGATGCTCCAGAAGTTGTTGATCAATCCCGAATCGCGCAGGATAAGCATCCAGGCGTAGGTGCGCACCAGAAAGTTCGTCCAGAACGGGATCATCACCAGAAAGATGAGGGTATTGCGCCGGTTGGCCGGCTGGCGGGCGATCCAGTAGGCGAACGGGTAGGCGAAGACGAGACAGATGATCGTGTTGAGCATGGCCAGCCACGCCGAACGGCCAAAGATGCGCAGATAGATGAAGTCGCCGTTGATGCGGTTGAAGATGCGGCCGTAGTCATTGAAAAGCGCGACCGGGTTGGTCAAATCGAACGTCACCGTCCCCAGCCGCGTGCGCTCGCCCAGGCTGACGACGAAGACAATGGCTAGCGGGATCAGGAAGAAGATGAGCAGCCAGTAGGCCGAGGGGAAGGCCATCGACCATGCCGTTTGTCGCTGCAACAGGAGCAACGCCATGCCGCCCAGGCCGATCAGCAGCACCGCGCCGTAGAACTCGCGGGCGAGCGGGTAATAGGCGATCCCGACCAGGAGCGTGAGCGCGGCGGCAACCGTCGCCAGGCTCCGCGCCCATCGCGCCTCACGCAGCAGACCCAGCCCGGCGGCCAGGTTCAGCGCCAATAGCCCGCCGAACAGCGCGTAGGCGGCAAACGACGGCAATTGAGCCAACGCCAGTTCGAGGGCCAGCGGCCGCCAATCGATGATGGAGAATGTCGCCCAGCGAATGAGTAGGGAAAACCAGAGGAGCGCCTGACCGAGGAAGAGGATGGTTGCGGCCTGGAGGAAGGGATCGCGGCCGCGAGTCATGGGAGTTGGGGATGGAGTGCGCGGGCTCAACCCGGAGTTATGCGTGGCAGCCATCGGCTCCTCCTGCTGTTGTGGAATCGGCCGCCGCCGGCGTAGTGTTTGCGATAGTTGATACTCATACGGTTCTCCTGGAAACCGGGGTTCTTCCGGGAAACCTGGTTTCTAAAGATTAATCAATCAATATCTGCGCGTTCTCCGCCGCCCACTGCACGTAGACGTGGCTACCCACGTCGAACGGCATATCATAGCGTGAGCCGTAGTTCTGCTGGCGCACGACCAGCGACGCCCCGCCCTCCAGCGTGACCCGGAAGCGCGTGTCTGTGCCGATGTAGAAAGCCTCTTCGAGCAGGCCGTTCAGCACGACGTTCTCCGGCTCGGCCAGCAGGAACTCCTTCATGTCTACTGGGCCAGGCATCTTCGCGCCCAGAATGCGCTCCAGTTCTTCCGCCTCCAGGCCGCTCTCGGCCTTCAGCACGTCCACCTTGCCCTGCGGATAGAGGTTGATGCGCTCGGGTCGGATGGTTAGCGTCACGCGCTGGTCAAGGTGCAGGTCATGCCCCTCGTTGGCGGCCAAAACGCGCACGCCGCCCTGCAGGGCCACCATCGGGTAATCCTCTTCCGTCTCCAGCCGCGTCACCGTAGCCGGCAGGAAGTTGGTCTCGCCGATGAAATCGGCCACGAAGCGGTTGACCGGCTTTTCGTAGACCTCGTGAGGCGAGCCGACCTGCTGCAGGACACCATCGCTCATGATGCCGATCCGGTCCGACATCGTCATGGCCTCTTCCTGATCGTGGGTGACGTAGATGAACGTGATGCCGACTTCGCTCTGGATGTGCTTGAGTTCGATCTGCATCGCCCGGCGCAGCTTCAGATCGAGCGCGCCCAGCGGCTCGTCGAGCAGCAATACCTGAGGCCGGTTGACCAGCGCTCGCGCCAGGGCCACGCGCTGTTGCTGGCCGCCGGAGAGCTGTCGCGGCTTGCGGTCGGCCATTTGCGGCAGCCGCACCAGCTCCAGCGCCTCGGCCACGCGCCGCTTGATCTCCGGCGCCGCCACGTGCTGCATCTCCAGGCCGAAGGCCACGTTCTGGGCCACGGTCATGTGCGGGAAAAGAGCGTAGTTTTGGAAGACGGTGTTGACCGGTCGGTGATGGGCGGAGATGCCCTCGACGTGCTGCCCGCCGATGAAGATGGCTCCTTCGGTCGGCTGCTCGAACCCGGCGATCATGCGCAGCGTGGTCGTCTTGCCGCAGCCGCTGGGGCCGATGAGCGAAAAGAACTCCCCGTCGCGAATCTGAAGGGTAAGATCGTTTACGGCAACAAAGTTGCCGAAGCGCTTGATGACGTCTCGCAGTTCCACACGAAACGAATCTGTCATAGCCATCTCCCACGGAACATCTCGCCGCTATGACACGGCCGGAATGCCTTTGGCTATCGGACCAGACACGTGTCGGATCGGACTTCTGTCCGCCCACCTGTCAGGCCTTTTAATCAAAAGCTCAGTGCGAAAAAAAAGCCCAGCCCCGATCGCCTCTCGGCAACCAGTGCCAGAACTTGCACTGTCGATATTCGCCGCCACCCACCCGGCGCTCTTCAATGAACTGATTCGTCCATAGGTGGCTTGCGTTCTTGTAATGACCACACTACCATACTACGATCGCATGGAATTGACAATCTCTAAAAACTTGGATTCTAGGGCAAGCGCGTCCATCTTGCCAATGGTCGATTGAAGATCGAGGAGCCGGATGAAGTGTTCTATCAGGCATATCCCGGCGGCTGCCTCACAGGTCTCTATTACCTGTGGCCCAACATCACATTCGGCATCGATGCCCTTGGCCCCCGCAATACCATCTCTTTCGCCGTCAGCGCCCTCCACCGATCTGCCCCTCCGGGCCGGAGCCGTTGCATAGCTACCTGCAAGTCGCCGCCCACAGGCGACGCGGGACATAAGAAGAGGTTGGGGTGGGCGGCGGAGGAATTGAAGATGAAGGCGCCTCGGGTCGCGATGGAACAGCTGACGAGCCTGACCGAGGGAGCACATAAGGGTGTTTTGATTTATAATTCCCCCGTGCAGTCCCGAATCGCTGCCTGCGTGACACCAATAGTTCTATTCGTCGATCTTGTGTTTGGGGGTCCTAGTGAACAGAAAAAGCGCCTTCCTGATCGCCGTCTTCGTCCTGATCCTGTCCGGTTCCATCCGGGCCGAACCGGCCCCGCGCGGCCCCGTCGCCGGCAAGGATGCGCGCCAGCCGGCCATCTCCGCCGACGGCCGCTACGTCGTCTTCGCCTCGCCCGCCGCCGACCTGGTCCTCGGCGACACCAACTATGCCATCGACATCTTCCTCTATGATCGGGAGACGAGGCAGACGAGCCTCGTCTCCCGCCGCGCCGACGGCGCGCAGAGCGGCTACGATTCCGTCGATCCGGCCATCTCCGCCGACGGCCGGTTCATCGCCTTCGTGGGCGGGAGCGGGCTGCTGCCCGACCCACAGGAGTGGGGTGTCGTCGTCTACGACCGACAGACAGGCCAGTTCACGTTGGTCTCGCGCAATTCGGAGGGGGAGCCGGCCAACGATACGGTCGGCCGACCGTCCATCTCGGCTGACGGCCGCTATGTGGCTTTTCACTCGAGCGCCGATAACCTGGTTCCCGACGACACGCAACTCTGTAATGGAGGCTCGAGGAGCTGCTACGACATTTTTGTCCACGACCGCGAGACCGGCGAGACGACGATGATATCCCGCAACGCCAACGGGGCAGGAGGCGACGACGGTTCGTATGGCCCGCACATCTCCGGCGACGGCCGCTTCGTCGTCTTCGGCTCGGATGCCCGCAACCTGCTGGAGGGTAACCCGGAAGGCCCGACGACGACCAATGGCCTGACCCACGTCTACGTCTATGACCGGCAGGCCGGGGAGATGGCGCTTGTTTCCCGCAATACCGCCGGTGAGCAGGCCAACCATGGAGCCGGTGGCGGCACCATCTCTGACGACGGTCGTCTGGTGGTCTTCAACTCTCTATCGACAAACCTGGCCTCGGTCGAGTCAGATACAGTCAATGCCTTCATCCACAACCGGGAGACGGGCGAGACGATGCTGGTCTCCCGCAATGCGGCCGGCGCGCCGGCCAACGCCTCAGCCGCAGGCTCTGTCCTCTCCGCCGACGGTCTTGTGGTTGCCTATGTCTCGCCGGCGACAAATCTGGTCGAGGGCAGCGCCGGAGACTCGGTCGATGACATCTTCGCCCACGACCTGGAGACAGGGCAAACGACGCTCATCACCCGTCCCCCCGCCGGCGGCACGGCCGATAGGTCTTCCTGGGGGTTGGACCTCTCCGGCGACGGGCGCTTTGTAGTTTTCGAGACCCTGGCCACAAACCTGGGCGGCCCGGTCGTGATCGACGACCGGATCGACATTGCCCTCCACGATCGGGCTACCGGTCGGACGAGCATCCTGACCGCCCGACCGCCGACGCTGCAGGGCAACAGCGAATCGCGGACGGCCTCTGTCTCGGCCGACGGCCGCTTTGTGGCCTTCGAGTCCTACGCCTCTAACCTCGTGCCCAACGACACGAACGGTCTGTGGGACATCTTCCTCTATGACGTCCACACCAGCCTGACGACGCTCATCGGTCGCGGCGGCCCGGCGACCGGCAATTCGCGCTGGCCGGTGATTTCGGCCGACGGCCGCTCGGTCGCCTTCGCGTCCTTCGCAAACGTCTACCAGGATCGCAACATCTTCGTCTATGACGTTGACACCGGCGCGACGACGCTTGTCTCGCGGACACCGGACGGCCTGACACCGGACGGCGGCATCTCCGATAACGCTTCCCTTTCACCCGATGGCCGGTACGTGGCCTTTGACTCCGACGCCGATGACCTGGTAGCAAGTGACACAAACGAAGAACGCGACCTTTTTCTCCACGACCGGCAGACGGGCGAGACGACGATGCTGCCATACGCCTTCACGGGCGGCGTTCCGGATTGGAGTGAGCCTTGCTGCGCGGCCTTTTCCCCCGACGGCCGCTACGTGACTTTCGTGGCCTGGGTTCCGCCGGAGCTGCGCCTGGGCTGGTTCCCGATGCCCAACCGGCAGATCTTCGTCCACGACCGGCAGACGGGCGAGACGACGCCGGTCCCCTTCGGGCCATCGGGGGCCGGCTACGACCGGCACGCGGGTTCACCCTCCATCTCGGCCGACGGCCGCACCGTGGCCTATCACTCAGACGTGCATGACCTCGTTGCCGACGACACGAACACGACGTTCGATGTCTTCGTCTACGATCGCCAGGCAGGAACGCAGACCCTCATCTCGCGGCGCAGCGACGGCCAGCAGGGCAACGGCCCCTCTTACGACCCGTCCATCTCGGCCGATGGCCGCTACGTGTCCTTCGTCAGCGATGCTACCAACCTGGTCGCCGGCGACGGCAACGGCGCGCCCGACGTCTTCCTCCACGACCGGCAGACAGGTCAGACGACGCTGGTCTCGCGTGGGGCAAACGGCGCATCGATACCCGGCGGATCGTTTGAACCGGCGTTGGCGGCCGGCGGTGAGCGGGTCGCTTTCTGGTCCGACGCAGCCCTCGTAGCCGGCGATGTGAACGGCCTCTACGACGTCTTCCTTTACGACCGCGCCGTCGGCAGCATCAGGCTTGTCTCCGGGATCGTCTTGCCGGGACCACATCGATTCCATGCGCCGGTAGTGATACGCTGACGAGAAGAACCACAGATTACGCAGATTTATTCTCTTCGTAATCTGTGGATTTCCTTATCTTGGGCAAAAATCAGCTAAATCAGCGTCATTTGCATGCTATTCCATTTCTGGAACAATGAACCGAACTGCAATTCTATTTGACATGGACGGCCTCATGGTCGACACCGAACCGCTGGCGCGGGCGGCGTGGCAGCGCGTTGTTGCTCCCTATGGGGCGACCATCGACGATGACCTGTATGGGCAAATGATCGGCCGCCGGTCGATCGAAAGTACCCAACTGGTGCTGGACGCGCTGCGCCTGCCTGTGGCCCACGGAGAGCTGATGCAACTGAAGGCAGACGAATTTCTGGACAGCCTGCGTGACGGCGTGCCGGTCATGCCCGGTCTCTGGGCCTTGCTCGACCGGATCGAGGCGCTGGAGATGCCCTGGGCCGTCGCCACATCCACACCCCGGCCGGTGGCCGAGCTTGTGCTGGGCATGCTGGGCGTGACGGGACGCTATGGCGCTCTGGCGTGCGGCGACGAAGTGGCCAACGGCAAGCCCGCGCCCGACATCTACCTGCTGGCGGCCGAGCGACTGGGCATCGCGCCGATGTTGTGTCTGGCGCTGGAAGATTCGGTCGCGGGCTGCATGGCGGCCGCGGCCGCGGGGATGCGCGTCGTGGCCGTGCCCACGGAGTTGACGCGTCATGAACCGTTCACTTGTGCCCATGCGATCTATCCCTCGTTGGTGGAAGTCGCCGCCGATCTGGAAACCCTTCTGATATAGCGCGAGAAGCCGGTTTCCAACGGGTAACAGGTCAAACGCCGGCCAAATCCCCCTCTTTGCCATTTGCCAGTTAGAGAGAGCTATGGTATACTCTTATCACGACAGTCTGGAGATTTATCGACGGAAAAGTGGGCCCCCCCACTTTTTTTGTTTCTTGAATTGTGTTGGTGTGTCCGGATTGCAAAAACTGAATAGGTTGAACGAGTTCCATGAAAAGCGAATTTATCCTGGCTTTCAACGAAATATGTGAGTCACGGGGTCTCCCCAAGGAGGACGTCTTCGAAGCGCTGAAGACGGCCCTCGTTTCCGCCTACCGGCGCGACGCCAATCTGAGCAGCAACCAGATGGTGACGGTGGAGATTGACCCGCGCACCGGCGAACCGACGATCTATACCGAGAAAGAGGTCGTCGACGATATTATCGACAATCGCACCGAGGTGACGTTGACCGCGGCGCGCAAGGAAGGCCATACCGATGCCCAGTTGGGCGATGTGGTGATGATCGACAGCACCACCGAGAGCTTTGGCCGCATTGCGGCGCAGACAGCCAAACAGGTGTTGCTCCAGCGCGTGCGCGAGGCCGAGCGCGAGCACCTCTTCGAGGACTTCTCCGGCCGTGAGGGCGAGCTGGTCAACGGCACGGTGCAGAGCATCAGCGGCCAGCACATCACCATCGGCCTGGGCCGGACGGAAGCGATTCTGCCCAAGAGCCAGCAGGTGCAGGGCGAGCGCTACCGCGCTCACGACAAGATTCGCGTCTACGTGCTGGAGGTGCGACGCACCAGTCGCGGCCCGCAGATCGTCGTCAGCCGCAATCATCGTAACCTGCTGCGCCGCCTGCTGGAACTGGAAGTGCCGGAGATCTACAACGGCCAGGTGGACATCAAGAGCATCGCCCGCGAAGCCGGGCAGCGCTCCAAGGTGGCCGTGCAGGCGCTCCAGCACGGCGTCGATCCGGTCGGCGCGTGTGTCGGCATGCGCGGTGTCCGCATCCAGAGCATTGTGCGCGAACTGAACGACGAGAAGATCGACGTCATCGAATGGGACGGCGATCAGCGTGTGTTCATCGCCAAGGCGCTCAGCCCGGCGCGCGTCTCCCACGTCTTCCTGGAGGAGCATCCGGAAGAAGGCAAGACGGCCGTTGTTATCGTGCCCGATGATCAACTCTCGCTGGCCATTGGCCGCGAGGGGCAGAACGCGCGTTTGGCTGCCAAGCTGACCGGCTGGCGCATTGATATCAAGAATCTGACCGAGGCGGCATCGGAGTCGCTCAACAATCTGGACCATCCGTCGATCGACCCCCGCATCGCGCGGGACGAGACGTTCCTCAATCAGGTGCGCAACATCCTGGACAAAAAGTCGATGGGCCGGCCGATCACGGCCGAAGATTACCTGACCCTCGACCGGCTGGTGGCGAGCGTGGAAGGCCGCATTATCGCCGAGCGCGCGCAGGAACATGAGGTCGTGCGCAAGGAGCGCGCCGAGTTGCGCAAGCGCGTGCCCGAGGAGGCCTGGCAGCAGCCGCTGGACGTGCTCGATCTGCCCGGTCGCATTCATAACTTGCTGCTGGATACGAACGTCAATACTGTCGGCGATCTGATCTACATTCTGGAGATGGGTGACGATTACTTCCTGAAGCTGCGCGGCCTGGGCGAAAAGGCCTTGGAAACGGTTAAGGAAACTCTGGCGGCTTACCAGTCGGCGCAGATCGATGCGCTGATGGCGGCCGAGAGTGAAGCCGTGGTTGAAGTGGATGGGGAAGTTGTCGAAGCACTTGGCGATGAGGGTGAAGTCACCGTTATCGAAGAGGTGCCGCTGATCGACCGGATTGTGGACGTGGAAGAGATGGAAACGTCTGTGCCGGCAATGGACTTCGCGGATGAGGAAGTCGAAATCCTGGCCGCGGATGAGGAAGTCGAGGAGGGTGAGATTGCCGGCGTGCTTGAGCCGGAGGAGGTCGAGCCGGAAGTTGAAGAGATGTTGACGCCTCTCGACGACCTGTCCCAGACTATTTTTGTGGAAGAAACCAGGCCCGCCAAGCCGGAACCCAAGAAGAAGCCCGGCGTGGTCGTTGTGCGTCCTTCGGCCGACGAAGCGGCGGCCGAAGAAGAGAACAAGCGCAAGAAGCGCAAGGGTCAGGCCCTGGTCTATAATGAAGAACTGGATCAGGTCGTCGTCCAGCGCAAGCGCAAGAAAAGTGGTTCCGACTGGAGCGACGAGGATATCGATTTTTAGGCGCAACCAATGACCGGAACGCAATCAGGACACAGAAAGCATATCCCGCAGCGCACATGTGTTGTCTGTCGTCGCCAATTTGACAAGCGACGACTGACGCGCATTGTCCGCACGCCCCCGACGTCTCCGTCGGAAGATGGCGGCGTTCTGATTGACCCCACCGGGAAGCAAAACGGCCGTGGCGCCTATTTGTGCGACCAGGCTCCGTGTTGGGACAAGGTGATCCGGCAGGCCGGGATTTTGAATCAGGCGCTCAACGCGCAGGTGACGGATGCGGAACTGGCGACAATTGCCGCCAGTTCGCGCCGTCCTACGGCAGTTATTGAGCAATAAGTTATCATCCGGGCACGGGCGGCAGAACGCCGGTGTTGGCACGTGATCGCTTTATTATTGACGATCATCACGGTAAGCACGCGGAAAGGCAGAGAATATGGCAGAGACAAAGACATTAATTGAGATCCCGGCATTTATAACGGTGCGTGAGTTGGCCTCGATGATGAGCGTCAGCCCGATCAACGTCATCAAGGAGTTGATGGCTAACGGGATCATGGCCAACATCAACCAGCTGATCGATTTCGACACGGCCGCCATCGTTGCCGGAGAGATGGGCTTCGATGTGGTCGCCCAGCAGGAAGCCGTGACCGAGGTGGCCGAGGAAGAGGAGAAGGTCGGCTGGCGAAAGGTACTGGCCGACGAGCGCGCGGCCGACTTGCAGCCGCGGCCGCCGATCATCACCATGCTGGGTCATGTTGACCACGGCAAGACCTCCCTGCTGGACGTCATTCGCCAGGCAAACGTTACCGCCGGCGAAGCGGGCGGCATCACGCAGCATATCGGCGCCTACCAGACGGTGAAGGACGGTCGCCTTATCACGTTCCTGGACACCCCCGGCCACGAGGCGTTTACGGCCATGCGCGCCCGCGGCGCGCAGGCCACCGACATTGCCATCCTGGTGGTTGCCGCCGACGACGGCGTGATGCCCCAGACCCGCGAGGCGGCCGACCACGCACGCGCGGCGGGTGTGCCCGTCATCGTCGCTCTGAACAAGATCGACCTGGCCGGCGCGCGCCCCGATCGGGTGAAACAGCAACTATCCGAAATGGGGCTGGTGCCCGACGATTGGGACGGCGATACCATGGTGATCCCCGTCTCCGCCCGCGAGAAACTGGGCATCGATGACCTCCTGGAAGCCATCCTGCTGGTGGCCGAGGAAGCGAACCCCCGCGCCAACCCCAAGGCCACAGCCTCGGGTACGGTGCTCGAAGCCAGGATAGAGCGCGGCAAGGGAATCATGACCACGGTGCTGGTGCAGAACGGCACGCTCCACCTGGGCGATACGTTGCTCGTCGGCGAGCATTACGGTCGCATCAAGTCGATGTTCGACTACACCGGCAAGCGCGTGACTGAAGCTGGGCCTTCGTCGCCCGTGGCCGTTTCCGGCCTCGACGGTATCCCCGTGGCGGGCGAGCAGTTCCGCGTGGTGGAGAGCGAAAAGGTGGCGCGCAAGCTCATCGATGATGCGCGCGAGGCAGCCCGCGTAACACCGACCACTCGCGGCAAATCGACAACCCTGGACGAGTTTTTCGCCCGTCTGCAAGAGGGCGAGACCAAGACGCTCAATCTGATCGTCAAGGCCGATGTGCAGGGTTCGCTGGAGCCGATCGTGACGTCGCTGGAGCGGTTGAACGGCGGCGAGGTGGCGCTGGAGATTCTGCGCGCAGCCACCGGACCGATCACCGAGAGCGACGTTATGCTGGCTTCGGCATCAGACGCCATCATTCTGGGCTTCAACGTTGATGCCGACCCGATCGCCCGCAATTCGGCTGCCGTGGAAGAGGTGCAGATTCGCACCTACCAGATCATCTACAAGCTCATCGAGGATGTCGAGAAGGCGATGAAAGGCTTGCTGGCCCCGACGTATGAGGACGTGGTCATCGGCCGCGCCGAAGTGCGCCAGGTCTTCAAGATCCGCAACCTCGGCAGCATCGCCGGCAGCTACATGCGCACCGGCGAAGGGCGGCGCAACGCCAAGGCGCGCGTCATCCGCAATAGCCGTCTGTTGCATAGCGGTCCCGTCGGCAGCCTGAAACATTTACAGGACAACGTGCGCGAAGTGAAGGCCGGGTTCGAGTTCGGCGTCAGCATCGACGGCTGGAATGATTATCAGCCGGGCGACATCATCGAGTTCTTTGTCACGCAGCGGGTAGAGGTATAACGATGAGCAAGATCAGACAGGAGCGCACGGCCGAGCAGATCCAGGTTATCCTGAGCGAACTTTTTCTGCGCGAAGTGGCTGATCCGCGGCTGGCGGGCGTCACCGTGACCCAGGTGCTGATCGATCGTGAGTTGCAGCACGCCAACATCTACGTCAACGCATTGGGCGATGAATCGCGTGAGTCGGAGGTCATGGAGGGGCTGGAGCGCGCATCCGGGTTCCTTCGCGGCCAGATCGCCCAGCGGCTCGATCTCCGCTCTGCTCCGATCATCCACTTCCATTGGGATCCGCGTCTGCGGTATGCCGAGGAAGTGAACCAATTGCTCGACAGTCTGGATATTCAGCCGGCCGCCGAGAGCGAGGAATCCACGCAAGACGCGGGCACGGAGTGAGGGCTTGATTCAATTCGCCATTGAAAAGGCCGGCCGCGTGCTGGTTATTGCCCACGTGGACCCGGATGGAGACGCGATTGGCTCGCTGACGGCAATGGGACAGGGCTTGCAGCAATTGGGCAAGCGTGTCACGCTGGTTTGTGACGACGCCGTTCCGAAGCGTTATCTCACACTGCCCATGGCGGCGGACGTGCGCCGCGCGCCCAATACCGATATCCCTTACGATCTCGTCATCGCCGTTGATTGCGGCGACCGGTCGCGCATGGGTTGGGCATATGATAGTCTGCCGGAGCCAAAGCCGACCCTGGCTAACATCGACCATCACGTCACCAATACGCATTTCGGCGCGTTCAACATCATTGAACCCAATGCCGGCTCCACCGCCGAGATCCTCTACCGCTTCCTGCCCGAGATCGGCGTCGAGATGACGCCCCGGATCGCCGAGAGCTTGTTGACCGGCATTATCACCGACACGATAGGCTTTCGCACGACGAACGTATCGGCGGCCACCCTGCGCGCAGCGGCCGATCTCGTCGACGCCGGAGCCGACATCGCCGACATTTCGCTTCGCGCGCTGCACCAGAAGCAATATTCGACCGCCAAGATGTGGGGCATTGGGCTGGGCAATATGTCACTGGACGACGGCCTGCTCTGGACGAGCATCTCGCGCGAGGCGATGCAACGCGCCGGTCTCGACGGCAACCCAGGCAGCTCGGGCCTTGTCAATTTCCTGGTCGATGTGGATACGGCGGTCATGGGCGTCGTGATGACGGAAGCGGATGACGGCAACGTGCGCGTCACCATGCGCGCCCAGCAGCCCTATAACGTGGCCGAGGTGGCGATGAAATTTGGCGGCGGCGGCCACGCCCTCGCCGCGGGCTGTGCGCTCGATGGGCCGCTGGAGCAGGCCGAAGTGCGGCTCGTCGCTGCCTGCCGTGAAGCCATCGATCGCCAACGCGCCCTCGCTGCTTCCCCCCGCACGTGACCCTCTCCGGTCTTCTCATTATCGACAAGCCTGTTGGCCCAACGTCCCACGATGTCGTTGGGCGCGTGCGCCGCGTTGTGGGCACGCGCCGCGTAGGCCACGCGGGCACGCTCGACCCGCTGGCGAGCGGCGTGTTGCTGGTTTGCACCGGTCGGGCGACGCGCCTGGTTGAATATCTCGTCGGATTGGACAAGATATACGAGACGACGATCCGGCTGGGCCGGGCCACGACGACCTACGACGCCGAGGGCGAAGTGACGGCCGAGCGGCCCGTGACGGCCACCGAAGCCGACATCCTCGCCACGCTGCCCGCTTTTCGCGGAGCCATCCGGCAACGTGTGCCGTCCTATTCGGCCGTGAAACGGGATGGCAAACCCCTCTATGAGCGTGCGCGTCGCGGCGAGACGATAGAATTGCCGGAGCGTGACGTGATGATCCACGCGCTCGACTTGCTTGCTTATGAACCGCCTCTCCTGACCCTGCGTGTGGCCTGCTCGTCGGGCACGTACATTCGCTCGCTGGCCCACGATTTGGGCGAATTGCTGGGCTGCGGCGGGCACGTAGTCGGCCTGCGTCGGACGGCCGTCGGCCGCTTCGCGACGGATCAGGCCATAGCGCTCGATGATCTGACGCCGGAGAATTTGGCCGCTTGCCAGCTGCCTCTCGAAGCGATCATTGCCCATCTACCGCGGGTGGAGTTCGACGAGGCGGCGACAGTCGAGTTGAGTTTTGGGCGGCGGCTGCCGGCGGGCGTTGATGCCTCTGCCGGCGATGTGGCTGCGTTTGGTCCCGGCGGGCGCTTTCTGGGTATCGTAGCCGCCGAGGAAGGGGTGTGGCGGCCGCGAAAAATGCTCTACTAGTTTGCGTATTCCGCCATCTCGCCCGTTCTGGTACAATAGCCTCCGGACCGCGAGACAAGCAATGCGACCGCAACCAATCAGCACCCTATGACTCAATCCTTCCTCCGCGTCACCCATCTTCACGAAATCGATCATAAGCAACCTACCTGCATCGCCATCGGCTCGTTCGACGGCGTTCATCGTGGCCACCAGGCGTTGTTGCAGCGAATGGTCGCGCGGGCGCGCGAGACGGGCATGCGCGCGGCGGCGCTGACCTTCTTCCCTCATCCCCGGCGCGTATTGCGCACATTGCCGCCGCGCTTCTACCTGACGACCCTCGACGAGCGGGTGCGGCTGCTGGCCGCGCAGGGGATCGATCTCGTGATCACCCACCCCTTCGACGACGAGGTGCGCCACGTCCGCGCCGCCGATTTTGTTGACCAGTTGCTGACGACGCTGGACATGAAGGAACTATGGGGCGGCAACTTCGCTCTCGGCTACCGGCGCGAGGGGGACGTACCCTTTCTGCGCCATCAGGGGGAACTAAAAGGGTTCACCGTGGAGACGCTTGACGAGCCGGTACTATTCAACGGCGAGATCGTCAGCAGCCGGCGCGTGCGCGCGGCGCTGGGGGCGGGCGAGTTGGATGAGGCGACCGCCTGCCTCGGCCGCTATTTCTGCGTGCGCGGGCCGGTGGTGAAGGGCGATCAGCGCGGCCGGACGATTGGCTTTCCGACCGCCAACGTCGCCGTGTGGGACGAACTGCTGCTGCCCGCCAACGGCGTCTATGCGACGTACATCTGGGTGCGTGGCGAGCGCCGGTTAGCGGCGACCAATGTCGGCGTGCGGCCGACGGTGGACGGACTGAAGCTGACCGTTGAGGCTCACATCCTCGACTTCGACGCCGACATCTACGGCGAGGACGTGCGGCTGGAGTTCGTGCGCCGCGTCCGGCCGGAGATGAAGTTCGCAGGGCTGGATGCGCTGAAGGCGCAGATTGCGGCCGATGTGGCCGAAGTGCGCCTCAATGTATCTGCACCGGGTCTTTAATCGCCCCTCGATCAAACAAATGCTCGTCGTAGCCCGCGTCCAGGCCCTCCGGCGCGGTCGTCTTCTCCACCCTCACGGCTGAGTTCTTGTAGTCGGGTATCTTGGCCCGCGCGTCGACGCGATCGAGCGTCAGCGTGTTGGCCGCGGCCTCGGCGAAGTGGAAGGGCACGAAGACGGTGCCCTGTGGCGAGCGGCCGGTCACCAGGGCGCGTAATGTGATTGCGCCCCGTCGCGAGGAGACCTTGATCCAATCGCCGGTGTCGATGCCCAGCGCGGCCGCGTCGTCGGGATGAACCTCGCACACCGCTTCGGGGTAAACGTCCTCCAGCCGTGAGCGGCCGGTCATGGTGCTGCCGCTCCAATGATAGAGCACGCGGCCGGTGGACAGGTTGAACGGGTATTCGGCGTCGGGCTGCTCGGAGTTCGTGCCGTATTGCACCTGCCAGAACTTGCCCTTGCCACGCGGGAAGTCGTTGGCGAAAAGGAAAGGCGTGCCGGGATGGTCGAAGCTGGGGCAGGGCCAATGGACGCCGCCCTCGCGGTCGAGACGCGCGTAGTCGATGCCCCAGAAGTCGGGCGTCACACGGCGCATCTCTTCCCATATGTCGCCGGGATGACTGTAGTCGAAGCCGGCCGAGCGGCCGAGACCCAGACGCGCCTCGATGCGACGGCCGAGATCGCAGAGGATCTCCCAATCGGGTCGCGAGTTGCCCACCGGCGGCACGGCCGCGTGGCAGCGCTGGACGCGCCGATCGGTGTTGGTGAAGGTGCCGTCCTTCTCGGCGAAGCTGGTGGCGGGCAGGATCACGTCGGCCATCGCGCCTGTTTCGTTAATGAAGATGTCCTGGCAAACGATAAACTCCAGGTGCTCCAGCGAATGGCGGGCGTGGCTCAGGTTTGGCTCGCTCATCATGGGGTTCTCGCCCAGGACGAACATGGCACGCACCGCGCCGCTGAGCGACGCGTCGACGATCTCGGTAGCCGTCAAGCCGGGCGTCGGATTGAGCTGCTTGCCCCATTCCTGCTCGAACCGGGCGCGAATGGCCGGGTCGTCGACGCGCTGGTAGGCAGTGTAGACGTTGGGCAGGCCGCCGACATCGGAGCAACCCTGGACGTTGTTTTGGCCGCGCAACGGGTTGAGGCCTGTGCCCGACCGGCCGACGTGGCCGCACATGAGAGCCAGGTTGACGAGCGACAGGGTGTTGTCCGTGCCGTGGGTGCTCTGGCTGATGCCCATGCCCCAATAGATGGCCGCGCGCCCGGCGTTGGCATAGATGCGCGCCGCCTCGCGAATCGATTCGGCCGGGACGCCGCTGATCGATTCGGCCCATTCGGGCGTGAACTCATCCAGCGATTCGAGATACTCGCTGAAGCCCTCGGTGCGTTCCTTGATGAAGTTGGGATCGTATAGCCTTTCCTTGACGATGGTATGGGCCATGGCCTGGAAGACGGCCACATCGCTGCCGGGATTCTGTTGCAGCCAGAGGGTGGCGAAGTTGGTCATGTCGATTCGTCGCGGGTCGACCACGATGAGCTTGGCCCCGTTCTTCCGCACGGCGCGCTTCAGGAAGTTGGCGATGACCGGGTGAGTCTCGGTGGTGTTGCTGCCGGTGACGATAAACGCTTCCAGGTTTTCCATCTCGGCGATGGAATTGGACATGGCGCTGGAGCCGATGGAGAGTTGCAACCCCGACACCGAGCCGGCATGGCACAGCCGGGCGCAGTGGTCGATATTGTTAGTCTCCAACAAGGCGCGAATGAGCTTCTGATAGACGTAGTTGTCTTCGTTCGTGGCTTTGGCGCTGGCAAAGCCGGCGATAGCGTCGCCGCCGTGGGTTCGGGCGATGCGCACCAGTTCATCGGCCACCAGGTCGAGCGCCTCGTCCCACGTGGCCTCGCGCCATACGGGCGGGGCGCTGCGGCCCTCATGCCGGTTGGTGCGAATGAGAGGAGTCTTCACGCGGCCGGGATGTTTGACGTAATCGGTCCCGTATCGACCCTTGACGCAAAGCATCCCGTAATTTGGAGCGGCGTCGAACGGCGCTTCGACGGCGTAGATGAACCCATCCTTGATCTTCAGATTCAACTGGCAGCCCACCCCGCAGTAAGGGCAGGTCGTGCGTACGATTCGGTCGGGGACGATCATGGTCGTTCTCCTTTATGTTTGCGCCGAACAAAAACAGTTTAATCGTTAAGCCAACTCAGATCGCACCAGCTAATCCGCACCCAGAATCCCGGTGACATTTAGCTCGACGTCGGGAAAGGACAGCAGCGACAGCATCTCGCCCCGCGCGTAGTATGTCACGGTGCGATAGCCATCGGGTCGCGGCTCGCGGTAGACTTCAAT
>JACDJB010001639.1_pt1 | contig 17769 bp, 16 predicted proteins | sample 7454121 | NCBI WGS metagenome assembly JACDJB01 (sample SAMN14253290, study PRJNA609438) | sludge metagenome | isolation source: sludge after 25d culture with pyrite | collected 2018-12-20 | reverse complement strand
CTTTTGTCTTCATCTCTCTTTGCATTGCTCTCCTGAATGAAGAACTATATTAGGCACATGTAAACAAACGAGTCCCGAACAGACACGTCTCGCCCTCCTTGAGTAAGAAAGAAGAACAAGGATATAAAGTGTCGAAGAATCGTTTTCCCCAGCGTACAGCCTTCAGCGTTTATAATCCAAGCGGTTCTTTCCCCGCGAAGCGGGCATTGCGTCCTGGCATGTTCTTCGCCAGCCTTGCGTCCACTGATGCACCTCAGTGCATTGCGACCGCCGATGCTTTTCGGCGCCTTGCGTCTTGCAACTTCTAGTCGGCGGACGGAGAACCGTTGACGGCAGACCTGCTCTAAATGAATGAAGAACTACGTTACTGGAATGCAAATAATGGAGTCTGTCCCGAAAATTCGAAAATTACGAGTTGCGCGTCCCGAAAATTACGAAGAAGCTAAATACGAAGAAGCTTATAATGACTAAAAGGATTCACTTAGTTTTTTAAACTTTTCTTCGATTAAATTGCGAAGAGCCACAAATGATCGAGGATATGAACTCACATTCTGAATTGAAGGAATCAAATTGTCAGTTTTCTTTATCTCTTTCTTTTTTTCTGTCATTAGATAGTTAGTTGTACAGTCGGATGACGAAATGGATAGAATGCTACACATATTCTGGCGGATCTTCTTCACATTGAGTAAATCTTTTTCGAGCGCATAGTTCATGCATACAGTGGAGTATTTCGCTAGGATCTTCAAGGCTTGTGTATGATTCGAGATGAGCATATGTTCAATCTTCTTTCTTTCCGGTTCTTTTGTAATAATCTGCTGTATTAGATCGAGCCGTTCTTGCTTGAATTCCTTCTTGAATCGAGGCAGTCCATCACTTCCTAGGCTATTTTCAAGTTCATCATTAACGTATGGCAGGAAGAAATCCTTGTCAACAACCACTATATATTGTAGGTGGAGTGCTGCAAGTAGGTAAAGTACGTACTTCAGATTACCAACGCCACGAAGATCAACGAAGCTTATTCTGTTTAGGTACGTCCTAATAGTAGGTTGATTTGATACGAAATCTTTCAGAACATCCGCATCGCTTTCACTCTCTGCAATGATAACAAGATCAGAAAAGAAGAACTCACTATTTCGATACCTATGAAACTTTTCATATTTTTCGGCTTTAATATCGTGATTAGCGTAGAATTCCTTTTCAAGCTTGCTGGTAACTGACTTGAAGCCACGTTTTTTGTCTGCCGCTTTCCTTACCAAAACCAAGTCTTCATGACGGAGTTCATCGATAATGGTTGGAGAATGTGATGTGAAGATAATCTGTGCTTCCGAATCATGATTTCTTATGTCGCGAAGTTGGGAAACAAATTCTCTTTGTGCTTGTGGGTGCAGATTTGATTCAGGTTCTTCGATTCCCAAAATAACATTCTTTTTTTCGGTTGACGCCAAATATCTGTAGAGTGCAATCACTAACATACTTCTGATACCAGTACCGCAGTCAGAAACATTGAATGAGTTAGAGTGATCAACAATCTTCAAACCAAGATCAAACAGTAGCATAGAATAACCTAAAGTCTTTTCGTAGTCAAGAGTAAGTTCATACGAGTGCTCAAGACAATAATACCTTTCAAGCTTCTTTGTAATGCTCGGGAAGTGTTTCTCTGCAAGTTCTTTAGCAAAAGCACGAACGGATGGTGATACTCTGTCCCGATTCTTTGTCCTCTTCCTAAACTCCTTTTCAATAACTCTTCTAAGTAGGGAGTTCTCTTTGGCTTCCATTTTCTCAGAGTCCCTTGAAGCTGGAATGAGCACAAAGGATATATCAGAGAAAATCCTAGCTCGTAGGTCTTCCTGTAAAGCTGCTAATCCTGTTCCAGTTGTAGCCCATTTATATTCAGCTTTCCTGTTATTTGGACTATATCTAAAACGTACCTTAAAGCAATCGCAGATTGAATAGTTTTTATAGATCTGCGAGTTTGGTATATCCGTAAAAACAACTTCAATTATCGAGTTACTAGTTGGAGTATATGAGTGATTGCCATTTATGAAATTATCTTTCTCCTCTTCGAAATTGAAGAATACGTTGAGCGCCCTAAGAATGCTTGACTTTCCAGAGTTGTTTTTTCCGACAATTGCACAAACATCGCCAAGAGTGAATTCACTTTTCTCGAAAGAACGGAATCTACGAATAGAGATCTTTGCAATTTTCACAAACGCCACTCCTTCAGCAAGCTTTCGTCTAATCGAATCTAATGGCTTCTCAAAATTGCACAAAAAGCCCCGAATTTCTCACGCATATTCCCCATAAAACTGATCTATCAATCAAAATATACACATTGACTTCATTTTACTACTTTATCAACATAAAACAAAACTCAGTTGATTAGAAATGTTTATAGGTTACTCATCAACTATTGACTATCCCTACAAGATAATGGTAGTGGTGATTTTGTTGCGTTAACTACGTGCACATTAGCGCTTTTCAATGCGAAGATGCTGAATCTTGGGTGAAGACACAACAAGCAAGGCTTTCTGAAACATATCAGCGTGGAGATAAATGAAACAATAGATCCACATCAATCAAGTGAATACTTGACCAGCATAAGATATATAAAGACTCTCCCTCCTGTATAGGGCCCGATAGACTCAGATGTTAGAACTTCATTGTTGAATCGAACGGTAGCCGTCAAATCTTTGTTCTTTGTCTTTGGAACAATGCTCGCAGTGAGCGAGAAGTATTGGTCGTCCCATGATTCATCCAGCTCGATAACATGTACATGCGGTACCGCGCCGCGAATATCTTGCTTGATTGAGCCATTTGCAAACATCTTCCTGATCTCCACATAACCACTGTAAGGCGTATCAAAGTCTCCTGTAACTGTAATCGAAAGGGTTCTGTTAGAAGTCTTCTGTTCACTATTGTTGATTCTTGCTTCGAGAGAGGTTTCAGGATTCTCATCCTCGCTCCAAATTCCGATCCGGTTGCTCTTCGCATAGTGCTTAGCCTGTTCCATGGATTCATGAAGCTTTCCTTTGACGTTAGTTTCAGGAACGTAATCACAGAGTCCATTCATGACCAGAAGGAGATTAGCAGATATCAAAACCTCCGTACCTTCAAGCTTGTAAGGAAACCACAGATAGGATAGATAATTCGAATCAGAATCGTATCTGAAAGCATCATATGAAAGAAAGACATCGCTATCTAGAAGTGCATTTTCCATTAGTGTGGTTGCTCTCTCCAAATAGGGAATGAAGGGCGATTCTTCTCTTGGAAGTCTTACTCCATTTAGCCTCACCCTGGGATAGAACTTCCGTATCGCAACATCCATATGAGCAGCGTCATCTATTCTTTCTACCTTTCCTTTTTCCATCTCACGGAGGGAAGCCTCTAGAGTTATGAATTCCCTTGCATAAACGACTTCTTCTCCCGAGATGTCAAGAAATATCGGAGTAAGAGCGAGCGCAAAGGTCCCAAGCAATAGAAAGAACACTATCAAGAAAGCCTTTGCAAACCGGAGGTGAAAAGCGACCGTAGAATTCACGATATCTTCGACCTCACATTCTCTATGTGAGCACTCTTTGTGTAACTGTCGGCGTGAGTGAACCCCATTAACTTCACGTAGATCCTGTCGACTTGTTCAGGATCAAATACATTCGGAGAACTCATCATGTCAAGCTTCACGTTTCTCAATAGACTGTCTCTCTTCATAACAAATACATTTGGCAAATTGACATTAACCTTCTTCAAGGTGCAGCGCTCACTGAAGACTATATATGACCTGTATAGTTCTGGATTTACCAGCCCTATCGCATGCTTAAGGGCCGTTATGTGTCCATTATTTTGCCACACTGGATTGTAGAAATGATTCTTCTGCTTGTTCTCCAGGACCTGAGTCCAGTTTCTTCCCTTCTCATCGCCAAAAATCCAGCCGCTGTAATTCTTCGATTCAAAAACATAGATCCCGGTCTCAGCTATCATTAGAACATCTATCTCCGTAGTCGATCCGTCTGACTTTGGAAGATAGAGGTTCGTCAGCAGCCGGTGATGCCTTTCAATTTTCTCAAGCCTGGAAAAGATAAGGAACTCACCGTAGTTCCCCTTATCGAAAAGAATCTGCAGAAAGGAGTTCCCGCTCGCATCCTTATACAATGACTTCCTGTATTTAAGATAGATGCTCAAAACATAAAGCACTACGAAGCCAATTGCCAGAAGAACGATTACAGAAAGAAACGAACTTAACGTCATACATTACCTCCCCTGGGATACCCGCAAAGATAAGCCACGAACAATTGCATTCCAAACATAACAAGTTCCGCATCTAAGCAGTTCCCCAGAAGAAAAAAGAAAGAAAACCAACAAAAGGATTCTAACATCTGAATTCTATTTAATAGCAATCGCGAAAAGTACTGTAATGTCAAAAACGAAGTCACTATAGGATCACAAGCTTCCGGCTCTGGAACAAGGAACTATGTTACCGAAACGTAAATAATGGAGTCAGTTCTCAAGCGTATCCTTTCTGCTACTTTCGATCATTTCTTCCTTTTCTTCTTTGTTGTACTCCGGTATTGTGTATTTGTAGTCTGTGCTTAGTGCATCACTGTACATTCTGAGACTAAACTTCCCTTCGGAAACGAAGTACCTCGGATTCAAGAATCTTCGAACTTCTTCGGCTACCCAGTTAACGGCTTTGGCGAGTTCAATTGTCTTACTCTCTGATTCGAGGAGCCAATGGCAATACTCATCCTTCAAGGCTAGATATGTCTCACTGTTTCTTGACTTCGTGTAAAACCTGTCTTCGATTAGCCGATTTCCATCGTCGCTCATGTGCTTAAGAACTACTTCAAGCATATTCGCATATCTTTCAAGGCCGTTTTTCAGAGCGATTTCAAGGGCTTCATGTTTTTGTGGCCACAAGGCTTTGTCAAATTTCTCATTCAAGTCTCTGTATAGCTCCACGGTTTCAAGGGGTAAAGATGGACTGACAAAAAGGAGCTCTGATGTCCAATTTGTCCAGCTTTCAATCATTAGACACCTGGTAAATGAGTCTACAATATTTGCGTAGATAATATCTGATGTGTTCTCGGCAATTTCACTCAACGATAAAGTCTCAAGAATCCATGATTCGTGATCAATCTTCATCTTGTAAAGCCTTTCGGGTGGAAAATCATCTACGTTCATGTCAATAAGTGAATGGTGTGTTGGGCAGAGTAGTATCAAATTGGCGTAGCTGTCCCTTTCCTGTGGAGTAAATCTACTTGATCCCCTAGGCCCGTCTTCACTTCTCGCAACGATATGAGCTTGCTCACCAATTACATGAGACTTGTAGCCCGTCGAAATATCTACAGTGAGTCTCTGCCTACAGCCAGGAAAAGCGCACATTCCACCAGAACGACTCCAAAGCAGTTTAAGATCCTTCTCTGAAATTGACACAACGACCTCCCAACAGTTGAAATCAAAACTAACGCTTGATCAGTTTCTTCAAAGTATGCTTCGCCTTTGATAGAACTCTTGAAGCAAATGATTTTCTGTATAGCCTGTCATATTCCTGAAGCAAGGGTTTCATTTCGCTCTTGAATACTTCGAAATCGTTAGCTATCAGAGCCTTTTCAAATGCAATGTGCGATTTCTCTCTTAACTGCATTCGAAGCACTGTTATCTTCTTATATCTTTCAGTGATACCGTCAGTATTTGCTTCCATGCGCTTTGGGGGGTACCACTTGCCTTCCATTTCCAGTAAAGCAAGCCTGTAAGCCAGAAGTTCTCTCCTATGCCTGAAGCCGCCTTCTTGAGATTTAACAATCTCTTCCGGGTCAAGAACATCGAGCTCCAAAGCCCTCTCCTTGATGCCTTGATCGATAATCTTCTTAATTACTGGATTGCGTACTATTACGACATTAGTCCCGCCTGAATCACTTACGTATTCTGGCAGCCATGCATCACCAACCGAAACGTCGGCAGTTTCGCTCACTACATCATCGCAATAATCACAAGCCTTGTACTTGAAGAAACCATAGCCCCAATTATATCCATAGAAGTCGCTCGCTTTTTTCGTCACGGTGACCATCTCACCGTTCTTCTCTCCGGAAATCCTTATCCCGTATTCACTGGCGGGGCCTGAGGGGTATTTCAACCTGAAATCAATGCTACGTAGATCTTCAGGCTTAACGCCTTTCTGCCACGCAAGCATTTCCGAGAAGCGGGATGATTTCAAATGACCGCAAACCAATCCCACAGTAAGGGTGACTCTGTCGGCGATTTCCTTGTCATTTACACAGAGAAGACGCATCGCTTTCACAAAGCAAGGAACTCCTACAAAAGCATATTTCTTTTTGCTCTTTCTCACTTTGTCAAGAACTTCAGAGAATTCAACCGGATAGTATCTCGACTTCGCCCCTTTTCTTAATTCTTCAAGTTTGCTTGAAATGCCATATTCAAAGAGAATGTCTTTCTTGCCTGAGGGTTTTACATGAATGACAGCATCAATTAGGCCCGCTTCCAGTAATCTTGAAAGAATCCATGTAACGAACCCACCCGAACTACCGTACTTTCTGAAGTCATCCTCTATAACATGACCAGCATAAGTCTCCAGGTAAAAGCCAATGAATTCATTCTTTTTTATGTCCTTAAAACCACTGAAGAGCATTTCGCCTAATTGCGATTCAGTTCGTGATGTAAAGAAAGGACAAACGTCGCTTACTGGAGAATCCAATTCATCGAAGGAAGGCTTATACATGCCATAAGAATCAGGTTTATTCATGCCTTTGACATCGCCTGCCGAAACACAAGCCCCGCAGCCGATACAATAACCTTTGTCAATTACGTTTTCTTTTAGATCTCTGTAATAGTATATGTTCATTCTACCACCTCTACTTATTCCTATTCCTTCCGTTTTCTACTTAGTATGCTCCTCGCTTTCTTCAACGCGACTCCTATTGATTTTCCTTCGAGCGTGATGAATACGACTAGGCAAGCAATCTGAATCAGAGTTCCTATTGAGCCACAATAGACCATCATAAGAGAAACTAGAACCAAGGAAATCTCAACTGAGAGTCTTACCCAATTAATCGATATTGAGAAGTATTTTCTTGTCTCAAACAGCCTGGCAATCCACATAGTGAAAAAAGCTATCGCAGTAGAAATTGAGGCTCCTTGAATTCCAATTAACGGAATCAGCAGGAGATTCACAGCAATATTTGCTGCTGCACCGATGCCAGATGTTCTGAAGGCCCCACGTGTTTTTTTTGCAGCAAGATAACCTACACCAAAGAATTGTGAAAACGAATGAAATACGGTACCTAATATCAGAAAAGGAACAAACCTCCAAGCCTCCTGAAATCCTTCACCCGTCATTAGAATTATAAACGGCCTGAGAATTATTGCGAATATTATGGTTCCCAGAAACATAAGAGTAGAAAGTGCTCTAAAGATATTTGAATAGAATTGCTTTCTCTCAGGGCTATTGAACTGATCTATTGAGGCAATTTGCCATGCCTTATAGAACACGCCATTCAGTACTGACAGGAGCATGGGAAACTTGTGCGCAACTGCGTAGATCCCGGTAGAAGAAATACCTAAGAAATAAGCCAACATATATCTGTCCGAAGCACTCATTATCCACCATGCAAGTGCATTAGGAACAAGGGGAAGGGAATATTTTATCATCACCTTAATCTGTGTGATTTTGATGCCAGAAGCTGCTATGTACTTTCCGACAGATCCGAAGCGGAAAAGAACTGCTGCAGAAACTGTTACAGCAATTATTTGAGATAGCAAGTAACCAATAACTCCCATTCTTAGAACAGCTACTAGGAGAATACCTGTTGAAGCGAATACCGCTGTATGAATAATATCGCTAATCGCAAATAGTCTTAGCTTCTGTTCGGCACGAATGAGGACCTTTGTTATTCCATGAATTATGTCAATCAAGAACAATGCCAAGAAAGCTACGAGAAGTTGGCCTGAGACACCAAAATGCATGAAAACCGGTATGAAGAAAAGAAGGAATAGGAATCCACCGATTCCCACAGTTAGTGCTGAGGTGAAGATTGCTTGCTTCTCTTCTAAACTTCCCTTGTCGAGAGTGAAACGAAATACCGCTTCGACAATATTCAGGGTCAATAAAGGAAGTAGTAGAGAGATCGAGGTCGTTATTATGTCAATCTTTCCGTAGTCAGCCTGCGTAAGGACACGAGTAAAAATTGGCAGCATGAAGAAAGAGATTGCCTTCGATCCAAAAGACCCGATTGCAAATATGACTGTGTTTTTGCCCAGGGATCTGTAAGGACTAGAATTCATCTGTGAGGCTTGCCCTTGAGTTTGTTAGCTATATCTTCAATCTGACCCATTGCGAGCTTCTTGTTCTCTTCAACTGCTGTTTTTATCCTCGAAACGAGAGAATCGTAGTTGCTAAGAACATACTCGACCTTCTCCTTGACTAGATTGAAAATCTTTCCTGACTCCCAAAGATCGTCTCCTCTAGCTTCAATGATGAGATCCTTCATTCCGAGACCTTCGCCAATTACTCCCTTGTATTTAACACTGTAAGAAAGTGAAATCGCTGGCTTTCCCATCTGAAAAGTCGAGACCGCAGCATGCATTCTGCCAGTAATAGTAAAGTATCCATTTCCAAGAATCATTCTTGCCTCTACAGGCAGCATAATATCATATATTGGCAGCAATCTCGATGTAAGCTCTCTAGGAATACTACTGGCGATTTCATTAATTATATTGCGATCGTCTCCTCTGCCTTCTTTTACTACATGGCCAAGGAGCACTATCTTCTTGTCGAAAATTGAACGGTCTTTCGCTAGCTTCTTAATCATCTCTTTCCAGGCGCGAATATAGCTACTCAAATTCGATGCATACTGAGAAGACAATCCCGATGGGACTACTGTAATGTATTGATTAGGCTCTAGCTTGTATTTGGACATAACCATGCCCACGAGGCCGGATTCATGTTGTCTTGGGAGGTCCAACCAAGCAAGGTCTCTTGATTCCTTCACGTTACTCAATTTTAGATTCCTCTTTAGATAACCAACAGTAAGCGGATCACGCGAATATATATGGCAATTCCGCAAATATCGCTTTGCTAGAGGAACTCTCCATGACCGGAAGGGACCTATTGTTTGTCCTAGTAGGAATGTGTTAATTGATTTTGAAAGACTCATAAGTCGATAGAGTTCGATTGCTATCCTGTTGCCCGCATAGTATTCTGAGAGGTCGTCTCCTCCCAGTATTAAGATGCAATCAATTTGCTCTTCTCCATACTTCACCGTCTCACTCTTAATTTTCTTATACAAATTCACCGCTTTAAGGACCTTGTTTGCTTTAGTGGGCTTCCTCTTCGAAATATCATCGATTCTCAGTGGAGAGATTGCAGTAGCCAACTCCATTCTCTTTAGGTCATTCTCTGTTGAAAAATCACAATAGAACTCACAACTCGAATTCATCAAAGATCTAAAATAGAAAATGAGGTTCTCAGCCATCATTGCAGATCCATAATTCAGAGTATTAGGAATGTGTTGAATTACAATCTTCAAGAGCTCATCTCCTCCAATCACATTGTATGCGCTTTCCGTGTGCCCTAATATGCCATCCTTGAACGCTGCGGAAAGTAAATAATCAGATTTCCAATACAAGAATGGTTAGCTTATGCTCGAACAATGACCATACTTACTGTCTTTTCTTCAGAAAAACTAGCATTGCTTTCAAATCAAAGAAAAAGCTACAAAGGCAGACAGCACGAGACACTCTGCAAAGCACTTATTGTAACAATATTAAGTGTTTGCACACAATTGCTCTCTGTCACAGAAGCGAAGCTTATCCTTAAAATTATACACTACAACGCTATCTTGTTTAAGTCTCCCGTTGGCAAGTAAATAATCGCATTGTTCAGAGAAAATGTAGAACAATTGGCAGGAAGGATCTCTCTTCCTTCCTGCCGTTAGGGTGTGTGGGTGGAACAGTTGCATGTTCTGAGTTGCAAGAAATAAATGTTGCCCGTCAAAGGTCCGCCGTCCGCCGAAAAGAGAGAGAAAAGGGCTTATCAATGATTCACTTTGGAAGAAGATATTATGATGCAATTGATCACCGTTTTCCCGAAAAGACCGGCGGTCGCTGAAGAGGCCGTTACCTAGGTACTTATTCTTGCTCTTCTTCTTCCGTCAGCATCGCCTTTTCCCAGTCGAAGTGAAGGACTGTTTGTCGGTTCACGGGCTTTCCTCTGTCTCTAGAGACTATGACCCTCAGCTCTTCTTTCGGAGCATTGTCGTCATAGGAACGCTCGTGATGAAGCATGATTATCGTGTCCGCGCGGGCGTTTATCTCTTCAAAGTCATGAAAGTCCTTTTCTTGAGGAAGATTTCCTGGATTGTACATTACCGTTCTCTTTAGCTGGCTTGCAATAACGATCAGCATTTGGAGAAACGTTGCCAACTCCTTGAACCACTTGAGTTCGCCTTCTCTCTCACGAATGAGCTGAAGGTAGTCGACAAAGCAGATATCGTATCCGAAAAAGCATTTCAGATCGTCGATCGCATATGCGACCTTGTCAATAGTCTCGCCCCACTCTCTAAGGTCTAAGAAGAAGAGGGGTATGCTTCTTAACTTCTCTCTGTATCGGGAGCGCATTGCAAAATATTCGTCTTCTCCGTCCTTCAGTAAATCCTCTGAATAACGATGCCTTTGGAGAAGCCTTTCTTCTAGGTTGTCCCTGCTTCTGTCTACGTTTGCATAGGCAGTCCTCATTCCTTTTCTCGTGAATTCATATGCCATGTTCAGCATTAGCGTAGTCTTTCCTTGAGAGGGCCTCTAACCTATTACGATAAGGTCCGTTTCTCTCATAGGTTGAAGAATATCGTTCAGTTTGTCTATCGGCCACCTGTATTCTGACATTTCATTCACCTCCATTAGAAATAGTTGTCCGTCAACGGTTCGCCGTTCTCCGAAAAGGTCAGATTCAATGGCCTAACCGCTCTTATGCCCTCTCGGTGAACCGTTAACTCTCTTTTTGGGTAGGTCAAGATCATACGAACCTGCAGCCTCGCACCCCCAGCGATAAACGGATCTTTGCTCTATCCAGCTTTTCTTAGAAAAGCGTGTTTTCTTTCCCTAAAGCCCTTAATCATTCACCCGATCTCCAGGCATTTTGCTGTTCCTTAGCTCCTTTCCTGCTGTGGAAATACTTCATCGATTTCTTCGTCCATTCCATGATTTCTTCATTCACTTCGTAGATATCGTTCAGCTCCTCAGCATCTCCGATCTCTTCAGCGTAAGCCTCTGTTATCTTTCCTCTCAGGGTCGCTTCATAGCGCCGGACATCCAGAATGGCCGCAGCGCGAAACATCTTAATGCTCTCTTCGACCTTGTCTATCTTCTTCAGCGCTTTGGCGACGAGAAGGTAATTCTCCGCCTCGAAAGGATCGAGAAGCAGCGCTCTCTGAAGCCATGCAAGGGCGTCAAGCGGTCTGTTCAGTTCGAGGTAAAGCTCGCTCATTTCCCTCAAAGTGTTGCGGTCGTCGCTATCATATGAGAGAGCGAGCCTGTACATCATCTCGCTCTTGTTCGGAAGGTTCAGCTTCCTGTATACTCTTGCGAGATCCTTCACGCTTCTCATATCGTCTGGCCATCTCCTGTAGCACTCCTCGAAGAGCCTTTTCGCTATATGGAGATCACCGAAATCTTCAGCGATCCTGCCGAGCACCAGGTATTCGCTTTCATACTTGAACTCGTCCAGCGGCTCTTCTTCGAGTTCCCAGTTTGGATCTTCTTTCAATCCTATTTCCGTAATCGTCTTGAGATAAAGCTCCTTCGCCTTTTCCGTTTCTTCTAGAAACTGGTGCCTTCTTATTTCATTCAGTCTCATAATCATCATCATGTTTTTCACCTCTCTTATTCTTTCTAGTCTTGAATATCACTTAGATCAGATCCGAGCCTCGGTGCTCTCTTCTTCGAATTCATCATTTAATGAGTCTTCATCCGTCAGATTATTTGAAGACGAGAGAGATTCTCTATGCCTATGGAGAATCTCTCCAAATGAGATTCCTTCGTGGTGTCCATTCTTCCTTTCGGCTTCGAGTCTGTCGGCGTTCTTTCGTATTAACTCGACGGCTTCGATCAGATCCTCTGTCTTAGAGGAATCTCCAAGGTTGTCATATATCACCTTCGTCGTTACGTCGGCTACTTTAGGGATCTCCATGGAGAAGTTCAGCATAACTCCCGCGAGGAAGTTCTGCCTGCTTATCGAAGGCCTCTCCATTTTTGAGAGGACCTTGCTCAACTGGAAGTATCCAGTCGGGTCTAGAGGATGGTCTCTAGTGAGTTTGTCGTACCAGAAGTAGGCCTCGGTGAGCTTCTCTTCGTTGAAGGCCATCTCTCCCAACCAGAGAGTGGCCCAGAAATGCTTCGGGTCAATTTTCAGAACCCATTTGTAATTTCCCGAGGCTTCTTGGAGCCTTCCCATAGATCTCTCTATGTCGGCCATGGAGCAAAAGCCGCAGGTTTCATCCGGGTTTTTCTCGCAGAATTTTTTCAGCATCTCCAATGCCTTTTCCCTTTCTCCGAAAAAGGCCGTCAGTCTTGCCGAGTCATACAAGGCATATCCCGAGAGCTTTTTTTCGCCTTTCATGAGTTCCAAATAGAAGGCTCTAGCCTCTTTGAATTTCATCTGTCCTATGTACTTGTTTGTGATCCTTATGAGGTCTTCTTCTCTTGACTTCTTTTTCGCGGAAGAGCCTTTCTCGACAACGGGATGGAGCTCGGGCTCGTCCCTCAAACCGAGAAGAAAATCTATTGAAACGTCCAACGCCTCAGCTATCCTTAGCAGGGTATAGTATCCCGGGAACCTTTCTCCCCTCAGGTACGAAGTGAGTATCGAAGACCAGAGCTGGACCTTCTGAGCCAGCTCGGCTTCAGTCATATTCTTGTCTATCATTCTTTCCTTCAATCTTCTTCCGAATTCTTCCATGTTTTCCTCCTTTGAAATCAGTTGCAAGCATAAGATCCGTTGTACGCTTAAAAGCGGAAAACCCGCTGATCGCTAGAAGAGTCGCTTGCTAGAAAACGCTTTTCGTTTACCGCTGTTTGAAAGGTACCGCTGAGAACAAATAATGTGCATTATGTCAAAGACTCAGAACAAAGACATTCAAAAATATGCTGTTCGTTTTCCTTAACTGGCCTGTGCTACCATATTCCTGGAGGCGAGCTTATGACCTATTCGTACGAAAAACTCGACGTTTACAAACTCAGCATGACCTTCGCATATGATGTCTATCAGACTGTCTCTTCATTCCCTGATTATGAAAAGTTTGGTCTTTCTTCTCAGTTGAGGAGAGCCGTAATATCCGTTCCTTCAAATATCGCAGAAGGTTCAGGAAGGCAACACAAAAAGGAATATGCCCAGTTTCTCTTTCTCTCCAAAGGCTCCCTCAGGGAGGTCATAACACAACTCGAATTGTCAAAGATGCTCGGTTACATAGACCAAGAGACTCATGAAAAACTTCGCGAAACAGCTGATAGACTTCACAGAATGCTCAACCGCCTAATCGCTAGCCTCAAAGTCTCACCCGACTGAGAAGTGTTTTCTATCTCTTTGCTTCTCGCTCTTCACAGCGGGTTTTAGCATTTCTCAGCGCTCAGCGATAAGCGGATCTTCTCAGCCTTCAGCAGCTCTTTTCAGCATAAAGCGCGCAGCGTTGAGCGGTTCTTTCTTGTACTTCCAACGTTCAGCGGATCTTCAGCTCTCAGCGGCTCCTTGAACTGCTCTTAGCTCCAGGCAAGACACCACCGAAGAGTTTCGAGAGAAGCTCCTTGTTCACTTCCTCTTTCTTTCCGTTAAGGGCCTTGTCATCCTCCTTGAAATCGTATGATTCATATGCCCTTATGAACTGAGCCCTCACTACCCTTCTTGATTCACCCGTCATGTCGCATAACTCCTGCCATCCTATTGTCCTTTTTGCGTTTTCGAGCCTTGGATCGTCGTAGAATTGCTCTTTGTAGATTCCGAATTTGTGCACGTCCTCAATGACTATCTGCCATGCGTCTTCAGCGCTCAACGAATTCTTTGTCTCATCGAGAGCGGCCTTTCTTATCGCAGCAATCGTCGGGGCTCTATGGGTCGTCATTACCAGTCTGTGTACAGCTGCCGAGAAGGCCGTATCGGAGATGTCGGAGAGCATCTTGTACCAGAGCTCTGCCGCCGGTCTGTCGAGAGTGAACCCGGGGAAGGCCATCATCAGCACCGCCAGTCCCTCAGCGAATGTGTTTCTGTCCATCTAATCCAACTCCCACGAAGTCCCTCAGGACATCTGCCATCCTGTCGCCCCTGTTGGAGTACTTCCCCTCGAGGACCTTCTCGAAATTTGAGGGCTTCATGAGCCAGTCGAAGTCTGCCCTCCATCTCGTGACTCTCCCCGAGAGGAACTCAGATTCCTCCACACTGTTGAAGTAGTCTTCCCAGAACTCGATCGAGGGATACTGCTTCCAGCGCGCGCGGACGTTTCTCTTTCTCGAACCCGACCATTTTGCCGATTCCTTCGGAGCAGGAAGGGAGGGACAGAGATCGATGAAAGCCTGGCGGATCTTCTCGTAAGGTACGCAGAAGTCGGCCGATCTCCTATCCGGCGGAGATTCATCCGAAGTGGAAGAAGAAGAATCGACTTCAATTTGGACTTCGAGAGAAGAGGCGAATCCCTTTTCATCATCCGACTCATCTTTCGCACAGAATGTCGTCTGTTCTTCTTGACCTATTTCTTCTTCTGATTCCTCTTCAACACCAGAAAAAGTCGACAATTCACCGGAAATCGGACTCTCTCCCGTCAGTCTCACTGACGAATTACCGTGAGGTAATTGTGTACTTTTTTCTTTTGTTTTCTTTGGTTTTGTTTTGTTTATATTATTGGGATCAGTCGAGAACGTATCGGGAACGCATCGGGGACGCGTGGGGCTCTCACCGAGATCATCCGTGCTTACGTCGACAGTATTCATTTCCTCTTCATCTGAGGCTTTAGGAATATGATCCTCGGCACGCGTCGGGGTTTCCGTCGGGGACGCATCCGGTACGTGTCGGGTATCCATCGGGAACGCGAAAATCCTGTATTTTCCTGGGTTGAATCTGTCGCCCGATTCATAGGATATGAGTCCTGCCTTGCACAGTCTTCTTCTCGCTCTTGAGAGCTGTCCCTTTGTGCATCCATATACGCTCTGAACTATCCCGTTCGGAAGGACAAAGCTCTCGGGCCATCTCGCGTTGTTCGCGTAGTCGAGAATAAAGAAGTACAGAGACGTCTCGAGAGAGTTGAACTTGTGTATCTTATTTGCTATCCAGAAGTTGTTTATTAGTTCTATGTAATTCATACAAAACCTCCATTGAAATAGTTGTCCGTTGAGCGTTCGCCGTTCTCCGGAAGAGCTAGATCCATTCACAGCGGCTGCTTTCACGTCTTCTTAGCAAATGGCCAAGTTTTGCCGGTAAACCTTCTTTTTGCTATCATCATCATCGGGAGGTGTGATGATGGCTTTTAGATTCAAAGACCTCGAGGTTTGGAAGCTGAGCAAGGATTTCGCAAAGGATATCTACTCTGCTACCTCAGCTTTTCCTGAGGAAGAGAAATACACATTGGTTTCTCAGCTTCGCAGGGCAGCGGTTTCCGTAATGTCCAATATTGCTGAGGGAGCCGGTCGCCAGTACAGGAAGGAATTCATTCATTTCCTCTACATGGCCCGAGGCTCTCTCAATGAAACAGTCTCCCAGCTTGAACTCTCGTTCGAATTCGGCTATATTGACAAAGAGACTCTTGAAACTATCGAAGAGAGTGCCGAACGGATTAACCGCATGCTCTGGAAACTTTCAAAATCACTTGCTCCTTCCACCTCGGAGAACGGTCAACGGTAGACCGTTAAACGGGCCCTTCGGGCCCTAAGCCTTTCTAAATCTCCTCACCGGTTTCAGCTTCTCTTTCTTCTCGTATGCATCGTCGGGAAGATAGTCGACCAGTTCGGAGAGGTTCCTGAACGTAATGAATTTGAATGGATCGGGAAGGCCTACGACAGTATCCAGAGCTGCCTCTCTATCCAGAAGCCTTATCTGAGTCGGAGCCTCGTCGCTCGCGTACTCGTAGCCCTGAAGTTCTACCTTTCCTATGCCTTCCCTGTCTATGAATTCATCCGCGAGCTTCTTCATCTTCTTCGCCCCTTCCTGAAAGGCAACTGTCTTCTGAAGGGTGTTCTTTAGAGAATCACTATCTGTTATCATGAGACCCTCTCCTAACTTCTCCATTAAGGGACAGAAGGAATGATAAAGGCAGTAAGAGCAGTGATCTCCCGCTTCGGGAGAAAAATCGCTCTGAAGGATCTGGCTTATCCAGGCGTAGAGATTGATCCCGGCCTCTTCGAGATTTTCCTTTGTCACCTCTTTAGAAATCGAAGCTCCCGCAGAAAGAGAGACCCATTCTATCCTTCCTATCTCGTATCCCTGTCTCGAGAGAGCCCAGGCGTAAAGAAACAGCCTCTCCCAGTCGGGATCACCGAATCCTGCCTTGAAGTGGCAGAGAATAAGAGCCGGGGTTGCGGGTTCGTGGTAGGGGGTAGGACTAGAACTACCTAACCCGTCGTTTTCATCCAATGAAGAACCATAGCTGGTAGTTAGGTGCTCGGGAAGTTCAATTCCCCTCTCAAGACCGGAGGCACGAACTTCAGATTTCTCGTCTGAACTGGATTTTGATCTTACGAACCCGCTACCACCTGCCTCCGACCCCGGCGCAGTGTAAAGACACTGCGCCACGCCCCTAAAAACCACTTCGGGTTCGTCGAAGGGAATTGGATTGGAGAATCTGTCGAGGGCGAAGGGAATATTTAGAGCTACAATCTCTTTGCTCTTAAGGAATTGAACTCCGAACTCTATCTGATCGAGATCCCTCTTAAGGCTCTCTCCAAAGAGGAGAGGAGTAGGAGAATTACCGAGATAGGAATTGAACATCGCCCTCAGGATGAGGCCGTTGTGTTTCCTACCCTCTCCCTGAGCTTCGGGCAGTCCCTCGAAATATCTTAGATAGAACCTGTGAGGACATTCCACGAAGGACTTGAGTCTTGAATAAGACAATGGAAGAATTGAATCCGTGGTAGCAGGTCCGGGGTTGCAGGTTGGCCGAGAACCTTCAGAACCAAAACCCTTCACTTCTTCTGCGGGAATTGACGAAGTAATATCACTGTTGCAAAAACTGTAGGCAGAATTAGTCACTTTCTGACTAGAAATGCTAACATTGATTTGGTTTCTATTTTGTTTTTTTGAGAGCGGGTCTCTGGCAGGAGATCCGTTCTCGTTTTTTACTGCCGGATTCATGGCGAATCACCTTCCTTTCTTGAATCCAGTTCCAAGTTCCAAGTTGTTAGTTGCAAGGGAACGCAGTCGCTTGCAGCTTGGATCTTGCAATTTGCAACCGGTCTTCTCGGAGGACGGTGGACCGTTGACCGATGACCTTTTTCATCCGTCATTTTGCGCCTCCTTTGTTGTTAGTTCTCTTATAGCGCCTTCATATACTCCTATGTCATATCCGAGACTGTAGAGATACATGAGATCCTTGTAGCCTGGAAAGCGGGAAGTCCTTGTGAAGCAGGGGAAGATCCTCTCCACCGGAACGCCCAGAAAACGGGCCAGAGTATCCGCGTTCCTGAAACCGGGAATTATCCTTCCCAGCTCGACCTCGGAGATATACTTCTGGTCCTTGCCTATCACCTCTCCAAGCTCCCTCTGGCTAAGTTCTCTCATGATTCTCTCAT
>JACDJB010001633.1_pt1 | contig 17804 bp, 17 predicted proteins | sample 7454121 | NCBI WGS metagenome assembly JACDJB01 (sample SAMN14253290, study PRJNA609438) | sludge metagenome | isolation source: sludge after 25d culture with pyrite | collected 2018-12-20 | reverse complement strand
TTGGGGCGTGGAATTCACCGGGAAACGCCCGCTTCGGCGGCAGATGGAACACAGCAACATGGCCGCAACCCGCGCCAACACTGGCGTCTGCGGCAGATAAGGAAAAAGCCAGCGCAAGGCTGGCTTCTTCGAATTGGTGGTGCTGACGCGACGCCACGAAACCGACTGCGGCTGCAATGGGCACGAACCAGCTAGAGCCAGCACCAATGGGTGAATTGTAGCCCAACTCATCTCGGAGTCTCAATCGTCCCACACCATCCGTTCTTGTTTCGGTGGTCTAGAGTTCGATCCCCTATTGCGCAATCGAACTCGGACGCTCGCCGGAAAACTCGACCAGTAGCAGCCACTTGTTGAGTTTCACTTTGCGGCGCATAATGTCATCAGTTTGATGATATAAACCGCCTAGCAATGGACAAACATAAAACCAATTCCGGTCTTACAGCCGTCCGCCTTGGATGAGGAGCATCTGGACATGCAACCCCAGCGCGTCGAGAGTTTGAGCCACGCCCAGCGGGAACGACTGGCCTACATCGACTTCCGTCTTTACTTCTTCGGTGAGATCGGGCGGCCTGATCTGGCAAACCGCTTTGGCGTCGCGCCAGCGGGTGCGACGCGAGATATCGCCCTCTACCGGGAAATCGCTCCGCAGAACATCGAGTTCGATGGAAGCAGCAAGGTGTATCGGATCGGCAAGCAGTTCCTGCCTATCTTCGAGCACGCCCCGCAGCGCGTGCTGTCATCGCTGGCCCTCGGGTTCGGCGAGGGCGTGAGCGGTGTATCGCAGCCGCTGCTGCCCTGCGAGTCGCCCACCGCTTTGAGCAACCCCAAGATGGATGTGCTGGCCCCGATCTGCCGGGCGATCCACGCCAAGCGGCCAGTCGCCATCCGCTACCACTCGATGAGCAGCGGTGAGTCCGAACGGGTCATCGTTCCCTTCGCCTTAGTTGATACCGGCCTGCGCTGGCACGTCCGGGCCTTTGATCGGAAGAGCGGCGAGTTCCGCGATTTCGTCCTCACACGGATCGAAGCACCAACCTTGCTCGATGAAGAGCCACAGGCGAACGAGCGCCCGGACAATGACATCCAGTGGACGCGCATCGTCGAACTGGATTTCGTGCCCCATCCGCGACTGAGTCGTCCCGAGATCATTCGGATGGACTACGGGATGAAGGATGGTTCGATACGAATGCGGGTTCGTGCAGCGGTCGCAGGCTACATGTTGCTGCGATGGAGCGTGGACTGCTCGCCCGATCACCGCCTGACCGACGAACAGTACCGACTGTGGCTTAGCGACCCGCTGGCGCTGTACGGAGTAGAGAACGCAAAACTCGCGCCGGGGTATCAAGCCCCAGTAGCGAAGGTATTACGTAAATAGGGAAGACACGATGGCACAGAACGACACGAACAAGAACGGCAATGGCGGAAACCTTGGCTTCGAGGCAGAACTCTTCAAGACCGCCGACAAGCTGCGCGGCAACATGGAGCCCTCCGACTACAAGCACGTCGCGCTCGGTCTCATCTTCCTGAAGTACATCTCAGACGCCTTCGAAGCCAAGCACAAGGCGCTGCTCGCCGAAGACGCCCAGGCTGCCGAGGACAAGGATGAGTACCTCGCAGACAACGTGTTCTGGGTTCCGAAGGAGGCGCGCTGGTCGCACCTGCAGGCCAACGCCAAGCTACCCACCATCGGCATCTTGATCGATGACGCGATGCGCGCCATCGAGAAGGACAACGAGTCGCTCAAGGGCGTGCTTCCCAAGGACTACGCCCGACCCGCGCTCAACAAGGTGATGCTGGGCGAGCTGATCGACCTGATCTCCGGCATTGCGCTCAACGAGGAAGGCGATCGTTCGAAGGACATCCTCGGGCGCGTGTACGAGTATTTCCTGGGCCAGTTCGCCGGGGCCGAAGGCAAGCGTGGTGGCGAGTTCTACACCCCACGTTCCGTGGTGCGCGTACTAGTCGAAATGCTCGAACCGTATTCAGGCCGCGTCTACGACCCGTGCTGCGGATCGGGCGGGATGTTCGTGCAGTCTGAGAAGTTCGTGCAGGAGCATGGCGGCCGCATTGGCGACATTGCGATCTATGGACAGGAGTCGAACTACACCACTTGGCGACTGGCCAAAATGAATCTGGCCGTGCGGGGTATCGACTCCGACATCCGCTGGAACAACGAGGGCAGCTTCCACAAGGACGAACTGCGCGACCTCAAGGCCGACTACATCCTCGCTAATCCCCCATTCAATATCTCCGATTGGGGCGGCGACCGCCTGCGTGAAGACATGCGCTGGAAGTTCGGCGCGCCGCCCGTGGGCAACGCCAACTACGCATGGCTCCAGCACATCTACCACCACCTTGCACCCAACGGCACGGCAGGGGTGGTGCTGGCCAATGGCTCGATGAGCTCCAACCAGTCCGGCGAGGGCGATATCCGCAAGGCGATGCTTGAGGCAGACGCAGTGGATTGCATGGTGGCGCTACCTGGGCAGCTCTTTTATTCCACGCAGATCCCCGCTTGCCTGTGGTTCTTGGCCCGCAACAAGAACCCCGGCAAGGGCCTGCGTGACCGGCGCGGGCAAGTGCTGTTCATCGACGCCCGCAAGATGGGCGTGCTGGTGGATCGCACCCGGCGCGAACTCACCGATGAGGAAGTCCAGAAGATCGCCGACACCTATCACGCTTGGCGCGGCGAGAAAGACGCAGGTGAGTACACGGACGTGGCGGGCTTCTGCAAGTCAGCGTCAATGGACGACATTCGCAAGCACGGCCACGTGCTGACGCCCGGGCGCTATGTTGGTACTGGAGATCTCGTCAAAGATGATGAGTCCTTCGAAGAACGAATGACTCGACTCACGATAGAGCTAGGGGAGCAGCTCGTGGAATCAGCGAGCCTTCAAGCGACGATGCGAGAACAACTGAAGCTTATTGGCTTTCCCATCGCGGAGCTTGAGCAATGAAGTTGTCCGATTTGATCGATTTCAATCCGAAGCGTCCCCTTGAAAAGGGTGCCATTACGCCATTCATTGAGATGGCGGATTTGCCCGAGGGAGAGCGAGACGTCTCAGGAATCGGCAACCGCGTCTTCAACGGTGGCGGCAGCAAATTCAAAAACGGCGACACACTGTTCGCTCGTATCACACCCTGCCTTGAAAACGGAAAAACCGCGAAGGTGAGCGGTCTGCCTGACAACGCTGTTGGTCATGGCTCGACCGAATTCATCGTCATGGCCGCAAAAGACCCAGGCATCGATGAAGATTTCGTCTACTACGTTGCGAGGCATCCCGAGTTTCGTGCCTACGCGAAAGGCCGGATGGAAGGAACGTCTGGGCGACAGAGGGTCTCCTGGCAAGCAATCTCAGATTACGAGATCCCGGACTTTTCCAGCCTTGAGCGAAGCGGAATCGGAAGTGTTTTGTCGTCGATGGACAACCTCATCTCCAGCAACCGCCGGGGCAACCAGGCGTTGGAGGCAATGGCGCGCACGCTATTTAAGGCGTGGTTCGTCGACTTCGAGCCGGTACGCGCCAAGATGGATGGCCGCTGGATGCGCGGTGAATCTCTACCGGGCCTGCCTGCTCACCTTTATGACCTCGTCCCAGACCGTTTTGATGATGACGAGAAGCCGGAGGGCTGGGAATACAAACCCCTATCAAACTTTATCGAAATATTTGATTCCCGCCGTGTGCCACTGTCGAGTAGGGAGCGCGCAGAACGTCAAGGACCGTACCCATATCACGGCGCTACGGGGGTAATGGACAGCGTCGACGATTTCTTGTTCGACGGGATCTACGTCTTGCTGGGCGAAGACGGATCGGTAACTAGACCTAATGGACGTCCTTACACCCAGTATGTATGGGGTAAATTCTGGGTCAACAATCATGCACATGTATTGCGGGGCCAAGGGATATCTAGCGAAACACTTCTATTATTTCTTGAGCAGTGTGACGTAGCCCCATTCGTTACAGGCGCTGTGCAACCAAAACTCAGCCAAGGAAACCTAAAGTCAATCCCATTCCTCGATCCAGGCGAGGAAATTCTGCGTAGATTCGGTGAGATTGCCGAACCAATCTACGGGCAGATCCGTGATGCCCAAGAACAGTCCCGGACTCTCGTCCAACTCCGCGATACCCTATTGCCCAAGCTCATCTCCGGAGAGCTACGCGTTCCGGATGCCGAGCGCATCGTTGGAGCGGCGGTATGACCTTGGATTGGTGCCCTGGCATTCGCGAGGCCTGCGGCCATTGGCGTGACGCGCCAATGTTGCAGCAGACCTTCGAGGCGATGGAGCGCAATCTGGAGCAGAACAACGATGCGTGCATCGACTGCGCCAAGACCGTCGTCGAGGTGGTTTGTCGCGTGGTGGTGGAAAGTTTCCACACCCAGCAAACCCCGCTCAAGCCCACGCAGGAGACGCCCTCGCTGTCGGACTGGCTGACGGCTGCAATTCGCGCGCTCAAACTCGGCGATGTCCGTGACGACCGGTTCAAGAAGCTGGTGTCCAGCCATCACAAGCTGGCCGACGCGCTGAACGACCTGCGCAACAAGGCGGGCCCCGCCAGCCACGGCAAAGATCCGTATCTGGATCGGTTGGCGGAGCACCACCGCCGCAGCGCGGTTCTGGCGGCCGATGCCATCGTGGCATTTTTGCATCTGGCCTATCTGGATGCGCAGCTCGACCCGATCAGCTCCCGCGAGCCGTGGGAGCGATTTGCAGAAGACAACGCGCTGATCGACGCGCACGTGGGGCTAGCGGTGGACATCGAGGACGGCGACTCGCCAACCTTGCGTTTCCTGCTGCCGGGCGGCGATGAGCTGCCAATCAACATCGAAGTCAGCCGTTTGCTTTACCAACTGGATCGGGATGCCTACGTCGAAGCGCTGAACGCTGCGCGCGGCGCACCTGCTCCGGCTGTGGAGCCCGTCGAAGGACAAGGAGAGTTGGCATGAAGTTGACTCGCATCGCCAAGCTACGGCTCCGAGTGTTCCGCGACTTTGCGTGGCCAGCAGAACTGCACCCGTTCGCGCAGTTCAATGTCATCTATGGATGGAACGGCAGCGGGAAGACGACGTTGTCATGGCTGCTTTCGCTCGTTGAGAAGAAGACCGCGCTCCTAGAAGGTGACGCGGTACTGGAGATCGACGGCACAACGAAGGTCGCAGGTTCCGCTTTCACTTCGGCGCAACTGCCTCAAGTGCGCGTCTTCAACCGGGACTTCATTAGTGCCACCCTGTCGCAAACGGGCGGCATTGCGCCGATTTACTTTCTCGGCGAAGACAGCATCGAGAAGCAGGCACGGGTCGAGCAGCTCAAAAAGGAACTCGCCACGACCGACATCGCGTTGCGGAGTGCCCAGGCCGAGAAGACGAAAGCAGAGTCAAAGCTGGACGATGTCTGCAAGGACAAGGCAAAGCTCATCAAGGAGCTATTGACCACCGCGAACAGCCAGACCTACAACAACTACGACAAGCGAAATTTCAGGCGTGCCGTTGAAGCAATGGATGCGCAGCAGGCGGCGGCCGCGACTCTGTCCGATGAGCAGAAAGCACAGCTCCACAGCCAGAAGAACGCCCAGCCAAAGCCCCTTGTCGACAAAGTTGTTGCGCCATACATCGACCTTGATGCGCTGACGAGTGAGGCAGATGCGCTGGTCTGTCGCTCCGTCGTCGCGCAGACTCTAGATGAACTGACCAGCAATGCCAAGCTTGCCGCGTGGGTGCAAGAAGGGCTTCATCTGCACTCGGGTGAGCACACCTCCGACACCTGCCGCTTCTGCCAGCAGCCGCTTCAGGCAGTACGTCGCGCCGCGCTCGAAGCTCACTTCAACGATGCCTTTGCGGGGTTTCAGAAAGACCTGTCCGCTCTTCTCTCGAGGCTGAAGGCGGCCAAGCAGACTGCGGCCTCACTGTCGTTGCCGGATGTTTCGCGTTTCTATGAAGCGCTCGTGCCCGAAGTGCCTCCCGCGCGCGCATTGGTGTTGACGGCGCAGTCAGAGACCCAAGCTGCGCTCGATGCCCTCATCGCTCGTGTCGAGGCCAAGCGCGATCAGCCGTTCGCACCCACCGCCACGCTGGCACCTGCTACTGCGAGACCTTCTTCGATCACCGACTCAGTTGTCGCATTCAACGGGATCGTGGAGAAGCACAACCGCATCTCGGCAGAGTTCACGGCGTCGGTCGACAGTGCGTGCAAGAACCTTGAAGCCTCGTATGTCGCGGAGGCACACACCGAATTCGTCCAGCTCTCCGGTGCTGTGAAAACAGCGACCGCCGAACTGGATGACATAAAGGCTACGCAGGCAGGAACCCAGACACAGAACAATGACCTGGAGCGCGCGATCCTCGAACATCGCCGCCCCGCTGACGAGCTGACTGCAGAGCTATGCGCCTACCTTGGGCGCGACGAGTTGCGCTTCGAGGTGAAGGGCACCGGCTACGCGCTGACTCGCAGCGGCCAGTACGTAGCGCATTTGAGCGATGGAGAGCGCACAGCGATTGCATTCCTCTATTTTCTCAAGTCGTTACAGGACAGAACATTCGACTTGAAGAATGGGATTGTCGTCATTGACGATCCGGTGTCGAGCCTCGACGACAACGCGCTGTTCTCGGCCTTCGGCTACATGAAGGATCGCACCAAGGATGCGGGACAGCTTTTCATCTTGACGCACAGCTTCTCGTTTTTCCGGCTGGTGAAGAACTGGTTCCATCACCTACCGGGGCAACGAAAGAAAAAGACCGAAGACCGGCCCGGCCGGTTCTTTCTGCTTCGCACCCGGCGTCACGCTGACGGATCGCGCACAAGCGAGTTAGGTCACCTTGACCCTCTGCTTGAGGAGTACGAATCGGAGTACCAGTATCTGTTCAAGCGCGTCTACGAGGAGGCTCACCGTAACGACGTTGTCCAACTGGAACATCATTACGGTTTGCCTAATGTCGCGCGCCGATTGATCGAGGCCTTCCTCGCGTTTCGTTTCCCCGAGATGAGCGGGGATCTCGGCCCACGGCTCGAGCGCGTTGAGTTCGACAACGCAAAAAAGACCCGCATCCTCCGCCTGCTCAATACTTACTCACATGCTAGCGCAATCACTGATCCGGGGCACGATCTTTCTCTACTCGCAGAAACCCAACCCGTATTGCGCGACACACTCGAAATGATGATGGCTGTCGACAGTGAGCATTACGAAGGGCTGTTGAAGCTGGTTGCTGGTCAGCCCGTCGAAGAACAAGGAGAACTGTAATGGCGTTTCTGTCGGAGGCCGCCGTAGAGCTGGCACTACTGGAGCAGTTGCGAGGGCTGGGATACAGCATCGAACGTGAGGAGGACATCGGCCCCGATGGACACCGACCGGAGCGCGAGAGTCACGATGAGGTCGTGCTCAAGAAACGGTTCGAAGACGCCGTAGCGCGCCTGAACCCTGCATTGCCATTAGAGGCGCGTCAAGATGCCGTGCGACGTGTGATGCAGTCCGAGCTGCCATCGCTGCTCGAAGAGAACCGCCGTCTCCACAAGCTGATGACGGAAGGCGTGGACGTCGAGTACTACGCGAACGACAGCACACTGACAGCGGGCAAGGTCGCGCTCATCGACTTCGAAATCCCGGAGCAGAACGATTGGTTGGCGGTAAGCCAGTTCGTGGTGATCAACGGCCAGAACAACCGGCGGCCCGATGTGGTGGTGTTCGTGAACGGCTTGCCGCTGGGCGTGATCGAGCTGAAAGCGCCGGGCAGCGCCGGGGCGCATCTGCTGGGTGCATTCAACCAGTTGCAGACCTATAAGAAACAAATCCCGGCGCTGTTCAACACCAACGCGCTGCTGGTCACTTCGGACGGCATTGCAGCGCGGGTGGGTTCGCTCTCGGCAGATCTTGAGCGCTTCATGCCGTGGCGCACTACCGACGGAACGGACATTGCCCCGAAAGGGGCACCGGAGCTCTCGACGCTGATTGAAGGCGTGTTCGAGCATCGCCGCCTGCTCGATCTGCTCTGTCACTTCACGGTCTTTGGCGAAACCGGTTCGGGGCTGGCCAAGATCATCGCGGGCTACCACCAGTTCCACGCGGTGCGACACGCGGTCAACAGCACGGTGACTGCATCCTTGCCGGGAGGCAATCAACGGGTCGGTGTCATCTGGCACACCCAGGGCTCCGGCAAAAGCCTGCTGATGGCGTTCTACGCTGGGCAGTTAGTCAAACACTCGGCAATGGCCAACCCGACGCTGGTGGTGCTCACTGACCGGAACGACCTCGACGACCAGCTCTTCTCGACCTTCTCGATGTGCCGCGACCTGATCCGGCAAACGCCGGTGCAGGCCGAGAGCCGCGAAGATCTTCAGAAGGTCTTGAGTCGGGCATCGGGCGGCGTGATTTTCACGACCTTGCAGAAGTTTGGCGAAATTGCGGAGCCGCTCACCACGCGCCGCAACGTGGTCGTCATCGCGGATGAGGCGCACCGCAGTCAGTACGGCTTCAAAGCTAAGGTGGACGCGAAGACCGGCGAAATCTCCTATGGCTTCGCCAAGTACATGCGCGATGCCCTGCCAAACGCATCCTTCATCGGCTTTACCGGCACGCCCATTGAGGCGGACGACGTCAACACCCCGGCAGTGTTCGGCAACTACATCGATGTTTACGACATTAGCCGTGCCGTCGAGGATGGCGCGACCGTGCCGATCTACTACGAGTCGCGGCTGGCGCGCATCGAACTAGATGAGGAAGAGAAGCCGAAGATCGACGCCGAGGTCAATGAATTGACCGAGGAGGACTCCGAGGCCGACCAGGAGCGCTTCAAGAAGAAGTGGTCAACGGTCGAAGCCCTGGTTGGTAGCGACAAGCGCCTTGCTTTGGTGGCCAAGGACATGGTCGCCCACTTCGAGGATCGCGTGGCAGCCCTCGACGGGAAGGCGATGGTGGTGTGTATGAGCCGCCGCATCTGCGTCAAACTCTACGATGAGATCGTCAAGCTGCGTCCGGATTGGCACAGTGCGGATGACAACGCGGGCGCAGTCAAGATCGTGATGACGGGCGCAGCAAGCGACCCGCAGGAATGGCAGCAGCACATCGGCAACAAGGCCCGACGCGATCTGCTGGCCAAACGCGCCCGCGATCCCAAAGACCCGCTCAAGCTGGTGATCGTTCGGGATATGTGGCTCACTGGCTTCGACGCACCCTGTATGCATACGATGTACGTGGACAAGCCAATGCAAGGCCACGGTCTGATGCAGGCGATTGCGCGTGTCAACCGTGTGTTCCGGGACAAGCCAGCCGGGCTGATCGTGGACTACATCGGCATTGCGCAAAGCCTCAAGTCGGCGCTGCAGCAGTACTCCAAGAACGACCAGGAAAACACTGGCGTCGACGAAGCACAGGCCATCGCGGTGATGATGGAGAAGTACGAGGTTGTGCGGGATATGTATCACGGCTACGACTACATCTCTGCGATGAGCGGCACGCCGCAGGAGCGCCTAGCGATGATGGCGGGGGCCATCGAGTGGATTCTCGACCTGCAACAGAAACTGGCAGCGAAAGAGAAGACCAAGGAGGGCAAGAAAAACGCTCACCGTCGATACCAGGACGCCGTGCTGGCGTTGTCTAAAGCGTTCGCACTGGCATCCGCCTCTGACGAGGCCCGCGAAATACGGGAGGAAGTTGGCTTCTTCCAGGCGATCCGTGCCGCGCTGGTCAAGAGCAGTACTGGCTCCGGAGTGACCCAGCAAGAGCGCGAATTGGCCATCCAGCAAATCGTCAGCCGTGCGGTGGTCTCGACCGAGATCGTGGACATCCTGGCTGCTGCGGGCATCAAGAGCCCTGACATCTCCATCCTCTCGGACGAATTCCTCGCCGAAGTGCAGCAGATGGAGAAGAAGAACCTTGCACTGGAAGCCTTGCGCAAGCTGATCAACGACGGCATTCGTTCGCGCAGCAAGGCCAACGTGGTGCAAACCAAGGCGTTTTCGGAGCGCCTGGAAGACGCCGTGGCACGCTACCACGCCAACGCCATCACCACTGCCGAGGTGCTGCAGGAGCTGATCCAACTGGCCAAGGACATCCGCGCTGCCCGACAGCGAGGCGAAGAGCAAGGCCTGTCCGATGAGGAGATCGCGTTCTACGACGCGCTGGCCGAGAACGAAAGCGCGGTGCAGATGATGGGGGACGACAAGCTAAAGCTGATCGCACACGAGCTGCTTGTGAGCCTGCGTGAAAACGTTTCGGTGGATTGGGCACACCGCGACTCGGCTCGCGCCAGGATGCGCGTGCTAGTGAAGCGCATCCTGCGGAAGTACGGCTACCCGCCTGACCTCCAAGACACCGCTGTACAAACGGTGTTGCAACAGGCAGAGGCGTTGTCGTCGGGCTGGGCCTTTCCGCGCGGCGCTGCTCATTAAGCCGAGAGGGGCATCTGGTGATGAGAGTCCTAGCAATCGACGGTGGAGGAATTCGGGGTATCTATGCCAGTCATGTTTTGGAACGGATTCAGAATTCCTTTGGCACCCAGTTCCATCGAGACTTCGATCTCATTGCGGGAACGAGCACAGGTTCAATCATCGCAGCCGCTCTCGCATTTGAGATTCCAATCTCGGATGTGACGAAGCTCTACCGTGAGCAGGGGCCGTTGATTTTTTGTCCCAGACGTTGGTCTTTCGGGGGCGCGTTCTTGCCGCGATACAAAAGCGATCCACTACGCGCAGCACTGAACGAGGTTTTTCAGGATGCGACCTTGTCGGATGCAAAGGCAAGACTAATTATTCCGGCCACGGATATTGGTAACGGCGGCGTTCACGTATTCAAATCCGCATATGACGAGAGTTTCGTTCGTGATCGTGACGTGAGGGTCGTTGATGCAGTGGTGGCGTCCTGTAGCGCCCCCTCTTACTTCGCGCCAGCACGAGTCGGGCCATACCAATTAAGCGATGGAGGCCTGTGGGCCAACAACCCTTCTCTTGTTGCCGTTACTGAAGCGCTTACTCGGCTTGGCGCAGAGCGCTCTGAGATCAGATTGCTTTCTGTCGGCACAGGAATTGGCAAGAACTATTACCCGATAGTGGGTGCTGAAAAACGGTGGGGGTTTTTGACAGGCTGGGGAATTCCTAAGTTCATATCAATGCTGTTGAACTTACAGGCAGCGACCGCCAGCAACGTCACTCAACTGCTACTCGACAAGCATCAGACTGTGAGAATCAATTTTGAATCCGATTTGCCTTTGTCGCTGGACGACGTAGGCTCGCTCGACGATCTCATCACCAAGGCGGATAAAGACTTCACTCACAACTCGAAGGCCATCAGGCAGTTGCTTGGAGAAACGCAATGAAACTAGCTGAACATTTCAACACGTTTCTGGCCGACGTTGTCAATCTCAACCAGACACGGATCGACACCCTGAAGTCCCGGGTGGATGCCATCGTATCGACCCTTGAGGGGTTCGATGTCTATTCGGACATTCTGATCGACACTATTCCGCAAGGGTCGTGGGCACACAGGACGATTATCAAGCCCACCGGAAGTTCGGGGGCCTTTGATGCCGACGTAGTCGCGTTTGTGGACCCTCACGACGAGTGGACTCCGGCGGACTACATCGATCATTTGTACGACCAGTTCAAGTCTCACGGAACCTACGCAGATAAGGTTTCGCGGAAAACCCGCTGCGTCACCATCCAATACGCGGGGGAGTTTTCTATTGACGTGGTGCCATGCATCCGGCGCTCGGGATTCTTGGAGACAACGGAGTGGATTCTAAATCGCTCCGATGATGTTGAAGAGCAAACCAATCCAGACGGTTTTACAGAGTGGTTTCTTCAGCGAAACACCTACGTCGGCAGCAATCAGTTGATCAAAATCGTCCGACTCTTGAAGTACCTTCGTGATGTGAAATTGACCTTCTCGGCAAAGTCCATTTTGCTCACAACATTGCTCGGTGAGCGAATCACCTGGTTGGATGAATATAGCGACGAATTCTCAGACGTCCCCAGTTCACTTCGAACAGTCATCAAACGCCTGAATGTTTACCTCCAAGAGCGACCGGATATGCCAGAAATCGCAAATCCGAGCCTGTCGTCCGAATCGTTCACCCGGCACTGGGACCAGGATAAGTACACCAACTTTCGCTCGTGCATCAACCGCTATGCCGAGTGGATTGAAGATGCCTATCTTGAGAAGGATCGCGATGAAAGCATCGTCAAGTGGCGCAGGGTGTTTGGTGACGATTTTGCCAAATCAGTCACTCTTGCCAAGGCAGCGGACTTCAGTGAGTCAAAGGCTGAAGACGTGTCACATGTGGTCCCGCCCCCTTGGCCAGTACTTCAAACAGGCAGGATCACAGTTACAGCTACACTGCATTCATCGAAAGAGGGCGATTTTCTCGGAACATACCGATCAGATGGGCCCGCACTCCCAGCCGATACCTGGCTGAATTTCAAGGCCACACACTCGTTCACAAACAATGTCGCTATCAGGTGGCAAGTCGTAAACACGGGATGGGCTGCGCGAATTGCCAGATGCCTCCGGGGAGGATTCGATCACAACGGTTCAGAGATTTGGGAGCACACCAAGTACACGGGAAAGCACTGGGTTGAGTGCTTTGCTGTTGACCTGAAACGTGGGGTTAGCCTTGGGCGTAGCGGGCGGTTCTACGTCAATATTTCATAGGGATATCAGTTCAATTTCTGCGTGCCGCCTGATTGTCAGACCCGGCAGTACTTTGCCACCGCCATAGACCCATCGGCGCAACTCCTGCGCAACGGCTGCCCAGTCCCTCTGGTTGACCCGCCGCCGCAACGTCGATGTCTGCAGCCGCCCGGCACCGAGGTTGAACGTGAAGTCCACGATGGCCGCAAGCCGCCCCTCGGGTTCTGTGGCCAACACCGGGCAGTAGCGCAGCGTCGCTGCCAGTGCTGTTTGCAGATCGCGCGCCAGATAGACCTTGGCCTCCGCTTCGGTGATCGGCGGATGCTTCGGGTCACACAGATGGCCGTAGCCAATCGTCCAAAACCCGGCAGGGCAGACGTAGGGAACGGCGGTGATCTCAACCCCACGTTTCACCTTGCGCTCGAACCCTTCGAAGCGCTTCGCCAGATCGATGGCCGCTTTCGGAACTACGATCACGGTCGCACCCGGTCAAACACGCGCCCTAGGAACCAGAAATTCAGCACCCCGGCCCACAACGCCTGATCGGCATCCGTCCAGGCGTGCAGGATCGCCGTGCCCCAACCAGCACCGGCGTTGACGGCAGCCGCAAACGCTGCCGTCTTGGCCGCGCAGTAGAGCGCCATGAACCAGTAGGTGATCACCGGCCGCACGCTGATCGATAAGGCATCAGCCCAACGCACGCCGGAACGCTGCCCCTGCGCCGCCACGGCTTCTTTCAGCGCATCGATAGCACCGGCATTCCACGCTGCATCGGCACTGGCACCGATCTCGGCCATCCGCTGCGCGCCGCGTAATTTCTCGAATTCCAGCGCCTTATCCTGCATCGACAGCTCGTGGCTGCGCTCGCCCTTGCGATCCATCCATTTCAGAATTTCCGGAGCCAAGCGAAACGCACCACCCAGCAAACCGCCCAGTAGCGTTTCGATCATTGCCCACCTCCGAATAGCTTGAGTTTCAGGAACGCGCCGGCCAGCAGCGCCATTACCAGACCGGTGACCAGCATCTTCACGATGGTCAGGCCGGCGGTTTTCTTGGCTTCGTTGAAGGCATCGAGCAGGCCGCGCAGTTCGCGGATGTCGTGCGCAGCTTCCGGCCCGTCGAGGCCGACATCGGCCAGGGCGTGCCGGGCACCGCGTTCGGCGGCGAGTTCCAGCATCGCCTCGAACTCTTCCTGCGGGATGGTCACCATCTTCCGGCGCTCCATTTGGGTGGAATCCATGTTTTCGTCCTCCAGAAATGCGAAACCCGCCTCGTGGGCGGGTTCGCGGGTGTGATTGGGGTTGTCTTGGTGCTACGGCTTCTTGCCGCGCCCCTTGGCCTGCGTAGGCGCAGCCTTCCTGCCGGCCACGATGGCTGCGCCGCCCGTCAGCCGACGCATTGCCAGCGCGCGCAGCTTCGGATGCACGTCACCACGCTCGATGGTGTCCTGCGCCTCGGCCAGAGCCAGCAGCGTGTCTTTGTCCGCCCCATCGGGCAGGGCGTCGATGGCGGGCCTGACCCGCTCCAGAAATGTTGTCGCTTGCTTCACTTCGATTCCTCCAATTGTCTTCAGACGGGAAACACCTGCTTGGCCACCGGTGCTTTGCTGGCGATGCCGCTCTTGATCTGCACGCGGTCGCCAACGGCCACCGCATCGAGCGTCCTGGCAGTGACGGCACCCCGCTCGGTGGCCACGCGCACCACGGCCCCGTCGATGCCGACCACTGCGCCCACCACCGACGTATCCGTGGCCAGCAGACGGGATAGTTCCTTCAACGCAAAGCTCATCGCGGCTGCTCCAGGGTGAGTTGAGTTTCGATGGTCGCCTCCGACACCGTGATCTGGATGCCGGTCACCTTGGCGCGATACGGGCTCGCCGTGGACGGGTCGGTCGCCTCGACGATCTGCCCGAGGCGAATCCCTGGCCGAAAAACCACCGCCATCTCAATGCGGTTGAAGGCGTGCGCATTAGCGTCCATCTCGGCCACGCCGCGATGGATCAGCGCGTCGTCGGCAAGCAGCGGCTCGACGATGGGCGAGCCCTCGCGCGCACCGTCGCCCCGGTAGACCTCGATGATCACGATGCTGTCCCCTTGATGAGGGCCAAGATGGAAAAGTCCGTCTCGCCGTTGAGCGTGGATGGCGACGACAGGGCATAGACCAGTGCCAGCGCGTCATAGGTGACCTTTGCCACCGCCACGCCCTTGGCTTGCGCCTTCACCGTGACCTTGTCGGACTGCAGCGTGAGTCCGCCGAGACTGCGCCCGTACCAGACCGACTGCGAGAGACTGGAGCGCGCCGGCTTGCCCAGCGTCGCCGTATCGGCATCCTCGAACATCAGTTCCTCGGTCACCGTCACCACAGCGCTGCCTTGCGCCGAGAGCGATCCTGCCGAGCAGATGGTGTCGGTGATGCTGACGTTGTTGGACTTGTAGACGAGGATGTAGGCGGTTTCGCCCGGGCTGAACGAACTGCGGCCGCCGTTCAGGCCATCAGGCCGGGTGTCGACCTCAGCCGACAAGTGACCGTCCGAACCCGAACCGTCCGGGTTGCCGAATTGAACGCGAATGGTGGCATTGGCCATGATGTGTCCTCAGGCATCGACCAGCACGAACTGCACTTCCTCGTCGATGGGAAGTGCGACTCGCCAGTCAAGCGACGTGGTGGTGTAGGTGATTCGAAGCAGGCTGTAACCGCTGGTGGCCGCCGAGAGGGTCTGGCCCGAGGCGGTCACATCGCCTAAGCCTGTGTGCTGCCAGGCGAGATTCACGATGGTGGCCACCGGGTATCGGGTGCTCGCCTGCCCATCGATGAACTCGACCGTCTCAGTTTCGGTGCGGGTGACCGCGCCGAGGCTCGCGATGACCGTAGACGGATGCCCGGTATGGGCCAGCACCACCGCACGCGAGCTGGCGAGATAGGCGCGCACCGTTCCCCGGTAGACATCATCGGCATCGGCCACATACTCGATCCGGTCGGCGGACGTGCCCGCACCGCCTTCCTCATTGGCGATGGTCACCCGGTTGTAGCCGCGCATCGGCGCGATCTGCGCCTGCGCCGACATCACGTCCGCGTCGAACAAACTGTGCACAACACTCGCAGCGCCATACAGAGGAATGGTGACCCGGTGCCGGCGGCGACAAACCACCGCGCCATCCGGGTTGCTCTCGACGATGCCGCCAATGGCCGCGACGATATTGCGGGCAGCCGTGAGCGGCGTCGTTCCTTCCAGCATCAACCGGCCTGCCGGGATGATCCAGTCGGGCAGTTGCCAGTCCACCGGGCCGATCAGGAACTCAACAGCCGCCCGCGCGGCAACGGCAGCGGCCTCGTAGTAGCGGATCGTGCCGGCAAAGGGCGAATCGTGCAGCGCCACGGGCGAAACTGCCGTCAGTTCCATCCGTTGTTCAGCAACCGAGGTGCGTGACAGCGTCTTGCCGTCGACCACCAGCACGAAGGTTTCCAGCCCCAGGACAAGGGTGATCGTGTCGCCGATGCTGATGGCGGCAAAGTCGGTGATGGCCGCGATCTCGACCCGCGCAATCCAGACCGGGCTCTCCTCGTCGCAGGAAAGTGTCGCCTCAACGATGCGGATGCGCTGGTCGTGCCAGACGAGCTCCGGGCTGTTTACCACCGCCTGCAGACGGGCGTCGTCGAGGATCGACCAGGACGCCGTCAGCCGCTTGGCAACCGGATCGACGTTGGTCACGTCGTACCCGAGCGCCAGACTGGCCGCGACCTGCTGGGTGAGCCAGTACGCGGCCCGCATCGACTTCCGGCAGCTGCCGAGATCGGCATACGGAAGGACGTGGCGAGCCTTGGCCTGATGTACGTCGCCCCAGGTCGCCAAGATGCTCCGGCGGTGCTGGCGCATGTCCCCGTAGAGATACCGGCTTCCCCCCTCGAGCCGCAGTCCGTAGGGGGACTGGAGATTCTGTGCAAAGCGGATCGACCAGCTTTCCGCGTGCTGCCACGCGCGCTCCCGAGCCAGTTCCCACGCTGTGGCATTGGCCACGAAGACTTCCGTCTTGCCCCAGGCGGCCTCGAAGCGGCGCTTGAGGACGGTCGGGCCGGAATCCGCGTACAGCCCCGCCCCCATCGTGATGGCGAGCGAGATGCCGAGGGTCATAGCGGCTCGGCGTCCGGGTCGTCAAACTGTGGCGGGGCCGGTACGGCGTAAGGCTGATCCCATTCGTCACCGATCATCGCGATCCAGCCCGGCACGACGACCTCTTCCTGCGCATAGCCGTCGGTCAGGATCAGAATCTCGTTGAACTCGCCGAGGATGCAGGCGCTGATGCCACCATCCCGATTGGGGAACTGAGGCACAGCCATTTTGGGAATCGGCGACCCGGCGTGACGCTTGCCATTGAATGTCCAACCCTCGCCGAAGGGCGACCACGTGCCCGTCCAGGGGTACGTGTCGATTACTCCATCTTCGTCCTTCGCGTAGGCCGGCTCCCAATCGCCCCACGGATCCCATATGCCGTAACGGGCGCACAGCCCCTGGTGGGTGTCAGACGGATAGCGCCGCGAGGTCGCGCCGGCAACGGCGAAGCGCATCGACACGCCGGTGGCGCTGTTGGTGTCCACCTGGCTGGCATGAAGCCACCACCACCCGGCCGCGCCGTCGGCGGCAAACCAGACCGTGATCTCCGGCGAGGGGTTGCCCACCCACGCGGAATGCACGATGGTGTAGTTGTGGGCGTAGGCATTGGCATCGAGATAGTCGTTGCCGTAGACCGGGTACGCGAAGATCGCCCCGTAGGGATCTTGATCCTGAAAACTGAACGCCCAGTGCGGAACGTCATCATCGGCAGTGCCTGCCGGCGAACCGAGCCGGATGAAGTCGATGCCGTCGACGGTGTCGAGCAGCACGTTGAACCCGGCGTTCGTCACGTAGGTCTTGAGGTGCGCGAACAGGGTCTGCACGGCGGCCTTGTCGAAGGTGCCGGCAGCCCACGTTTTTTTGAAACCGACCCGAGGCATCACGCACTCTCCCCGTGAATGGCCAACGACGTGAAGTCGTTCGCCAGGCTGAACGTCCCCGCCGGTACCTGGCGGCGATACCAGATCGGGATCGCGGCAGGCTGCGTCGCATAGGTCACCGTGTCGTTCGTCTGGAACGTGCCAGCCCAAGCGATGGCCTTGATGGTGAAGTACGGCGTTCCGGTCGCCGGATTCAGAGGC
>JACDJB010001630.1_pt1 | contig 17821 bp, 12 predicted proteins | sample 7454121 | NCBI WGS metagenome assembly JACDJB01 (sample SAMN14253290, study PRJNA609438) | sludge metagenome | isolation source: sludge after 25d culture with pyrite | collected 2018-12-20 | reverse complement strand
TCCAACCCATCGAAAAGCCCGAGGAGCGTGTCGTCGTCCATGCCACGCACATCAGCCGCCGCCAACACCGCCAACGCATCGATGACCGCCCGAGCCTCCCCGGCGACCACGAACACCGGCTCACCAAACCCACCGGCGGGCTGGCAGCCGCCGTCGCCCTCACCCTCGCCACATTCCCCAGTCGAACACATGTTCGCAGTCTGCCCAGGGGGTGTGACACTCCCCGAACGGTCCGCCAGATCCCCCGACCAACCCGACTCCCATGACAACAGACCACCGCCACAGTCCTGACCAGTCGGCAGAATACGGGTGAGCGCTCCGGCAAGTGCGTACTGTCGGCACCAGCCGGGACGGCCGTCGCGGCACCAGGTTCGACGGGGGATCGAGATTGGGATTCCTGCAGCCCAACCTTCCGGTGGTCGACCACGACGAGTGGGACGACCTGAATCGCGTCGAGCGCCTCGTTCCGCTCGCACGTCACTACGCGGTCAACGGCTTCGGCTCACCCGACGTGCTGGTGGTCCTGTACGCCGCCAAGATCGTGCTCTACCTGGTCGTCGGCTGGGCGTTCACGATGACCACCCCGGGCATCGGCGGCTGGTTCGATCCGGGTGCGTGGTGGTCGAACCCTGCGCTGTTCTACAAGTTCGCCCTCTGGACGATGCTGTTCGAGGTGCTGGGCCTCGGGTGCGGGTTCGGGCCGCTGAACCTGCGCTTCATCCCGCCGATGGGCTCGCTGCTGTACTGGCTGCGACCCGGGACGATCCGGATGCCACCGTGGCGGGGCCGGTTGCCGCTCACCGCCGGCGACACCCGCACCCCCCTCGACGTGGTGCTGTACGCAGGATTGCTCGTGTCGATCCTGGTCGCCCTCATCGGGGCCCTCCCCCGCTGGGAGGTCGTGGTCGTGCTCGGGATCCTGGTCCTGGTCGGGCTGCGAGACCAGACGATCTTCCTGGCCGCCCGGGGCGAGGTGTACGGGTCGATCGCGCTCACGTACCTGCTCGCCGCGACCGACCAGGTCACCGCCGCCAAGCTCGTGATGGTCATCATCTGGTTCGGGGCCGCGACCTCGAAGATCAACCGGCACTTCCCGTTCGTGGTCGCCTGCATGTTGGCCAACGGTCCGCTCCTGCGCTCCGCTCGGCTCAAGCAGCGGCTGTGGCGCGACTACCCCGACGACCTCCGACCCGGACGGCTGTCCGAGGTGCTCGCCCACGGCGGCACGGTCGTCGAGTTCACCGCACCGGTGTTGCTGCTGCTGAGCGATGGCGGCTGGGTGACGACGGTCGCGGCGGTCGTCATGATCGGGTTCCACCTCACGATCCTCTGCTCCTTCCCCATGGGCGTGCCCCTCGAGTGGAACGTGTTCATGATCATCGGCATCGTCGTGCTCTTCGTGGGCAACCCCGGGATCGACCTCGGTGCGCTGTCAGACCCGTTCGCCGTGGCGGCGCTGGTGGCGTTCCTGGTGTCGGTCGTGGTCTACGGCAACCTCGTGCCCGAGCGCGTCTCGTTCCTGCCGGCCATGCGCTACTACGCAGGCAACTGGGCGGCCACGTTCTGGTGCTTCAGGGGCGACGCGCTCGAGCGCTTCGACGCGAACGTCGTGAAGGCATCGATGCTGCCCCACCAGCAGCTCGAGAGGGTCTACGGCAGCGAGCAGGAGGCGGCGATCCCACTTCACATGGGCTACGTGTTCCGCGGGCTCCACACCCACGGTCGGGCGCTGTGGACGCTCGTGCCCGAGGCGTGCGGACCGGACCACGAGGACTACCTGGTGCTGGACGGCGAGCTCGTCGCAGGCACCGCGCTCGGGTGGAACTTCGGCGACGGCCACCTGCACGACGAGCAGCTGATCGAGGCGCTGCAGGATCGCTGCGACTTCCGCCCGGGTGACGTGCGCGTGGTGTTCCTCGAGTCCCAGCCGCTGCACCGCGGCACCCAGCGGTACCGGCTGATCGACGCCGCGACCGGCCTCGTCGGATCGGGCCACGTGAGGGTGGCCGACATGGTCACGCGCCAACCGACCGAGGCGGACCTTCCGCTGCATCCAGACCCCTGACCGGTCAGGGGCGGGGTCGACCGGGGCGGCCGGTGGCGATGCGCCACAGCGCTGCGCCGGCGGAGCGCAGGTGGATCGGAGCGTCCGACGACGGCGACGCTCCCGGATGCTGACGAGCGATGCGAACCCGCAGCGCGGCGGGCCGTGACCGGAACACCAGCGGCGGGTCCATGACCAGGCCCTCGCCGTCCACGCCGATCGGGACCGGCCCGTCCGAGTCCACCACGAACTCGGGTGCCTCCCACCGTGTGAGCCCGGCGCCGACGGCCACGATGCCGAGCGTCGCGTCGTCCATGCCGGGACGCGTGCCCGAGCCCACGACCGTCCCGAGACGGTACGGGTTGTTCGACACCAGCAGCACCGCCGCTGCGGGACCGGGGGAACCGTCGGGGCGCGACCAGCGCAGCGCAGGACCATCGGCGCCGCGGCCGAACGCGTCGGGGATCGTGTCGAGCAACGTCGAGGCCTTGGCTCCCCGGTAGGACTCCCGCTGCACCGCCTCGGCGTACACGCCGAGCGACGCGTTGTTCACGAAGACCCGGCCGTTCACCTCGGCCAGGTCGACCACCCGCTCACGACCGTCGACGAAGGCGTCGAGCGCTCCGACCACGTCGTCGCGGTCGACTCCCAGATCGAGGGCGAAGTGGTTGCGCGTCCCTGCCGGGATGCACGCGAACGGCAGGCCCTCCCGTGCTGCGATCGTCGCGACGAGCGCCTGGGTGCCGTCGCCGCCGGCCGCAGCGAGCGCGTCGGCACCGCGGGCCACGGCGTCGGTGACCAACTGGATCAGGTCGTCCCCGGGACGCAGCTCGACCGACTCGATGCCGCGCTTGGCAGCCTCGCTCGCCAGATCCGCACGCGCTGCCTTGCCGCCGCCGGAGCGCGGGTTCCAGATGACCACCGGGTGCTTCGGCGCCGGTGCGGACGCGAGCGCACCCCTGGCGGCGAACGCCCGACGCGCCGCTACGCCGCCCACCGGCACCAGCGCGATCGCGATCAGCACCGCGGCACCCACCCGGAGCACGACGGCGGCGGCGACGACGGCGACGATGCCCCCCACGCCCACGCCAAGAGCGATCAGCCGCCAGGGACCGCGTCGGCGCAGGCCTTCGACGCCGACGACGACGCAGAGCACCGCGGCGGCGGCAAGGAGGATCCCGGTCGGGAACGACCGGATCGATCCGATCACCAACGCCACGATCGCTGCCGTCATCGCCAGCAGCGCGACGGCGGCGGCCACCCGTCTGGTGCCGTCGGGCGGCTCGATCGCCGCCGATGCCGTGGGTCCTTCCACCATGCGCTCCCCTCGCCCACCGAGCCATCACCCCGACGGGGCGATGAGTTGTCCGAAGGCGTACATCATGGTCCACTGAGTCGACCACGAGGAGCGTCCAATGCCTGAGCCGACCGAGACGACGGCGGCAGCCGAACTGACCCCACGGAAGCAGCGCGAGCGGCGCGGCCGTGAGGTGCGCTCGGCGGTCCCCCGGTCCTCGCTCGGCGAGTGGAGCCCGGCATCCGACCGCGACCCGAACGGGCTGCTCGCTGCTCAGGACGCGACCCGCGACCAAGGACTGGTCCCGCTGCGCCACGAGCGGATGGGCGTCTCTCCCTTCACGTACTACCGGGGAGCAGCGGCGGTCTTCTCCGCTGACATGGCGGCCATGGCCCGCACTGGTCTGGAGGTGCAGCTCTGCGGCGACGCCCACCTGGCCAACTTCGGGGCGTTCGCCTCCCCGGACCGCACTCTGGTGTTCGACCTGAACGACTTCGACGAGACCCTTCCCGGCCCGTTCGAATGGGACCTCCGACGCCTGGTCGCCAGCTTCGAGGTCGCCGCCCGACACCGCTCCTTCGACGAACCGACCAGGGTGCAGGTGGTGACCGACTGCGTGCTCGCGTACGTCCGCGGGATGCGGGAGCTGTCGAGGATGGCGAACCTCGACGTGTGGTACGCCCGGATGACGGTGGAGGAGATCGCACAGCGGTGGGGTCAGACCGCGTCGAAGACCATGATCCGCCGCTTCCAGCGCACGGTCGACAAGGCCAAGAGCAAGGACCGCCTGCGTGCCTTCGAGAAGCTCGTGGCCGTGGAGAACGGCCAGGCCCGCTTCCGCAGCGACCCGCCGGTGCTCGTCCCCGCCCGCGAGCTGGTCGGCGTCGAGGACGTCGACGCCCTGTGGGAGACGATCTCCGGGGCGCTCGACAACTATCGGGACACGCTGGCACCGGATCGCCAGGTCCTGCTCGACCGGTACCGGTTCGTCGACCTGGCCCGCAAGGTCGTGGGCGTGGGAAGCGTCGGCACCCGTTGCTGGGTCGCGCTGCTCCTCGGTGACGACGACGGCGATCCCCTGTTCATCCAGGTGAAGGAGGCCCAGGCCTCGGTCATGGAGCCGTACCTGGGCACCAGCCGGTACCCGCAGCACGGCCAGCGCGTCGTCGAGGGCCAGCGCCTGATCCAGTCCTCCCCCGACGTGTTCCTCGGATGGGAGCGGATCCGAGGTGTCGACGGCGTCGATCGAGACTTCTACTTCCGTCAGCTCTGGGACTGGAAGGGGTCCGCCGACCTGGAGACCATGCGCGCCGAGACCATGGCGCTGTACGCCAGCATCTGCGGTCGGTCCATGGCCCAGGCCCACGCCCGCACCGGCGACAGCGTGGCGATCGCCGCGTACCTTGGCGGCGGACGCACCGCCGTGTCGTCGCTGCTCGACTTCGCTGCCCGCTACGCGGACCAGACCGAGGCGGACCACCGGGCGTTCATCTGACCGGTTCCTCGTCCGCGTCGGGGTCGTCCGGCTCCTCGGTCCCGCCTGACCTCCGCTGGTGATCTCGCTCGTCTGCGAGCTCCCGGATCGCCACCTCGATGCTCGGGTAGAAGTGCTCGCGGTCGAGCGTCGAGTCCAGGCCATAGCGGGTGACCAGCGAGCGGAGCCGGTCGCGGAGCTCCACGAAGGCCAGGTGCACGCCGCGGTCGTTCAGCTCGCGGTCCAGATCCTCGAGCACCTCGGCTGCGGTGACGTCGATGTCGGTGACCGCTTCGCACTGCAGGACGACGACGCTCGGCGAGTGGTCGCGCACCAGGGCCCGGACCTGGTCGCGGAACTGGCCGGCGTTGGCGAAGAACAACGGCGCCTCCCAGCGGAACACGACGATCCCCGGAGCAACGGAACCGGCGGGATAGGCGCGCACGCTGTGCCAGCCACCCAGCTCGGGGACCTGCACGAGCACCTCGCCGTGAGGCCACCAGTTGCGCTTGAAGAACATCAGCACCGCCAGAACGATCGCCACGACGATGCCCTGGAGCACGCCGAGGAAGATCACGCCAGCCGACGTGACCAGGCAGAGGACGAGCGACGACCGGCGGACACGGGCGAAGCGCACCAGCGCGGGCAGGTCCATGAGCGACAGCGCAGCGGCGATCACGACCGCGGCGAGCGCCGTCTGCGGCAGATCTGCGAGCAGACCGTTCAGCGCCACCAGCAGCACCAGCACGAGACCGGCGCCGACCACGCCGGCCATCTGCGAACGGGCTCCGGACTGGTCCGCGACCGCCGTCCGCGACCCGCTGACCGAGACGGCGAAGCCCTGGAACAGGCCGGCGGCCACGTTCGATGCGCCGACGCCGACCATCTCCGCGTTCGGGTCGACCTCGTCACCACGGCGTGCCGCGAAGCTCGACGCCGTGGCGATCGTGTCGGTCAGCGACACCATCGTGATGCCGACGGCACCCACGGCGAGCGCCACGACGTCGCCCGCGTCGGTCCACGGCAACCGCGGCGTCGGGAACCCCTGCGGCAGCGTGCCCACGGTCGCCACGCCCTGTGCGGCGAGGTCGAGGACGGCCGAGGCGACGGTGACGCCGACCACGGCGACGAGCACCGCGGGCACCCTCGATGTCATCCGCGGCAGCAGCAGGAGCACGGCCAGCACCGCCACTCCCGTGATGAGCGTGGTCGTGTTGCGTGCGTCCAGCCCGGAGAGGAACGCCTGGACCTCGTCGACGAAGCCGTCGGCATCGGTCGAGAATCCGAACAGCTTCGGCAGCTGACCCACGATGATCGTGATCGCCAGCCCGTTCATGTACCCGACGCGCACCTCGCTCGACAGGAGGTCGGCAACGAACCCCAGACGGGCGATGCCGAGGCCTATCTCGATCAGGCCCACGAGCACGGCCAGCATCCCGGCGAGGACGACGGCGCTCGCCGGATCGTCGACGACCAGGAGCGGGGTGATGGACGCCAGGATCAAGGGCGACACCGACGAATCGGGCCCGAGGACCAGCACCTTGGACGGACCGAAGATCGCGTAGGCCACCAGGCAGGCGATCGTCGTGTACAGCCCGGTCACCGCGGGAAGGCCGGCGAGCTCCGCGTAGGCCATGCCCTGCGGGACCAGGATCGCCGCCAGCACGACGCCGGCGACCAGGTCGGGGCGCAGCCAGCCCCGCTCGTAGTGCAGCAACGTGACCAGGCCGGGCGTCCATCGACGAGCGGTCGAGCTCGCCGCGACATCGGGCGCGGTCGTCATGGCGCAGTCGTCATGGCGCGGTCGTCATGGCGCGGTCGTCAGGAGCAGGGATTCGATGGGCGGGATCGTAGCGGTGCGGTCGGCTCCGGCTGTCGAGTCGAATCACGCCCACATCACGCCCCGATCCCGGGATCTGACGGAGCGGGCGATGAGCTGTACGACAGCGCCCGGAGTGCACGATGCGGACGACCATCACCAAGAGGCCGGCCGCCCCGTTGAAGAATGCAGCGTGCTCAAGGATGCAGCGTCGTGAAGGATGCAGCGTCGTGAAGGGGTCGATCCCATGAAGAAGACCGCGCTCGTCGCTCTGGCGATCGCCCAGTTCGTGATGGTGCTCGACCAGTCGGTCATGAACGTGTCGATCAGCCAGCTCGTCGAGGACTTCGACACGACGATCCCGACGATCCAGGCGGTGATCACCCTCTACTGCCTGGTCATGGCGATGCTGATGCTGACCGGCGGCAAGATCGGCGACATCATCGGACGTCGTCGGGCGTTCGTCATCGGTCTGATCATCTACGCGTGCGGGTCTGCCATGACCGCCCTCGCTCCGACCGTCGTCGTGCTGGCGCTGGGCTGGTCGATCCTCGAGGGCATCGGCGCCGCGCTGGTGCTGCCCGCGCTGGCCGCGCTGATCGCCGGCAACTTCGAGGGTGCGCAGCGCAAGGCCGCCTACGCGGTGATCGGCGGAGTCGCCGGAGCGGGAATCGCCATCGGGCCGATCCTGGGCGGCTGGGCCACGACCGAGCTGACCTGGCGTGTCGTGTTCATCGGCGAGGTCGTGCTCGTGGCGCTCATCCTGGTGCTCACGCCGAAGATCGGCGACGCGCTCCGTGACGGACCGGCACCCCGGCTCGACGTCGTCGGCGCCATCCTGTCCGCGGCGGGCATCGGCGCCATGGTCCTGGGCGTGCTGCAGTCGAGCACGTGGGGGTTCCTGACACCCAAGGACTCACCCGTCGAGCCGTTCGGCTTCTCGCTCGCCGTCTTCGTGGTGATCGGTGGAGCGCTGCTGCTGTGGGCATTCGTCGAGTGGTCACGCCATCGCGAGGCGTCGGACAAGGACCCGCTGGTGCACCTGCGGTTGTTCTCCATCGCGCCGCTGCGTGCGGGCCTGGTAGGGCTCCTGACCCAGAACCTCATCCTGATGGGCGTGTTCTTCGTCGTCCCGCTCTACCTCCAGATGGTGATCGGGCTCGACGCGCTCGACACGGGCATCAGGATGCTGCCGATCTCGATCACGATGTTCCTGTTCTCCGCGATCGGGTCGAAGTTGTCCTCCAGGGTCGCGGTCCGCACGATCGTGCGAGCCGGCCTGATCACCTCGACCATGGCGATCGCCGTGCTCCTCGCCACCGTCGACCCACAGCTGCACGACGCCGGCTTCGCCGTGTCGATGGCGCTGCTCGGCGTCGGGATGGGCCTGATCGTGTCGCAGCTCGGCAACGTGGTGCAGTCCTCGGTCGACGCATCGGGCCGGGGCGAGGCCGGCGGGCTGCAGTACACCGGCCAGCAGCTCGGGTCGTCGATCGGCGTCGCGCTGATCGGAGCGATCGTCCTCGCCGGGCTCACCAACGTGTTCATCGACCACGTCGAGGACGACGAGCGCATCGCTCCCGCCGTGGCCGAGCAGGTCGGCATCGCGGCGGGCGACGGGGTCGACTTCGTGCCGTCGGACGACCTCGCCGCGGCCATCGAGGAGACCGGCATCGACGAAGCCTCGGCCGCGGCCATCGTCGACGACTACGAGTCAGCGCAGCTCCGGGCGCTCAAGACCGGCCTGCTCGTGACCGGGGTCCTGGCCCTGGCATCGCTGATGTCGACTCGCAACCTGCCGGCGGCGCTCCAGCGACAGGACGGGGACACCTCCGATCCGGCAACGGCTGCGGCCGCCGGATCGAGCTAGCGCGTCCACCTACAGCGGGATCCCGAAGCCGGTGCAGGCAGCGGTGAACCCCGGCGTGTTCGGACCGAGGACGTTGAGCACGTTTGCCAGTGCCGGTCGGTCGAACGCCATGCCGACGTGCCCGGTCGTGTCCGCGGGGCACTGGTCCTGGATCAGGATGTTCGTCACGTTCGGTCCGCTCAGGAAGGCGTTGGTGTACGGGGTGACCACCTCGTCGTTGCGGCTCGCGATCACGGTGTAGCGGGGGCCGGCGACCACGTCGCCGTCGACGAACAGCGCCGTCTGGAAGGCGCTGCCGATCTGCTGGTCGACGAGCGACGGAGTGGCGACACCCAGCACCAGGTTGGCGATGCCGAGCAGCCCGAACACCTCGCCCAGGTGCGTCAGTCCGCTCAACGTCGAGCCGTGGTTGCTGGGAGCGAGCTGCACCATGTTGTGGACCTTGGCCGCTCCGCCGAGTCGCTTCGTCCAGTACGTGCCGATGAGGCCCCCCTGGGAGTGCCCGACGAAGTCGATCTTGGACGCACCGGTGGCGTTGAGCACCCGGTCGATGAACGAGCTGACCTCGCCGGCAGAGCTCGTCACGCTGTTGAGGCCGTTCGCCCGACCGAAGACCGAGAGCAGGTTCTCTCCGTAGTTCAGTGCGAACACGCAGTAGCCGGCGTTCTTGAGCATCGGCGACAGCGCCGCCCAGTTGAAGCCCAGGTTCTCCACCGTGCCGTGCACCAGCACCACCGGTCGAGGGTGCGCGGCGCTCGGCTTGCAGCTCCAGTCGTTGGCACCCGGCGCCTGTCCGGGCGACAGCACGTAGGCGACCAGACCCTCGGCGATCCCGCCGACGGGCAGAGGTTGGGATGGCGGCGGCGCCCCACATGCCGCAACGGCGAGCGCGGCGAGCGCGGCGACCGCCGTCAGCGCACCTCGCCGCAGCACGGCGCGTCGCCGAGCCCGTGTTCTCGAACAACCCGGTGCGGTCGAACGTGCTGGGTGCGCCATGGTCCCCCCGTGTGCGCCCGAACCGTCCCGCTCGCCGAGACGTGCGGCGAGCTTCGCGCCCGACCACACCAGGGTCAACGACCCATCGTTGCCGCGCTCGCGCAGGAGTTCTCAGCTCGGGACGACGACGTGTCGAAGAAGTGCGAACCCGATCGAGGCAGATCGGACCTCCAGGACATGACCGACCCGACGACTCCACTCGACTCCAGCGACCTGTTCTCGGACGAGCGCGTCCGCCTGCTGCTCGACGCGGCGGTCGACGCGACGATGCTCCTCGATGACCGGGCCCAGATCGTGTGGGCGAGCACCGGCACGGAGCACCTGCTCGGGCGCACCCTCGAGGAGCTCCGGAAGGTCGCTCCGCTCGATCTCGTGCACCCCGACGACGTGGGAGAGGCCGCACGCCTCCTCGGACGGCTCTTCGACGGCATCGACGGCGACGACCCCGCCGTGGTCCGCGTGTCGACCGGCGACGACCACGTGTGGGTCGAGATCAAGGCGACCGCCATGTTCGATGTCGCCGGCATCGGCGGCATGGTGCTCACCGCCCGGGACATGAGCTACCGGCTCGGCCTGGAGGCGGCGCTGCGGGACTCCCACCGGCGCTTCGAGTCCCTCGTCCGTCACAGCAACGACGGGATCGTGGTGCTCGACGCCAACCTGAAGTTGACCTACGCAGGACCGTCGATCGAGCGGCTGAGCGGCTATCCGCCGGACGTGCTGACCGGACAGGACGTGTCGTCGGTCGTCCTCGAACCGGGACGGACCGAGCTGCTCGCGGCGCTGGACCGGGTGGTCGCTGATCCGGACCTCGTGGAGTCGCTCCGGGTCAAGATCAGGCACCGGTCGGGCGAGCGGCGATGGCTCGAGGTCCGGGTCTCGAACCGCATCGACGACCCTGCGATCGCGGGCGTCATCGCGAACCTCCGCGACGTGACCGATGTGGTGAGAGCAGAGACCGAGGCGGCGCAGCTCACCGAGATCTTCGACCTCACCGACGACCTGGTCGCTGTCGTCGATGGAGACGGGAAGCTCCAGTACATGAACCCGGCGTGCGCCAGGTTCTTCGGCCTCGACCCGACCGCACCGCCGATCGGAGCGGTGTGGAAGGTCGACGAGCTGCTCCCCGCTCCCGGCGAGGGATGCCTGCTCGGCGACCACCGGAGCTGGAACGCCGAGGTGGTGATCAGCAGCGCCGACGGTCGAAAGGTGCCCTTCCGCATCCAGATCATCGCCCACGACGTCGGCGATGGCGTCACCCGCTACTCCGCAGTCGCCCACGACGTCAGCGAGAGCAAGCGGCTGGAGGAGTCGCTCGAAGCGCAGGCCCTGCACGATCCGCTGACCGGACTTCCCAACCGGACGCTGCTCGAAGCGCGCCTGCGCGACCAGCACGAAGAGCGACGATCTCTGCTGTTCATCGACCTCGACCACTTCAAGGTCATCAACGACAGCCTCGGCCATGCGTTCGGCGACCACCTGCTGCAGGCCGTCGCCGACCGGCTGGGGTCGCTCGTGCGAACGACCGACACCGTCGCCCGCTTCGGCGGCGACGAGTTCGTCATCCTGTGTGTGGACGCATCCGGGGATGGCGCGGCGCAGCGACTGGCGCGTCGGATCGCGGCGTCGATGGAGGACCCGGTGGTCGTGGACGGCAGCCCGGTCCACGTGAGCGTGTCGATCGGCATCGCCGACGAACCGAGCGATGGCACCACGGACCCCGTCGCGCTCATCCGCGACGCCGACACCGCGATGTACCGGGCGAAGTCGGAGGGTCGCGGACGCACCGTCGTCTTCGACGACGAGCTCCGGCGACGGGCGGTGGAACGCCAGCGGATCGAGTCCGCGCTGCGCGACGCGCCGTTCGACGGGTCGCTTCGGCTGCACTACCAACCCATGGTCGAGTTGGCGACCGGTCGGCTGACCGGGGTCGAGGCGCTGGTGCGTTGGCACCACGGCGGCCGGCTGCTCGGTCCGGGCGACTTCATCTCCATCGCGGAGGAGACCGCCATGATCGGCCCGCTCGGGGCCTGGGTGCTCGACGCGGCGTGCGCGGAGCTCGCAGCGTGGCACCGCCTCGACGGCTGGGACCACCTGACGATGTCGGTCAACGTGTCGGTCCGCCAGCTGCAGCACGACGGGTTCCAGGACATCCTTCGAGACGTGCTCACCCGGACCGGGATCCGAGCCGACTCGCTGACGCTCGAGATCACCGAGTCGGTCCTGCTGGACGACACCGCCATGCACGGATCCCGGGTGCAGCGGCTGCAGGACCTCGGCGTCGGCCTCGCCATCGACGACTTCGGCACCGGCTACTCATCGCTCACCTACCTGGCCCGGTTGCCGGTCGACGTCGTCAAGCTCGACCGCAGCTTCCTCGAGGCTGCAGGCGTCGACGACGGCCGCAACCGGATGGTGTCGGGGGTGCTCGACCTGGTGCGAACCCTCGGGCCGCGCTGCGTGGCCGAGGGCATCGAGTCCGAGGAGCAGTACCGGCTCCTGTCCGAGCTGGGCTGCGAGACCGCACAGGGCTACCACATCGCCCGGCCGATGCCGGCGGAGGACCTCCTCGAGCTGCTGACGCGACTCGATGCCGCCCAGCCGTGGCCCCGCGCCGGCAACCTGGCCGGCACCGCCAGGGCCTGAACCCGGGTCGACGTCGCTACTGTCATCCAGCACGAGAGTCGCCACGGCGGTCCGCCGGCCGGGGTGAGGTCGACAAGGAGGCCCCGATGGAAGCGAACTGGTATCCGGATCCGAGCGCGCCGGGGGTGTTGCGCTACTGGGACGGCCAGGCGTGGACCGAGCACACGGCGCCCGACCCGGCCGCCGCAGCGACGGATCCGGCCCCGACCCCGCAAGAGGGTGCAGCGCCGAACGCCGCGACGGGACCGGCGTCACAACCGCACGCGCTCCCGACCTCGCTTGCCAACTCGACCTTGTTCGCCGACAACATGGAGGCGCCGACCACCGGTCGGATGACCCGCCAGAACCCCGCGGTGATCAAGGCGACGCTGTCGGGCCAGCCGCTGCTCGTGACCCGCGGGGCGATGATCGCGTTCCAGGGCGACATCTCCTTCGCCTATCAGGGCTCGGGTGGCGTCGGGAAGTGGATGAAGGCGGCGGCCACGGGCGAGGGCGTCAAGCTGATGCGCTGCGAGGGAACCGGCGAGCTGTTCGTGTCGCACGGCGGCCACAAGCTGCACCTGCTCGACCTCGCGGCGGGCGAGCAGCTGTCGGCGTCATCACGATCCCTGCTCGGCTTCGACGCCACGATCAGCTACGACATCCAGATGATCAAGGGCGGCATCGGAGCGATGGCCGCCGGTGGGCTGTTCAACGTCACGCTGAGCGGACCCGGCACCGTGATCCTGGCCTCGGACTGGCCCGTCGTGTTGAACACGTCCGAGGCCCGCACGTTGGTCGACCCCAACGCGGTCGTCGCCTGGACGGCCGGACTGGCGGTGACGCCCCGGTCGTCGATGTCCGCGGGCGCGCTGATCGGCCGCGGATCGGGCGAGGCGATGCAGCTCGAGTTCTCACCCGGTGGCTACGTCATCGTCGAGCCGGAGCCGGTGTTCGGCTCGCCCTCAGCGTGATCCGACCGTTCGGCCGAGAGCGACCGTCTAGCGTCCTGGCGTGGCGTTCACAGTCACGATCGGTGAGCTCAGCGACCGCACCGGCGTCGGCCGGTCCGCGCTCCGCTACTATGAGGACCAAGGCCTGATCCGGGCTGACCGGGCGCCGTCGGGCCATCGACGGTACGGCAACGACGTCATCCGGCGCGTGTCGTTCATCCGAGCCGCGCAACTCGTCGGCCTGTCGCTCACCGAGATCGCCGATGCCCTCGCGTCGCTGCCGTCCGATCGGGCGCCCAGCCATCAGGAGTGGGCCGACCTCTCGGCGAGCTGGCGCGATCGGCTCGACGACCAGATCGCGATCATCGAGCGACTGCGGGACCGCCTCGATGGATGCATCGGCTGCGGGTGCCTGTCGATGTCGTCCTGCGGACTGCTCAACCCCGGCGACGTCGCCGGCGTGGGAGGCCCCGGCCCGAGATACGTCCTCGAACCCGACGCCGGGGCCGGGCGTGACGCCAGGGCACGACAAGAGGATCCTTGACCTCAAGTCGACTTGAACCCTTACCGTCGTCGACATGAGCACCACCACCCGACCCACCGGCCGCTCCGCGACCCACGCATCGGGCGATCCCGCAGCGACGCTCAGCCGTCTGCTCGACGCCGAGCTGAACTGGGGACCGATCGCCAGCGGCGGCTACATCTCGCACCTGGCGATGGGACTCGTCGCTGCCGAGCGACTGGGCGCGTCGGCCGAACAGCTCGAGCGCCACTTCCACGTCACGACCAGCGGCAGCTTCCTCATCCCACGGGAACGCCCGCAGGAGGTCATCGAGCTCAGCACCGAGATCGAGCGCCGAGGCATCGACGCCGTCGTCACCGAGCGACTGCCGTCGATGGTCGGCCATCCCGGCGCGCAGTTCCTCCACGCCGCGATCCGCCTCGACCTGGCGATCGACTCGCAGCATCCGGGCCAGGTGGCGAACGCGCTCATCAACTGGTCCGACGACGCAGTGCCGCCGGAACCGGACCTGGCCGGCCACGGCGATGCGTCCTTCGCCGAGGTCATGGCCCTCGTCGCGAACGGCGACCGCGACCACGCCCTCGACCACCTGCACGGGAGCGACGACCTGCTCGACCAGATCAGCGACTGGGTCACCGCCGTGCACGACGATCCGGGCGACTTCGGCACCCTCCACTACGTGACGGGGACCCGGGCCGTGCGCGCGGTGGTCGGGTACCTGGACGACGAGAACCGACGCACCATCGAGCGACGTCTCGCCCAGGCTCTCGTCGGGTTCACCGACCGGTTCGGCTTCGCCTCCCCCGCGGGGATCGACGAGCTCGATCGGCGCCGTGCCACGCCCGTTCCCGACTGGGACGAGCTCGGATCGCTGGCTGTGCGGTCACAGGACCCGCACATCATCAAGCTGACCTATGCGTGCCGACTCGAGCACGAGCGCGACGGCGATCCGCTGCACCAGTGGGTCGCCGCCCGCCAGACGGGCGTGGCCTGAGCGCTGTCACCGTGATGGCTCGACGCCGAAGTTCGGCCGCTGCGCAGGCGAACCGCTCTGTCCCGAGTACCGTGTTGGTCGGATACGCCGCGAGGGCGTCGTCCAGAACACAGTGAGTAGAGACCAACGTGACGACAGGAACCGTGAAGTTCTTCAACGCAGAGAAGGGCTTCGGCTTCATCTCTCGTGAGGGTGGAGACGACGTCTTCGTGCACTTCTCCGCAATCCAGGGAGACGGGTACAAGTCCCTCGACGAAGGCCAGACCGTGGAGTTCGAGGTGGGCCCCGGCCGCAAGGGTGACGAGGCGCAGAACGTCCGCGTCATCTGAGCTGAACCAGCTCGTGTGAGAGCCGTCGGTCCTTCGGGGCCGGCGGCTCTCGCCGTTCTCGGGACCGTTCCCGGTCGACACCCGAAGGTGGGCCGAGTCGTGCCTACGCTGCGGGGGTGCCGCTCATCTACGCGTTCTCCCACCGCCATCGACGGTCGCCGATGGAGCTGAAGGACCGCCTCGGGGGCAAAGGGGCGAACCTCGCCGAGATGACATCTGTCCTCGGGCTTCCCGTACCACCCGGCTTCACGATCACCACCGACGCCTGTCGCAGCTACATGGACAGCGGCTGGCCCGCCGGCCTGGACGCGGAGCTGGACCGCCACCTCCGCCGCCTCGAGGTCGCGACGGGCAGGACCCTGGGCGACCCCGACGACCCGCTGCTCGTGTCGGTGCGCTCGGGTGCCAAGTTCTCGATGCCCGGGATGATGGACACGGTGCTGAACCTGGGCCTGAACGACCGCAGCGTCAAGGGCCTGGCCGGCAGCGGCGGCGGCGAGCAGTTCGCCTACCGCTCCTATGCCCGGCTGCTGTCGATGTACGCCAAGGTCGTGGCCGACCTCGACCCCGAGCCGTTCGACGAAGCGCTGGAGCGCGCCAAGGACGACCGAGGCGTCGCTGACGACAGCGAGCTCGACGCTGCCGGATGGAAGCAGCTGTGTCGGGACTACAAGTCGGCGATCCGACGCGAAGCCGGCCGACCGTTCCCACAGGATCCGCGGGCGCAGCTGCGCGCTGCGGTGGACGCGGTGTTCCGATCCTGGAACGGCGCGCGGGCCATCGCCTACCGCGAGCAGGAGCGCATCTCCCACGACCTCGGCACCGCGGTGAACGTCCAGGTGATGGTGTTCGGCAACCGCGACGACGACTCCGGTACGGGCGTCGCGTTCACCCGCGACGCGGCGACCGGCGAGGACGTGCCCTACGGCGACTTCCTTCTCAACGCCCAGGGGGAGGACGTGGTGGCCGGCGTGCGGATCACAGAGCCCCTCAGCGCGCTCGCCGTTCGGTTCCCGGAGCTGCATCGGGAGCTCCTCGGCCACATGCACGCGATGGAGGCGCACTACCGCGACATGCTGGACCTGGAGTTCACCATCGAGCAGGGCACCCTTTGGATGCTCCAGGCGCGGGTGGGCAAGCGCACGGGCGCCGCGGCGCTGCGCATGGCGGTCGACATGACGGCCGACGCACACATCCGCCTGAGCCGCGCCGAGGCCGTGCGGCGGGTCACGCCGGAGCACCTCGAGCAGGTGCTGCACCCGCGGCTGGGCGACACCGACCTGCCGGAGCTCACCACCGGGCTCGGAGCGTCGCCGGGCGCCGCCGTGGGTGCTGTGGTGTTCAACGCGGAGGACGCCGTCACCGCGGCTGCTCGCGGCGAGTCGGTGATCCTGGTCCGGAAGGAGACGAACCCCGAGGACATCCACGGCATGCTCGCCTCGTCGGGCGTGCTGACCAGTCGCGGTGGGCTGGTCAGCCACGCGGCGGTGGTGGCACGCGGGTGGGGCAAGCCGGCCGTCGTCGGAGCAGACCGGATCAGGGTGGTCGGCAACCAGTTCCGGGTAGGCGAGGTGACGGTTCGCCAGGGCGACACGATCTCGATCGACGGCTCCAGCGGTGAGGTCATCCTCGGTGCGGTCCCGCTGAGCCTGCCGGAGCCGACTCCGGAGTTCGACACGATCCTCTCGTGGGCCGACGCTGAGCGGCGGGGACACCTGGCCGTACGTGCGAACGCCGACAACGGGTCCGACGCCGCCACCGCCCGCCGCCTGGGCGCCGAGGGCATCGGTCTGTGCAGGACCGAGCACATGTTCCTGCGCGAGGACCGTCTACCGGTCGTGCGTCGCATGATCCTGGCCCGCACCGAATCGGAGGAAGCCGACGCGCTCGAGGAGCTGCGACGCGTGCAGCACCTCGACTTCCTGGAGCTCCTCGAGGAGATGGACGGCCTTCCGGTGACGGTGCGGCTCTTGGACCCGCCCCTCCACGAGTTCCTGCCCAAGGTCGAGGAGCTCGACCTGAAGGAGGCGCTGGGCACGATCTCCGAGGACGAGCGGCGACTTCGACAGGCGGCGCTCGACTGGTCCGAGCAGAACCCGATGCTGGGGATCCGCGGCGTCCGCCTCGCGGTCATGAAGCCCGGTCTGTACGCCATGCAGGTCAGGGCGCTGCTCGATGCGGTGCGGGACCGGGTCGCCGCCGGCGGCAGGCCGATCGTCGAGGTGATGATCCCGCTCACCGTGTCCGGCGACGAGCTCGCCCTGGCCCGCTCCTGGGTCGTGGCGGCGGCCGAGGAGCTCGGCATCACCTCGACGCTGCTGATCGGCACGATGATCGAGACACCACGCGCCGCGCTCGTCGCCGACCGCATGGCCAAGGTCGCCGACTTCTTCAGCTTCGGCACCAACGACCTGACGCAGATGACGTTCGGGTTCTCCCGCGACGACGTCGAGGCGAAGATGATGCCGCAGTACGTCGCGAAGCAGCTGCTGCCCGGCGACCCGTTCGACTCGATCGACGTCGACGGCGTGGGCGAGCTCGTCCGCATGGCGGTGCAGCGCGGCCGGTCGGTCAAGCGGCGGTTGAAGATCGGCGTGTGCGGCGAGCACGGAGGCGACCCCCGGTCCATCGCCTTCTTCCTCGACGCGGACGTCGACTACGTGTCGTGTTCGCCGTACCGCGTGCCGATCGCCCGGCTCGCCGCAGCGCACGCCGTGATCGGCATCGACGGCGACACCCGCTGAGGAACTGCACCTTCTCGGCACCGGGCCCGGGGAGTACCCTCCGTCGTAGGTGGGTGGTGCCACGACTGGGGTGGCACCGGAGGGAGCACGATCATGGGTCGCAGCACAGCGTCGACGTCAGTGCGACGTGTCCATCGAGGTTCGCTGACCGCG
>JACDJB010001620.1_pt1 | contig 17880 bp, 14 predicted proteins | sample 7454121 | NCBI WGS metagenome assembly JACDJB01 (sample SAMN14253290, study PRJNA609438) | sludge metagenome | isolation source: sludge after 25d culture with pyrite | collected 2018-12-20 | reverse complement strand
AGAATTTATTTTTAATTGTGCAAAACAAACCCCGATATTTCAGAACTCTTTTTTTAATAAAAAGTGGGTAAGCTACCTGTGTCGCACCGCTACAACCGCCTACCCTTGCTGCCTTCCGACCCTGGGGGAATTCAGCAGGAGCTGGTCGCACAGGACTTACCCGGGTGCAAAAGTAGAAAATTTTAAGTTCCCGGCAAACATACGACCAAATAAACCTATCTTTGCATTTAACATTCTTTTAGCAATAAAAATACAAATTATGGAAAAAGAGAAAGTATCTGTCTGGAAATCATCACTTAATTACGGACTTTATTTAGGTATTGCCATTGTGCTCGTTTCAGTGGCATATTACGCTACCGGTAATACTTTTGCAAAATCTTCACAATGGGTGGGCTACGTCCTGATGATTGGAGGGATTATTTATGCACAGTTAAATTACCGTAAATCTTTGGGAGGCGCTATGACCTATGGAGAGGCGTTAGGGGTTGGAGTGCTCACTCTGGTGTTCGCTTCGCTCATATCATCGGTTTATACCTACATACTCTATACGGTTATTGACCCTTCACTGCAGGAGCAAATGCGCCTTGTAATGGAAGAACAGCTTGTTAATCAGGGGAAGCTGCCTGAGGAGCAGATTGAAATGGCGATACAAATGGCATCGAAATTTCAAAGCCCGATGATGATGTTTTTTATGGGTATTTTCGGAGGAGCACTGACGGGATTGATTATCTCCCTGATTACATCCATTTTTACTCAGAAAAAACCGGCTGATGCATTTGCCGAATAACAAGAAGAAAAAACAAAAATAAAACAGTTTTCAGGATGGATATTTCTGTTGTTATCCCTTTATATAACGAAGAAGAATCATTGCCGGAACTTGCAGCATGGATTGAAAAGGTGATGAATACCAATAGTTTCTCCTATGAAATCCTGATGATTGACGACGGCAGCCGGGATAACTCCTGGCAGGTGATTCAAAATCTTCAGACAAAAAACCGGCACATTAAAGGGATAAAATTCAGGCGAAATTACGGAAAATCAGCTGCTCTCTTTTGCGGTTTTGATGCTGCCAGAGGAGATGTGGTTATCACCATGGATGCAGATCTACAGGATAGTCCTGATGAAATACCCGGGCTTTACCAAATGATTTCAGAAGATGGATTTGACCTTGTTTCGGGATGGAAAAAGAAGCGGCACGACCCGGTTTTAACTAAAAATATTCCAAGTAAAATTTATAACTGGACAGTGCGGCGAATGACCGGCATCAAGCTGCATGATATGAATTGTGGTCTGAAAGCCTATCGCAGCAATGTGGTAAAAAGCATTGAAGTGTATGGCGAAATGCACCGCTATATTCCCGTATTGGCAAAATGGGCAGGTTTTTCCAACATCGGCGAAAAAGTGGTGGAGCACAGTGAGCGAAAATATGGCACAACCAAATTTGGAATGGAGCGGTTTATCCGCGGTCCGCTTGACCTGCTGTCGGTGATGTTTATTTCACGCTTTGTAAAACGACCCATGCACTTTTTCGGAATTCTCGGAATTTTTATGATTATTGTCGGAATTGCTGCCGCCATCTATTTGGGTGTGCAAAAAATTATCCAGCTGAAACAGGGAATCATTGGAAATCTGATTACCAACAGTCCCTATTTCTATATTGCACTGACAGCAATGATCATCGGTGCACAATTTTTCCTTGCCGGCTTTTTGGGAGAACTTGTCTCACGCAGCGCCCAGGACAGAAATAAGTATCAGATTGAAGCGACGACATTTTGATACCGGGGAGAACTGACAGACTGATAAATTCGCCAGTTTTGATTGCATGTTTTTTCAATACAGTTTCAAGCGTTTGTTAAATTGATGTAAATTTACTCACTTCACAAATACGCCATGTTTATAACCGTTGGAATACTCCTCTTGTTGGCTGGTTTGGCAACTGCTATTCTAAATCAGCCCAAATTTGGGAAACTGCATAGAGGGGAACAAATACGCAAAATGGAAAACGAACCGAATTACAGAAACGGCTCTTTTCAAAATCAAAGTCATACACCCTCTTTTACTCCAAATGCCGGTGGATTTACGGTTGCCCGGGAGTTACTTTTTAAACGAAGTAAAAGAGTGGTTCCCAAAAACGAAATTCCTTCCGTAAAAACGGAACTGAAAAGTTTGGATACAAACAGAGATGTTCTGGTGTGGTTTGGGCACTCTTCCTATTTTCTGCAAATTAACGGCAAACGAATTTTGGTAGATCCGGTTTTTTCTTCCCATGCCTCACCTTTTTCCTTTTTTGGCAAAGCTTTTAAAGGAAGCAACATCTATTCTGTTGCCGACATTCCGGAAATTGACTGGCTCCTCATTACGCACGACCACTGGGATCATCTGGACTACCCGACAATAAAAAAACTGCAAACCAAAGTTAAACGGGTAGCTTGCGGACTTGGTGTCGGCAGCCATTTCAGATACTGGGAATATCCGGAAGAGCAAATTACCGAAAAGAACTGGAATCAATCGGTTATTTCTGAAGATGGCATAAAAATCTACACTGCTCCGGCAAGGCATTTTTCAGGAAGAGGATTGAAAAGAAATAAAACGCTGTGGACTTCCTTTATATTGAAAACCGGCGGAATGACAATTTTTATTGGCGGAGACGGTGGATATGATACCCATTTTGCAGAAACAGGAAAAAAATTCGGTCCCTTTGATCTGGCGATTTTAGAGAACGGTCAATACAATAAAAACTGGCGGAACATTCATCTGATGCCGGAAGAATTTATTCTGGCTGCCAAAGATTTGAATGCCAAAAATCTTTTTCCCGTGCATAACTCAAAATTTGCACTTTCTACTCATGCCTGGGATGAGCCGCTGAAAAGAATCACCAATCTTTGCCGGGGTGAAGATTTTAATTTATGGACTCCAAAAATTGGTGAACCGGTAGATTTGAAAGTAGGAAAACAATATTTTTCAGAATGGTGGCAGGAGTTAGACTAATTTAGAATATTGGTTATCAGCGTTTTGTTTTATCCCTCAAAAAACAGAATTTCTAATTGGTTTTGCGAGAAATATTCTTGAACCCGGGTTTCGTTTTGGGTGAACCCCAACATATAACCTCCTCCGCCCGAGCCGCATAATTTCAGATAAAAATCACCGGTTTCCAATCCGTTATCTATGTGTTTTTTGAATGGCGAAAACAACATCGGGGTCAAAAACTGCTTTTGAAATTGAGAAATTGCAAAAACGGCAGTGAGAAAAGTAGAATGGTCAGCGGAAAGCAGGGCTTGCACCGCGTCATTGATGGCAGGTATATATATGGCGTCCGTTGCCTGTTTAAAATTTGCATTTTTGTATGCATTCAGATACCATTCAACCAATCCTCCCGTACTGACAGCCGCCTTGCTGTCAACTAAAAAAACAGAAAAAGCCGGTTTTTCTGTTTTACCATGTTTATTGAACGGAGGAATAATTTTTTGCTCAACCGGAGTGATTTCTCCATTACTGTCAATATGCAGGGATTTGTTTAGCAGAGAAACCAAAGGGTCAATTCCTGAACTTGTTTTATGAAAAAACTTTTCAATCGCTGCCAGCTTTTTTCGGATTTCCGGAAGTGGCAAATTTTTAATTTCCTCCGCTGCATAGCAGTTAAACAGAGCTGCCGTCAGCGCTCCCGAGCTTCCAATACCATAATTTTGTCGAATATCCGAATTGAACCAAAGTCCTGAATCCAAATCGTGTTTTAACTTGTCAAAATTTAGAAAATTAATCTGATTTTCGGGCAATCTGAGAAAATTATACAAAGTGTGTAACTCCGTATTTGATTTTCTCATCAATTCGGTTTCATTCAGATTTTCGTCTTTTGAAGAGAGGCAGAGTTTCCCCGAAAACAGTGGAAAAGGAGTAGCAACAGCCGCGGAGCCGGTTAAAATACCATATTCTCCCAACAATAAAATTTTAGAAGGAAATGACCTTTTATCTTTCAGATTGAATGTTGAAGACATGGTTTTGCTCACTTTAATACCGAAGTTTTTCAGGACCGTTGCCCATACAATCGTCAATCCATCGTTCATTTTCGCAAAACCGTATCAACGAATTTTGCACAAATGACACAACCTTTTCTTTTGCCTCCTGCGGGTAAATCAGCAGGATATTTGGTCCGGCATCCAAAGTAAAACAGACGGGCGTTCCCGTTGATTCTCTAAAATTTCTGATTGCCTCCATTATTTTAAGCGATTCCGGTTTTAGCAGTAATCCGTCAGACGAAGATGTCATTAACAGACTGTGCAGGGTGAGCGCTTCATTTTCGGCTATTTGGGCAAATTGCCCAAAGTTTCCGGTTTCAAGCGCTTCAAGAAGATTCAGCAAATTGTTTCGCGCCTGTTTATAACGTGCTTCCGCAAAGGGATGGCTATCCATCAGCCGATGCCCGCGGGTGCTGGATACTTTTTTGGGAGTACTGCTAACAACTAAAATGGCAACTCCCGGATTCTCAAAAATCGAATGAACGGAAGTAGTTAACGGAACTGCATGGTGGTCGCTGCTTTCGGGAATAGCTTCCGAAGCTCCCCATGCTGCCCAGCCTCCGAACAGAGAGCGTGAAGCGCTGCCGGAAAACTGTCGCGCTAAGGCAGATGCCCGCCGGTAAAATTCGTTTTCAGAATAGGATGATTTTGTTTCTGCCTGCTCTAACTCAGTGATAAATAGCGATATGGCTGCCATAGATGATGCTGACGAAGCAACTCCTGCCGAGTAAGGAAAAGTATTGTGGCTTTCGGCTCTGATGGCATATTTTTTCAAAAATGGAAGTTCGGATAGTAAATCGTTCAACCGGCTAAAAATGCGTTCTTCAAATGCCCTGTTTTGTTCTCCATCGAAAAAATATTTCAGACTTATTCCGTCTTTGTCTTCTCTTTTTTTTGCATGAAAACGGGTGATTGTCACCGCATTATTCAGGGTGATACTTAGCGAAGGATTGTTGGGAAACTGGTTTCCGTGCTTACCCCAATATTTTATCAATGCAATGTTTGACGGCGCTTTCCAGGCTGTGTGAAAATCACCGGCTGATGAAGAAAAAGTTATATCCGGATTCGTTTGTCTGTTCATTTTAATTGCATATCCATTATCTGTTTTGAAAATAGTGGCTGACGGGAAAGCGGGCTCAGGCAGAAATAGCTTCTTCGGCAACCATATCCTTCCATCGGATAATGGTTTTAAATCCTTTCCGGGAAAAATATTCACTGACATAGTTAGAATTTTCACCGGATGCAGCCAGCAGGAAGTCGCCTCCCCAGGCACCCAAAGATTTAATACTTCCCTTGAAGTCCTGAAAATAAAGTTGTTTCACAGTTGGTTGTTTCAGGATTTTTGAAATAATCTGCTCATGTTTTTCCATCAATGCCGAAAACTCGTTAAGACTGTCAGTTGAAGCCATTTTCATTGTAATTTCCGAAATGGCAGCCAGTTCCTCATCCAAAACGGGGGTATTTACAAAACCTTCAATAGCAGTTCTGCTTTTTTGCTTTCGGTTTTGATATACAAAATGAAGATTCTCCGAAAACTTTGGCGCAAAACGAATTGCATGATAATCCGGCTGCTGATTGATAAGCCGGTAAATTATGGGTTTGCCGGTGATTACGGAAGCAATGTCATATCCCGAACCGCCAAAAATGCGCTTATTCAGTTCAAATGGGTCAACATCAGCCCATTTTGCCATATTTGCCATCAGCGAACTGCTGGAGCCGGTTCCCCATTCGGGATTGAACGATAATGCGGTTGTTACCCGTGTTTCGGAAGGCTCTTTCAGGAAATTGGGATTCAGCTTTCTCAGCTCTTTGAAAATGCTTTGCAGCCGCATGGTCAGTTCTGTGTTGTCCGTTTTCGAAAACTCAAAGTTTTTCGTGTTGAAAAGTGCCGAAAACCACTTTCTGTCGGGTAAATTTGCCTCCCAGTGAAGCGTGTTTGCTCCATTATTGCTCTCCACCCGCAGCGATTGCCCGAATTTCAGCGGTACCGCAAGCGCTCCGGCGCCGCGCAGTACCAGATATTCACCGGAAATAAGCAGCTTTCCGGGAGCATAAAAGTTTTTTATATCGTTTGAACTATTTCCCATTCTCACTTCTCAACCGGGTTATGAAACTCTTTACAGCCGCATAAGATATCTCTTTTTTTTCAAAAAAGTTCATCGCTGTTTCTGTCTCGGTTTTTGTTGCCTGCAACTGTTTCAGCATATTGGGCAGGTGCATTTTCATGTGCCCCCTCTGGATGCCTGACGTGATTAATGCCGATACTGCGCTGAAATTGTTTGCCATGCCGGCAGCGGCAGCAATTGCCATCAATTCTTGGGCAGTCGGTTTTTTTAGAATCTGAAGCGCCAGCCGGGCAAGGGGGTGGGTTTTGGTGAGACCGCCAACTGTTCCCAACGCTAATGGAATTTTTAACGTGTATCTGAACTGCGTTTCTGAAATTTCAGTTTCGGTGAGCGCCCGGTAACTACCTTGGGATGAAGCGTAAGCGTGTCCTGACGCTTCTACAGCGCGCCAGTCGTTGCCGGTTGCTAAAATCACGGCATCCACGCCATTATAAATTCCTTTGTTGTGCGTAACCGCACGGGAAATATCGTTTTGAGCAATGCGGTTTGCAAGTTCAAATTTGCGGGCAAAAGCTTGCGGGGGCATCCCGCCGTTCCACTTTGAAAGTTGCTCAATACCACACTCCACGGTGCATTTGGCAAGACAATCAGGTGTATAATTGGAAAGAATTGACATGATAATCTCCAAACTTCCTTGCGGGGCAATACTGCGTTCCAGTTCTTTTGCCATAGCTTCAAGGCAGGTGTTTATGAAGTTTGCCCCCATGGCATCGGCTGTTTCAAAAGAGACATCAATTTGAAAATATCCGGGCAGAATAGAAGTTTTGTCCAAAAGCCGCACAGCCGTTATGCCGCCGCCGCGTTCTCTCATTTTTTGAGTTATGGAATCTGTTACCGCTAATAATCTTTTTTTAATCGTATTAAATTGATTGATTAACAGATTTTTATCTTCATTCCAGGTGAAATGAATTTGTCCTTTTTTTTCCGTACCAACAATATCTACCCGAAACCCTCCATGTTCTGCCCAAAATTTTGCTGAGCGGGCTGCAGCCGCAATTACCGAACTCTCCTCCGTAACCATCGGAACAATGTAGCTTTTCCCGTTAACCACCATGTTGGGAACAACTCCCATCGGAAGGTGGTAGCTGGTGATGTAGTTTTCGCTGAATCCTGCAAATGCCTTTTGTAATTCAGGGTCAGGGTGCTGCCATGAGTCGATGAAATTCAGCAGATTATCATCAGCCTCTAAAAACTCTTTCAGCAGCTCCATTCTCTGCCGGCGGTTCAGTTTAGAGAATCCGTGAATAACCGGTATGTTATTTTCAACCTTGCTCATTCCCTGATTTTTAAGAACTGTTTTGCCATCCTCAATCCCTCAATCTGTCCAGCCACAAATTTTTGCAAAGATTCATATTCTCCCTGACTGTGTTTCAGAAATGCGGAAGCCTGTGCATAAATAGCCGGAATTTTTGAGCGGGAAACGAGATAATATCCGTCAAGGTAATTTTTGATACCACCCGAAATAATCAGTTGTCTGCATTTTATATTGTTGTTATTCAGGCGATTTACCATTTCCAACATTTCAAAGGCAGTGTGCCCGATATGGGTGAAAGGTTCAAATTTTTCAAAATCTTCATTGCGGCGTTTCAGCTCAATTACTGAAAAATTTGTACCCCCATAAGCGCCAAAATCCAGCGCTGCCAGCGGAAGTTGCAAAAGCTTAGACAAGCTTTCGGGACCAAATCCCTGTCCCACCTCTTTGACAATCACGGGAAATGCAGATTTATCCAAAAATTCCCCAATAGTTTCCAAAGGGGGACGACTGATGATATTTCCCTCAGGCTGAACCCATTCCTGCAAAGGATTTACATGGATAATCAGTCCGTCTGCCTGAAGTTTATCCACAAGGGAGTTTATCTTATCCGTTTCATTTTTTGCCAGAAGTTCCTCAATTTGCGCTATTCCAAGATTGACAAACAGAGGCAGTTCGTTTCCGATAACCGGACGCAGGTTAAAATCCTCAAAATAGGTGTTGCTGTCTAACAATTTCCGGCATGAGCCTAACCCCATTCCTAAACCGAATTCAGCACATGCACGAGCAAGATTGTGGTTTATGGTTCGTGCAATTTCGGTTCCGCCGGTCATGCTGGAAATCCAGATTGGCGCTTTGAGTGTTTTTCCCAAAAAACCGGTTGACAGCGATTCGGCAGAAACGGGAGCGTCAAACAACGGCTCATAATTAAATCGCTGATCAACAAGATGCTGTGGCGTCTGCGAGTCAAAAGTTAACTTGATATGGCTTAATTTGCGTTCCTTTTCCATGTGAATTTATTTCCGGCTATTTCAGGATATGATGCGAAATAATCAATTTCATAATTTCGGAAGTTCCTTCGCCAATGTGCAGTAAACGCTGATCGCGGTAGAACCGCTCGATATGATTTTCATGCAAAAGTCCGTGTGCGCCATGGATTTGCAAAGATTCCCGGGCTGCTTCTTCGGCAACATCGGAGCAATAAAGTTTCGCCATTGCCGCTTCTTTTGCGTAAGGCTCACCGGCATCTTTAAGCCGGCAGGCGTTGTAAATCAGCGAGCGGGCTGCTTCAATTTTCATTGCAATTTCGGCTAATTTAAAACGAATTGCCTGATTTTCAACAATAGGTTTTCCGAATTGAACCCGCTTTTTTGCGTATTCAACCGCCCGTTCATAAGCGCCCTGCGCCAATCCCAGACCAACTGCACCGATGGAAAGCCTGCCGCCGTTCAGGGCAGAGACCATCACTTTCATGCCTTCGCCTCTTCTTCCCAGAAGATTTTTTTGTGGCACCCGGCAATCTTCAAAACGCAGGTTGCCATTGTCAATGGCTCTCCAAACTAATTTCCCCTTCACCGGTTTTGCATGAAATCCCGGAGTGCCGTGCTCCACCAAAATTGAAGAAACCTCCTTTTTCTCACCGACATAATCTGTTACGGTGAAAAGCGTAACGCCACCGGAAATTTCCGAAGAACTATTTGTGATAAACCGCTTGTTTCCGTTTATAATCCACTGGTCATCATCAAGTCTGGCTTCTGTTTCCACTCCTCTTGCATCGGAGCCGGCATTTTCCTCGGTCAGCCCGAATCCCCAAATCTGTTCACCGGTGGTGAGACGGGGCAGGTAGCACTTTTTCTGCTCATCAGTTCCGAACGCAAAAATTGGCTCAATACCCAATGAATTGTGTGCGGCAACCGTTGCTGCCGGCGAACTGTCAATTCTCGCAAGCTCCTCAACTGCAATGATATATGACAGCGCATCAAGTCCTTGTCCACCGTATTCTTTGGGAAGGGTAATTCCAAAAAGACCGGTTTCACCCATTTTTTTTGCAAGCGAAACGGGAAACTCCTCTTTGGCGTCCTGTTCAAGCGCTATCGGTAAAACCTCGGATTCGGCAAATTTTCTGATTTTCCGGCGATATTCCCTATAATGTTTTGGTAATAAAATATCCATAAATATGTCAAAAAATAATTTTTAAACAAATGTAAAGATAAAAGGAATCTTTAAGAGTTTTTTATATTTTTTCGAGCGTAATTAACGGTTTATTTTCCTGAACCTGGTCTCCAACCTTCACCCGAACGGATTTTATTTTTGCTGTTTTGTGTGCCAAAACATGGTTTTCCGACTTCATTGACTCAATAATCAGCAAGGTTTCTCCTTTGTTGATAATTTGTCCCGGAATGACTTTAATATCTGTTATTTTTCCGTGAAGGTGTGAAACAATCAGGTTGTTTTCTTCAAAACCGTCTTCTGTTTCATTAATCGAAGTACTCGAATTATTTTCAATAATGTCCGTATTTTCAATAAAAAACTGAATTCCCTGCCAGAAAACTCCGGTTTTATCCGGTTGTGTATCGTTGATAATCAGCGACCCGGAAGATTTCTCCGTATGAATTTTAATTGAACAGGGTGAAATTCTTTTTGCTCCGGCTATGATATTTTTGCCGTTCCAGTTGAAGCTGAACAGGATGGCATCTTTCAGGCTTTCCTTTTCAAAAGTTTTGTTCCGGTCTTTAAAAAAGCGCCGGGAAAGCATAGAAAAACGGACGTTATGCAAAACGCCATTCAGACGGAACTCTGTTTCATTCAGAATATTACTGAATCCGGTTGCAATCCAGGGATTTGCCGAAAAAGGCTCTTCTGTCATCAATTTATGAAACAGCCAGGTTGCAACAATCAGTTCAAACGGCGCTTCCGTTTTTGCAGTTTTTGTTGTTTTTATCAATTCGTTCGTGTGCGTTTCGCAAAAATTTGTGGCTACCGCTGTCTGCTCAATTTTAGGATGTTGCAGCAGCGCTTTCAAAAAATGCTGGTTGGTTACCGGACCTGAAATTGCGGTTTGCTCAAGCGCTTTAACCATTTGATAATAAGTCTCCTCTCGGGTTTTTCCCCTAACGATAAACTTGCAGAGCAACGGATCAAACTGATTGGCTTCCGGGGATTTATCTGTTGCAATATCGCTCTCAATTCTTAAATTTTCAATTTGGGGAAATTTAAAAAAGGTAACCGGTGTGGATTGCGGCGCAAATCCCGATTTCGGGTCTTCGCTGTAAATCCGCACTTCTAATGCATGACCGTTTGTTTTGACATCTTTTTGGCGAAACGACAAGGGAAAGCCCGCAGCAATCAGAAATTGCTCTTTCACAATGTCAATTCCGGTAATCTCCTCAGTAACAGGGTGCTCGACCTGAATACGCGGATTGACCTCCATAAAATAGAACTTATCGTTTTTGTTAACTAAAAACTCAACCGTGGCAGCGCCCGCTATTCCGATTGTCCGGCAAACTGCCAATGCAGCTTCAAACAGTTTTTCCCGGAGCTGTTCATCCAAGCTGGCAGCAGGCGCTTCTTCAATAATTTTCTGATATTTCCGCTGAATGCTGCAATCGCGCTCAAACAGATGAATGAAATTTCCGTGATTGTCCCCAAGTATTTGCACTTCAATGTGTCTTGCATCCTCTAAATAAGGTTCAAGAAAGACTTCACCGTTTCCGAAAAAGTTAGCTGCCAGGCGTGCTGCATGTTCTGTTTTTTCGTTTAACTCATCCCGTGAGTAAATCACCTGCATTCCTTTACCGCCGCCGCCGTGCGCAGATTTCACCAAAACAGGATAGGGAATTTCGGGCATGAGTTTTTCCCGGTTCTCCGAAGTAATCATAAAATTCTCCAAAATGGGAATGCCCAATTCCTTAGCTACTTTTTTTGTTTCCGGTTTATTACCCGTGAGTTCCAGTGCCTGCGGAGCAGGACCAATGAAAATGATTCCATTTTCCCTGCATGCAGTGGAAAATAACGGATTTTCCGATAAAAATCCGTAACCGGGATGAATCGCTTCTGCTCCGGTTTCAACAGCTGCTTCTATCAGTTTTTGAATGTTCAAATAGGTGTCTGCAAGCGCTCCGGCGCCCAACGATACCGACTCGGTAGCTTGCAAAACGTGCGGTGCATTCTCTTCGCCGGCTGAATAAACGGCAACTGTTTTAATGCCCATCGCCCGGGCTGTGCGAATTATCCGCAGGGCAATCTCGCCGCGGTTTGCAATAACTATTTTTTTAAATCTCTTCATTTGCCTGTTTTCCAAAAAATGAATTTGTTCAAATCAGCTTCTTTTGCCTGTGGAAATATATCATTTTTTGCCAATTTATTTTAAATATGTCAATTTTTGCCTTTCATAAAGCATCGCTGAATCACTCTGAAAGTGTTGAACCACTAAAATTCTGCTAACCGGCAGAATTTAAAGTTTTGGCAGCAGTTTACCGCATTCACTTTTTGGAGCAGATTCATCACGTAATATAATAAAGAGGAAATTTTGAAAATGGTTTAATTCCGGCATTTCTTTACCAGTTCGCTTTTCGCTTTTCGATAAATGCCTGCATACCTTCCTGTGCTTCATCAGAAATCCGCGAAAGAGCAAGCAGTCGGGCTAATTTCTTTCCCATATTCTTTGGAAACCTACTCATAATCAGTTTATTGATTGTCTTTTTTGATTTTATAACAGAATCCGGGCCTCCCTCTAAAATTGCCTGAATGGTTTTTTCAAGATGTTGCTGCATCTCTTCCTGGTTACTGAATGAGCCGTTTACTAACCCAAACGCTTCAGCTTGTTTGCCATTGAAGCGCCTTGCTGTGAATATCAGCTCCTTAACCGTTGCAGGCTGCATTCTCAGCAGAAGATAGGGCGAAATTGTTGCAGCCACCAGACCAATTCTTGTTTCGCTGAGCGAAAATTTGCTGTCGGTGGTGCAATATGCCAAATCGCAGGCTGCCAGCAGACCGTTTCCGCCTCCGAAAACGCTTCCGTGCGCTGTACCAATAACCACGGCAGAACAACGAAAAACTGCCTTAAACATCCGGGCGAGCATTTTTGTCTCTTCCCTGTTCTCTTTGGCAGAGAGGTTTATCGAGTTTTTCATCCACAATAAATCTGCTCCCGCACAAAACGACTTTCCGGCTCCCTGCAGGGTGACAACCGAAATATCCTTGCGTTGGTTGACTTCTCTGAAAAATCTTGTGATTTCCTGAATCATCTCCGGGTTCATTGCATTGTGCTGTTCGGGTCTGTTGAGCAACACGCTTGCAACGCTGCCACTTATGCTTATTTTCAATGTTTTAAATTGATTCTGCATTTTTATTTCTGTTGTTTAATGTTTTATCAAATGATTTCTTTGTTTAAGATAATTTCCCTGATTTTTCTGTTTACATCCGGTAAATTCCTGTTTTGGGCTCCGCCCATTTTTTGTTGGCGGAGATGGAGATACAGAGTGCAATGATATTTCGCGTATCAAGCGGGTCAATGATTCCATCGTCCCAAAGACGGGAAGTGCTGTATAGCGCAGCGCTTTGCTCTTCAAACATTTCAACCAGATCCGGCGCTTTCGGATTGCTCTTTTTTTGGTTGATGGCATTCAGTACAAATGAAGCCTGCTCGCCGCCCATTACGCCAATTTTGGCGCCGGGCCACATAAAAAGAAAGTTGGGATTGTAGGCGCGCCCAGCCATGGCATAATTTCCGGCTCCGTATGAACCGCCGACAATCACCGTAATTTTGGGAACAGATGCCGTAGCCACGGCGTGAATAAGCTTGGCGCCATCACGGGCAATGCCCTGATGTTCATATTTCTTTCCCACAATAAACCCGGTGATATTTTGCAAAAACAGTAACGGAATTTTTCGGAAATTACACATTTGAATAAAATGTGCTCCTTTCAGAGAAGCTTCGGACGTGAGAAAACCGTTGTTAGCAACAATTCCCGTCATGTAGCCATGAATCCGTGCAAAACCGGTAATCAGCGTGGTTCCGTAATTTGCCTTAAATTCGTCAAAGCGACTGCCATCGGTCAGCCGGGCGATGATTTCATACATTGCCACCGGTTTTTTCAGGTTCAGCGGAGCAAATCCATACAGCTCTCCGGGATTAAAAAAAGGTTCCTCCGGGCTGGTCTGGTTCAGCGGTTGTTTTTCTGCTTCCGGTATGGTTTCAAAAATTGAACGGCAAATATCAATTGCATCCGAGTCGTTTTAGGCAATGTGGTCGGCAACGCCGGAAATGGATGTGTGCACTAAAGCGCCGCCAAGCTCTTCGGCTGTAACGGATTCTCCGGTTGCCGCCTCCACAAGCGGCGGTCCGCCAATGAAAATGGCGCCCTGATTTCTGACGATGATGGTCTGGTCGCTCATTGCCGGAACATAAGCGCCGCCTGCGGTGCAGGAACTCATCACCACTGAAATCTGCGGAATGCCTTCTGCCGACATTTTCGCCTGATTGAAAAAGATACGCCCAAAATGGTCGCGGTCGGGAAACAGGTTTTCCTGTTCAGGAAGAAAAATTCCACCCGAATCCACCAGATACACGCATGGCAGATGGTTTTGCAGCGCTATTTCCTGCGCTCTCAAATGCTTTTTCAGCGTCTCCTTAACATAGGTTCCGCCCTTCACTGTGGCATCATTTGCCACAATTACAGCCGGTTTGCCATGTATCAGTCCCACTCCGGTAACAATTCCTGCCGATGGAAACTGCCCGTTATACTGCCCATGGGAAGCAAGGGGCGAAAGCTCAAGAAATGGTGTTTTGGGATCAATGAGAAGCTCAATGCGTTTGCGTGCCGGAAGTTTATTGCGCTTTCGGTGTTTCAAAACCGATGGCTCTTCATTGCGGTTGACCGTTTTCTCCAACACATTTCTGTATTGATCCATAATCTCCTGATACTCTTGCTTTTTTTTAAGAAAATCAGTTGTTGCGGTATCTCTGTTTGAAATAATCTGTCTCATAGTTAATGGATAATCTGCCGGTTTTTTTGACCTATTAAAATTACAAAAAATCAATCTATTTGTTCAATATGGATTGCAGGGAGTGCAATTATACCTGAGCTAATCCACCAAAAGGATGGAATGAAAATATTAATGACAAATCTGCTCCCAAAGAAATCTAATTTTTATATCATCAGAGCAAAAGGGTTCAGATGATATAGATTAGCAGCTAAAGGGTGTACATCAATCCAATACATTAATTATAATATAAAACCAGTCTGAACTTTTACTACTATTTTGTGTCATACTTTCCATGCTAAAATATAGCTTTTTGGCTATCTAACTTTGGTTTGTAACTTAAGTGTTTTTTAAATTTACAGCTTCAATCTGTCCATAATAATAGATAAAATTTTAATCATAAATTAATCAAATGCTAATGAAAACATTTTTTAAAAGAACGAGAGTTAAGAGACTTATTTTAATTTCTTTAAGTATTACCCTGAATTTAATGTTTGTTTCTGTTGCATTTTCTCAGCAGCCGGGAGATATTGATTTAAGCTTTAATACGATTGATGATGGATATAATGGTGGTGAAGGTGAAGGTGCAAATAGTAATATTTATGCAATTCACGAATTACCTGATGAGAAAATTTTAATAGGAGGCTCATTTGGTACATACAATCTTTCAAGGATAAATGGATATGTACTAAGTCGGCTTAATAGTGATGGAAGTATCGATTTTACGTTTAATGAAGGGAATAGCGGTCCTAATAACACTGTTTATACTATCGTAGGGCAACCCGATGGCAAGATATTAATTGGTGGTCATTTTACTACCTATAATGGGGTGCCGCGGGGTCGTATAGCACGACTCAATAGTGATGGCACACTTGATGAAAGCTTTAATCCGGGTTCCGGAGCTGATGATTGGATTCTCAATATTGTAATACAGTCTGATGGGAAAATTATTGTGGCAGGGCAATTTACAAAATTTAATGACAAAGATTACAATCGTATTGTACGACTCAATAGCGATGGTTCTATAGATGAAACCTTTCATGTTGGGCAGGGTTTTGATAATTATGCTTGGGCAGTTTGTTTACAAGATGATGGTAAAATATATGTGGGAGGTGCATTTTCCTCCTATGATGGAGGAGGGGGAAGAAAATATATTTTACGCCTTAAAAAAGATGGTACAATTGATACTTCTTTTTATACCGGTAATAAAGTGACCAGTTGGGTCCGTGATATAGTTTTAGGAAATGATGGAAGAGTTTATGTCGCGGGAAGGGGTTTTGAATATAACGCAGTTAAATCAGCTGGAATGATACGATTTAATAAAGATGGTACGACTGATTTTGCATCTAATTTGTTTGTACGAACCGGAGGTGGTTATCCATTTAAGATAATATTAGAAGAAAATGGAGATATTGTATTAGGAGGGGCTTTTACTTCTGTGAATGAAAGAACAGGCATTAACAAAATTGCAAAGGTTGATAAAAATGGGATATTAGATGATACATTTGATTCAGGAAAAGGATTTAATGATACTATAAGAATCATTACTAAAACGATTTCTGGTGACTATTTAGTCGGCGGACGCTTTGAATTGTATAATGGAAATAAAGCTAAATCTTTAGCAAAAATACATAGTGATGGTACCCAGGACTTAAGTTTTAATAAGTATATAAAGAAAGGAACTGATGAGGCTATTAGGCGAGTAGCTTTACAGTCAGATGGAAAAATGCTGATTGGTGGAGAATTCGATTTTTATAACGGAGTATTTCGAAGAAGATTAGCCAGAATATATCCAGATGGTACATTAGATGAAAGTTTTAAAATAGGTTACGGTTTCAATAAGAGCGTTTATGATATTGCTGTTCAATCAGGTGGAAAGATTTTAGTGGGAGGAAGTTTTGGAACCTTTGATGATAAAAGTAATTTGGTTTTCTTAAGATTAAATTTGGATGGCACCCCTGATGAAACTTTTAAGAAAGGTGTTGGACCGGATAATACAATATATAGAATAAAGATGCAACCCGATGGAAAGATCTTTTTAATTGGAGCTTTTACAAAGTATGACAATGTAACTCGAGGTCGCATAGTGAAATTAAATAGCGATGGTTCATTAGACACAAGCTTTGATCCCGGTGTAGGCTTTAATGACTGGACGTTTGATCTGGTTTTCCAGTCTGACGGTAAAATGATAGTAGCCGGTAGTTTTACAAAATTTAAAGATAAGGAATACAACCGTATAATACGACTGAATTCCGATGGCTCTTTGGATGATACATTTAAAGTAGGAAGTGGTTTTTCAGGTAACGTAAGAGGTATGGCAATTCAACCTGATGATAAAATTTTAGTGGGAGGTGCCTTTACTTCTTATAATGGAGAAACTTATAATAGATTGGTACGACTAAATCCTGATGGATCGGTTGATGAAACCTTTAATATAGGGGTAGGTGCCAATAGTACTGTTTATTCAATAGAAATACAAGCCGATGGGAGAATATTGGTTGCAGGCTATTTTAACAGATTTAATAATGAAATTTACAGTAGACTAGTCCGGCTTAATAGTGATGGCTCTATTGATAAATCATTTAATTCAAGCATAGGAGCCAATAATACTATTTATTCAATAACTCCTCTACCAGAAGATAAAATTATGTTAGCCGGTGAGTTTACAGCTTATAATGGTGTTGGAAAAAATCATATTGCTATCATACATTTAGATTATATTTGCAAGGGAGTGAATGAGTTAGACCTATCAAATTCAACCAATTCTTCAGCCGAAATCTCCTGGGATGGAACAGAAAATGATACTTTCCAATATCAGTTAAGCCAAACGGAAGAAGTACCCAATACAGAAGGAACAACTATCAACGGAACATCCATTAGTCTGACAGATTTAGAGGAGCTTACAACTTATTACTTCCATATTCGTAAAGCCTGTGATGATGGGAATTACTCTGGTTGGAAAACTTTAGCCTTTACTTTAAAAATTCATACCGGTATAGCAAATTTAAGTGCAAAATCGTTAAATATTTATCCGAATCCCAATAATGGTATTTTCTCAATTCAACACGAAGGAAGTGCAGAGCAAATAAAAGTATTTAATACTCTTGGTGAACAGGCTTATAGCCTGGTGTTTCCTGATGTAAACGAAAAGATTAATATTAGTAATCAACCCGGAGGAATTTATTTTGTGAATATCCATACCCGGGCAGGGGTGTTAACTAAAAAAATAATTTTGAATAAATAGATATTAAAGTTGCTTAAAGTTGACAATACTTCGTTAAAAACAATGTTAAATAATTGATAATGAGCAAAATAAGTGAATAAAATATTTGACTAAACCCCTGGTAATCAGTATCTTAATGGATTTTACCACAAATCTACTCAAGTATGATTACCAGGGGATGCTTTAATTACAAATCATTAATTATCAGAACTTTAGATAAAATATCGGTTTTTAACAAGTGCAGGAAAGACTTTTTCTGCGAAGTTATTATCCTTTTGCTTT
>JACDJB010001618.1_pt1 | contig 17905 bp, 16 predicted proteins | sample 7454121 | NCBI WGS metagenome assembly JACDJB01 (sample SAMN14253290, study PRJNA609438) | sludge metagenome | isolation source: sludge after 25d culture with pyrite | collected 2018-12-20 | reverse complement strand
GAAGTTGCTTGGTCAATTCATCAATACTGAGCTTCTCGACTTGCTGACTATCGATGGCCTTAACCATGCCCAAACCTCCTTCTACTCTGGATTTACTCGGCCGATGATCGCTGGGTCTGTGCTCATTGGGCGCAAGCTGAGAAACTTAATTGCAGACCGCATACTCGCGAAACCATAAACATAGTATGCCTATTCGATCAGAGTAGAAAAGAAAACAAACCGTTCAAGGCCGCATCTATCACTCAACCATGAACTATCTTGCGAGTTAAAGAAGCCTTTTCTGTCATGCTCGAAAGCCACCTCAATCCGCTATATGTGCGGCAGCAATTTCCTTCATTACCGGCAAATCCAGACCAAACCTTTCGGCCAGTTTCAGCGCCCGCTGCAAGCGAGCCGCCGCCGTACGGCCCTGACAAGCATGTGCCGGATCACCCTCGAATCCAGCCAACATGCCCTCGATCAGAGGCTCTGCTGCCAGCGGCTGTCCGACCAGTTTCTCCTGAAGCGCAATGACTTCAAGAGCCACGGCGCGTGCAAGCGGCTGATGTTCACGCCAGAGTGTTTCGACATCTCCGCCCACCTTGAGCCCGGCGATATTGGTGGTGAGAATGTACACGTTCTTGATGACCAACTCGTTTTGCATGGCAGCCAAATCGTCGATAATCCGCGCATTCAGACCAATCGCTGCAAGCGATTCGGCCATCAAACCGGCATTGCGCCCCCAAACCGGGCTGGGCATGAGTTGTTTGACGAGTTTGCCCGGCTTTTTCTCGAACCAGATGGACATGACGGTCGGGTTGACGATCCCTGCCGATTGCCAGTCCTTGGGCAGCAGTTCGTTCTGGATCAGCACCAGTCGCTCGTGCCATTGTGCCGGGATTTGCGTGAGCAGATCCGGTAGGTCTTTTTCACCGACCGCCAGCACCAGCGCTTGGGCATCCGGCACCTGGGCCAGCACGCCGGAAAGTGATTGCCGACGGGTCACCGGAATGACCGGATGGCGGGTTTTCAGAAAGCCTGCGGCCAGTACCTGACCGATTTCGCCCATCCCAACCAAAATCACGGACGGGGCAAGACCAGAAGTATTCTGACTCATTACTTATTCTCCTTTTGGATCAGATAGTAAGCATGTTTGGCCGCCACTGAACCACACCGTCGGCATACAGTTGCTGCAACAGTTCGGCTGCGGCTGGCTGCTCGGTGACGGCCAGCAGTTCGGCGGCATCATAAAAAACCTGACTCACAAGCAAACGCGCCAAAGGGAACATTTCGGCATTCAAGAGCGTGCTTTGACCATCTACGGCCAGTGTTCCGCCAGCCGAATCGGACTCATCTTCCACCAGCAGCATTCGCGCAGCCGGTGTGCGCATCAGGGTGTCGCCGCTATGGGCGATTTCATCACGCAGGGCCTTCGCGTCCAATGGCTCGTTTTGTGGATAAAAACCCGCGTGATCCAGCGGACGCTCGGTGAGCGTTTCGGCGATGAATCGATCCAGCACGGCATCATCCTGATCCAGTAGCGATTGCAAGATCGCGCGCAATTTGGCACGAGACGAGGCGTTCAATGCGCCGGGATTCGCCGGTGCCTGCAAATCGGGATCACCGTAACGGGCCGATTGATCCATCTGGGTGATCAGCCGATCGGTCACGCCCGCCGCCAACTCGTGCAGCAAGGGCGCACGGAACCCGATCGAAAACGTCATGCAGTGGTCGACCGCTACGCCGTGATGCGGCACACCGGGCGGCAGATAGAGCATGTCGCCCGGTTCCAGCACCCATTCTTCGGTCGGATCGAATTCCTGCAGCAGACGGATATCCAGATCCGGTACGAAATCACTGTGTTTCGGCGGATATTCGATCATCCATTTGCGCCGCCCCATACCCTGCAACAGGAACACATCATATTCATCGATATGCGCCCCGACCGAACCACCGGGCGGTGCGTAGGAAATCATCAGGTCATCGATCCGCCAATCCGGCACGAAACGGAATTGCTCAACCAGGGTCATCAAGTCAGGAATCAGCTTTTCGCAGTCGGTAATCAGCAACGAGTAACCGTCTTCGGGCAGGCTCGTGAAATCCTCTTCCACGAAAGGGCCGTGTCGCAACGTCCAGGGCCGCGTGCCTGCCGATTCGAGAATCAAACGCGCGGGCACGTCTTCCTCACAGGCCAGACCAGCCAGCTCCTCCGGCGATAGTGGCGACTCGAAGCCGGGCACCGCCTGACGGATCAACACCGGTTTTTTCTGCCAGTAATCACGCAGAAAATCAGCCACCGACAAGTTACCCAGCACATGCGAAATCGCCATAAATCCACCTTCCAAAAATACGGCCACCAATAGTAACACTTGGGTAACAGCCACCCCATTCCACAACGCCATAAAGTACGAATTCGGTTATGCTATGAAAACATAACGCTCGCCCATAGCTCCGCGAACCATGGACTCAAGGAAGTCATCATGCCGAAAAAATCCCGCCTCGACCGCCTGCCCGGTGATGCCTACAGCGAACAGATTCACGCCCGGTTCTGGCTGATCAGCGCCGATCAGAAAGGCTATCTCGGTGTCGGAAAAGTCCGGCTGATGGAACTCATCGACGAACTGGGTTCAATCAGTCAGGCCGCCAAGACACTCGGCATGTCGTACAAGCGCGCATGGTCGCTGATCGAGGAAGTCAACAAGATCGGCAGCCTGCCGTACGTGACCAAAGAAGTCGGTGGTGCGGGCGGCGGCCATGCCACCCTGACCGAAGCAGGTCGCAAGGCCATCGCCCAATACCGTGCACTGGAAGCGGACTTCCGGCAATTCATCGAGCAGCGCATGCAAAAAATTCAACTGTGATGCCACCCTCTTCGCCAGCAGCCATGACAAGCAATCCAACGATCCGCGAACAGGCCTATCACTGGCTGATGACAGCCGATCCGGGGCAGAAATCAGCAGGCGCAGCCAACTTGTATCGACAGGCACTCATGACGGACGATGCCGTCATCCCACGCCCGCCCGACGAGACCATCGTTCGCGTGGAAGACCCCGGCCGCCCTGCCCTACCCAAGCTGGTGCCACCGCGCGATCTGCCGAGACGGATCACCCACACCCAGGAAGGGCGCAACGCAATGGCCCACGCCTTTGCCCATATCGAATTCAATGCCATCAATATCGCGCTGGATGCGGTCTACCGCTTCGACGACATGCCTGCGGCTTACTATCGTGACTGGTTGCGAGTCGCGTCTGAAGAAGGCAAGCACTTCCTGCTACTGGCCGACTACCTCGCACAACACGGCAGCAGCTACGGTGATTTTCCCGCACACAACAGCCTGTGGGAAACCGTCTGCGCCACCGATCACGATGTCATGGTGCGCATGGCGCTGGTGCCCCGCGTTCTCGAAGCGCGCGGACTCGACGTCACTCCGGCCATCGCCGACAAATTGCGCTTGGTGGGCGATCAGACACTCGTCGATATTCTGGGTGTGATTTACACGGATGAAATCGGCCATGTCGAAATCGGCACTCGCTGGTTCCGCCATTGCGCCGAACAACGCCAACTCGATCCGCGCTGCGCCTTTCGCGACTTGCTGGCCGAATACATGCACGGCCGAATTCGCGGCCCCTCCGACGAACCGGGCCGCACGGCCGCCGGGTTCACCCGCGAAGAAATCGACGATCTTAAAGCCATGGAAGCGCAGACGCTGTCCCGACTCGACAAAAGCCACGCATGAAGGCCCTCCGGCCCATAGCTCCCGTTCTTCCGTTGACATTCCCAACAAGATCAGGAAAATTTCACGTCTTGCCGGAATAGCTCAGTTGGTAGAGCAGCGCATTCGTAACGCGAAGGTCGTAGGTTCGATTCCTATTTCCGGCACCAAAATATCATTAAAATCAATATATTATACAAATATCGCAAAACTTGGAACTATTGCTTTTATGCAAGAAATCCCTGATTTGGGGAATATTTGTTCCGTAATTCGCCCATATTACCCCCCTGTCAACATAGATATCCATCCGGCTTAAGGGCATCTCGAAAGGTTTTTCGAGGTATATATCTTCACGAACCCATCCATGGCTTCGTGCATAAACGCACAAACCGGTGGGCTTAAGCCAGCTCTGCGTTCACGCGTGTCTAGTGTACTACGTCACTCTTGGAGGCACATTCAGCGGCAGGATGACCTTGCCCCTGAAAAACGTATCCCTTGCAGTGTGATTTAATTTACGCAAGGAGAACGACATGACAAAGACAACACGGGCGCGTTATACGCTTGAATTCAAACAAGAGGCGGTGCGGCTGGTTGAAGGCGGCCAGAGTCAGGCATCGGTGGCAAGAAGCCTTGGGGTGGCTGATCAGACGCTGTTTAACTGGGTCAAGGTGAGTCGGCAGGGGGCGCTCAAGGGGGCCGACCGGACGCCGGTGAGCGCGGAGCAGATGGAGATTTCCCGACTGCGCGCCGAGCTTGCACGGGTGAAGATGGAGCGCGACATCCTGGAAAAGGGTGAGCCCAAAAGCAGGACATCCTGTGAATGTCCTGCTGGGCGAACGCGTACTTCGCCAAGGGTTCAAACAAGGGTGCAAAGTGAAGTACGCCTTTATTCAGCGTCATTGCACAGTGTGGCCGATCAGCGTGCAGTGTCGGGTGCTCAACGTCAGCGTCAGCGGCTACCATGGGCATCTGGCTCGCCAAGCGAGCACTGCGCCGCGTCGATACCTGAGTGATTGAGCGCTGCTGGTGCCGATCAAGGCCATTCACACACGGACAAAGCATGCGTACGGCTGGCCGCGTATCTGGCGGGAACTGCGCAACGAGGGCGTGCGCGTGGGCAAGCAGCGCGTACAAACCTTGATGCGCCTGTACGGCATTCGCGCCAAGGGCAAGAAACGCTTCAAGGTCACCACCGACAGTAACCACGACTTACCCATTGCACCGAACCTGCTCAACCGCCAGTTTGGCGTGCCCAAGCCAGATACGGTGTGGGTTGGCGATATCACCTATATCGCCACCGACGAAGGCTGGCTGTTCCTTGCTGTGGTGATTGACCTGTTCAGTCGTCAGGTGGTGGGATGGTCGATGCACGAAGACATGACCCGCGACATCGTCATCGACGCATTGCGTATGGCCTGGTTCAGACGTCATCCCGGCAAGCAGTCCGGGCTGATCTTCCACAGCGACCGCGGTAGTCAATACGCCAGTGAGGACTTCAGGAATGTACTCAAAGACTACGGCATCACCGCATCAATGAGCCGCCGTGGCAATTGCTTGGACAATGCCTGTAGCGAAATTCTGTTCGGCTCACTGAAGGTGGAGCGGTTGCACGGCCAGCGATTCATCAGCCGCCGCCACGCCAAGGATGAAACCCTCGCCTGGCTGCTTTGGTACAATCAATCTCGATTGCATTCGACCTTGAACTACTTGAGCCCAATGCAATTCGAAGAACGCTGGCAGGCTGATCAGACTAAACAGGTCAGCCCATAATGACGACAGCTATGGGATACGTTAGTCGGGGGCAAGGTCAATGAGTGAGTACATGAACAACCTTCCCTTCCCTCATCTTCCTTTGCGTGAAGGAATAGGTACAAAAATAGGTACAATCAGGTGCAAAAAACCACAAAAAAAGCCACACAAGGCGGCTTTGGTTTGGTTTTGAGTTTCGATTGAAACGATGAAAATCAATCACTTATATGGTGCGCCCGACTGGATTCGAACCAGTGACCCCAGCCTTCGGAGGGCTGTACTCTATCCATCTGAGCTACGGGCGCATTTTTTGTCCGCGCATCATAGCCTCAAGATCTTGCACTGTCCACAGATAAAGCTTGGCGCCGCCCACAATATTTTGTGCTAACTATATGTATTTAATCGTTTTTATGTGCAAGAAATAAATCCTGGAAAACGTTCGGCCAAATGGACCACACGGGATTGATTTCAGATTCAGGCGTCATTTATCTGCATCATTTTTGGCAGGTGTCCTGTTTGAAGTGGCAACACATTCACGGCGGTGCTCATGATTTGGTGCTTGAGACAGATTTGCCTTCGCCGTCGCCATCAATATCACACAGGACAGGATCATCCGCAGCCGCTTGGCGGGCGACCCACCCGATATCCACCGCTCGCCCCGGGTGACTCATTTCCGAGGCTCCCATAAATCAAAAGGTACAGAAAGTAATACGCTCGGAATCTATGGTATAAAAAGACATGTAATCGTTGTCCGGCCTTACCTGGCATTCGCCCGGAGGCCGGTCAAGGTGCCGCGGAGATAACTTATGGACACTTATGGCTATATCCGGCAACGCGATCTGATGATCGAGCGTCAAATACGGGCGCGTGGCGTCACCTCGCCCTTGGTTCTTGATGCCCTGCGCGAGGTACCTCGTGAAGTTTTTCTGCCCGAAAAACTCAGGGAGTTCGCTTATGAAGATACCCCACTCCCGATAGCAGGCGGGCAGACCATCTCACAGCCCTATATTGTCGCCATGATGATCGATGCACTGGATTTGAAGGGAGGCGAAAAGGTACTGGATATTGGCACCGGCTCGGGCTACGCCGCTGCGGTTTTATCCCGAATCGCTGCCGAGGTATACAGCGTCGAGCGTGTCGCCGAATTGGCTGAGCAAGCGAAAGCCACATTGGCGGCCCACGGTTTTGGCAATGTGCATGTGTTGCAGGGAGATGGCACACAGGGCTGGCCCGCACACGCGCCTTATGACGCCATTGTCGTCGCGGCAGGTGGCCCGAAAATTCCCGACTCATTGAAAAGCCAGCTCAAAGTGGGAGGGCGATTGGTCATGCCCGTCGGTTTGGATCACTATAGCCAGGAGTTGGTACGCTGCACCCGTGTTACCGAGCATAAGTACAAAATCGAGGAACTCGCGGATGTCCGCTTCGTCCCTTTGTTGGGCGAGGAAGGATGGCAACCGGGAAAGCCTGAACCCGAGGTTCAAACCCAAACCTCGGCGCCACTCAAATCAGAAGAGACAAGAATTGCCGAGGCCATTGCAGAAGCCTGCGAACCCTTTGCGCGCATCAACTCTGCCGACCTGACGCCGCTTCTCAACCGAATCGGCGATGCCCGGGTCGTTCTGCTGGGCGAGGCATCTCACGGCACGTCCGAGTTTTACCGGATGCGTGCCCGGATCACTCAGGCTCTTATCGAGCAGAAAGGTTTTTCCTTCGTGGCCATTGAGGGTGATTGGCCGGATGCCGCACGCGTCGATCACTATGTTCGTCACGCCGAATACCCGCCCTCGGAATGGACGGCTTTCGCCCGCTTTCCCACCTGGATGTGGAGAAACGAAGAAGTTCGATCCTTTGTCGACTGGCTGCGTGAGCACAACTCACATCTGGATCAGGGTAAAAGAGTGGCCTTTCACGGGCTTGATCTGTACAGCCTGTTCAACTCGATCCGCTCGGTACTCGAGTATCTGGAACAGGTAGACCCCGAGACGGCTGAAGTGGCTCGACAACGTTACGGTTGCCTGACACCGTGGCAGCGCGACCCTGCCGCCTATGGTCACGCGGCGATCACCGAACGCTACCGGACCTGTGAGCACGATGTGATCACCATGCTCAAGGAATTGCTGGGCAAGCAGCAGGCCTATGCAGAACATGATGGCGAGCGTTTCCTGGATGTTGTGCAGAATGCCCGCCTGGTCGCCAATGCCGAACGTTATTACCGAATCATGTACTACGGTTCGCGCAATTCCTGGAACCTGCGTGACAATCACATGTTCAAGACGCTCGAAAGCCTGCTGTTGCACCACGGCCCCCAAAGCAAGGCCATTGTGTGGGCGCACAATTCCCATGTCGGGAATGCAAAGGCAACGGAAATGTCTTTACGGGGTGAGTTCAACATCGGACAACTCTGCCGGGAACATTTCGGCAACGATGTTTACTCCATCGGCTTTGGCACAGATACCGGTACTGTGGCGGCCGCCTCCAACTGGGACGCTCCCATGGAGGTCATGGATGTACGTCCCTCTCTGCGCGACAGCTATGAGCGGCTGTGCCATGAATCGGCCGTTCCCCAGTTCCTTCTACCCTTGAGACATTCGTCACGACCCGCGCTTATCGAGAAGCTGAAATCGCCCCGTCTGGAACGCGCGATCGGCGTTATTTACCGCCCGGACAGTGAACGCCAGAGCCATTATTTCCAGTCAACGTTAACAGAGCAGTTTGACGAATACATCTGGTTTGACCGAACCTGCGCTGTAACGCCACTGGATTCCCATCTCCTCTCTGGACTACCAGACACCTATCCATTCGGACTTTAGAGTAGTAGCCACCAAGCGCTGCCCGGAGGTAGCCACCTTATGGATTTAAATTACATCTTTACCAAGCTGGCATGGATGCGCGCCCAGCAGATATGGCCGAATGGATTACGGTATTTGTGGACCGATGCGTTTGGTGTGGTGCTACTGACTTCCCTGTATGCCGAAACCGGCGAGCGACATTTTCTGGATGAGGCCGAATGGCTCGTGGATGAAGTCGAGCGCGTTTTGGGGCGTCCACGGGGTATCCGTATTGGCGAAGCCCCTGACCGGGATGGACAGTACTTTCATTATCTCGCCATGTGGTTATTCGCCTTGGCCACACTGAGCAGGCACCTGCCGGAATACCGGCAACGGGGTATCAGTCTCGTTCATCAGATACACGATCCGTTCGTGCAACCCGGACGGGGTGTGTTCTGGAAAATGACAGAAGATCTCAGCCTCCCATATCCTGGTTATGGTTTCGGTGCATTGGACGCATTCGACGGCTATCTTGCCTACCGACTGCTCGATGAACGGGCATTGGCACGAGAAATCTCAACCATGTCGCAACTGATTGAGCAAATGGCACCCACCCTTTCAATTTCTCAGGATCTGGGTTTGGGCATGATGCTCTGGATGAGCCATTTTTTCCCGGAGGAGCACTGGGCACGCATCCAACGCGCGAGATGTCTGGATATGCTTGACCGCATGTGGGTTGAGAAGGGATATTTCTGCCGGGAGCCGGGCTATCCGCAGGTCAAATTCGCGTTTACCAATTACGGCGTATCCATTGGATTGCAGGCCGTCAACGCGATGCCCGAACGTGTGCAGAAGTTGCACGACTTCTTCGAGCACTATCACTCGGGCGACAACTATGACTATGACGCCATCACGCACGTCATGGCCTGCTCCGCGCATTTCCCGGGCTATCTAATCAATGGATTTCAACCGAGAGGAGTTACCTCCAGCCATTCAGATTGACTCAGGAGGCTGGCTTGCATTGCCGGCACCCGGCCCTTGCTTGAAATAGTGGCATCAACCAGTAATAGCAGTCGGCAGATGAGCAAGAATCTCTTCTGCACTGTGTTTTGAGAGATCCTTGTCAATTTCCATAATCAACTTGGACATGACAGCCTTGTCCAGATTGGGTCGAATCAGACCAAGAAAATGAGGCGGGGCGATCAGGTATAACTTATCGTAATCAGCACCCTGTATTTTGAGAAAATCGGCAACTTCCTTGGCGAAGCGAATGCCCTCCTCTTGCTTGGGAGACACCTTCTCATCCATGCCGAATTTGCTCTGCATATTAGCCACACTGGACATGCCCGGTGCATCGCTGGCCAACTGATTTTCATGTTGGCGCGATTCCGGATGAAGAAAATCTTTGATTTCCACCAATCCCAATGAATGGGCGGGTACGTCTCGACGAGCAAGGCCACGCTCAACCTCCATATTTTCAACGCGGAAGATGCGCGCACGCGCTGCATCGGCGACAACAACCCATGTGTTCATAATCAGTACTCCAGACTATGTAAGGATTTATAAGCATACTGCATCCTGCATTGATCGGGATATTTGCAGTTATCACGCAGGAAAATGATCGACTGGAAGGCGGAACAAGGTTATCAACAGAATCTGTGGATAACCCTGGGCATAAAGTCAGTCCGTCTTTACTTCATCAAGTGTTTATCGGTTCTGGTTATTTTTACGCCAACATGACCAGTACAAACAAAACAATTATCAATCAAAGAGTTGGCGAATCAATATAAATTCCACCTGACAATCTGAGCGGAACTGGACGGGATTACCCCGAGCACTTCCGCTCTGTGCATAGTTTTGGTGCTGTCAAGAAAAAACTGCATCAAAATCGATTTTTTCGCTTTACTTTTCACCAATGAGTTCGATGGGGTAACCATCAGGGTCGGCCACGAAAGCGATGATGGTGCTGCCCGCGTTCATCGGTCCGGCTTCACGCAGAACCTTTCCACCCTTTTCCTTGATTGCGTCGACGGCTGCATAGACATCCGGCACCTCGATGGCGATATGGCCGTATCCCGTGCCGATATCGTAGGTGTGATCGCCCCAGTTATACGTGAGTTCGAGCACTGTGTGGTCGGCTTCGTCACCATAACCGACGAAAGCCAGGGTGAACTCACCGGCCGGGTAGTCCTGGCGACGCAGAAGCTTCATGCCCAGTACGTCGGTGTAAAAGCGGATGGATGCGTCCAGATCACGGACGCGCAACATGGTGTGCAGCATTCTCATTGTGTTTGTTCCTCTTTCTGTTTGTCTAATCGGCGATTCCAGATCAATTATCCAGGTCAATTATCCAGATTAATTATCAAGGCCGCGCTTGAGATCACGGATGATGTCGATGGGGTCTTCAAGGCCGATTGCCAAGCGCACGAGCCCATCGCGGATGCCTGCTTCTTCACGCTGCTGAGGCGTGAGTCGGCCGTGCGTGGTGGTGGCCGGATGGGTGATGGTCGTTTTGGCATCGCCCAGATTCGCTGTGATGGAAATCATCTGCGTGGCATTGATCACCCGCCATGCCGCCGCCTGCCCGCCCTCGACCTCGAAGGATACGATCGCGCCCGGGCCTGACTGCTGCTTGGAGATGATATCCGCTTGCGGGTGGTTGGACAGCCCGGGGAAGTATACGCGCTTGACCCGAGGATGCGCCGCGAGAAAATCCGCCACGGCGCTGGCGTGGGCGCAGTGCGCTTTCATGCGCAGGGCCAAGGTTTCCAGACCTTTTGCAAAAATCCAAGCGTTGAACGGCGACATGGTGGGGCCGCAAGTTCGCAAGAATCCGCGCACTTCCTCACCCACCTGGGTCTTATTGCCAACGACGGCGCCACCGATGGCCCGGCCTTGTCCATCGAGAAACTTCGTGGCGGAATGGATGACGATGTCGGCACCCAGTGCCAACGGCTGCTGGAGTATGGGCGTGCAGAAGCAGTTATCCACAATCAGGCCGGCGCCATGCTGATGCGCCAGCTCTGCCAGCCGGGCGATATCAACCACTTCGGTCAAAGGATTGGATGGGCTTTCCACGAACACCCAACGGGTCAGGTCCGTGATGGCGGCTTCCCACTGCGCCCAGTCGGTCAAATCGACCCATTTGACCTTCAGGCCGAATTTGGCGAGGTATTTGTTGAACAGCACGGAAGTGGTGCCGAATACCTGCCTGGCCACGACCACTTCATCGCCCGCCGAACACAAGGCCATGAACGTACTGAGAATGGCTGCCATGCCGGAACCGGTAGCCACGCAGGATTCGCCCCCTTCAAGGGCCGCCAATCGATCTTCGAACACCTTGGTCGTCGGGTTGGTAAACCGCGCGTAGATATTGCCGGGCTCGGCACCGGAAAAACGGGCCGCAGCCTGCTCGGCCGATTCGAACTGAAAGCTCGACGTAGTGAAAATCGGCTCGCCGTGTTCACCTTCGTTGGTGGGATGGTGGCCGACACGAATCGCCCGGGTTTGGGGCTGCCACTCTGGGTCTTCAATTCGGTTCATTTTTGATCCTCATTTTTGGTTCTCGATGGGGAAATCGAAATAGGCATTGATCTGCGTGTCCAGTTCGGTCAGCAGCGCTAAAAGATGATGTGTCGGTTCGGCGTAGGTGGCGAACTGATACTCGGCCAGCGGCGCAATGTTGCATGGCGCGGCCAGATTGAGTTCGTGCTCGATCGTCTGCTGCATACGCGGTAGAAAAACCCACTCCAACCAAGCGTGAAACGCCAGCGTATCAAAACAGAACGGCGCGGTACTGGCCAAGGCGGCATCAGTGGGACGCTCGGTGTTCAGGCCGATTTCGCGCAAGGTGCGGGCAATTTCATCGAGCAGGGAAAAAAGCTCGGGCGCACTTGGCGTTTTCGATGACATTATCGCTCCCCCCATCCTCTGAGCGCGCTCTTAATGAATTCGCGGTGCTGCATTGGATTCTTCGTTTTCATCTTCGGAGTCTGCCCAGAACAGACGGTGCGGAATCCACTGTCCACGTCCGATCTGGGCCGCATGGAACAAGGCATGGCTGGTGTATTCCTGCGCTTCATGGATGGCGTTCACGTAATCTGCATCCGTGGCCTGTGCGATCAGACCCGCAATGGCGGACGCCAGCGTACACCCCGAACCGTGAAATTCACCCGGTAAGCGCTCGTAGGTGAATTTTCTGGGCGGTTGATGGCGGGAGAACAACCAATTTTCGACCTCCGTACTCTGTTCGTCGCCGCCCTTGAGCAGAACATATTCCGGCCCCATGTCGAGCAACGCCTGTCCACGCGCATCCAGATCATTGGCGGGAATGTGCGCCAACTTGACCAAGGCTCTGGATTCGTAGGCATTGGGCGTCAGAATGGTCGTCAACGGCAGAAGCAGGTTGATCATCGCCTTCGCCACATCTTCGTTGGCCAGTGTTCCGCCGCCGCCGGCAATCAAAACCGGATCGAGGACGACGGGAATATCCGGATAATCCTTGAGAATACTGTGAATCACCTCGACCAGCGCCACGCTGCCGATCATGCCGATTTTGATGCATTGCACGGGCATGTCTTCCAGCACGGCGCGCGCCTGTTCGATCACGAGGCTCGGATCGGTCGGCACGAAGCGTCTCACGTTCACCGTGTCCTGAACCGTCAGTGCGGTGATCACGGTGGCAGGATGAACGCCCTGGCTGATGATTGCTTCGATATCCGCCTGAACGCCCGCCCCGCCGCTGGGATCGTGCCCGGAAAAAACGAGAACGACCGGCACGCTCAAATCAGACTTGCTCATAATTCACCATCAGTTGTACTTGAGAAAAGGGTACTGCAAATTGGCTGCGTTTGGAGTAGCTTAGGGAACCGTTAGGATCGCCCGAACGAGAGTCTATGAAAAACATATCATTGATGGGCCTGCTAACCGCCGCCCAACGCTGGATCTGGCATGCCAGACCACACCGGCGCTATCACCGCATCGGGCAACGCCTCGGCCGCATCGGCCTGTACATCAGCCGTGAAGCGTTCAAAGGCAATCTGCAACTCAACGCCATGAGTTTATCCTACATCACCCTGCTTTCGCTTGTACCGTTGCTTGCCGTGAGCTTTTCGGTACTCAAGGCTTTCGGCTCCGATCAGGTGATCGAACCCTTCCTCACCACCCTGCTCGAACCGCTGGGTAGCTCTGCCGAAGGGCTTACCACACAAATCCTGACGTTCGTCGGCAATATCAAGGTCGGGGTCTTAGGTGCAGTGGGTATCGCCATGCTGTTTTTCACCGTCGTGACACTCATGCAGAAAATCGAATCGGTATTCAACGGCATATGGCATGTCCTGCAACTCCGACAGATCACGACCCGTCTAACGATGTACCTGACGGTTCTGATGGTCGGACCCGTGCTCGTGCTGGCTGCCACCGGCCTCACGGCCAGCCTGCTTTCCAACCATTTTGTGACCGACTTCACGCAACATTCCGTATTCCGGGACGCACTCGCGTCGGTCGCCTGGCTGGTACCGTTCATGGTCTGGGTGGCCGTATTCACCTTCATCTACGCCATGGTGCCCAATACGTCGGTACGTTTTTCTTCCGCGTTGGCGGGCGGTGTCGTGGCTGCGATTTTGTGGAATGGGATTGGTCTGGCCTTCGGCAGCATGATCGCCACTTCCACGCAGTACACCGCGATTTACTCGGCTTTTGCTTCGCTGATCCTGTTCATGGTCTGGCTGCAACTGGCCTGGATGATTGTACTTTTGGGCGCCACGGTTTCATACGCGTGGCAAAACATAGAACAACTCCCGATCCGTGAAAAAACCGAGGAGAATCATCCTTTCGTCTTGATGACTGCCGCGCTTGAAGCCCTTTCCCGAATCGAAGCTCAATTTCATAACGCCAAAGCGGCACCCGGCACCGATGAACTGAAACACACGCTGCTCGAAGTGCTGTCCATAGATCCGGACGACACCCAGCAAGCCTTGGAACAACTGGCCAAAGGCGGGCTGATCAATCTTGTGGTTACCCAACAGCGAGAAGGCTGGGTACCGGCCATGCCGACTGATCGACTCAATCTGGCACAAGTGCGGGCGGCTTTGTGGGGTCAACCCGATGTTCGGAGCCATAAGCTCTATCCCGTCACACGCGCATGGATGGACGCTGAGCAGCAATTAATCGAACAAACCTTGGGTAGGCTTGATTTCACTTTGAATCATGCGGATGAACCATCTGTCGAAACTTCGATAAAACCCCGGCCCACCGATCTTCAAGCAAATCCAATAGGCAAGTAGGACAGGGTAATCATGTCCATCCATTCCTCCGAGTTACCCCGTCAGTCAAAAAATCAGGCCGACGCAAATCCAGTCGAATTGGAAATGGAAAACCAAGACAGCAATACGCAGTCCGATCAAGCCAGCACCCGCAGACCAACGCCATTTCTGACGACTCGAAAACTATGGACCTTCGCCCTGATCGCCGTACTCGCGGCCAGCACAGTTGCCTATCACGCAAACCATCTGGACTACGACGACCTGCTTGTGCGCATACAGGCTGAAAACAGTTTGGGTTATCTGGGTAAAGAAGTCTTGAAACAGCCACCGCTCGTGCAGGCGCAATTGCTCAGCTACTCGAAAAATCACGCACTCACCATGCAAGCCTGGCTGGCATTGCAAAAATACCCGAAACAGACACCCCGGATACTGGACTGGTACGGACAAAACCCGGATTTCCAAAACATCCTTGAGCGATTCGGCCCGGACGTCATCCCGGTCATCGATTATTTCATCACGCATTCCATCCAGAGCCTCAACGCACTCAACGCCATCACGCAAACCGCATCATCGATTGCACAAGAGTCGAAGTCCATGTGGAGCAACCTGACGGGTTCTGAGCCGACAAATGCCTTGCCGGATGATCAACCCGCGAAACCACTTAGCGAACTCACGCCCGAACAACGCGGCTGGGCGGCAATCCACGATATTCATCTGGAAGGAAACCACTTTCTCGGACAGTTTGATATCGACAGCGCGGGCAACGCGCATTGGAACACCACGGATCGCATCACCCAGGATGTGGGGCGTTTCCTGACCAGCGGCATCGCCGATGTCGAACGCAAACAGGATCTGAACGAGAAGATCACAGCCGCAGACATCGGCTGGGCCGCTGTCGATGCCTTGCCGGTCATAGCGGGATTGAAACTGCTGAAGCTGGGCAAGGCTGGCGTGCAAGCAGCCAAAGAGAGCAAGGCGGTGGAAGCCATCGCTACAACCAAAGCAGGGAAACTTGCAGCCAAGGAAGGCAAAACAGCCGATGGGTTAACCAAGGCCGCCAAAGTCGGATGGGTCGAACGAACGGGGATACTGGCGCGTGGTCTCGCGCCCGGTTTCCTGAGAAAAGCGGCCTGGCTTGCCACCGCCTACATCGTCATCACCCACCCCGAGTTGCTCTCCAGCCTGTTCGTGCATCTTGGAAATCTGCTGGGCGCACCGGCCTGGCTTTCCTTACTGCTGGGGTGGACGAGCGTGTTTTATATCCTGCTTTTTCCCTTCATCTGGCTGCTGGAAAAGGTCGTCAGATACTCAGCCCGGCTTCTGCGGTGGCTATCTATTTCATCAAGTTCTTGAGTGCAAGCTCATAAAACCTCAACCTGAAAAATCCTAAATTCAGCCCTGACATCCTGTTTAAAACAATCATTGGGCGCCTCGAAAAACCTACTGAACGCTGTCTTGCGCCTGCTTAATGCGCAGCAGGCGCAAGCCCGCATTAAGCTGGCGTCAGCCCGGAGCCATTCAAAGTGGTTTTTTAGCGGGCTTGGATGCAATGACGAAGGCATCGAGATGGCTTTTACAAATCAGCTCAAAGCGCGCTGGAACAATGCCTTGACGTTTATGAAAGTGCTCTGTAAGATTCGCGTCCTACTTTTAATAGTCGCGTAGCTCAGTGGTAGAGCATCACCTTGACATGGTGGTGGTCGGTGGTTCGATCCCACTCGCGACTACCAGATCATTATTTCAAGCTTTTCAGATGATGCTTGAATATATCAACACAAAAAAGCCTCAAACTGAGCTATAAAGCCGTTTTGAGGCTTTTTTCATATCGGGTGCCGAGCATGTGGATGCACGTAGGTGCAGCATTGCATTTTTAGCTGGATCGCATGGAGGGATGGACTGAATGCCCACACTGAACTGGATCGGCAAAGAAGCCGTCGTCAAACACCACAAGGAAGTGCCGTTCCGCCTACTGGAGCCGGTGCCCGAGCTGTCTTGCGGCGCTGCCGACAGCGGCAACCTCATCGTGCAGGGCGACAACCTGCACGCGCTCAAGGCGCTGCTGCCGCGCTATGCCGGGCAGGTGAAATGCATCTACATCGACCCGCCCTACAACACCGGCAACGAAGGCTGGGTGTACAACGACAACGTCAACAGCCCGGAGATCCGCAAGTGGCTGGGCGAAGTGGTCGGCAAGGAAGGCGAGACGCTGGATCGGCACGACCGCTGGCTGTGCATGATGTACCCGCGGCTGGTGCTGCTGAAGCAGTTTTTGCGCGAGGATGGCGCGATTTTCGTTTCCATCGACGACAATGAAGTGGCGACACTGCGGCTGTTAATGGATGAGATTTTTGGGAAAAACAATTTCATTGAAACTGTGATTTGGGAGAAGAATTACGCACCCAAAGCCTCAGCACGCCACTTTTCAGAAGCCCATGATTATGTAGTTGTTTATGCATTAAAAGTGGAAAAATGGATTCGACACCTCATTCCAAGATCGGACAAACAGGACAAGCTATACAAGAATCCCGACAACGATCCGCGCGGCAATTGGCGGCCAAATAATATGGCTGCACGAAATTTTTACAGTAAAGGTACCTATCCAGTAACTTGCCCGTCAGGCCGTGTAATTCCGGGGCCACCGAAGGGTTCATATTGGCGGATTTCAGAGGAAAAGCTTCGTGAGTTGGATCGAGACGGTCGCATTTGGTGGGGTGCCGAAGGAAACAATGTACCTGCCCCAAAAATATTCTTATCTGAAGTAAAGCAGGGAGTTGTTCCTATGAGTTTGTGGCCTTATAGCGAAGTTGGCCACACACAAGAAGGAAAAAGAGAGCTTCTCAATTTAGTAGATTTTGGAAACTCTGATGATGTTTTCATCACCCCCAAACCCACCCGCCTGATACAACGCATCCTGCAAATCGCCACCGACAAGGATTCGCTGATTCTGGATAGCTTCGCCGGATCTGGCACCACGGGTCATGCGGTGCTCAAACAAAACGCCGAAGATGGCGGCAACCGTCGCTTTATTCTGGTCGAGATGGATGAAAACATCGCGCAGAACGTGACCCGCGAACGGGTCAGGCGGGTGGCCGAGGGCTACACCAACGTCAAAGGTCAGGCTGTCGAAGGTCTCGGCGGTGGCTTCCAGTTCTGCCGCCTGTCTGCCGAACCGCTGTTCGATGCCGACGGCCAGATTCGCCGCGACGTGACCTTTGCGCAGTTGGCCGAATTTGTCTGGTTTGCTGAAACCGGCAGCGGGTATTCACCCTCACCCCAACCCTCTCCCATCGAGGGAGAGGGAGCGATTGCCCCTTCCCCCTTCATGGGGGAAGGATGGGAAGGGGGTGCCAGTTTCGCACCCTCACCCCAACCCTCTCCCATTAAGGGAGAGGGAGCCAGCTCACCCTCACCCCATCCCGCTCCCGTTGAGG
>JACDJB010001616.1_pt1 | contig 17922 bp, 16 predicted proteins | sample 7454121 | NCBI WGS metagenome assembly JACDJB01 (sample SAMN14253290, study PRJNA609438) | sludge metagenome | isolation source: sludge after 25d culture with pyrite | collected 2018-12-20 | reverse complement strand
GTACCCCACCAGCGTCTCCTCCTGGCGGATCAGGGTGACGAGCACCCACTCCTCGCGCTGCTTGGAAAGCAGGCCGACATCGAAGCCGCGCTCGCACTCCGCTGCCAGGTCGGCCATCTCGGTCAACTCGGCATCGCTGAGTGCGGTGCAGTCCTTCGTGTAGGTCTCAAACGCCATGTAATCCCCCGTCTGGGCTGCAGTGGTGGCAACAACTAGTTGAGCGTCAATCGCACGAAGATGCAAACCCGGGCTGTGCCCGAGCCAGCCAAATCGCGTTGCGAGAGAGCTCGATCGTCCGCGGGCCGAACGCTCACAACACGACCGCAGAGGTCCCGAGCAGCACGCGCAGTTCCGAGATCAGCGATGCCGAATGGTTGACGCAGAACGGCGGCCGCAGATGCACCTGGGAACCGCCCAAATCGATGTGCACCTCGGAGCGTCCGGGGAATTCGAGGATCACCCGGCGCAGTTCCTCGACGAGCGCATCGTCGAGACGCGACGGCAGGATCTTCAGGTTGAGCGGGGTGTCCGAGGCCTCCTCGGCACCGTCGAACACGTCGATCTCGAAGGCGATGAACTTGGGCATGTCGTCGCGTTGGTCGACACGACCGTTGACGACGACCAGCATGTCGTCGTTCAGCTTGTGTCCGTGCTCGGTCATCGTGCGGGGAAAGACCATCACCTCGATCTGGCTTTGGAGGTCCTCCAGCTGGAAGATCGCCATCAGGTCGCCCTTCTTGGTCCACTTCCGCTGCAGGTTGGTCACCACCCCACCGATCGTGCGCGAGGTTCCATCGCTCAGCTCGGTCAGCTCGGACAGCGGGCCGTCGGTGCGACGGGCCAACACCTGCTCGTAACCCATCAGCGGGTGATCGGAGACGTAGAGGCCCAGCATCTCCTTCTCGTGGCTGAGCCGCTCGGCCTAGTCGAACTCGACGTCGGTCACCGGGTGCTCGTCGATCGTCGGCTCGTCGCCACCGGAGCCGAACAGCGACATCACCCCCATGTCGTGCTCGCGACGGCGGGCGACGATGTGGTCGATGCGCTCCTCCATCCGCAGCAGCAGCCCCTTGCGGGGTAGGCCGCAGGTGTCGAACCCGCCGGCTTTGATGATCGACTCGATCGTGCGCTTGTTGAGCACCTCGTAGGGCACCCGCAAGCAGAAATCGTCGAAGGCGTCGATCGGTCGGCCGTCGATCTCGCGGGGACCGAACGGGCCCCGCGCCTCCCGCTCGGTCACGATCAGGTCGACCAGCCCCTCCCCGACGTTACGAACGGCCGCCAGGCCAAAGATGATCGATTTGTCGCCCGGGGTGAAGTTGGCCGCCGACCGGTTGATGTCGGGCACCTCGACCGTGATGCCCATCGATCGGCACTCGGCCAGATAGACAGCCGCCTTCTCCAGCGTGTGGCTCACCGAGGTGAGCAGCGCTGCCAGGTATTCCTCGGGGTAGTTGGCCTTGAGATAGGCGGTTTGGTAGGTGACCAGCCCGTAGCCGTAGCTGTGGGACTTGTTGAACGCATAGTCGGCGAAGCGTTCGATGATGTCGAACAGTTCCTTGCCCAGGGAGCGGTCGAACCCGGTGGCCTCCACCCCCTCCTCGAAGCTGGCCCGCTCCTTGATCATCATCTCGGGCTTCTTCTTGCCACACGCCTTGCGCAGGTTGTCCGCCTGGGCCAGTGAGTAGCCGGCGAAGCGCTGGGCGACCCGCATCACCGACTCCTGGTAGATCATCAGCCCGTAGGTGTCGGTGAGCACCTCCTCGGCATCGGGATGGAAGAACTCGACCGGCTTGCGGCCGTTCTTCCGGTCGGCGTAGTCGTAGTGCATGTTGGCGCCCATCGGCCCCGGCCGATAGAGCGCGATCAGGGCCGCGACATCCTCGAAGCTGTCCGGCGCGACCGCGCGGATCAGCGCCCGCATCGGTGGTGACTCCAGCTGGAACACCCCGATCGTCTCGCCCTTGGCCAACATGGCGAACGTCACCGGATCGTCGAGGGCGACGTTGTCGATGTCGACGTCGATACCGCGGTGCTGGGTGATCAGCTCGAGCGCGTCGGAGATCACGTCCAGGTTGCGCAGGCCCAGAAAGTCCATCTTCAACAGGCCCAGGTCTTCGCAGGTGTTGCCCTCGAACTGCGTGACGACCGGTGCGTCCTCGGGGTCGCCGCCCGACTGGGGCTTGCGCTGGATGGGCAGGTAGTCGGTGAGGGGCCCCTTGGTAATCACCACCGCAGCGGCGTGGATGCCGTCCTGGCGCCGCAGGCCTTCGATCCCCTTGGCGACGTCCATCACCTTCTTGGCGTCGGGATCGGTGCTGTACATGTCGCGCAGCTCGGTGGCCACCTTGTAGCCGTCGAGGTACTTGGGGTGCTCCTCCAGGCAGGCGTACAGGGGGGTGTCGCGGCCCATCACCAGGGGTGGCATGGCCTTGGCCACCTTGTCGCCCAACGAATAGGGGTAGCCGAGCACCCGGGCCGAGTCGCGCACCGCCGCCCGGGCCTTGATCGTCGAGAAGGTCACGATCTGCGCCACGTGTTCGCGGCCGTAGCGCTCGGCCGCATAGCGGATCATCTCGTCCCGGTATCGGGAGTCGAAGTCCATGTCGATGTCGGGCATCGACACGCGGGCCGGGTTGAGGAACCGCTCGAACAGCAGGTCGTAGCGAATCGGGTCCAGCTCGGTGATGCGCAGGCAGTAGGCGACCGCACAGCCGGCGGCCGAGCCCCGCCCGGGACCGACCCGGATGTCCTTGTCGCGGGCGTGCTTGATCAGGTCCCAGGTGATGATGAAGTACGCCGAGTACCCCATCGTCTCGATCGTGGTCAGCTCGTACTCGATGCGCTCGCGAACCTCGGGCTCGAGGACGGCACCCCAGCGCATGTGGGCGCCCTCGTAGGTGAGCGCCCGCAGGTACTCGGCATCGCTGTCGTAGCCCTCGGGCAGGGGGAACTGGGGCAGTTCCGGCTCGGGAAACTCGATCTCGAGATTGCAACGCTCGGCCACCCACAGCGTGTTGTCGCAGGCCACCTCCACCTCTCGGAACAGGTGGCGCATCTCTTGGGCGGACTTCAGGTAGTGGTCGGACCCGTTGAACCTGAAACGCTTCTCGTCGGAGACCAGCGAGCCGGTCTGCACGCACAGCAGGGCGTCATGGGCCTCGGCGTCGGCGCGGGTGACGTAGTGGCCGTCGTTGGTGGCCAACAACGGGGCCCGCAGCCGTTTGGCGATCTCGATCAGCTGGGGGTTGGTGCGGTGCTGTTCGGGGATGCCGTGATCCTGGATCTCGACGAACAGGTTGTCGCGTCCGAAGATGTCCTGGAGCCGCCCAGCCTTTTCGAGGGCCGAGTCGAAGCTCTCGTTCATCAGCGCCTGGAGGACGTGGCCGCCAAGGCAGCCGGTGGTGGCGATGACGCCCTTGGAGTGTTGCGACAACAGCTCCCAATCGAGGCGGGGCTTGTAGTAGTAGCCCTCGAGAAACGCCTTCGAGCTCAGCTGGATGAGGTTTTTGTAGCCGGTGTGGTTCTCGGCCAGCAGGGTCAGGTGGTAGTAGAGCTTGCGACCGCCGTCGACCTCGCCTCCCGAGTCGTCGACCCGTCCCCGCCGCGACGGCCGCTCGAAACGGCTGTCGTAGGCCATGTAGGCCTCGGTGCCGATGATCGGGTTGATGCCCTGGGCCTTGGCCTCCTTGTAGAAGTCGAGCACCCCGTACATGTTGCCGTGATCGGTGATGCCCAGGCCCGGCTGGCCGTCGGCAGCGGCGGCGGCGACGACCTCGCCGATGCGGGACGCGCCGTCGAGCATCGAGAACTCGGTGTGCTGGTGGAGGTGAACGAACGAGGAATCAGCCATCGACCTGGAGAAACTACACGCTTGTGATCAGCGCCGCCGGGCGGTGATCGACCGTCGGCACTGCCGGAGCTGGGCCACCGCAGCTCGCCGGGCACCGATTCACAGGTAGCCGGTCGGTCCACGACCGGGCGCGTTGGTCGGCATCGATGTGCCCATCGGGCCGTCCTGGCCCCCGGGGGGCCCGCCGGGGGCGCCCAGCTGGCCGCGCACGCCCTCGAGCTGTTGACGCGCCGCCATCTGCTGGGCGACCAGCGTGGCCTGGATCCCATGGAACAGCCCCTCCAGCCAGCCGACCAGCTGGGCCTGGGCGATACGAAGCGTGGCCTCGGAGGGCACCTCGTCGCTGTCGAAATCGGGTGCCAGACGATCAAGCTCCTCGGCCAGGTTGGGCGACAGCGAGGCCTGAAGCTCGGCAATGGAGCGTCCGTAGATGTCGACCATGTGGTCGCGGGCCGCTTCGTCGAGGGGGGTGTTGCGTACCTCCTCCAACAGCTGCTTGACCATCGAACCCACCCGGATGATCTTCGCCGGCGAGTCGATCGTCTCGTCGTCGGACTGCTCCCCGTTGCCGTCGGCCGCGTCGGTCGTCGATCCCGGCGCCAACACCTCGGGCCGATCCTGGGCGACCGGCTCGGCGTTGGGCTGTGCTGCGGTCGTGGTGGGCTGCGGGGGTGTGTCAGCTGAGGGCATAGCCACCCAGGCTACCGAGGCGGCGCGAGGTGCAGCCGGGCGCTCTGCCACCGGGGGCGCTGCGCTCTCCGTGCGACTGCTCGACGGGGTGCGCGCCTTACCCGCCCCGGGCGACGATCAAGGGCACGAGCACCTCGGCGCTGGTCAACGAGCCGTGACGGCTCTGCAGCACAAACGGCCCGGTGTCGGCCGGATCGGAGAACGCCACCGGCTCACGGGCGACGAGCGCCACGTCACCGAGGCAGGCCGCCGCCGAGTCGGTGAGGCCGGGGCCCCACCAGCCCTCATCGATCGTCTGGGTGCGGGTGACCACCCACGCCTGATCGCCGTAGCGCTCCGCGCAGGCCGCCGCCAGCTCGGCTGTGGAACCCGGGCGGGCATGAAACCAGCGGAACCTGCCCTCCCCCGACTGGAAGTCGACCATCGACAGCACCTCGCGGGCCGGTTCGATGACGTTGTTGCCCACCTGCACCTGGCCGTGATCGGCGGTGACGACCAGCGCTGCGCCCTGGGGCAGGCCGGCGACGATCGCCCTCACCATCTGATCGACCGCCATCAGTTCGGCGTCGTAGTGCTCGCCCAGGCCGTACTCGTGGGCCACCTTGTCGATGCCGTCGTAGTAGGCGTACAGGAACGGCTCGCCTCGACGCAGGGTCTGGGCGACCTCGACCACCATGGTCGAGGGCATGCGGTAGCCCTCGAATCGGCTGGGCTGGAGGTGGGCCTCGGTGAAGCCGGTGGCGATGAACTCGGCCCGGGTGATCACCGGCGGCCGTTCGGAGCCGAATGCCTCGTGGGGCTGCACCCCGCTGGGGACGATGCTCTCGCGTGCGTCGCCCCGGGGCGTGCTCCAACGCAACACGTTGAGGATCTGGCGTTGGATGGCGATGCGATAGCCGATCACGCCGTGGGCACCCGGCGACAGGCCGGTGGTGATCGACGTCAGCGCGGTCGCCGTCGTCGTCGGGCACACCGTGGTGATCGGCGTGCGCGGAAGCGACGTCAACGTCGGAGCCAGGTGCGCCCGCTCCTCGAGCTGGTCCCACCCCAGCCCGTCGAGCACCAGCAGCGCCACCTGGTTGGCCCCGACCAGCTCCTGGGGCATCCAGTCGGGCACCTCCCCAGACGGGTCCAACAGGGTGGGGACCACCCCGGTGACGCACGCACCGGAATAGTCGGGCAACAGGGGGTCGATCATCTCCGCCAGTCGATCACATCCGGCGGGGTGGATTCCACCATGGCCGCCTGCGGCCGGCCGGCTGGGGCGGGCACGTGTGCCGGGCCGTAGTGTTGCCCGGCATGAAGGTGTCCACCCGAGGTGACTACGCCAGCCGAGCTCTGCTGTCGCTCGTGCTCCACCAGGCCGATGGTCCAACGTCGGTGCGCGACATCGTCGAGAGGACCGGGCTCCCCCAGCCCTATCTCGAGCAGATCCTGTTGGCGCTCAAGGGAGCCGGGCTGGTTCGTTCAAAGCGGGGCGTCGGCGGCGGGTACGTCCTGGCCCGTGGCGCCGCGGAGATCACCCTCGCCGACATCGTGTCGGCGGTCGACGGGCCGATCCAGGCCGGCGACTTCGGCCTCCCCCACACCGACGGGGCCTGCGAGCACGAGGGCCAGTGCGTGCTCCTGGCCGTGTGGTGGGATGCCGGCGAGCGCATGCGGGAGTACCTCACCGGCTACAGCCTGGCCGACATGGCCGCGATGGCCCAGGGCGATGCGCCGTGGCCCGACGTCGCCGATCGGTCGGCCGGCTAGCGCTAGCGGGGTCCGGCCCTGCGACGATCGATGGCGTCGCCGGTGGCCTCGACCGTGTCGACCGCCGGCCCCAGTGCGTCGAGCACGCCCTGAAGCTCGGTGGCCAGCGGCGAGGCGTAGGCCACCTCGTGACCGTCGGCGGGATGGGCGAAGCCCAGCGCCACGGCGTGAAGAAACGGACGGCTCAGCGGATGGCCCGGGAGGGGACGTCCGTAGGTGGGGTCGCCCACCACGTACCAGCCCAGCGACGCCAGATGGACCCGGATCTGGTGGGTGCGGCCGGTCTCCAGGGCCAGATCGAGCAGGCTGACCGCCGGCTCGTGCCACGTGGCGTTCAGCGAATAATGCGTCGTCGCCGATCGGCCCGCCTGCGTGACCGCCATGCGCAGCGGGTCCCGGCGGGACCGGCCCACCGGGGCCTCGATCGTGCCCTGCCGGGTCTCGGGACGCCCGTGCACCAACGCCAGGTAGCGCCGGTCCACCCGATGCTCAGCCATCGCGTCCACCAACGCTTCGTAGGCCGCCTGGGTGCGGGCCACCACCATCAGGCCTGACGTGTCGCGGTCGAGGCGGTGCACGATGCCAGGCCGTTGAGGCTCGCCGACCTCGGCGAGTTCCGGGTACCGGGCGAGCAAGGCGTTGACCAACGTTCCGTCCGGGTGTCCGGGGGCCGGATGCACGACCATGCCGGCGGCCTTGTCGATCACGATGATCGACTCGTCCTCGTCAACGACGTCGAGTTCGAGGTCGCCCTGGGGCAGTGGCAGCGCAGGACCGGTCGGGGCGGCGACCCGCAACTCGATTGCGTCGCCCGCCACCACGCGGCGGCTCTTGGTGGTGACCACCTCGTCGTCGAGACGCACCTCACCGGCGGCGATCAGCGTGGAGGCCTCCGAGCGTGAGCAGTCCCACAGCATCGACACGACGCGGTCGAGCCGTTCGCCGTCGAGCGGCGCTCCGATCGAGTGCGAGGTGACCCCCTCGGGCCGCTCCTCGCTCACCACCTCCAACTCACGCTTCACCCCGATCGCGGCCGATCAGAAACACGAGTGCCAGCGCCCCGCCGGTGATCGCCACGTCGGCCATGTTGAAGATCGGCCAGTTGGGCAGGCGCAAAAAATCGACCACCGAGCCCGAGAACCAGCCGTTCTCCGCCCGCACCACGCGGTCGGCGAGGTTGCCCAGCGCGCCGCCGACGACCAGACCCTGGATGACGACCGCCGGCCACGAGGTGTAGTGCCGACCGGCCCAGACGACCACCCCGACAATGACGATCGCCAGCACGGCGATCACCGGACCCGAGCCCGAACCGAGGCTGAACGCCGAACCGGTGTTGAACGCCAGCAGCAGCTTCAGCGGACCGAGAAAGTCTCTCGTGACTCCGGGCTCGAGCGCTTCGAGCGCCCACGCCTTGGTGAGCTGGTCGACCGCCAACACGATGGCGACGACGAGGGCGCCCACGCCGAAGCGGGCGGTGGTGGCGTGACGGGCGCGCGCCGCCGGCTGGTCGGCGCCGTGGTCGACCTCGGGCTCCGGCGTTGGCTCCGGCGCGAGATCCCCTTCGGGAAGAGCGTCTTCAGCGACGGCCAAACCCGCCGACCTTGTACTCCACCCGTTCGGTGGCCCACGGGATGGCCTCGAGCCGGGCGCGAGGGATCCGCAACCCGGACTCCCGGCAGATGCCGTATTCGCCGGCCTCGATGCGCTTGAGAGCGGCGTCGATCTGCTCGACCGCCGCCAGTGCCTGCTGGGACAACGCCAGGTCGCGCTCGCGCTCGACCGCCAGGCTGTCGCCCTCACCCGACTCCTCATCGAACTGGACGTCCCCCGGCTCGCGATTTTCCGACAGGGAGTCCGCTTCGGCCTGGAGCACTTCCGACTGACGGGTGTAGGTGGCCCGTTCCTTGATGAGTTCCTGGCGTTGCGCCTCGATGAAGTCGTCGTCGAAGGGCGGCTCCTCGGCGGGTGCCGGTTCGGTGGCGCGCCCGGCACGGGTCACCACGGCGCCGGGCCGGGGTACCACCGGCGCCACCTCGTCCTTCTGCGGCTCGGCGTCCGATCCAGCAGCGGTCGTCGACTTCTCCTCGGCCGCCTTCTTTGCGGGTGCCTTCTTTGCAGGTGCCTTCTTGGCCGGTTTCGACGAAGCTGATGAACTTGCCATGGTGCCTCCGAGGGGGCGAGTTCGTGCTGCGCCGAGGTAGGGGTTCCGACCACGAGCGGAGCGACGGGAGTGTACGAGGAGCCGACAGACTAACCACCCCGGCCGATGCGGCCCGGACTACTTGCCAAAGAAGCGGCGAATTCCCTTTTGGTCGTCATCCTCGTCGGCGTTGCCAAACTCGGCAAAGGCCTGATCCTCGTCTGGATGGTTGACGGCATCGTGCAGCTCCGACAGCGAGCGTTCGTCGCTGGCGAAGGCGCCCGGTGCTGCGGCGAACCCCGGGTTGCCCGGCTGGTCGTCGCCCAGGTCGACAAACTCGACACCGGCAGGCATCGCCGCCGGCTCGGCCGCTCGCGGCGACCCCGATTCGGTGAACGCATCGTCGGGCGCCTCAAACACCTGGCCCGTCGATGCCAGAGGCACCGCGCCGGTCGTTTCGTTGCCCTGTTGGGGGACCTGGGGTTGGGCACCCGTCAACTCGGCCTCACCGTCGAACGCCTGGAGCTGACCGGGAAGCCCACCCTCGCCGTCCAAGGGCAGATCCGACCCACTCACGTCACGGTACTCACCGGTCAGATCGCCAGCCCGATCATGTGCTGCGTCAAAGACCGACGGCGCGTCGGAGCCGCCTGGGGCCTCCCCGACCGGTGCGGCGTCCGCAGCGGCCAAGAGCTCGGAGAAGCTCAGGTCGTCGCGCGTGGCGTCGGCGACGGAGGCGATGTCTACGGACGCACTGTCCGGGGCCGGGGCCTCGTCGGCGGGCGCCGGTTCGACCGGCGCTGCCACGTCCTCGTCCTCGTCGACCTGGGGTTGCACGATCGCAGTATGAGCCTGGGTCCGGTCGTCCCGGCCCTCCGGCTCGACGGCGCCCTCCAGCTCGGAGGCACCCTCGACCTCCGCGTCACCCTCGACGTCGGGTCCGCCGTCTTGGGAGAGGCCATCGGACCAACTGCCCGGCTCCCAGGTTGCGTCGGCATCGGAGGCGGCCGCCTCGGGCATGACCGAGCCCGGCACCGGAGCCGGCGAGCCGGTCGGCACGGCGGGGGCGGTCAGCTCCAGGGTGGGACGGAAGCGCAGCTCGTCGGGGTCGTCGAGTACCCGTCGTACCTCCTCGACCAACCGCTCGAGCACCGAGCGATACTCCCCCACCCGGCCCTCGAGCGAGTCGATGTCATCGGTCAGGGCCTCGGAGCGTGCCTCCTGCTCGCCGAGGAGGCGCACGTAGTCGGCCACTCGGGCGTCGTATTCATCCTCGGCTCGGCGGCGGGCGGCCACCAACAGCTCGTCGGCCTCACGCCGGGTGTCCGCCTCCAGGCGATCGGCCTGAGCGTGGGCCTCGGCCAGCAGGCGTTTGCTCTCCGAAGTGGCCACCTCGATCGCCGAGGCCGCCTCGGCGTTGGCCTTGGACAGGGCCTTCTCCGCCTCAGCCGAGGCATCGGACTCGATGCGGTCGGCGGTCTCCTCGGCGGCCATGATCGTGCGCGTCGCCCGGACAGCGTCCGATTCGGCGGGGGCCGCTGGAGCCTGAGCGCTTGCGGTGGCCAGCTCCTGTTCCAACTCGGAGGTGCGCCGCTGCGCCTTGCGCAGCTCGTATTGAACCCGGCCCAGTTCGGTCCCGACCTGGCCGAGGAAGTCGTCGACCGCGTCCTTGTCGAATCCCTTGAGCGAGTCGGGGAAGTCGATCTCGGCGATCAGCTCAGGCGTAATGTCCATAGCGGTCGAGCCTACCGGAGCATCGGGGCGCAGCGTTTCATGCTGGGCTTCGCGAGCTCGGTCGTCGCCTCAACTCAAACGACACCGTCCGCCCACCAGAGGCGCCGGTGTCGTCATCGCGGTGCTGGGCAAGGCTCTGAGCGCCGCCCAGCGCGGGTCAGCCCATTTTGCTGCGGAGGATGCCCTGAATGATCTGGATGCCGAACAGCAGCACCAGCGGGGACAGGTCGAGGGCCATGTTGCCCAGCCGAACCGGCGGGATGATGCGTCGCAGGGGCTCCAGCGCCCAATCGGTGGCGCGTCCGACGATCTCTCGAATCTGGTCGATCACCCCGCCGCTCGGCGGAAACCAGCTGAGGATGATCCGGGCGAAGATCAACACCAGGAAGACCGTCAACAGGTTGTCGATGAGCGCGATCACGTTGCCGCTTTCGGCAGCGATGGTCGCATCTAGGAGCCACCCCGTTGGGTCAGTCGGCGACGATCGTCCTCGGACACCTCGACGTCGGTCGGAGTGAGCAGGTACACCTGACCACCGACCCGTTCCATCGAGCCGCCCAGGCCGTAACAGACGCCGCTGGCGAAATCGATCAGCCGGCGGGACAGGTCGCGGTCGGCGCCTTCGAGGTTGATGATCACCGGCTGGCGACGCTTGAAGATATCGGCGATCTGCTGCGCTTCGTTGAACGAGTCAGGCGTGACCTTCTGCGGCTTCAAGTTCATCGGAGCGGGGGGCGAGGGCCGCACGACGCTGCGCGGACGACGGTCGTCGCGCGGGGGCGTCGGCCGTGATGGGGGTGCCTGTGGAGGACCTGGAGGGCCGCCGGCGGCGCCTGCGTTGGGCAACATGCGGACGACACTTCCTTCGCTCATCGGGGCAGGATCGGATTCCTGGTCGTAGCCGAAATCATGCTGCGGAGGGGCCACGGGTCGCCGTACCGGCTGTCCCCCGGGCGGGGGGCCTTGCGGCCGGACGCGCTGCGCCCGAACCGGGGCAGCATCCGCCGGTTCACGTTCAGGCTCAAAGTCGTCGTAGTCCTCATCGGGCCCTAACCCGAGGTAGGACATCGCATTACGCCACATCCCGGCCATGGCAGCTCCTTCCGGGGGGTAAGTCAAGCACGCGACGGTCACCCATGGGCGGATCCCGGTCGACTTCCGAACAACATCGAGCCAAGTCGCACCGTTGTTGCACCTGCGGCGAGCGCCACATCGAGGTCAGAACTCATCCCGATGCAGCGTTCTGGCAGGCCGAGTTGATCGGCCTGGGCCACCAGCGATGCGAACTCGGCGGTGGCCAGCTCGGCGGAACCCTCCGTGGCCACCCCCATCAGACCGAGCACTTCGAGCCCCGCCTGACGCGCCGCCTCGACCAGGGGCTCGACCTCGTCGGTGGCGCATCCGGCCTTGTTCGGCTCGCCCGACAGGTTGCGCTGGATCAGCACCTGAGCGCCCGGCGACCGCGCAGCAACGGCGCGAACCAGCTTGGCCCGGTCGATCGTGTGCCACCATCCGAGCAGCGGGGCCAGCAGCTTCACCTTGTTGGACTGGACGGGGCCGATCATGTGCCAGCGCACGTCGACGCCCCGGTCGGCCAGAAACTCGGCCTTGCCGGCGAGTTCCTGGGCGTAGTTCTCCCCCAGGTCGCGATGGCCGGCGAGCGCGGCAGCCCACGCCACCGTCGGCGGGTGGGCTTTGGTGACCGCCACCAATCGCACGTCGCGCCCAGCCTCCCGGTCGAGGCGTTCGCGCAACGCGTCGGTCCGCTCGGCCACCTGTTCGGCCAGGCGGGCCACGTCGGGCGGAACGATGGTCGGGTCCACGCTCGGGTCGCTCATCGAGCGCTCCGGTCGCCGGCGACAGCGTTGAGGACAACCCATCGAGCGTCGAGGTCACGCTGCCGCATCGAGCCTCCAGATCACGCTGAGCTGTCGGGCCTGGTCACCGTGCGCCCGGTGAGAGAAGTGATCGTCGCCACACGCCGTGCACGGCGGGTTCGAAGCGACCAGCCTCACGCCGGCGTCGTCGGTCGCAGCGGTGACGGCGGCGCGCAGGTCGAGCGCCTCGGAGCCGGCGGCGGTGCGCGAGCAAACGTCGGGGCCGAAGCGGTCGGCCAGCCGCGCCAGCGGCTCGGCGCCGAACTCGTAGCACTCCGGCCCGATGCACGGGCCGAGGGTCGCGTCGATCGTCGTCGCACCCAGATCGGTCATCGAGCGCGCGACCGCGCCGATGATGCCCACCTCCAGCCCGCCCCAGCCACCGTGGGCAGCACCGAGAACGCCCTCGGGCGACCACAACAGCACCGGAGCGCAGTCGGCGGTGCGGATACCCAGGCCCACGCCGGTGAGCGCTGTCACCAGGCCGTCCGCCTCGATCGCTGAAACCGGCCGTCCAGCCGGGGAGAGGTCGGCTTCGGTGACGACGTCGACACCGTCGCCGTGCACCTGATGAACCGCAAAGATCGGCACCTCGAGTTGCGATCCGAGGCGCGCGACAGCAGCGGGTGCCGACTCCGACAGATCACCCTGAGCCCGCCCGGTGAAGCACCAGCGAACCGCTCCACCACTCGACAGGTCGACCCCGTCGATGGAGGGGGCCTCAGCGGAGGAAGGAAGGGACGTCGAAGTCGTCGTCGCCATCGAGGAAATCATCGTCACCAAAAACGTCGGCGATCGGCACTTCCTCGGGCGGCTTGGGCCGCCCTCGGGTGCCTTCGCGCTCTGGACCACCACCGCCCGACGGGGCGCCCGGCCGACCAGACGCCGGCTGACCCTGCGACGCCTGACCCGCAGGCGGGTGTCCGCCGTCGTCCCAGCGTTCGAACCCAGCGGCGATCACGGTGATGCGCACCTCGTCACCCATCTCTTCGTCCATAACGGTGCCGAAGATGATGTTGGCGTCGGGGTGGGCCACCTCGTGGATGATCTCGGCCGCCTCGTTGACCTCGAAGATCGTCAGGTCAGAGCCGCCGGAGATGTTCAACAGGATCCCGCGGGCGCCCTCGATCGCCGCCTCGAGCAGGTGCGAGCTGATCGCCTGGCGGGCCGAGTTGACCGCCCGGTTCTCTCCGGTGCCGTAGCCAATGCCCATCAGCGCCGAGCCGGCGTCGGACATGATCATCTTCACGTCGGCAAAGTCGGTGTTGATCATGCCGGGGGTGGTGATCAGCTCGGTGATTCCCTGCACGCCCTGGAGCAGCACCTCGTCGGCCATCTTGAAGGCGTTCATTACCGAGGTCTTCTCGTTGGCCACCGACAACAGGCGGTCATTCGGGATGACGATCAGTGTGTCGACCTTCTCCTTCAGCTTGGCGATGCCCTGATCGGCCTGCACCGAACGGCGGCGGCCTTCGAAGGTGAAGGGCCGGGTGACCACGCCGATCGTCAGCGCACCCATGCTCTTGGCCATGTCGGCGATCACCGGGGCGGCACCGGTGCCGGTACCACCGCCCTCACCGGCGGTGATGAAGACCATGTCGGCGCCACGCAGCGATTCTTCGATGTCGCTGCGGTGGTCCTCGGCGGCCTGACGACCGACCTCGGGGTCCGAGCCCGCGCCCAACCCTCGGGTGAGCTCGCGTCCGATATCCAACTTGAGGTCGGCGTCGGACATCAGCAGCGCCTGCGCATCGGTGTTGACACCGATGAACTCGACGCCCTTCAGGCCGGCGTCGATCATCCGGTTCACCGCGTTGCAGCCGGCACCGCCGACGCCGATCACTTTGATGACCGCAAGGTAGTTCTGCGGGTTGTGTGCCATGGGAGTTCATTCCTCCTAGGGTGAACCGGTCGGGAATGCCCGAACGGCGGCCAGGGCAGCTAGTGCTGCGACCTGCTTGGGGACCATTGTTTCATGCTCGGCAATCCCTTTTGGTGGACCCGTGCCTACCGTCACCTCGTACGCACCAAAAGTAGGTATCAAACCACCCAGCGCGCGCTGATGCCGACACCGCGCCGTCATGCCGGCGCACCGGTACAGGCGCTGTCGCGCCGCACGGTGGTCCGTGCGGTTTCGCTGACGTCGATCCGTTCCAGGCAGTCCGCTTCGACCTCGGTTGACATCAGCGTGGCGATCGATGCCAGCTTGCGCGGCAGGTCGTCGGTGCTTCCCACCTGCGCTCGCACACCGCGAACGAGGGCCAACTCGACGCCGTCGTCGTCGGCGCCCACCGACTCGGTCACAGCCACCAGGTCGGGTGACAGGGCGGCGGCCACGTCGACGGCCGGCCCGACCGGCCGGGGTACAGCGCCGCCGACCGACGGCTCCAACGTCGCTTCCAGACGCACGAGATCCTGAGGAGGTGTCTCGGCCAGCGAGAGCACCCGCCCGGTCGGCCCGACCAGGGCGGCGGTCCCGTCGGTGGTCGGGGCGTAGGCGACCGCCCGGTTGTCGCTGACCGTCACGGTGACCGTGCCACCCATCGACACATCGACCGCAGCATCGCCCATCCCCGGGAGCGCAGCAACGGCGTCGGACAGCTCGGCATCATCCACCCGGGCCACCGGCGTCCCCATGAAGTCCTCCAACACGGCCGCTATCTCGGCGGCGGAAGCATCGTTGACACCCTTGACCTCGATCTCCTTGATGCCGAACAGCGGGCTGGCATAGACGACAAGCGCCCCGATGAGCAGCGCTGCGACGCCCGTCGCCCCGATCAGCAGCCGAAGCCGCCGCCGGGCCCGGCCCCGCGAAACGCCGATGCGTCGGGCACGCATGCGAGGGTCGACCGTCGCTTTTGCACGCGATGGGCTCCGGGATCGCCCGTTGCTCTTGGACCGGGCTGCGCTCTTCGGCTGTGCCGCACCGCTCGACCGGCCTGTGCCTTTCGACTGCGCTGTGCCTTTGGACTGCGCCGTGCCCTTGGCCCGTCGTGGGCTGCTGGAGCCCTTCGCAGTGGCGGGCCGTGAGGTTCTGGCCGACGGTCGCCGAGCTCGACGCCCGGAGCCCTCGGAGCTCACGTCAGCTCCTCGAAGGGGGGAAAGCCGATCATCACCGTCTCAGCTTCCAACACGACGCCGCTGTGTTGGTGGACCATCCGCCGGACCTGCGCCATCAGGGCGTGCACGTCGTCGGCGGCGCCGCCCGGGTCGGCGACGATGAAGTTGGCGTGCTTGGGCGACACCTGGGCGGTGCCCACCCGCAGCCCCTGCGCTCCGGCATCGCTCACCGCCTGCCACGCCGATGATCCGGGCGGGTTGGTCCACACCGAGCCTGCGGTTCGCACCGTCTCCTGGAAGTCTCTGCGGTGTCGAAGGTGGACGGCGTTCTCGGCGGCGATGTCCTCGGGCCTGCCGGGTTGGGTGCGGAACCGGGCCGACGTCACCACGTCGTTGGGGCCCACCCGTGACCGTCGATAGCCAAACTCGAACCACTCGCTCGGCCGGCGGACCACCTCGCCGGTGCCCAGGTCGACCAGCTCGGCCCAGTCGAGGGAGTGCCGCACCTCGACCTCCCCCGCCCTCACCCCGGCGTTCATCCGCACCGCACCGCCGATCGAACCGGGGATGCCGGCCATCCAGGACAGGCCGCCGTGGCCGGCCTCCGCGCAGCGGCGCGCCAGGTCGGGCATCCGCACCGCACCCCCCGCCGTCACCGCAGAGGCCGCATCGTCGAACACGACGTCGCCGAGGGCACCGTCGCGGTCGAGATGCACGATCACGCCGTCGTACCCGGCGTCGGCGATGAGCAGGTTGGAGCCCTCCCCCACCACGATCAGGGGCACGTCGCTGCCGCCGAGGGCGGCGGCGAGCGCGCTCAGATCGTCGACCGACGCGACGTCGACCCAGATCGCCACCGGGCCGCCGACCCGATACCAGCTGGCCCGGGCGGCGGACGCGTCCAGCCGGACGCGCTCCCCCAGGCGCTCGGTCAGCCGGGCGGCCACCTCGTCGAGATCGGTCGCAGCGCTCACGGCGTCTCGATTACGGCGCCGGGGAGCACCGCACCGAGTTCCTCGGCGACCGCCGTGACGTCGCCGGCACCCATCGTCAGCACGAGATCGCCGGGTCGGATCAGGGCGGCCACGACCTCGACCAGGGTTGAACGGTCGGGGGCGTCGACGACGTCGGTTGCGCCATGGCGCCTGGCCGCCGCCGAGATCAACGTGCCGTCCACCCCCTCGATCGGGTCCTCCCGGGCGGCGTACACGTCGGTGACGACGACGACGTCGGCCACTGCCAGCGCTGCGCCGAAACGGTCGGCCAGGCGCTGGGTGCGGCTGTACAGGTGAGGCTGGAACACGGCGACCACACGCCCGCCCTCCCACCCGGAGGCTGCGGCCAAAGTGGCCGCCACCTCGGTCGGATGGTGGGCATAGTCGTCGATGAAGCTCACGCCCTTGGCGACGCCCCGATGCTCGAACCGACGACCGGTACCGGTGAAGGCGGCCACCCCGGCGGCGGCGCGGAACGGATCAAAGCCGAGCTCCCCGGCCAGCGCGACGACGCCGGCGGCGTTGGTGGCGTTGTGGTCGCCCGGCACCGACACCGACAGGGGGATCACCTCGCCGGAGGGCGACGTGAGGGTCGACGTGGTGCCGGTCACCGAGCGGCCGAGCACCTCGAGGCGCCAGTCGGCGTCCGATGCGGTGCCGAAGGTGACGACCCCCTCGACCGCCCTCCCCACCAGGGCCGCACCCGGGTCGTCCGCACCGGCCACCCGCACCGGCCGGGCGGGGCCGCTCGACGGCGCCTCGTCCGGGTCGGTCGCGCCGGCCCCCTCGAGAAACTCGACGTAGCCATCGATGACCCGGCCGAGCGTGCCGTGAAAGTCCAGGTGCTCACCCTCGGCGTTGGTCAGCAGCACCGCTGCTCGTGCGAGGGCCAGGTGGGTGTCGTCGGACTCGTCGGCCTCGACGACGAACCATTCACCGTCCCCCCAGCTGGCCGCGGTCTCGAGGGCGGGCACGGTCGAACCGACCAGCCAGCTCACCCGGGCGCCGGCGCTGCGGAGCGCCAGCGCCATCATGGCGGTCGAGGTGGTCTTTCCATGGGTCCCCGACACGGCGATCGACGGCCGCAGGCGCGTCAGGCCCGCCAGCGCGTCCGCTCGGGTCAGCACCGGCAACCCCGCCGACGTGGCCGCCACCCGCTCGGGGTGGTCCGCGCGGATCGCAGTGGAGCAGATCACAAGATCGGCGCCCTCGACATGGCCCGGATCGTGGCCGACGTGGGCGACGGCCCCAGCCTCGACCAGCCGGTCGAGCACCGGAGCGGACCGCTGGTCGCTGCCCGAGACGTGATGGCCCAGCTCGACCAGGATCATGGCCAGGGCCGAGATGCCGGTACCGGCCAACCCGATGAGGTGGATGTGACGGGGCTCACCGCCCAGCCACCCGGCCACGTCGGACGCACTCGGGTGCCGGGGGCCGCTCGGGTCGCCAGCGTCGTTGCGGGGCAAGGTCATCGGTCGCCTTCGGCGGCCGATTCGACCAGGTCGGCCACGCGGGCGGCGGCGTCGGGGTGACCTTCGCCCCGGGCCGCTGCTGCCATCGTCGCCAGCACCGCCGGGTTCTCGATCAACGGCATCAGCTCGGCGATCAGCCGTTCCGAGGTGAGTTGATCATCGATCACCAAAATCGCTCCGCCCGCCTCAACCAGGCCGGCGGCGTTGGCCCGCTGGTGATCGCGGGTGGCGATCGGCAACGGGACCAGGATGGCGGGAAGGCCGACGATCGCCAGCTCGGCCACCGTCGAGCCGCCGGCCCGGGTCAGCCCCAGGTCGGCGGCCGCCAACAGGTCGCCAATCTCGT
>JACDJB010001614.1_pt1 | contig 17949 bp, 15 predicted proteins | sample 7454121 | NCBI WGS metagenome assembly JACDJB01 (sample SAMN14253290, study PRJNA609438) | sludge metagenome | isolation source: sludge after 25d culture with pyrite | collected 2018-12-20 | reverse complement strand
TGTGCAGCTCCAGGCTGCGCGGAACCTGGATGCCGATGAAGCGCCCGGCGGGCAGTTCGACGGACTGGAATTGGCTGGGCACGGGCGGGCGGCAGAGGTCGGCCGCCTCGCGCAGCGCCAGTTCGGCTTCCTCCTCCCAGACCTCGCCCGTGGGGCGGCCGTTGGGGTTCACGCCCAGCACAATCAGCCCGCCGTCGCTATTGGCCAGCGCCACCAGCGATTCGGCCAGCGGCAGCAGCGACGTGTCGGGCAGAAAGACGGTGCGCGGGCCGGGCTTGGGGGCGGTCACGTGTTTGACAACTCCCACGGCTGGGGGTCATGGGCATCCAGCGCGGCCATGGCCGCGCCAACGATACCCGCCTCGTTGCGGAAAGCGGCCGGCAGCAGCTCGGCCCGCACGTTGATGTAGGGGAAGAACTTCTCGTATTTCTTGCTGACGCCGCCGCCGACGATGATGGTGTCGGGCCAGAAGAGCAATTCGACGTACTGGAAATAATCGTTCAGTCGCTCGCCCCACTCCTTCCAGCTGAGCTTCTCCTGTTCGCGGATGCGATCGGACGCGAGCTGCTCGATCGTTTTCTTCCCGCCGCGCAAATAGAGTCGCCCCAGTTCGGAGTTGGGGATGATGTGGCCGTCATAGAAGACCGCGCTGCCGATGCCCGTGCCGATGGTGAAAACCATGACCAGACCGCTCCGGCCCTTGCCCGCGCCGAAATACATCTCGGCCAGGCAGGCCACGTCGGCGTCGTTGCCCACCGTGACCGGCCGGCCGGTGGCCGCGCTCAGCTTGTCGGCCAGGTTCACGCCCGCCCAGCCGGGAAAGGCCAGCGCCGTGGGCGGGGTGATCACCACGCCGTGCATGACCACGGCCGGGAAGCCGACGCCGATGGGGCCGCTATAGTCGAACTGCTTCACCAGATCGGCGACGACGGCCGCCACCTCATCGGGCTGGAAAGCGGGCGGCGACGGCGACCGCAGCCGCTCGGTGACCGGCTCGCCCGTGGCCGCGTTGACGATGGCCGCCTTGATACCCGATCCGCCGATGTCGATGCCGAGTAGTTCCATTCGTGTCTCTCCCTCAAGATGGACCGTGAACAGACGACAGACCACGGACGACGGACCACAGCAAGCGGAAGAGTCGTGGTCTGTCGTCTGTCGTCCGTCGTCTGTGATTCATGGTCATTCGCCTGCGCCAATCGTCGCATAGAACAGCGGCCGCGGCGGCACCGGCTCATCGCCGACGGTGATGGCCGCGGGGATGTCCCGCTGCGCCTGTTGCAGCGTCATGTCGTCGTCGGCGTGGATCTTGCCGATGGGCTGCCCCTTCTCGATATAGTCGCCGATCTTGACCGGCAGCAGGAAACCCACGGCCGGGTTCACCCGGTCGGACTTGACCAGCCGGCCGCCGCCGCAGCGCACGCACACCCAACCCAGCTCGGCCGTGTCCATGGCGGTGATGTAGCCGCTGCGGGTGGCCTCGATCGGCTCCACGTAGCGGGCCTGGGGCAGGCGGGCGGGGTCGTCCACCTGGGCGCCGTCGCCCCCCTGGGCCACCACCAGTTCGCGGAATTTGGCCAGCCCGCGGCCGTCGGTCCAGACCGCGGCGATGAGCGCCTCGGCTTCTTCCAGCGTGGCCGCCCGGCCCGCCAGCAGGGCCATATAGCCGGCCACCACGCGGCAATGCTCCCGGAAATCGGCCGGGCCGTCGCCGCGCAGCGTGTCGATTGCCTCGCGCACTTCCAGCGCGTTGCCCACGGCGTGGCCGAGGGGCTGGTTCATGTCGGAGATGAGGGCCACGACGCGCCGCCCGGCGTCCTCGCCGATGTCGACCATGACCCGGGCCAGCTCTTCGGCCGCCTCGACGGTGGGCATGAACGCGCCGCTGCCCGTCTTCACGTCGAGCACGATGGCGTCGGCCCCGGCGGCCAGCTTCTTGGACATGATCGAGGCGGCGATGAGCGGCAGGCTGGCGACGGTGGCGGTCACATCGCGCAGGGCGTAGAGCTTGCCGTCGGCCGGGGCCAGGTCGCGCGTCTGCCCGGCCAGCACCAGGCCGATGTCGCTCAGCTGGCGCTTGAATTGGGCCAGCGACAAGGCCGACGACCAGCCGGTGAACGACTCCATCTTGTCGAGCGTGCCGCCGCTGCTGCCCAGACCGCGGCCGCTCATCTTGCCCACCGGCACGCCGGCGGCGGCCACCAGCGGCAGCACGACCAGGCTGGTCTTGTCGCCCACGCCGCCGGAGGAGTGCTTGTCGACGATGAACGGGGCCACGTCGTGGAGATCGAGCGTGTCGCCGGAGTGGGCCATCGCCAGCGTCAGGTCGACGGTCTCGCGCCGGCTCATCCCCCGCAGGTAGATGGCCATGAGCAGGGCGGCCGCCTGGTAGTCGGGGATGCGGTCGGCGGTGTAGTCGCCAATGAAGCTGTTGATCTCGTCGGTAGTCAATTCGCCGGCGTCGCGCTTGCGCGCGATCAGGTCGACCATTCTCATCTTGCTTGCTCCGTTGCCTTTTGCCGGCGGGGGCGGATTTGATACCCGCCCCCGCCAGCTTGTCGCCTCTGAATTTAACGATTATATCAGGAAACGGTATAATGCAGTGATGGGGCGACAGGAGTCGCCTGGTTGCCTGTCGCCCTTTCATCAAACCTGGAGAGATAAATGGCTGAGAAAGTAGACATTCTGTTGCACGGCGGAACCGTCGTGACGATGAACGGCAAGTATGAAGTGTTCGAGGACGGCGCGGCGGCCGTGCGCGGCGACTCCATCGTTGACGTGGGACCGACAGGGAAGATCATGCACAAGTACAGCGCGACCGAGACGATCGACTGCGCCGACACGGTGATCATGCCCGGCTTTGTGAACGCCCACACCCACATCCCCATGACTCTCATGCGCGGCCTCAACGACGACCTGCGCCTCGACGTGTGGCTGGGCTATCTCATGCCCGTCGAGCGCGAATTCGTCACGCCCGATTTTGTGAAGCTGGGCGCGCGCGTGGCCTGCGCCGAGATGATTCGCTCCGGCGTCACCACCTTTGCCGATATGTTCTACTACGAGGAGGCCATCGCCGAGCAGGTGGCCGAGATCGGGATGCGCGCCCTGCTGGGGCAAACCATCCTCGTCTTCCCCGCGCCCGACGCCGAGACGTTCGAGGACGCGCTGCTGTCGTGTCGCCGCTTCATCGAGCACTGGAACGGCCACCCGCTGATCCAGCCGGCCGTGGCCCCCCACGCCTGGTACACGGCCACGCCGGAACTGTTGCTGGCCTGCGCAGACCTGGCCCGCGCGTTCGACGTGCCGCTGCACACCCACGTGAGCGAGACGAAGCTGGAGGCCGACAACAGCGTGACCCAGAATCACATGTCCGTCGTCACCTGGCTGGAGCAGCACGGCATTCTGGACACCAAGCTGCTGGCCGCCCATTGCGTTCACATCGACGAGCAGGACATGTTCAGCCTGCGGCGGGTGGGGGCGGGCGTGGCCCATTGCCCGTCGAGCAACCTGAAGCTGGCCAGCGGCATCGCCCCGGTGACCCAGATGCTGAAATTGGGGCTGAAGGTTGGCGTGGGCACCGACGGCCCGGCCAGCAACAACGACCTGGACATGGTGGAAGAGGTGCGGCTGGCGTCGTTCATCGCCAAGGTCTCCACCCAAAGCCCGACCACCCTGCCCGCCCGGCAGGCGGTGGAGATCGCCACCATCAGCGGGGCGCGGGCCGTCCACATGGGAGACATCACCGGCAGCCTGGAGCCGGGCAAGCGGGCCGATCTCATCGTGCTCGACATGACGGGCATCCACAACCAGCCCCACTTCCACAACCACCCCGACGCCGTCTACTCGCGCATCGTCTATTCCAGCAAGAGCACCGACGTGGCCCACGTCCTGTGCAATGGCCGCTGGCTGATGCGCGACCGGGCGCTGCTGACGGTGGACGAGGCCGCCGCCCGCGAGGAGGCCATCCGCGTGGCCGAGGCCATCGACGCCTTCGTCATCGAGCGGGAATCCAGCCCCTATAACAAGCTGGTGCTGCTGTCGGGCGTCCAGCGCCAGGAGAGCTTCGAGGTGCAGGTGAAGGTGCCGATGGAGGACGACACGGCCGTGCAAATTCTGCTGGAGAGCGACGCGCTCACCATCAGCCGCTACGCCCACTACCGCCAGTATGATCATTACTTCCTCTTCGAAGACGGCGACCCCGACGCCGACCGGCTGCGCTATCGGGAGGATGAGTTCATCAACGAGGCGGGCGAGGTGACGCAGGTGCGCGCCCGGCTGACGCTGACCGGCGAGGGCGGCCGGGAGGAGTTCCCCAATGCGGTCATGCTGTCGCGGTCGCGCTTTCTGGCGGCCGCCGACCGCAGCCTGCGCTTCTATCAGGAGTATTTCGCCCCGGCCACCGAGATGCGCGTCCACAAGGACCGCCGGCGCTGGCACATCCTCTACAAGGCGACCGACTTCGCCATCAACCTCGATCAGGTGCTGGAGCCGAAGCTGCCGGGCTACTTTCTGGAGATCAAGGCCCGCACGTGGTCGCGCAGCGACGCCCAGCGCAAGGCCGCGCTCATTGCCGAATTGCTGGCCCACTGCGGGCTGAACGCGGAGCGGGCCGACCCGCGCGAATACGCCGAGATCGCCATCAGCGCCCGCAGCTAGCGCCGCGGGCCAGGAACCCGACGCAGAACGGAGGTGACAATGGAGTACGTCAAGCGGCCGCTCGATTATGCCGGCGCGCGGCCCGACAAGTTCCACAAGGCCACGCTCTTTCGCGGCGACGCCCTGCTGCTGGGCGTCAACTGTCTGGAGCCGGGGCAAACGCAGCCCGCCCACGACCACGCCGATCAGGACAAGTTCTACTACGTGATCGAGGGCGACGGCCGCTTCCAGGTGGGGGATGAATTCGTCGCCGCCGGGCCGGGTGAGGTCGTCTGGGCGGCGGCGGGCGTCGTCCACGGCGTGAGCAACGAGGGCGACGGCCGCCTGACGCTGCTGGTCGGCATCGCCCCCGCGCCATGAGCGACGGGCCGCCGGCAACGGGCCGGACCGTCACCCTCGGCGGCGTCGCCTTCGACGTCCGCCTGACGCTGCTCATCATCTTCCTCACCGTCGTGCCCATGCTCGACTACTACGGCCACAGCCCGACGGGGGTGAAGGCCTGGGACCGCTTTCTGTTCTACTTCGTCGGGTCGGCGTTGTTCATTTGGGGAGTCTACCGCGAGCCGCTGTCGGCCTTCGGCTTCGGGCTGGGCGACCGGCGGCGGGGCGCGCTCTGGACGCTGGCCGGGTGCGCGCTGATGGCGCCCGTGCTGTGGCTGGCCGCCCGCGAGCCGGCCATGCAGCAGTACTATACCGCCAAGGCGGCCGGCGGCCTGTTGCCGGTGTCGCTTCTGAACGGCATCGAGCTATTCGGCTGGGAGTTTGTCTGGCGGGGGCTGGCGTTGTTTGCCTTCGCGCGCGCTTTCGGGCCGGGGGCGGCCATCTTCCTGCAGGCCGTGCCCTTCGCCTTCATGCACCTGGGCAAGCCGGAGATCGAGACGCTGAGCACGCTGTTCGGCGGCGCGGCGTTCGGTTTCGTCGCCTGGCAGACGCGCTCGTTCGTCTACCCCTGGCTGATCCACTGGTTCGTCGTGACGCTGACGCTGCTGGCGGCGACGGGGGTGATATAGGGCGGCGACCCGCCCGCGGCGCTTCCCCCTCCTAATTTCCCCCGCAGGCCCGCGCCCGCCCCTCCGGCAGAAAGGCCAGGTATTCATCCAGCCTGGCCTCGTCCCACTCCGGGTTGTCGGTGAAAAGCAGGTCGCAGGCAAAGGCGACCAGCTCGTCCGGCGACATGGCCGCCAGCGTCGCTTGCCCGTCCGGGCCGCCGATGGCCTCGATGAGGTTCAGGTCGATGTAGACCACCCGGCCGTCGCCATAGCGAACGGCGACGCGGCCGGTTTCGGGGAAGTAGAGGGAATCGACAACGCCCCGGCCGAGGTCGACGAGGGCGCGACCGCCGGAAACGATCTCGCTTGTGCCGTCCTGATAGCCGAACAGGAAAAGCCCCCGATCGTCATCCAGCGCGTTCCCTTTGCCGGCGACGCGGCGGCCGCTCTCATCGGTTACCACGTCGCCGGTGTCCGCCCGGCGCAGTTCGGTCGGGGCGTTGAAGTATTCGATGAAAAAGAAGGGGCCGTCGGGGACAGGACCCACATTGATCACCGTCCCGCTGAGCGCGACGATTTGCTCTTCGTCGTCCGTCCGGCGCAATTCGCCCGGCGCGTTGAAATAACTGATGACGTAGAAAGGGCTGCCGGGGATGGGGTAGACCTCAACCACGTCTCCATTAAGAGAGACGGATTTCTCCAGGTTGTCCGTCCGGCGCAGTTCGCCCGGCCCGTCGAAATAACCGGTGACGAAGAAGGGGCTGCCGGGGATGGGAAACACGTCGGACACCTCGCCGCCGAGGGCGATGATTTGCCGCGGGTCATCCGTCCGGCGCAGTTCACTCGGCGCGCCGGAAGAATGGGTGATGAAAAAGGGGCTGTCGGGGATGAGAGTCACATCGAACACATCCCCATTGAGCGGGATGACAAGGCCCGCGTCGTCCGTGCGGCGCAGTTCGTCCGGCGCGCCGTCATAAATGACGACGAAGAAAGGGCCGCCGGGGATGGGAACCACCTGCATCGCCGTCCCGCTGAGCGTGACGATTTGTTCCGCGTCGTCGGTGCGGCGCAGTTCGTCCGACGCGCCGTCATAGCCGACGACGAAAAAGGGGCTGTCGGGGATGGGAATCACCTGGGTCACCACCCCGCTGAGGGCGGCGATCGGCTGCCCGTCGCTCATGCGGCGCAGTTCGCCCGGCGCGCCCTCATAGCCGACGACGAAGAAGAGGCCGTCGGCGATGGAAAACACCTGGGTCGCGCTCTCGTCGAGCGTGATGATTCGTTCCCCGTCGTCCGTGCGGCGCAGTTCGGGCGGCGCGTCGGAATAATAGACGACGGCAAAAGGGCTATCGGGGATGAAATAGGCGTATTCCACCTGCCCGCCGAGCGTAGCGATTGGCTCCCCGTCGTTCGCGCGGCGCAGTTCGCCCGGCGCGTCCTCGTAGCCGACAATGAAGAAGGCGCTGTCGGGGAAGGAAAGCACCTGGTACACCCTCCCGCCCAGCGGAACGGCTTGTCGCGCGTCGTCCGCCCGGCGCAGTTCGTCGGGCGCGTCGAAATAATCGACGACGAAGAAAGGGCTGTCGGGGATGTCGATCACCGAGAACACATCTCCGCCGAGCGCCGGGATTGCGGCCCCGGTCGCGCCGGAGATGAGGCCGTCCTTTCCAAGTCGATAGTCCACCACGTAGAGCGCATCGGTGTGGACCCCGGTGAAGGAATCGACCGTGCCGGTAATGGGGTCGGTTACCCGGCCTCCCAGCAGGTTGCCGGCCATCCTGCCGGCGGCTTCGGCGGCGACGGCGTCGCTGCCGGCCGCGGCCACCGCCTCCAGCAACAACCGGTCGGCCGGCAGCGGGTCGCTCTCGAAGACGTTCTCGCTCAGATTCTGGAGCAGGCGAGATTGAGCGTCGCCCGATGCCGCAATGGCCTCGTTTCGCTGAAAAAAGGCAATGAACGCGGCCAGAACCGCCAGTGCCGCCAGCGCGCTGAGGCCCACGAACGCCCGGCGCGTCAGTCGTTCGCGCTGCCGGCGGGCGGCCTCCCGCTCGGCCGCCTCCCGCTCCTCCTCGGCGGCCGAAGCGGCCAGGAACTCCTCGCCTCGCTCCGACAGATTCCGGCCGCCCGCGCGCCACTCCCGGGCCTGGGCCAGCCGCGCCCCGCGATAGAGCGCGCCGGGGTCGCGGTTGAATGCCTCCCACTCCTGCGCGTCCTCTTCCAGTTGTCGCTCGAAGCGCAGCCGCTGGCGGCTGTCGGCCAGCCATTCGCGCAGCCGCGGCCAGCGACGGATGAGCGCCTCATGGGCCACCTGGACGCCCTTGTCGTCGATCATCACCAGCCGGGCCGCCGCCAGTGTGTTCAGCACCCCGTCGACCGCCGCCGGATCGCCGGCCCGGGCCAGCTCGTCGCGCCGGGCGACGCGCCGGGTGTCCTCGGCCCCCTCGCCCAGCTCGGTCAGCGCCAGAAAGATGGTCTGGGCGATGGGCCGGGCCTGGGGGGTCAGACGCTCCAGCGTATCCTCGGCCGTCCTGGCGATGGCGCCGTCAACGCCACCCGCCTCGCGGTAGCCCTTGAGCGTCATCACGTGGCTGGAGCGCCGCTTCCACGTTTCCAGCAGGGCGTGGGACAGCAGCGGCAACCGCCCCGGCTCCTGCCCGGCGTCCCGCAGGAACTGCTCCACCAGCCCGTCGACGAATGCCCAGCCGCCAATGCGCGCCGGTTCGGCGATGACCCGCACCAGGTCTTCCTGCTGCATGGGGCCGAGCAGGATGAAGTTCGATTCCGCCCGCGCCCGCAATGCCTCGACCTCGGCCAGCCGGCCGGTGAAGTCGGCGCGCAGACCGATGAGAACGGTGATGCGGCCGTCGTCGTGGGCGGCGGCCAGCAGATTGTCGATGAATGCCCGTCGCGCGGGTTCGTCGCGGCACTGGGTGAATAGCTCCTCGAACTGATCGACCACGAGCAGCAGCCGGGCGGAGGCGGCGTGACTGACCAGCTGCTCGGCCGCGTGGCGCAGCGTCCGCGGATCGGCGGCCAGCTCGTCGCGCAGCCCATCGACGGCGTCCCGGGCGGCGCCGGCGGGCGTCAGGTTCTCGGCCAGCCGGCGAAGGGGATCGGCCGAGGGAGTCAGGACGCGAATGAGCCAGTTGCGTTGGCGCAGGCGAGGGATGACGCCGGCCCGCAGCAGCGACGACTTGCCGCTGCCCGACGCCCCGGCCACGAGCAGAAAGGCCGTCGTCTCCAGCCGGGCCGCCAGGTCGTCGCTCAGGCGTTCGCGGCCGAAGAAAATGTCCCGGTCGTCTTCCGTATAATAGGTCAGTCCCTTGTAGGGTTCCTTGCCGGGCGTGGGCGGCAAATCCTCGAGCGTATCGACGCGAACAATGACGTCGCCGTAGCGACGAATCTCGACCCGCGCATTGCGGCCGATGGCGATGCCCTCGGCGTTGCTGATTGCGCCGACGGTGATGATATCGCCCTCGCCGGCGACCTGTTCAGGGTCATCGCTCACGGCAGCCGTCCCCGGCCGGTTTCGGTCGGCGCGTCAGGTCCGATCGGGATGGGGAGTGGGGGATGTCCGGGGCGGCCGCGCAATTTGCCCGGCGAGAAGCGCTCGACCATCCGGCGGCGGCGAATGGCGGGCAATCGTTCGGTTGGAATCGGCCGTTTTGAATCCATGCGGTCGGCTTCCGTGCTCGATGACGCCGATGCCAGAGTGGAAAGATTGTAGCGGGGGATGGGGTGGTGTCAATAAATTGGCAGGGGCGCGTTCATACCGCGACCGGGATCAATCTAAACACGCGGCCGAGCCTGGATGCCGCTTCGAGATCCCCCCGCCGCAATGCCTCGCGCATGTCGTCGAGCTTGTAGGCATCCTGCAATGAAAGGTACGGCGACCACTCATCAGAGGTAATGACCAGCGCGACGTCAACCTCAGCCACATATTCCCCTTCATGAACCAGTTTGGTCGTATGTTTTTCGTTCATCACCTTCTCACCAGAAAATCTTCAGACCAACGAAGTGGACCGGGCCGGTAGGCAGTCACCAGTACAGCCGGCGAGGTTTGACCAAGCGGAATACCCCAAAGAACGTGGATGGGTTCGCCGTCTGAATCGTGCTGCAGAACCAGAACCGCCGGACCCTTGCCATATTGCGGGTAATCCTCGACAACAATCGCGTCGCCAACTCCGGTGACCACATCACGGATCGAAATCGAGTCGGCCGCCAACTCATCATAGCCATGAGCCGAGATGCGAACGTCACCTTGTTCAATGAGAACCTGAATGCGCTGGAGCGTTCGACTCATAAAACGATGATAATAGAAACTCTCCCGTGCGTCAAAACGCGCCGTACACCAACTCCCCCCGTAAGAACGCCGCCGCCTCCTTCGTCGCCGGGGCGCTGAAGAACGTCGTGGCGTCGGCCGTCTCAATCAGCCGCCCGCCGAGCAGAAAGGCCACCCGCCCGGCCACGCGGCGCGCCTGGAAGATGTCGTGGGTCACCCAGACGACGGTCATATCCGTCCCGGCGCGAGCCTCGGCCACCATCCGCTCGATGAGGCCGACGTTGTAGGGGTCGAGGTTGGCCGTCGGCTCGTCGAGCAGCAGCACGTCGGGTCGCAGGACGAGGGCGCGGGCCAGCGCCACGCGCTGCGCTTCCCCGGCCGAGAGCTTGTCGGCCCGCTGCCGGGCCAAATGGGCCAGCCCCAGCCGGTCGAGTCGCTCGAGCAGGTCGTCCATGTCGGGTTTCTCGCCGCGCAGCCGCAATCCATAGGCGACGTTAGCGGCCACGCTGCGCCGCAGCAGCGCCGGGCGCTGGAAGACGGCCGTGACGCGCCGCCGCTGGGCCGGCGGCAGGCGCTCGGTGACGGTTTGGCCGTCGAAGACCAGCTCGCCGCCGCCGGGCGGCTCCAGGAAGTTGAGCAGCCGCAGCAGCGTGCTCTTGCCTGCCCCGCTCGGCCCCAGCAGCGCCAGCGCCTCGCCGTGGGCAATCGACAGTTCATCGACATCGAGCACGCGACGGCCGTTGTATGTTTGTTGCAGGTGGGTGAGGCGGTACATGGAGTGGGGGCAGTGGGCAGTGGGCAGTGGGTCAGTATTCAGTGGGTCGGTGGAGCGGTTTTGAACTCGTCACTCGTAATTCGTAATTCGTAATTCGTAATTTGTCACTCGTCGCTCAACCGATGAAATAAATAATTCGCCGCGAAGGCCAGAGCCAGCAGGATAATGCCCAGAGCCAGGGCCAGGGCGAAGTTGCCGCGGCGGGTCTCCAGCACGATGGCCGTGGTCAGGACGCGCGTCTGCCCCTCGATGTTGCCACCGACGAGCATCACCGCGCCGACCTCGGAGATGATGCCGCCAAAGGCGGCGATGACGGCCGCCAGCACGCCCAGCCGCGCCTCCAGCAGCAGCGTCCAGGCCAGTTGCGTCCGCGTGGCCCCCAGCGAGCGCACCTGGAGCTTGAGCGCCGGGTCGAGGCTGCGCAGGGCGGTCAGCGTCAGGCCGACGATGAGCGGCAGGGCGATGATGGTCTGGGCGACGATCATCGCCCGCGGCGTGAAGAGCCAGTCGAGGCGGCCGAACGGCCCCCGGTTCGACAGCATCAGATAGACAAACAGCCCCACGACGACCGGCGGCAAGCCCATCCCGGTGTAGATGACCGGCAGGGTGCACCCCGCCAGCGGGACCCGCTCGCGCAGCCCCAGCGCCGCCCCCAGCGGCAGGCCGATCAGCCCCGCCAGCAGGAGCGCCCCGCCGGTCACGCGCAGGGTCATCCCCACGACCTCAAGCAGGGCCGGGTCGAAGCCGGTCAACAGCCGCAGCGCCTCGCGCAGGGCTTCCTGTAGCGTTTCCATGGCGGGCTTGCAGGGGAGCGGGGATGAAAGGGAGCAGGGGGAAACCGGTTCGCCCCTGCTCCCCGCTCTCACTGCGCGTCGGGATAGAACAGCGGCTGGCCGAACGTCTCGACGCCGAACGCGCCGATCTGCTTCTGCACGTCGGGCGAGGTGATCCACTCGACAAACGCCTGGGCCAGCTCGCCGTTGATGGCGTCGGATTTCTCGGGGTTGACCGGGATGACGCCGTAGGGGTTGAGCAAAGCGGGATCGGCGTTGGCCTCGATGCTCGGCCCGCCGACGACGATGACAAGATTGGGCAGGTTCTCGCGCATGGACAGGAAAGTGCCGCGGTCGGTCAGGGTGTAGGCCCCGGCTTCGTCGGCGAAGGTCAGCGTTGCGCCCATGCCCTGGCCAAGCGAGTTGTACCAGCCGCCGGCCGGGTCGGGCGCGATGCCGGCCGCCTCCCAGAGGCTCTTCTCCTTGGTGTGGGTTCCGCTGTCGTCGCCGCGGCTGGCGAAGGGCGCGCCGGACGCGGCAATGGTCGCCAGCGCCTCGGCGGCTGAGGTCATCCCGGTCACGCCGGCGGGGTCATCGGCCGGGCCGACGATGATAAAGTCGTTATACATCACGTCGCGGCGTTCCGTGCCGTGACCCTCGGCCACAAAGGCGTCCTCGCGGGCGCGGGCGTGGACGAGGATCACGTCGGCGTCGCCCGCCTCGCCCAGTTCGATGGCCTGCCCCGTCCCGACGGCCACGACATCGACGCGGGCGTTGTTGGCTTCCTCAAAACCGGGCAGGATGGCATCGAGCAGGCCGGAGTCGGCCGTGCTGGTGGTCGTCGCCAGCCGCAGCACCTGCGGCTCTTGCGGGCCGCAGCCGGTCGCAACCGCCAGCAGCAGCAGGATCGACAGCAGAATGATTGTTTTACGCATTTGAACCTTCTCCGTGCGGGATTGAGCGTTATGATCAACAATCATAACGGGCAAAGTATAACGCGCGAGGCGGGGCGGGCAACCGGAAGGAAGAGGGTCAGCGCTCGTCGAAGTTGGCGGCGAAGGAGTCGGCGACAAAGCGCTCCATGTCGTGGGCGAAGCGCTCGAATTGCTCGACGCAATGCTCGGCGGCGGGGGTCAGGCGCGCGCCGCCGCCGTGGCGGCCGCCGGTCTGCGTCTCCACGAGCTTCCGGCCCAGGCGGGTTTCCATCTCGTGGATTTTCTGCCAGGCGGTGCGATAGGGGACGTCGAGTTGCTCGGCCGCTGCGCTGATGGAGCCGCAGGCGGCCACGGCGCGCAGCAGATCCACACGCCAGAGGGAGAGGGTGACCTCGCCGTCGATTTCGAGCCAGAGGTTGTAGCGGGGTTGCAGGGTTGATCTACTCCCTATTATTTGTCGCGCAGACCTACTGTTTGGCGACGTATTTGACGCCTTCTATCGAGGCGAAATCGACGTCCTGGGTCCATAGGACGGCATCGTGACATTTATATCCGATCTGCCTCGCGCTCGATGGTCGTATCACCACCTGAAAATTTGGAGAAATAGATACGGTCGTCATGCCAATCGCCTGTTGATCCGATAATCGTAGCACCCAAGTGTAGCATCTGTTTCAGGGGAGCGCATATCCGCCTCTTTCTCATTTATTCTGCTATACTTCCAGCTTTGACGCATATTTATCGGAGATTCATATGACCCCTTCCTTCACCATCGAGCACATTGCCGACCACGTCGGCGAGCGCGTCACCATCAAGGGCTGGCTCTACCAGAGCACCCACAAGGGCAAGCTGCTCTTCCTGCGGCTGCGCGACGGCACGGGCATCACCCAGGGCGTGGCCTACCGGCCGGAGGTGGGCGACGAGCTGTTTGAGCGGCTCGCTCACCTCGGCCAGGAATCGTCGCTGATCGTCACCGGCACGGTGCGGGCCAACGCCAAGGCTCCCGGCATTCCCGAGGGCTACGAGATCGGCATCGAGGAAGCGCAAGTGCTGCAGGACGTGGCCGACTACCCGATCAGCCCCAAGGACCACGGCGTGGAGTTCCTGATGGACAACCGCCACCTGTGGCTGCGCTCCTCGCAACAGTGGGCCATCATGCGCGTCCGCACGACGATCAAGCGGGCCATCATCGACTTTCTGGATAACAACGGCTTCCTCAACATCGACACGCCGATCATCACCCCCAGCGCGGCCGAGGGCACCAGCACCCTGTTCGGGGTCGATTACTTCGAGGACAAGGCCTATCTGGCCCAGACCGGCCAGCTCTACAACGAGGCCAATATCATGGCCTTCGGCAAGGTCTATTGCTTCGGCCCCACCTTCCGGGCCGAGAAGAGCAAGACCCGCCGCCACCTGGCCGAGTTCTGGATGGTGGAGCCGGAGATCGCCTATTGCGATCTGGACGACCTGATGGCGCTGGAGGAACAGTTCGTCAGCTACATCGTGCAGACGACGCTGGAGAAGCGGGCCGCCGAGCTGGAGATGCTGGGGCGCGATCTGTCGGCGCTGCGCCTCGTGACGCCCCCCTTCCCGCGCATCAGCTACGACGAGGCGATCGAGCGCGTCCGGGCCATCCGCGAGGCAACCGACGACCCGGAACTGAAGGAGCAACTGGCCATCGAGTGGGGCGACGACTTCGGCTCGCCGCACGAGACGGTGCTGACCAGGCAGTTCGACAAGCCGGTGTTCGTCTATGGCTACCCGTCGGCCGTGAAGGCGTTCTACATGGAACCGTGGCCCGGCCGGCCGGAGGTGTGCAAGAGCGTCGATCTGCTGGCCCCGGAGGGCTATGGCGAGATCATCGGCGGCAGCGAGCGCATGAGCGACCCCGAGGTGCTGCTGGAAGCCATCCGGCGACACGAGCTGCCGGAGAGCAACTATAGCTGGTACATCGACCTGCGGCGCTACGGCAGCGTGCCCCACAGCGGCTTCGGCCTGGGCCTGGAGCGGACGGTGGCCTGGATCTGCGGCATCGACCACATCCGCCAGACCAGCCCCTTCCCGCGCACGCTCAAGCGGCTGACGCCGTAGGAAGTGAGCGCGAGGCCGCGAAGACGCAAGGCCGCAAATCCGGGAATACCTGTGTGTCCGGGAGGCCTTGCGTTGAATCAACCAACAGGAATGGAGACATGAAGATAGGCGTTCTGGCGCTGCAAGGCGCGTTCATTGAGCATATTCAGATGTTGCGCCAGCTGGGGGTCGAGGCGGTCGAGGTGCGGCTGCCCCAGGACCTGGAGGGGCTGGACGGCCTCATTATCCCCGGCGGCGAGAGCACGACCATCGGCAAGCTGGCCGATAGCTATGCCATGATGGAACCCATGCGCGAGTTTGCCGCCGGGAAGCCGGTGTGGGGCACGTGCGCGGGGATGATCTTCATGGCCTGCGAGCTATACAGCGGCGATGGCGTGCGCGACCAGCCGCTGCTGGGGGTGATGGACGTGGTCGTGGAGCGCAACGCCTTCGGCCGCCAGGTGGACAGCTTCATCACGCCCATCGAGGTGGCCCCGTTCGACGGCGAGCCGTTCCCGGCCGTGTTCATCCGCGGCCCGCGCCTGGTGGAGGCCCACGGCGACGCGCAAGTGATCGCCCGCCTGGCTGACGGCACGCCCGTGGCCGCCCAGGAAGGCCACTGGCTCGTCACCTCGTTTCACCCCGAACTGACCGGGGACGCGCGCTTCCACGAGTATTTTGTGGGGATGATTGAGGAATCGGCGGGGCGGTAGAGCAGTGGGTCAGTGGGTCGGTGGAGAACTGACCTACTGAATACTGATCCACTGAATACCGACCTACTGAATGCCGATCCACCGAGTCACGGCCGCCGCGGCAACACGACGGTGAACGTCGCTCCGCCGCCGGCGTTATTCTCGGCCCAGATGCAGCCGCGGTGTTCCGTCACGATGCCGCGGGCGATGAACAACCCCAGCCCCGTGCCCTGGCCGCGCGGCTTGGTGGTGAAGAACGGCTCGAACAGCCGATCCATGATGGCCGGGGCAATGCCCGTGCCCGTGTCGGCCACCGAGAAGGCGACCAGATCGGCCGTCGCCGCCGTTTCGCTGCCCCACGCCTGCCGATAGCGCGCCGCCGGCTCCGGCTCGCGCGCCGGGTCGGGCGCCCAAAAGCGGACGCGCACCGCGCCGCCGTCGGGCTGCATGGCGTCCCGCGCGTTGATGAGCAGATTGATGAGCACCTGGGCGATGCGATGGTGATCGCAAAAAATCGTCGTCAGGTTCGGCTGGATTTCCGTCTCGACCATCACCCGCGCCTGCTTGCGGAACTGCTGCTCCACCATCGTCAGCGCGTCCTGCACAATGGCCGCCGGGCTGGTGATGGCCACGGCCGCTCCGTCGTCGCCGGCCCCCATATCCGCGTGCCCCGTGTTGGGCGCGTAGTTGCGCAGCACTTCGACAATGCGGGCGCAGCGAAAGGCGCTCTGCTCGATTAGTTCAATGGCCTGGAACAGCTCGTCGCGGCTCAGGTCGCCGTCGGCCAGCTCGTCGGCCAGATTGGCGCAGGTGGCGGTGATGATGCTGATCGGGTTGGTCAGCTCGTGGGCCACGCTGGCGGTCATGGTGCCGATGCCGGCCAGTCGCTGGGCGTGGAGCAGCGACTCGTTGAGCCGGTCCAGCGCTTCGCGCCCCATGAAGGAGACGAGTTGCCCGCCGTCGGTCGCGCCGTTAAGCGGTGTGACGGCCAGCGACACGGGCAGCCGATCGCCGTTGCGCCGCGCCAGGTCCACTTCCTGCGACCGCGCGCGCTCCGGCAGCGTCCGCGGAGACGCATAACTCCCCAACCACACATCCGAAAAATGTAGATTCGTCAATTGACCAGCCCCATACCCTAGCAGCGATTCGGCCGCCCGATTCGCCGACAGAATCTTCCCATGCCTGTCCAGCACCACGACACCCTCCATGCCGTGGCGACGGAAAAAATCCGAAAACTGTGCAGCATATTCAGTTTCCACCAATTTGTCCCTCATTCGGCGGGCGTGTACCCGCAGAATTGCCAGTAGGATACGCGAGCGGGTGGGCGGCGTCCGTATGTCGCCCGTAAATTCAGCGTGAAGAGAGCGTGAACGCAAAAGGGCGGGTGATCATTTGCTAACAGGTTTGCGCACCGGGCTTTATTTCGATGTATATATAGTATAGTCAAACAGATGCGATTGGCCTGCCTGCCCGTATAGAGATCAGACCAGGCAAGGAGAAGCAGCCATGCTCATCAGGAAGCGAACGGGGATCGAGATCCCCTCATCGGAAATCACGCCGCAGCACGTCTACCTGTCGCGGCGGGCGTTCATGACCGGGGCGGCGGCCGTGGCCGGGGCGGCGGCGCTGGCTGCTTGCGCGCCCAAAACCGACCTGAGCGGCGCGGGGAGCGCGGGGCGGCTCGCCGGGCAGACGGCCGCGACGGGCGACGAACCGACGCCCGTCGTCATCCCCGGCCAGACGGACGAATTGGGCGACCCGCTGACCGATTTCAATGCGGTCACCGGCTACAACAACTATTACGAATTCTCGACCAACAAGGAAGCGGTGGCCGAAAAGGCCATGGGGTTCCCTGTCTCTCCCTGGCAGGTCGTCGTCGGGGGCATGGTGCGCAACCCCGGCGCCTATGACGTCGAGACTCTCCTCAGCCGATATGAGTCGGAAGAACGCATCTACCGCCTGCGCTGCGTCGAGGGGTGGTCGATGGTCATCCCCTGGCAGGGCTTCCCACTGGCCGCCTTGCTACGCGACGCCGAGCCGACAGCCGACGCCCGATACGTGCGCTTCGAGACGGTCTACGACCCGCAAAACATGCCGGGCCAGAACAGCCCGTTCTTCCGCTGGCCCTACGTCGAGGGGCTGCGGCTGGATGAGGCCATGAACGATCTGACGCTGATGGCGACGGGCCTCTATGGTGAGTCGCTGCTGCCGCAGAACGGCGCGCCGCTGCGGCTGGTCGTGCCGTGGAAGTACGGCTTCAAGAGCATCAAGTCGATCGTCAAGATCGACCTGGTGGATGCCATGCCCGAATCGCTGTGGATGGCCGCCGCGGCCAACGAGTACGGCTTTTACGCCAACGTGAATCCGGAGGTAGCTCATCCGCGCTGGTCGCAGGCCACCGAGCGCCGCATCGGCGAGGGCGGCCGGCGGCCGACGCTGATGTTCAACGGCTACGGCGAGCAGGTGGCGGCGCTGTATGCGGGGATGGATTTGGCGCGGGAGTATTGAGACCACCGACGGATGACAGCCGACGGATGACCGCCGACCGCCGCAAGAGGTTTAACGCAAGGACACGAGGCTCTCACTGATCACTGTCCACTGTTACCATGATTGAGGAAAACACCATGAGTGACGCAGGGGAGCCGGCGGCGCCGCCGGGGCAGGCGGTTCCCGCCCGCCGGCCGCGCCGCCTCTCGCGTGAGGCCCGGAAGCGGCTGCTGCGCGTGGGCTATCATGCCGTGGGCCTCTTCCCGCTGGCCTGGCTGGTGTTCGATTTCTGGTTC
>JACDJB010001612.1_pt1 | contig 17974 bp, 11 predicted proteins | sample 7454121 | NCBI WGS metagenome assembly JACDJB01 (sample SAMN14253290, study PRJNA609438) | sludge metagenome | isolation source: sludge after 25d culture with pyrite | collected 2018-12-20 | reverse complement strand
GAATTACAGAAGCTGTCTCTCCCCGAGCACGGGAATAATGGCGCGTCGACGGACAACGAGCCGGGCAACGACTTCTTTGTCTGGGGCGATTATTGGCTTCAGCCGCTCTATAACGAGCGAAACGATCTATTGCTGGGTATCCTGGGCATGAAGGCCCGCGCGCCGGAGCCGGACCTGACACATGAGGAACTGGGGCTGCTGGCGCGATTACGCGCGCAGGCGGCGGCCGCATTGGAAGATCGCATCCTGCAACAGGAGGTGTTCGCCGCCGTTGAGGGCATTTTGCCCGGGATCATTGCCCTGCAGGAGCGGCGCAGCGCGGCGACATTTGGCGGCTTGCCCGCACTGACGGCCCCGGCCGTAGCACGTGGCGAGTTATTGCAGGACCCGGAGTTCAGCAACATGGTTCGGGATGCCCTCACTCATTATTGGGGCGGACCGAAGCTGACCGAAAGCCCGTTGCTGCAACTGGAAGTGGTGCAGCGCGAAATGGAAGGGCACGACAACAATCCGGTGAGTGCTTTGCGGGCTATTCTGTCCGAGGCGATTGAACAACAGAAACCCGACGGTCAGCGCAGCCTGACGACGACAGAGTGGATCCTCTACAACATCCTGGACCTGAAATTCGTCCAGGGCCGGCGCGTGCGCGACGTGGCTCGCCGTCTGGCGATGAGCGAGTCCGACCTCTATCGCAAGCAGCGGGTGGCCATTGAAAATGTGGCGCGTACCATTGCCACGATGGAGCGTGCTACGCTTGACGATAGCGAGGAACCCTTTGAATCAGTCATCCCCCCAGACACCGAAATCGTCCCCGGTTGATAGTTCGTTTGTCTATCGATCCGGCGAACTGCATTGCGAAAACGTGTCATTGGCCGCCGTCGCCGACGCGGTCGGCACTCCTGTTTACGTGTATAGCCGTGAGGAAATAACGACTCGCGCGCTTGCCTTTTTGAGCGCCGCGGCCGAGGTGGCCGGCGACGCGGCTCTGGTCTGCTACGCGGTCAAGGCCAATGCCAACCCCATCCTCTTGCGATTGCTGGGAGAGGTGGGGCTGGGTGCAGACGTGACCAGCGGCGGGGAGTTGTTCCTGGCGCGTCATGCCGGGATTCCACTGTCGCGCGTCATTTTCTCCGGCGTCGGCAAAAAATCGGAGGAAATCGCGGAAGCGCTGACGGCGGGCATACGCGCCATCCACGTCGAGTCGGAGATGGAACTGGCGGCCGTGGCTGACGAGGCCGAACGGCTGAATCTCATTGCCCCGGTTGGGGTGCGCGTCAACCCCAACATCAGCGCCGAGACCCATCCCTACATCAGCACCGGGCTGCATGGCCACAAGTTTGGCGTACCCCGCGAGCGCGCCGTCTCGATTCTGCGCGCTGCCGCGGCCCATCCGCATCTGCATCCGGTCGGCCTGGCGGCCCATATCGGCTCACAGATCACCGATCTGGCGCCGTTCGGACAGGCTGTGGCCTTTCTGGTTACGTTGGCAGACGAGATGAAGGTGGAAGGAATTGAATTGGCTTATATCGACGCCGGCGGCGGGCTGGGCATCGACTATCAGGGCAGCGCACCCGGTGTGGCCGACTGGATACGGACGGTGGGCAGGCAGATTGGGGATGCCGGTTATGGGCTGGTTGTGGAGCCGGGACGGTCGATTGTTGGCCGCGCGGGAGCGCTGCTGACACGAGTCGTTTACGTGAAGGAACAGGGACAGAAGCGGTTCATCATCGCCGATGCAGGTATGACCGACTTAATCCGGCCGACGCTCTATCAGGCATATCACCCCATCCTGACGGTTGCGGAGCCAACCGGCGCACCCGAGACAGTGGACATCGTTGGGCCGATCTGCGAAACGAGCGACTTCCTGGCACGAGAGCGGCCTTTGCCACCCGCCGGCCGCGGCGACCTGCTGGCCGTGCTCCATGCCGGAGCCTACGGCTACGCCATGAGTTCCAACTACAACGGCCATCTACGTCCGGCCGAGGTACTGGTGGAGGGTGAGTCGTTTCGTGTCATTCGCGCTCGGCAGACGTACGACGCGCTGCTGGCAGGGACGTAATCGCCTGTTCAATGCCTTGTAGCGCGGTGAAGGGAGCGCCGGGAATGGCCTAATCCTCCGAGTAGGAGGATGACGACCGACCACCCGGCGCTCATTAACTCTATAGCCGCCACGAACACCTACAGCTACAGACACGCCTCATAAAGATAGTCCCACGTATAGATGCCTGAGTCGTGGCCGTCGGTCCAGACGAATTGCACGGCGTAGCTGCCGACGGAATTAGCGGCGACGAGGTTCAGTTCGTCGTTCCGGCTCTTCTGCAGCAGCAACCTGTCCGCAGGGCGACCCATGTGGTCGTGGCCGCCCTGACAGAGGACACACGGGCAGACTGCCCGCAGCCCGGCGAAGGAATAGGCGCATTCGCGGCCGTCACTCCATTGAATCGTAAGCAGCCGTTTTTCACGGTCGGCCGTCACCTGTGTCGGTTTGATCTTGTTGGTCATCATTTATCGCTAGTGCGTTCAACCCAACTGGGCCAACCGCTCGCGGATTTCCTGCCGGCCCGCTTCCAGCCCGGCCAGCTTATCGCGCTCTTTGCCGACGACGGCCGCCGGCGCTCGCTCCGCAAACGGCCCGTTGAGCAGCGCCGTCAGGCGCTCAATCTCTTTCGTCAGTTCGATCGCCTCTTTCTCCAGGCGCGCCCGCTCGGCCGACAAATCGACCATGCCCGCCAGCGGCAGGTAGCAGGTCACAGGGCCGAGGGCCAGCGTGACGGCCTGGTCGGGCGGCGTCACGCTCTCGGCAATGGTCAGCCCGTCGTTACTCAGGCGAGCCAGCGCGGCGAGTACCGGCCGCTGGGCTTCCAGCATGACCGTCTTGTTGCCGGCAGCGACGATCGCCGGGATAAAGCGTCCCGGTTCCACACCGGTCTCTGCGCGTGCGTTGCGAATACGGCGCACCAGTTCGCGAATCAGCTCGAAGTCGGCCGCCGCAGCCGGGTCATTCGCAAGCGGCTTTGGCCAGTCGGCGATGATGAGCGCCTCGGCCCAGCCCTCGGCGGGGGCAATGCCTACCCCGGTTGTTTGTGCGACGTGGCGCAACTGCTGCCACGTCTCTTCCGTCACGTAGGGGCTATAGGGATGCAGCAGGCGCAACGTGTGATCGAGGACAGTTGTCAGCACGTGGAGTGTCGTCCACGCCGTCGGGCCGCCGGCGCTCATTTGCGCTTTGGCCGCTTCCACGTACCAGTCGGCGAAGTCGTCCCACAGGAAGTCATAGATCTGTCGTCCCGCCTCGCCGAAGAGATAGCCGTCCATCAGACGATCCACGGTCGTGACTGTCTCGGCCAGGCGCGCCACGATCCAGCGGTCGGCTGTTGTGAGCGCGGCATCGACGTCGGTCGGGCGATCGGCGGCGGTGACACGCTCATAGCCGCGAACGATGAACCGCGTCACGTTCCAGATTTTGTTGATGAAGTTGCGGTTGCTCTCCACGCGCTCCGGCGTCAGATTCATGTCGTTGCCCGGTGTGCTGCCGGTCAGCAAGGTGAAGCGCAAGGCATCCGTACCGTATTCCTTGATAATGTCCAGCGGATCGACCACGTTATTGAGCGTTTTGCTCATCTTGCGTCCCGTTTCGTCGCGGACCAGCCCATGCAGATAGATGGTGTGGAAGGGAATATCGTTGGTGAATAGCGCAGCGGCCATCACCATGCGCGCCACCCAGAAGAACAGGATGTCATATCCCGTTTCCAACACGTCGGTCGGATAGAAGCGCGCCAGATCTGGCGTCTGCTCCGGCCAGCCGAGCGTCGAGAAGGGCCACAGACCACTGCTGAACCAGGTGTCGAGCACGTCGGGGTCCTGAATGATGGCGGCGCTGCCACAATGGTCGCAGACGGTAGGATTGGTGGTGGTCACCGTCACATGGCCGCACGCCTCGCACGTCCACACGGGGATACGGTGACCCCACCATAATTGGCGGCTGATGCACCACGGCCGGATGTTCTTCAGCCAGTTGTCCCACGTTTTGGTGAAGTGGTCGGGCACGATGGTGATGCGTCCGCTGTGGACGGCAGCCAGCGCCATCTCGGCCATCGGCCTGGTATCGACGAACCATTGCTTGCTGATGAGCGGCTCGATGATTTCGCCGCCGCGCTGGCTGCGCGGCACGTTCAGCGTGTATGGCTCGGTCTTAAGCGTCAGCCCGGCGGCCTCCATGTCTGTCCACAGCTGTGTGCGGGCTTCAAACCGATCCAGCCCGGCATACGGTCCGGCGGCGACGTTCATTGTCGCATCCTTGTTCATCACCGTTACGACGGCCAGACTGTGCCGGCGACCGATCTCGAAGTCGTTGGGATCATGACCGGGCGTGATCTTCAGCGCGCCGGTGCCGAACGCCATATCCACGTAATCGTCGGCGATGATAGGTATCTCGCGGTTCAGGATGGGCACGAGCGCCGTCCGGCCGATGAATTGGGCGAAGCGGCTGTCGTCGGGATGGACGGCCACCGCTGTATCGCCCAGGATCGTCTCGGGCCGCGTCGTCGCCACCGGCAGATGGCCGCCGCCCTGAATGGGGTATTTGAAGTAGTAGAGAAAGCCTTGCTCCTCGCTATACTCCACTTCCAGATCGGAGACGGCCGTCTGCAGGCCCGGCGACCAGTTGACGAGATATTCGTCCTGGTAGATGAGACCCATGCGGTAGAGGCGGACGAACGCCTCGCGAACAGCGGACGAAAGCCCTTCGTCGAGGGTGAACCGCTCGCGCTCCCAATCGCAAGAGGCTCCCATGCGGCGAAGCTGGCGGATGATGTAGCCGCCATACTCGTCCTTCCACTCCCAGACGCGCTTCTCGAACTCTTCGCGGCCAATGGCCCGGCGCGACGTGCCCGCCTTGATTAGCGCCTTTTCCACCTGGAGTTGGGTAGCAATGCCGGCGTGGTCGGTTCCGGGAATCCACAACGCAGCCCGCCCCTGCATCCGTGCCCGGCGGATCATCAGGTCTTCCAGGGCGACGAACATGGCGTGCCCCATGTGCAACTCGCCCGTCACGTTGGGCGGGGGGATGGCGATCACGAACGGTTTGGCGTCGGGCGGGCGGGCTTCCGGCTTGAACCAGCCGTTTGCCTCCCACCATTGATAGAGCCGCTCTTCCGTGCTGTGAAAGTCATAGGCCTTCGGCATTTCGTTCATAGCTTCAATCCTCGCGTCAATAAAAATAAAAAACGCTCTCGCCAATCAAGGACGAGAGCGTATTGCTCACGCGGTACCACCTTGCTTCCGGCCCGTAGGGGCCGGCGCTCAAACGGGCGATAACGGACCTGAACCGCTTTCGCTTACTTCGATTTCAGCGAAAGAACTCCCGGGCGACTTCTGCGCGTCTGCCGCTGCAAAGGCTCTCAGCCGCTGGCCTTTGCTCTCTGGAGGGTGGTTCGCGCATACTCCTCCCGTTCGTCGTCGTTGCGTATTGAATTGTCGACAGTATAGCACCCCGGACGGCGTGCGTCAACGGGTGGTGAATTTGGGTGATCAGTGAGCCGGTATGGACGCACGTTCTATACGAACAATTACTGATTATTGTCCTACCGATCTGCTGAATTTACTGACCCTTGCTCTATTGTTCGACGATCACGATCTCCTTGATAACATCTCCGGGCGTGGTGGCCGCGGCCGGGTCGCGCAACGTCAGACCGCTTAGTACGTCATCTCCTTCGACCAGTTCGCCGAAGATGGTGTGCCCGCCGTCCAGATGGGGCGTCGGCACGAATGTGATGAAGAACTGGCTGCCGTTGGTGTTGGGTCCGGCGTTGGCCATCGCCAGCAGGCCGCGCCGATCGAAGGTCAGGCCGTTGGCGGTCTCGTCGGCAAACTGGTACCCCGGCCCACCCGCGCCCGTTCCGGTTGGATCGCCGCCCTGGGCCATAAATCCATCCAGAACGCGATGGAAGGTGGTTCCGTCGTAGAATCCCTGATTGGCGAGATAGACAAAGTTGTTCACGGTAAGTGGGGCTTCGTCGTCGAACAGGTTCAATCGCATCTCCCCACCATTCTCAAGGCGGATGATTGCCTGATAATTCTTCTCCGGGTCGATGCTCATCGCCGGCGCCTCGGTGTAGTAGTCTGCGCGCTCGGCCGGATCGATGGCCGCCAACGGTCGATCACCGGCAACTTCCGTGCCGCCCTCCGCGGTTGTCGGACTATCATCACGGCGGCTGAACCAGAAATAAAGGACGGCAACCGCGACAAGCGCAAGCAGGACGCCGCCGATGATTTGGTTGCGTCGGCGGACTTGCTGGCGACGGAGCTCTTCTTGCTTGCGACGTTCCGCAACCGATGGCGTGCGAACTTGATTCTTTGACATAGGCGTTTCTCCATTCAGACGATTCGATATTCACTAATAGCAAAACCGGCAAAACCGAACAGCGAAATACAACCGCATTACGGATTACTGTTTATCGGTATGTAATTCAGATTCGGCGCAGGGAACTCGGCACGGGCGACCCACTCCGGTGGGCTTTTGTTGTCATCCCAGAGCATTCCCAGCGTCGCGCCGTCGGCTCCGCCCAACTCACGCAGGAAATCGATGTATTCCTTTGAGGCCAATTGGTAGTACAGGGTCGCCACAACGCGGGTCGCCCCTATCGGCAACGCATATTCGGTGGTGTCCCAATATTGGCCGTCTCCATAGGACGCGCCGACGGGGCGCATCCCCGGCCGGTCATAGGCTGCCACGGTATAGCCGCGCGGAGGAATCCGGTTGTCCTTGTATGTCGTGTTGTTGAGCGCAAAGTGGAAGGTGGGGCCGGCTTCGATGCCCACGAGTGCGGCCATCTCCGGTGTCAGGCCTTGCTTCACTTCGTACACCTTGATCGCGGCATCCTCGGTCAGAACGCCGGTTGTCCCATCGTAGGCGCCCGATTCGTAGATCAGCGCCCCATCGGTGTCGTAGGCCTGCAAGTGAATCCACATGCGCCGCCCTTCGGGATAGCCGGTGGGCAGCTTGTGGCCGGTTTCGTTAATCACGCGCACGGTGGCTGTTTTCTGCCCGTTCTGTTCGGTCACGTCAAGTTCCATTGTGGCCGCGCGTCGCAACATGCTCTGGGCCTCGACCGCGGTCTGGTTCAGCGCCGGAGCATCTGCGGGGCTGTTCAGCCGCCAGCGCGTATCCTGCAAAATCTTCGGCACCCAGGCATTACCGCCGACGAAGATATGGGCGGGCAGGCAACCGGTTGTGTTGCAGTTGCGATAGACAGGGTTAAAGAAATCCTCGGCCGCGGCGCCTATCTGCCGCACCATGTGGCAATCCTGACATGAAGAGACGACGCTGCCCGGCTTGGCTCCGGCAAACTGGGGAGCGTACACACCGCCCTGGGCATAGGCGCTGTTCAGCCACTCCTCATAGGTGCGCTCCACCGGGAACAGGTCATCGCTGCCGAAGGATGGTGCTGCCGCATCCATGTCGTTCGGCCAGAATTGCGCCGGGGCGCCGCCGGGCGGGTTCTCATTCCAGCTCAGAAGCGGGTTGTCAACATTATGACAACTTCCGCACAGGCGAGATGCGGCTAGCGGGTCGGTCTGCCCCTGGAAATTCGCCTGTTTGGCAATGTGGTAGTTGAAGTTGGACAGAGCAAAGGGACCTCGCCGGTTGTCTCCAGGGTCAAGGATGAGCATGGCCGTGCCGAAGTGGTCGTTTGGGGGCGGAGAGGTGAGCGTGGCCCGGATTTCCGCGTCGAGCGTCGCTACTTCATCGTTCGCGCCGGGAATGGGATCGACCATGCGGTGGCATACCTCGCAAGCCACGCCCGCGCCGATATCGATCGGGGTTAGGTCGGCGGGGTCGAGCGCATCGGTACGCTCGTCGTACCAGGCTGTTGGTGTGTGACAACGCAGGCAATACTCTCCGGCGTCGGCTGCATCCTCTTGCGTCACGGCGAAGGCCGCCCAGAAAACAGGGTCGCGTCCGGCTTGTCCCATCATGCTTCCGCGCCACGCCTTGAAGATGGGATCGCTATGGCAGGCATCGCACGTGGCTGGGTTGATGATTGGATACGTCAAGTCGCCCGGTTGCGTACCCGGCAAGAAGAAGTCATGCCGGGTGGTGGGCAAAGGCAAGTCGTTCATCTCTTGTTTCTGGCCCGTACTCTCGGTGACGCCTTCGCTTTCGCCGGCCCGTGCCCGATTAACTCCCAGGATCGCCAGCAGAACGGCCGCTATCGCCAGCAGAACGATTCCCATCACGAGCTGTCGCTCTCGATGTGTTGAAAGAGTTCCCTGTTTGCTCATGTGTTATTGCCCTCCTTCCATTGGCGTTCCAGCCATCCAATGGCTGTTAGTGCCAGAATGGCGGCTATCGCGCCGAGAACGTAGCCCTCCGTGGGGGTGGCCTGAGTGATGAACAACGCCATCATACCCAATATGCCGCTAAACAGGTAGAGAACCAGCACCGTTTCGCGCGGCGAAAAGCCAAGTTGGACGAGACGGTGACTGGTATGGTCCTTGCCGGGCGTGGCCGGGCTGAGACCTCGCCGCAACCGGGACACAACGACCAGCGTCATATCGAATATGGGCAACCCAAAGAGGAACACCGGGACCATCCATGTGACGAAGTTGGAGTTTTCCGGAAAGCGTAACTGGATGCCCATCGCCGCCAGAAGGAACCCCAGAAAGAGGGAACCGACATCACCCATGAAGATGCGCGCCGGAGGGAAGTTGTAGCGCAGAAAACCGAGACACGCGCCAAGTAACCCTGCTGCCAGCGCGCCGACCAGAAATTGATCGTTGAAAAGAGCCAGCAACAGAATGAATGATGCTGTGACGGCCGAAATGCCCGCACTCAGCCCATCCATGTTATCCAGAAAGTTGATCGCGTTGGTGATGCCGAGCAGCCATAACAGCGTGATGGCGTAGTTGATTGGCTCCGGCACGGGAAGACGCACGCGAATACCGAAATAAGCCAGCACCAGAAAGCCGAGGAATTGGCCCGCGAGCTTGGCCCAGGCGGGCAGCGGGCGATAATCATCCAGCAGACCGGTCAGAGCGACGATACTGGCCGCCAGCACGACACCGAACACCGTCGGCTGTGGGTCGCCGCGGTAGATGAGCAGGACGCCGAGGATGGCCCCGGCGAAGATGGCCGCGCCGCCAAGCAGGGGAGTGGGGGTGCGGTGCGCCTTGCGAGCCGAAGGCACGTCCACCAGATTCAGCGCGAAGGCGGCGCGCCTGACCCAGGGAATGCCGACGAACGTGACGGTCAGAGCGACGAGGAAGACGGTGAGGAAGACGCGCATGCCGCTGCGAATTGGCCCGATCCCGGATTACCGGCCGGGTGTTGCTGATTTATTCGTCGCCTAACCCGGCCAGGAAGCTTTCGATTTGCGCCGCCGTCTCCGCGCCGGCCGTCTCCAGGGCACGCTCGGCCAGCACCCGCGCCTCGGCCGGATTGCCCATCCCGGCGGCAATTTGCGCGGCCAGGAAGTCGATCTCGGCCTCCGGGAAAGTAGCCGGATCATTGTGTGCGCGTGCGCTTTCGACGGCGGTATAGGCTTGCTCGTATTTTCCCAATTGGCGGTAAATCTCCGCCAGCTGGACCCAGGCGCGGATGTTGTCGGGCACACGGGCGAGGGCCGATTCCAGCGCCTCGGCCGCCGTGAGGAAGAGCGTTTCCCGCTCGGCATCCGTCCGTCCGCTGCTACACAGAATGTAGGCATCGGCGCGCGCCAGTTGCGTCTGGGCATAGTAAGGATCAATGGCGATTGCCTCGTCGTATATCTCCAGCGCCCGATCGCAATCCCCGCGCAGTTCCAGCACCAGCCGGGCATATTCGTTGCGAACGATCGAGTTTTGAGGGCTGAGGGCCAGCGCGTCTTGATAATATCGCTCGGCCAGAGCCAGCCGTTCCTCCTTTTCCGTCTCATCCGTCACGGCCGCGTACCAGCGCGTGTTCAGTCGCGCCAGGTTCGCGGTATGATCGGTGTTCAGCGGGTTGATATGCTGCGCCTCAAGAAGCAGGCGTTCGGCGCGGCTCAGCAACTCGGCCTGCTCCTCCGCGTCCTCAGTGACGGCCGCCCGCTCTAAATAGGCGCGGCCAAGGAACAAATAGTAGAAATCCTCAGTCGGCATGCGGTCGATGGCCGTCGAATAGATGGCGATGGCCGTATCCCACAACTCCCGACGTGATGCCGGATCGACCTGAACGGCTCGTGTGGCCTGATCGTCGTAGGGCCTGGCCCGCTTGTAGATCATGTCCGCCTGCACGTGGCGCAGGTTCGTCTGTGAAACGAGGAACAGCGCCACAAGCGCCATCCCCGCCAGACTGCCATAAGCCAGAGCCGGAGCAACGCCGGTACGCGGCCGCCGTCCGCCGGTCAGGTCAGGCCAACTGAGGGCGAAGGCCAGCAGTATTGCCACGAGAAAGATGAAGGCGAAGACGAACGTCAGTAATCCTCCGGCCTGGGCGGACTCCAGCGCGCGCAGGGTTGCGGTAGAGTCCACGGACTCGCCTCCCCGGTAGAACAGGAGAGATCGATAGTTCATGGCGTGAAGGTAGATGAACAGAAATCCGCCCAGAAGTGAGGCCAGGACGGCCGCGGCGGTTGTCGTGAACGGCCGCCTCCATCCCTTGTCCCACAGCAGCCAAACGACAAGCGCGCCTCCGACGGCCATCAGTCCCGCGGCAAGATAGCCGCCGCCGCCGATCAGGACGGCAAACGCCAGGATGACAAGCGCAGCGCCCACGGCCGCTCCGGTCAGACGGGACGAGGATCGGTTGAGCCACACGTAGGCGGCCGTAGCCGTGCAGCCTACCGCGCCGATAAGCGCCAGGCTAACCCCCAGAGCGACTGTCGCCGTTGTGACCGGGAGTAGTAGCTGTGCAGCGACGCCGAGTAGCGCCAGGCCGAGCAATATCCCGGCGGCTGCGCGGCGCGCACCGATCGGCAGATTGCCTGCGCCGGCCGGGATGTGCAATTCGCCGTGTTTGACCATCTCGCTCAGAAACACCAGCCAGCCCAGCAGCCAGGAGAGTATGAGTAACGACATGATGAACGGCCAATCGACGAAATCCTGCCGCGCGTTCTGGAGCAGCGATTGCCGGAAAATCTCCACGGCCGACAGATCTGTCGGGCTGGCGATCACTTTGCCGGGTGGCAGGGCGTAGGTGACGTATCCATATCCCAGGATGCCAAGCATGAGCATCAATAGCAGCGCCGGAACAGCCGGGCGCTCCCAGCCAAAGCCGGAAGGCGCGTCGGCCGTCGTCACCGCCGCGGTACGGCGCTTGCGCTTTGTGCCTCGGGCGGGAACGGCATCGATCGGGGCCGTCGCCATTTCCGGCTGTTGCGCGGCGTCGCGCAGTCGATAGCCCAGTGCAAACATGAGGGCCACGTAGACAAAGAAGTAGAGCCGGGTGGCCGAGATGGCAATGCCGAAGTGAATCTCAACGTAGTGGGCCAGTACGGCGGCTACGAGGGCATTCATCAGCAGGCGATCGGCGGCGAAGGGTTGCGCGCCGCTCCCATTTGTGTCGGTGTCCGGGCGACCCAGCAGTGCGTAGTAGATGAGATAGACAATGACGCCCAGGATGACGCCGGTGGGCACGGCCACGCCCAGGTAGACCGGATCGATGAGCGTCAGGGCAAGAAGCGCGGCCAGCAGAGCGCCCGCGATCCACAAGCCGACGAACACCCAGGTGTCTCGCCGCGAGCGCACCACGCCCAGATAGCGGAAAGCGAAATGGACGACGGTTAGGTATAACACTTGCCAGGCTAAAAGCCCCGCCAGACCGGTGATCACCAGCGTGTCGAAGGTTTCATTATGGGAGCGGTCGGGCGAAGCGTTTCGCGCCTCCACCGTTGCCAGTTCAGGCGGGTAGAAGCGATTGTAGGCGGTGTACATCGACTCCGGCCCGTAGCCGAGTATCGGCCGCAGCCAATTGAACGGATCTGTTCGCCCGTCGGGGTACGTCAGCGGAGTGTGGGGCGTCAGGAGATCGACGACCCCTTCCCAGATGAGCACGCGCACCCGGCCGCTCTTCTCGCGCCCGGTGGTGTTGCTGGGGTCGAGCATGCGGCCGTAGGAGCCGATGACCGGCAAGTCGCGCCACTCATCCAGAGTGTCGAACACCCCGCCGACGACGGGGATACCTCGCCAGGCGACCGTTCGTTCCGGGGGGACGTTGAAGAGGAGTAGCCACCCGGCTACCAGTGCCGTCAGCAGAATCCAGCCCAGCCACAGCCATCGCCAGCCGCGGCGGATGGCGATGAGGACGAAGATCGCCAACACCGACAGGCCCACGACGCCGAAGAAGAACGCAAAAGCCACGAGTGGCCCCACTGCGTCGCTGATGATGCCGCTGAGAAGCAGGGCAAGAAAAGAGGGTGCGAGGAACAGCAGAGCTGAGCCTGCTTCGCGCAGTCGATTGCGGCCGTCGCCGCCGGTCGTGTTGCGTAGCGAGACGAGCAGCACCAGTGTGAAGGAAAATAGCCCCACGCCCAGACCAATGAGCGGGCCGCGGCTGCCTGACCAGTAGAGCGCCAGCAGTTGGATGGCGAGCGCGAAGATGTAGACCGATGAACGCGCGACGTCGGCCGCGGATAGCTTTTCATCGCCGAGGATGTTGTTGAACGCGTCGACGATGCGGGCCAGCGTCAATGGGATAACCATGATCAGGTAGGCAGCGATGAAGATGGCATTGCCCATATGACCGGCCACGCGGGTCTGCACGTCTCCACCCCAGGGAAGGGGATCATGGCCGAAATGTTGTAATAACCCGTAAAGCGATATGGGAATGCTGGCGACGATGGCTGTGGAGACGACCCGTCGCACTTGTTCGGGTGTGCGAATGGTAGCTGCGGCCAGAGCAAAGATCACCAGATATGACAGCGTGGTGTAAGTCCCCTGAAGGCGCTGATAGGAACCTGCCCAACTGATTCGCGGCCCGATGGAAAAGAGCGTCGACAGCACGTAGACCAGAGCCAGGGCGATGATGGGTAACACGAACGGCCGGTGCCAGACAGCGTCCGGATTCGAGAATCGCCAGCGGCCGATGTCGCGCCATTCTTGCTGGTCGATGAATCGGACGACCCAGACGGCCGCCATTAGCACGGCCAGCGAGCGCAACAGGGCGAGCTTGTCCGGCTCGAAAACACGTTCAGAATGGATGTTGAAGAATAAGGGGATGGCCAGGATGGCGATCAGCCACCCTGCCTCCAGAAAGCCGTCGCACCAACGAGTGAGCCTGGATTCCATTGGCCCTGAGGATAACACAGAATGAACAACTATAGAAATAAAACGTACCGACATTCAGGAGCGCGCGAGCTTTTGGTCAATGACCCGCATCCGGTCGGCCACGTCCTCCCAGCGGTAATTGTGCAGAACGAACTCCCGCGCTTCGTGCCCGATTCGGCGGCGCAATTCGGCATCATGCAGGAGACGAACAACCGCGGCGGCGAATTCCTGTGGGTCATCGGCGATGAGCAGATGACGATCGTCCTCCGCCCGAAGACCGTTGTTCACAAGAGTCGTCGTTACGACCGGCAGGCCTGTGGCCATCGCTTCCAGCACTTTGTTCTGCACACCGGCGGCAAAACGTAGCGGTGCAACAAAGACGGCCGCCTCGTTGAGCGCCGCGTTCAGGTCGGGCACGTGTCCCATCACTTGTACGCCGGGCGCGCTGGCCAGCGCCAGAACCTCAGCTGCCGGTTCTGCGCCGACGAGAGACAGGGTGGCCGTTGGAATCGCTTCCCTCACGCGGGGCAGAATGTCGCGCACCATGAAATCGGCCGCGTCGATGTTATGAAAAACGCCCATGTGTCCGACGAAGATCAGCGCCGGTGCATGGGAGGAATGTCCGGACGGCCGGTAACGCTCCATGTCTACGCCGTTGGGTACCACGATCAAGCGGTCGGCTATATCATGGGCCAGCAAATGTTGTCGCTCTGCCGGGGAGATGAGCCATGACTCATCGAAGCGGCGCACAAGTTCGCGCTCGTAACGCCTGATGCGCGGCAATTCCAGACGGTAGACCATACGCCATTTTGCGTCTCGATAGGGTAAGGAGCGCTCGATTTCGCTGGAGATGGCGTCGGTCAGATCGAGAATGCGATAGCATTGTGTCCGACCGGAAACGAACTGGGCCATCCGGAACAAATGGACGTATACGACATCGAACCGTTGCCGGGCCAGAAGCCGGTCGACTGCGCTCTGCATGACAGACGAGCGAAAGTAAAGAGACTGGAGCGGCAGCGGCCGCCATAGATTGGCAGCCGTTGTGGCGGTCGATTGCCATTGACCCCGGTGAACGAGTTGAATATCTTCACAAAAGCTCCTGAGCGGGCCGAGATAGCCGGTCTCCCGCTCGTCGGAAATGAACGAGAGCAGCGTGATCTGATGCTCTCTGGAGAGAACACGCAGGAAATGATAGGCGCGCAGCCGGTCGCCCCGATTGGGAGGAGAAGGGAGTCGGCCGGTCAGAAACAAAATCCGCATACGACCTCACTGACACAATTTGGGGACAAGAGTATCATAGCGGACGCATGATTAAATCGCCAATCCTGATTGTCGGCTGCGCCCGCTCCGGCACGTCGTTGCTCTATCACGTTCTCTCCGAAGCGCCTGAACTATGGTCGATCGGCGTCGAGAGCAAGGCGATCATTGAACATCACCATCATCCTGCCGTAAAGGGTTGGGAATCGGGTGAATTGACGGCCGACGACCTGACGGCCGAATCCCGCGACCGGATGCTTGCCGACTTTGCTGCCCGGGCTGCGCCGGGTGTGTATTGGCAGAGAGTCAACGCGGTGAAGCGAATGGTTAATCGCAGCGCGTTGTATGCAGTGCTAAAGCGGCGCGGGCAGGGCGATGCCTCGGGCGCGAAGGTGAGCAGCGCTCTACCTGGGAGTGGCCTGACGCTTTTCCGTGCCGTTGCCCGGCTGCGCAATCGTGTCGCGCCGCCGGGAGCGCCGATCCGGCTGCTGGACAAGTCACCGGAGCATTGCCTGCGGTTGCCGTTCCTGGCGGCGCTATTTCCCGATGCTCGCATTTTGTTCATCACGCGGAATGGCCGGGATAATGTCCATTCGCTGATGGAGGGCTGGCGACAGCCGCATCTCTTTCCCGGCTATCAAACGCCGGTCGCGGTGACCGGCAAGGGACAGGCACGCGGCCGATGGGCGTTCACCCTGATCCCCGGTTGGCGGGAGTTGGCAGATCGACCGTTAGAGGAGATCTGCGCGCATCAGTGGAGTACTTGCAACCGTTTTGTACTGGATTACGCGGCATCTCCAGGCGCGTTGTCGATGCTAACCGTCCGTTACGAGGCGATGATTGCCGATCCCGACGAGAGTCTGGGACGAATTGCCCGTTTTCTCGGCCTGTTGCCGGAAGGTATCCCGGCCTATCGTAATCCGTTGCCCGAAGTGAACGTCGTGTCCGCGCCGGGAACCGAGAAGTGGCGGCGGGAGAACGAGGCGATTGCTCGCGTTGAACCTGTTCTGAACCCAATGATGACTCGACTCGGATATGCATCCGAAACCTGATGCGATCACCCGGCCGGACCGGATAGCACAGCTTCATAAAGGGACAGCAGGCGCGGCTCCATCGCCCGCCAGTTGAATTGCTCTGCTACCTGCTGCTGCCCCGAGCGACCCATCGCTGCGGCCGCCTCCGTATCACTGAGTACCTGCAATAATGCTGCGGCATGGGCAGTCGGATCGGTTGCCTCGACCAGGAAGCCGTTTGTTCCCGATTGGACAAACGGCCGCGTAGATGGCAAGTCGCTGCTCACAACGGGCAGGCCAAAGGCCATGTATTCAAACAGCTTTGTGGGGATGTTCTTCCGGTTTTTGGCTACCGGTTGCCAGGTGACCCAGCCGACGGCGGCGCGGCCAAGATATTCTCCGATCCGTTCGAAAGGCACTCGCCCAATGATCTCCACGGCGTGACTAATGCCTCGATCTGCGGCGTACTTCTGCACTTCCTCCCCCAGTTCCGGTGGCATGAAGTGGCCGACAACAAGCAAGCGAGCCGCGGGAAGGCGCGCGCATACTTCCGAAAAGGCTTCGATCATCAGCGCCGCGCCCCGGTTACGCTCCATGCCGCCGAGATACAGGATGACGGGCGCCGGCTGTTCCGCGCGTTCAATCAGACGGCCGCGCCGTATCAACTCGTCTCCGGGATAATTGAACAGGGTGACTCTTGGTCCTGTGAAGTCGGCGAAGTCGGCGGCGATGGCGTCGTCGGCGAAGATCAGGCCGCTCTCACCACGGACAAGCCATGGCTCCAGCCGTCGAAAGATCCCGGCCAGTGGGTAGCGGACGATCCCCGGCAGATAGTCCTTGACGGCGATGAAATCGGCGTTGGCTTCATGGATATCGTAAACAGTCGGCCGCCCCGTCTTTCGCCGGAGGACGGAGGTGATGAGCAACAGTTCGGGGTCGTGAATATGGAACAGGTCTGCGTTTGTTTCCAGCGCCAACCGCGCCACGGCGCGCCAGAGCAGCGGCCGGCGGTTGCGGGGCACGCGCGGCAACGCCCGGATGTGCACGCCGTCTCTCTCTTCGTCGCAGTCGTGTACGGCGATGAGCGTGACGTCGTAGCCTGCCCGCGCCAGCGTGCGCGCCTCCCGATAGAAGACGCGATTGTCCAGAGCCATGTGGACCGAGGACAGGATGGCGATCCGCTTGCGCGTCGGAGTCATGACCGGAGACACGCCTCGTAGATCGCCGCCGTCTGCCGGCCGATCGCTTCCCAGCGCAGCCCTTCTGAGACGCGCAGGGCCGCGGCGCTCATCGCTTGCCGGTCGGCGACTCGAATCTCGGCCAGCGCACGGGCCAGCGCGCCATCACTCCCCGACCAGTAGACCAATCCGGCTCCGTCGATGACAAGTTCCGGCAGGCATCCCAGGTCGGGTACGATGACCGGCAAACCATAAGATAGGCCGACCATGACGGAACTGGACGTCAGTACGCGCTCGAACGGCGCAACCAGCACGTCGGCCGCCAGAAGGAACTTTTGCATGGCGTCGTCGGGAATAAAGTCGGCATGGAGGCAGATGCGCGGATCACGCGCGGCCGCTCTTTCCAGCCGTGCGACCAGCGCCGCGTCCCGATTTCGCCCGGCGATGATCGCTACATCGTCGGACGCGGCCGACTCATTGAAGGCTGCGGCGAATGATTCAAGCCCTTTATAGGCGGCGATATTGCCGAGCGCCAGGTAGACGAACCGGTGTGGCGCGATGCCCAACGCCTTGCGCGCTTCCTCGCGCGTCATGGTGACAGGATAGACGCCGGCATACGTCCCCAGCGGAACGACTTCCGTCGGTCTTGTCCGCGGAAACCGCGCCAGCAATTCATGCCTTCCGTGGTCGCAGTGTACGATGACGGCATCGGCCGTGGCCATGATCAGGCGGCGGATAGCGAGGTGCAGCGGTCGAAACGGTGCGTGGTGGGGCATGATGTTGTGGGCGGTCCACACGATGTGGTAGCCCAGTGCCCGCGCCTGTCGGAGTCGCGCCACGAATAAAGCCATCCGGACGGGTGTGAGATAGCGATTCATATAGAGGCCCGACAGCCAATGGAGATGGAGCAGGTCGACGCGACTCTTGCTTCGGCGCAGCCAGTCGGACGAGGGTAGCCCGTCCAGGAATTCGACCGATACTCCGCATTGCGCCAGGCCGTCACGCAATAGACGCTGATATGGGTTAGGGTAGACCGGCAAGAAGGCGACGTTCATACAGTGATAAGCCGGTTTTATACAACAAGCCGGGGAAGGGGGCACGGAATTGGCGTGGGGGTGGCGACAATTAATGCATATACATGTCGCGCAATAGCCACTCGGCCGTGTGGCGCGGCAGGGAGAAGGGGAGACGCGCGACGGCCGTCAGGAAGCGCGGCCAGCCATGGGTCAGGCGTTCTCCCGCGGCGTCCAGTCGACGCGCCTGCTGCACGACATGATTGGGATACCACCATGCACCATAGCG
>JACDJB010001609.1_pt1 | contig 17986 bp, 17 predicted proteins | sample 7454121 | NCBI WGS metagenome assembly JACDJB01 (sample SAMN14253290, study PRJNA609438) | sludge metagenome | isolation source: sludge after 25d culture with pyrite | collected 2018-12-20 | reverse complement strand
GGGCCCGGACACTTCGTCAAAAATCGCTTCGGCCACGGGCATACAAGGCATCATCCCCCGGCCCCTATCTCCCTGCTCAGCAGTGCCTCGGCCTCGTCCTCGGACTGCACGCCGATGGCGCGCGGCTGGCCGTCGAACAATACGGCCGGCATGATCTTCAGATGCAGACGCCCGGCCGTCTCTTCACCAGCCAGCGTCTCCAGATCCAGGATCTCCAGGGTCATGCCATGGCGCTCACAGACGCGCTGCCAGATCTCCTGCGCCCTATGACAGGACGTGCACCAGGGTGCTATCAGCAACTGTACATGCATACGTCACCTCCCCTCCTTGGCCACCGTTGCACGGCAGGTCGTGCCGCACAGTTGCTCAGACTCGTGCTCAGCGGGCGCAGGTCATGCGCCGCCCGCACCCCGTCGGTCAGCCGATGTCGACTGCGCACGACAATGCCAGCAACGCCCCGTAATCTTGTCCGGTCGTCATGGTGGCCTCCCATATCCCGTGTTTTTTTTGATGGATTACGCTGCCGCGCAGTTGGGACCGCGCGCTGGCCATGGCTATAATGGCGCTCGCCCGCCATATCTCGGCCAGGTCGTCCGGGCACATTAAAAACCAGCGGGAACTACTGCCTTGACCTTGATCAACCCTGGAAATGTCCTCCGGCACATCGCACGTGCCGGCGCCGCAACCAAAGGATACGACCCCGATGACTGATCCCAGCGAATTCATCCCCTGGCTGGGCCGCACCTATCTGTTCGCCGCTCTGAACGAGCAGCAGCTCAAGACGGTCATGGAGACCATGCAGGAGGTCAATATCGAGGAAGGGCGCATGCTGTTCGAGCACGGCCAGCCCGCGGACCGCTTCTATCTGCTGCTGGAGGGTCAGATCAAACTCTACCGGCTGTCGGAGGACGGTGACGAGAAGGTCATCGAGATCGTTCGTCCCGGCGAGACCTTCGCCGAGGCCGTCACCTTCATGTCTGGCAAGTTCTATCCCGTGAATGCGGACGCGCTGGTCAAGAGCCGGCTGTTGGCCTTCCCCAACGCGACCTTTCACGAACTGCTGAGCAACTCGGTCGATACCTGCTTCCGGCTGATGGCGGACATGAGCCAGCGCCTGCACCGCCGGCTGAACGAGATCGACAGCCTGACGCTGCACAATGCGACCTATCGCCTGGTGAGCTTCCTGCTGGCCGAGCTGCCGGAGGGCGTGGTGGCATCGCAGGAGATCGTGCTGACGACGCCCAAACACGTCATCGCCTCACGCCTGTCGATCAAGCCTGAGACCTTCTCGCGCATCCTCACCAAGCTGTCGCGCGACGGTCTGATCGTGGTGCGCGGCAACAGCATCGTCCTCGAGGACCTGCCGCGACTGCGGGAATTGGTGGAGATCTGATGCCGGGCGCCCGGATGCGGGCCCGCGCCGTGAGGCGTGAGGAGTGAGGAGTGAGGCGTGAAAGGCAAACCCTTTTTGGCCACGGAAGCACACGGAAAAACACGGAAAAAATACTCCGTTAAAACCCCCACGCGGCCACATGCCGAGGTGCGGCAAGCTGTGGCCATGCAGACCGCGCCACGGTGCGTCGCTGGCGCCGACGCACCCTACACCCTCGGATGAGACTGTACGCGATCCCCAGACTGCAGCTGTACTTTATGGAGAGGTAAATGCTTCTTTATTACTAGGGCCTGTTAACACTATTCGCACCGCGGCGACGGCGGCCCATAGGCCGCGAGCCAAGGCGCGCCGAGCGCAGTGTACTGAACGTACATAAGTGAGGCGCAACACCGGCTCGCAGTCTATGGGCCCCGTCCCTCCGGGTTGCGCCCCAAAAACTGCCAGGCCGCGTTGCTCGTCGTTCATTTGGAACAACCAAACTTCTCTCCTCGCGCCTTGCCTGGCAGCTTTTGGGGCAGCAACGCCGCGGTGCGAATAGTGTTAACAGGCCCTAGCTAGATATGGTGCTACAGCGACTGTAACTTCATTCTGTGCAGGTGACGGTTGGTCATGACGGCACACGGTTGCCGAATAGACAGTTTTTACAATAACCTTTTCCGTGTTGTTCCGTGTATTTCCGTGGCCAATGGGGTTTTGCCTTTAGTCTGTCCCCGGTCCATCCAGCCGCCATCTTTCACCACCCAGTGATCCTCGGTTTGAGCACTGGGCTTTTACATTATTATTTTTCCGTGTTGTTCCGTGTGCTTCCGTGGCCAAAAAGGTTTTTGGGTTTTACTCCTAACGCCTCACGCCTCACGCCTCACGCCCCATGGCACGATCTGCATGGCCAAGAGAGTTTGTGAATTGAGATCCCCCAATTCGGATCCCCCCGGACGTGCGACTGGATATGCGACTAGATGTGCGATACCAGGCGGGCATCCGGCACGCGCAGCCGCACGGCGTTGGCGATCTCGAAACGGATCCCCATGATGGGTCGGATGGAGACCCACAGCAGATTCAGCTTGAGATTCAGCTCGGCGAATACCACTGCATGCTGAAAGCAGGCGAGTGCGGCATGGATGTCGTGCATGGCCTGCTGGATGAGCAACTGCGGCTTATCGCGCAGGCCCGGGATGATCATCATGAAGTCGGACAGCGCCTTACCGTTTTCGTCCACGGCGGGGGCACGCTTGCCGAGCGGCTCCGCCGCATCCATGAAGGGGAAGAGCGACAACCTGGGTAAGTTCATGCTGGGCAAGCTCATGGGCGTTCTCCCGGGACTGTGCCTGATCACGCGCCGAGTGGCCCCTCGGATACTACGCCAGACCGCCGCGCCGCGAAACCGCACAGCGTGCGGGTCCCGGTCCACTCAGGCGGTGAGCGCCGCACTGACCCGCTGCAGATGCCCGCGCACTTGCTGGGCGAGTTCCGCAACACCTTCTTTTTCCACCAGCTTCAGTACCGCGACGGGATCCATGAAGGCGACCGTGACCGCGCCGTCGGCCTCCTCACGGACCACCACGTTGCAGGGCAGCAGCAGACCGATATCCGGATCGGCACTGAGCGCCTGGTGGGCGAGCTTGGGATTGCAGGCGCCGAGAATCTTGTAGGGGCGCTGGTCGATGTCGAGCCTCTTCTTCAACGTCGCCTTGACATCGATCTCGGTCAGCACGCCAAAGCCCTCCTTCTGCAGTTCCTCGGTGACACGCTGCACTGCCTGCTCGAAACCACCCTTCACCTTCACATTGAAACCGTACATCGCGTGCTCCTGTGACCAATTGCATTCAACCTGGAAAAAGCGGTTCACCACGAAGGACACGAAGGACACGAAGGACACAAAGCAAACCCAAGAGTTACTTTGTTGCAGCGCTTCACCCCCCGGGTGAAGTGCTGCGAAAGCCGGAGTGTCTGTCTTTACCTTGGTGTCCTTCGTGTCCTTTGTGGTGAAAATGAGTTGTTAAAGTTCAACCAATAGCCCATCGACAGGCCGCCCTCAGGCGCGATACAGATCATCGCGGCGCAACGGCAGCGGCTGCGGCGCATGACTGTGTCCTGCCAGAATCTGATACACGCCCAGACTGCCCTGCTGGAAGTAATGCGCCGAGCCGGCCATATACAGGCGCCAGATACGCCGTACGATCGGGCCGACCAGCGCGTCGGCGCGCTCGCGGCTGGCCTCGAGCGCCTGCAGCCAGCGCCGCAGCGTCAAGGCATAGTGCGGGCGCAGGCCTTCGACGTCGAGGATCTCGAAGCCCGCCTGCTCCATGGCCGTTTGGACCGTGCTCACGCGGGTGAGTTCACCGTCGGGAAAGACATACCGGTTGATGAAGCGCTGACTGGCGCAGTCCACCCAACCGCAGTCGTTGGTGATGCCGTGGTTGAGGAACAGGCCGCCCGGTGCGAGCAGACGCTGCACCGCGCCGAAGTAGTTGGGGAAGTTCTTCACGCCGATGTGCTCGAACATGCCCACGCTGACGATGCGGTCATAGTGGGCGTCGGGCGGCAGGTCGCGGTAGTCCCGCAACTCGATGCGCACGCGCTCGGCAAAGCCCGCGCGTGCGATGCGTTCGCGGGCGTGATCGCACTGCGCCTCGCTCAGGGTGATGCCGTGCACCTCAACGCCATAATTACGTGCCGCCCACAGCGCCAGTGCGCCCCAGCCGCAGCCGATATCCAGCAGGTGCTGACCGGGTTCGAGACGCAGCTTGCGGCAGAGATAGTCGAGCTTGTCGCGCTGCGCTTCCGCCAACGACTGGGTGGTGTCGCGGAAATAGGCGCAGGAATACACCATCTCCGGATCGAGCCACAGGCGGTAGAAGTCGTTGGAGACATCATAGTGATGGCGGATGCTCGCCGTGCCGTTGGCGCGCGCCGTGCCGTCGGCCTGTGACGTCTTCAGCGCCGCGTACGAGTCCGCGCGCGGCAGGCGCAAGGCATTGAACGCCAACCGCAGACGCTCCCACCGTCCGGGCTGGCTGCGTTCCAGGAAATCGACGATATCAAAGGCGATGTCCATCCGGCCGTCGACCTCGACCGCACCCAGCAGATAGGCCTCGCCCAGACGCACCAGATCGCCGCGCAGGAACAGATCGCGCAAGGGGTCAGGGTGGCGGAAGGTCAGGGTCGCGGGTGCATCGGCGCCCCCACGGACATAGCTGCCGTCCCACAGCCGGACGGCGACCGGACCGCTGTAGCCGCGTAGTAAGGCATGCAACAGTCTGCGCCCCACTTCGACGGGGGCCTCGACGGGTGCCTCGATTGGCAGCCCGATCGGGGCGGTCGTGAATTCATCCAGAGATTTATGCAGTTGCTTGTGTGCCGGCATCGTTATCCCTCCGTTGTCTCGTCGCCTGTGCAGGTTGTGCGACGGTCCATCTGTGGAGATAACTATAGACAAAAGACATCCAATGTCCGGCGGCGCGGGACCGAGGCAGACGGCGGGATTCCGGCGGTTGATGTGCGGAAAATGGTACGCCGCTCAGCGCGTATCGGTCAGACGACGCTGCGCCTCGCGGTATTTGGCTGCCGTCTTCGCGATGACTTCGGGGGGCAGTCTCGGACCGGGTGGGGTCTTGTCCCAGTCCAGCGTCTCCAGATAATCGCGCACGAACTGCTTGTCGAAGCTCGGCGGACTGACGCCCGGTCGATACGCCTCCACCGGCCAGAAGCGTGAGGAATCGGGCGTCAGCACCTCGTCGATCAGCACCACCCGGCCGGCGTCGTCCAGGCCGAACTCGAACTTGGTGTCGGCGATGATGATGCCGCGCGCCAGGGCATAGTCGGCCGCTTCCTGGTAGATGCGCAGGCTGATGTCACGCACCTGCGCGGCGATGTCCGCGCCGAGCAGGTCCTGTACCCGGGCGAAGTCGATGTTCTCGTCGTGGGTGCCGAGCTCCGCTTTGGTCGAGGGTGTGAAGAGGGGTTCCGGCAGGCGGTCGGCCAGCACCAGGCCGGTGGGCAGCGGGATGCCGCAGACCGCGCCGGTTCGCTGATAATCCTTCCAGCCCGAGCCGATGAGATAACCCCGCACAATCGCCTCCACCGGCAGCGCCTTGAGCCGCTGCACGACGATGGCGCGGCCCTCCACCTGGGCGCGCTCGGCGGGATCGGGCAGCACCTGCTCCAGTGACAGGTCGACCAGATGGTTGGGCACGACGGCACGCATGCGGGCGAACCAGAAATTGGATACCGCGGTCAGCACCGCGCCCTTGCCGGGAATCGGCTCGGGCAGGATCACGTCGAAGGCCGACAGCCGATCGGTGGTGACGATCAGCAGCTTGTCGCCGTCCACGCCCCCGACCGCATAGACATCGCGCACCTTGCCGCGGTAGACCAGGGGAAGGCTCTTCAGGTCGGATTCGTACAGGGACGCTTGCATGCCGCCGCTCCGCGCTGTGGTGTGGTAGGGGAAAGCGCTGCATTGTACCGCAGGGGCGGGGAGTGAGGCGTTAGGTGTTAGGCGTGAGGCGTAAAAACAAAAACCTTTTATGGCCACGGAAGCACACGGAAAAACACGGAAAAGGGTATTGTAAAAAACCGGTTATTCGGGGGCCGCACGCTGCCATGACCAGCCACCACCTACACGGAAGAACCTACAGCCACTGTATTATCATAACTAGCTGTAATTAATGAAATAATTCCCCATCCATAAAAATACAGCCGCAGCCTGGGAACCTCGTACAGTCTCATCCGAGGGCGTAGGGTGCGTCGGCGCCAGCGACGCACCGTGGCGTGGAATTTTGGTGCGTCAGGCTACGCCTCGACGCACCCTACGACCTGGGCTTTTACAAGAGCATTTTTTCCGTGTTTTTCCGTGTGCTTCCGTGGCCATAAAAGGTTTTTGCCTTTACGCCTCCCGCCTCACGCCTCACGCCTTACCCCTCACGCCTCACTCCCCGCCCCTGATCTGCTAAAATCCGCCGTTTCCGCGGTCCCACCGACCCGGCAGAGGGCGCCAACCACATGAGCAAAACACCCCGCATCGGTCTGGTCATGGGCAGTAACAGCGACTGGGAGGTCATGCGGCACGCCGCCGCCATGCTGGAACAGCTCGGCATCGGCTACGAGACCCGCGTGGTCTCGGCCCATCGCACCCCGGACCTGCTGTTCGACTATGCCGCCACGGCGCGCAGCCGCGGTCTGGCCTGCATCATTGCCGGCGCCGGCGGCGCGGCACACCTGCCGGGTATGCTGGCGGCCAAGACCCTCCTGCCGGTGCTGGGTGTGCCGGTGCCCTCGCGCTACCTCAAGGGCCTGGACTCCTTGTTGTCCATCGTCCAGATGCCCAAGGGCGTGCCGGTCGCGACCTTTGCCATCGGCGAGGCGGGCGCGGCCAATGCCGCGCTGTATGCGGCCCAGATCCTGGCGCTCGGGGACAGCGCCGTCGCCGCCCGGCTGGAGGGTCTGCGCAAGGACCAGGAACAGGTCGTCCTCGCGATGAAACTGCCGCCGGAATCTGCCCCACTGTGATCCTGCCGGGAGCTACGCCGTGATCCTACCGGGTGCCACCCTGGGCGTCCTCGGCGGGGGTCAGCTCGGCCGCATGTTCGCCCTGGCGGCGCGGGCGATGGGCTATCGCGTCATGGTCCTGGACCCGGACCCCGCCAGTCCGGCCGGCGCCGTCGCCGATACCCACCTGCAGGCGGACTACCAGGACAGCGCCGCGCTGGCCCGCATGGGCGCGGAATGCGCCGCCGTCACCACCGAGTGGGAGAGCGTGCCGGCCGCCACCCTGGAGACCCTGGCCGCGCACTGCCCGGTGCGTCCGGGCGCAGCCGCCGTGGCCGTGGCCCGCGACCGTATCCGCGAGAAGACCTTCGTGCGCGATCTGGGGCTCGCCACCGCGCCGTTCTTTGCCATTCACCGGGAGGCCGACCTCGCCGCCGCCATGGCCGGTCTGCGCCTGCCCGCGCTGCTGAAGACCGCCACCCTGGGGTACGACGGCAAGGGCCAGACCACCGTGAACGATCTCGATCAGGCACACGCCGCCTTCGCCCGGATCGGCGCGCACCCCTGCGTGCTGGAGGAAAAAGTCGACCTGGCCCAGGAACTGTCGGTGATCCTGGCGCGCGGCGCCAACGGCGAAACGGTCTTCTACCCGATCGGCGAGAACGTCCACCGCAACGGCATCCTGCACACCACACGCGTGCCGGGCCGCGTCGCGCCGGCCGTGGCCGAGCTCGCCACCGGCATGGCGCGGCGCGTCGCCGAGGCACTCGATTACATCGGCGTGCTCGCCGTGGAGCTGTTCTTCACCACCGCGGGTGAACTGCTGATCAACGAAATGGCGCCGCGCCCGCACAACAGCGGGCACTTCAGCCTGGATGCCTGTGTCACCTCGCAGTTCGAACAGCAGGTGCGGGCCTTGTGCGGCCTGCCGCTGGGTTCCACGCGGCTACTGACGCCGGTGACCATGCTCAACGTATTGGGCGACCTGTGGGGCGAGCGCCAGCCCGGGTGGCAGGCCGTGTTCGCCCAGCCCGAGGTGAAGCTGCACCTCTATGGCAAGCGCGAGACGCGGGCGGGACGCAAGATGGGGCACATCAACGTACTCGGCGAAGACGCCGATGCAAACTTCGAACTCGCCGAACAGCTGTTCGCGACCTTGAGCGCGGTCGCCGCATCGTAGTACACGGCGGCGCCGCAGTGCATCTTGCTGGCTACGTCTTGCTGTGCCACTGCCGCCACACTGCCACGCTCAGCGTCAACAGCGTCAGCGGCGCGACGAAGAACAGCACCCCGGCGGTGAAGCTTTCCAGTTGCGGGTATTTCGCCGCCGCAGCCACCAGGAACGTGGTGTAGAGCACGTAGTAGCCGAGGAACAGCAGACCCTTCCAACGCGCAATGGAATAGCCGGTGAAGAAGATCGGCAGACAGGCGACGGCGGTGGCGATCATGATCGGGATGTCGAAGCGCAGGGCGGACGGTGCGACATTTACGCCGTCGGGGGCCACCAGTGCCGCCAGCCCCAGCACCGAGAGGATATTGAACAGGTTGCTGCCGACGATATTGCCTACAGCGAGGTCGCGCTCGCCCTTGATGCTCGCCATCACCGAGGTTGCCACCTCGGGCAGCGAGGTCCCGGCGGCCACGATGGTCAGGGCAATCACCAGTTCACTCACCCCGAAGGCGCGGGCGATATCGACTGCCGCGTCGACCAGCCAGTGCGCCCCCAGCACCAATAGGAACAGCCCGCCGACGATGTAACCCACATCGAGCAGATAACCGCCCGGCGTGCGCGGCTGCGCATCAACTGTGTCCCCGGAAGATGTGTCCGCAACTGCCGCCGCGGCCGTCTGTGATTCCCGACGGCCTTGCACGATGGCTAACAGCGTGTAGATCACAATGCCGGTGAACAGCAGCGCACCGTCGAGGCGACCGATCCTGCCGTCCAGTGCCAGCAACAGCATGAGCACCGACGCACCGACCATCAATGGCACATCGATGCGCACCAGCCGCTGTGACACCACCAATGGTGTGATCGCGGCCGACAGCCCGAGGATGAACAGCACATTGAAGATGTTGCTGCCGACCACGTTACCGATGGCGATGTCCGCGCCGGCCTGACCACTCAGGGCGGAACGCACACTCACCGCCAGCTCCGGCGCACTGGTACCGAACGCGACCACCGTCAGGCCGATGATCAGTGGCGACACGCCGATCGCGGCAGCCAGCTGCGACGCGCCACGCACCAACACCTCGGCGCCGCCCGTGAGCAACACCAGGCCGAGGATGAACATCACCACGACTGACAAATCCATAGGTATTTTTTCCCAAGTGCCCCGGATACGCCGTGCGCGTACCCTCAGACCTGGGGTACGTGCACGAGTTCTTCGGTCTCTTTCAAAATGAAGTCGTGGAAGGCCTGTGCCACTGTCGACAGACGCTTCCCCGAGCGATGCACAATGTACCACTCGCGCAACACCGGGAAACCCTCCACGTTCAGCACCACGAGACGCTTGAGAGCAAGCTCCATCTCCAGGGTGTGCACCGACAGCAGCGCGAGTCCCAGGCCGGCCTCGACGCCCTGCTTGATGGCCTCGGTGCCGCTCATCTCGATGGGCGTGGTCGGGGTCAAACCCTTCTCGGCGAACACGCGCTCCATCAGCGAGCGGGTACCGGAGCCCTGTTCGCGCATCAGAAAGGCCTCGCCCTGCAGCCACTCCAACGGCACCTGCGTCGCCGTGGCGAGCGGATGCGAGGGCGGCGCGATCACCACCAGCGGGTTGGGCATGAAGCCCTCCGCCACCAGATCCAGGCCCTCGGGCGGCATGCCCATGATGACGAGATCGGCCTGGTTCTCGCCGAGCGCACGGATCAGACCGGCGCGGTTGGTGACGTCCAGGCTGACGCTGACGTCCGGATGGCGCTTGCGGAACGCCGCCCACAGGCGCGGTACGAAATAGTTGGCGGTGCTCGCCACGGTGATGTTCAGACGCCCGCGCTTGAGGCCCCGCATCTCCTCGAACACCTGTTCGGCCTCGGCCAGCAGCAGGGTGATGGAACGGCTGTAGCGCTGCAGTTCCTGGCCGGCCTCGGTGAGGTACACGCGTTTGCCCAGCAGCTCGAACAACGGCACCCCGGTAGCCTGCTCCAATTGTTTGATCTGCATGGAGACGGCCGGCTGCGTCAGGTGCAGCTCCTCGGCGGCCTTGGTGAAGCTCAGATGACGTGCAACGGCCTCGAAGATCGTGAGCTGACGGAAGGTGAGATTCATGCTGTCTGCCGGGTGGACTGTGGGCGACGTCCGCTCGGCGTTATCGCCGGCGCCAGGCCCGTGCCTCAGCAGCTACTTATAATGATCCATGGCGGTGACGTCCAGTGCGGACGGCCACTGATTTTCACTTTACTTCATCGGCTGCGCACGTCAAAATCGCTTCACCCCGGCGCCGATACGATGCAGCCAGGGCAACCTCCAGAGTGAACGGAATCTATGGCAGCTCATATGCCAGCAGGTCCACTGTCGAATGGCGCGTTGGCGTTTTTCCGCGAATTTCTGAAACACCCTCTGCAGATCGGCTCGTTCATCCCGAGCTCACGCTTCCTCGAACAGCGTGTGCTGGGGGTGTCCGGCATCGGTGCGGCCCGCACGGTCGTCGAACTCGGTGCCGGTACCGGCGGCACCACCCGGGCGATCCTGCAGGCGATGGCGCCGCAGGCGCGGCTGCTGACGATCGAGATCAACCCACGCTTCCATCGGTTGGTGAGCGGTATCGAGGATCCGCGGCTCATTGCCCATCTGGGCAGTGCCTGTGATCTGGAGAATATTCTCGCGCAACACGGGCTGGGTGCTCCCGACGTGGTGATCTCCGGCATCCCGTTCTCCACCATGAGCCCGCATCTGGGATCCCAGGTACTCGCGGCGATCTCCGCCCAACTGGCCCCCAGCGGTCGTTTCGTCGCCTACCAGTGGAGCAACCGCGTGGCCTCGTTGTGCCGCCCCTACCTGGGCCGCGAACGCATGGCGCTGGAACTGCTCAATATCCCGCCCATGCGGGTCTATCAATGGGAGAAGGCCGTCGCCGAAGCCGATGCCGGCCGCGGTGGCTAGCAGGCTACACTCGTTCGTCAGGTCACCCCGTTCCCGTCGTCGGCCACCCCCGGGGCGCCGCCCTCCACCGCAATATAATCGATGCTGATACGGTCGCCCGCGACCGGCCGGAACCAGCTGTCGGCGAATGCCCGGTGGGCCGGATGGTCGCGGTACGTGGGGATCACGGCCTCACCGGCGAAGCGCACCAGCCAGCAATGCCGATATTTCGCGTCGGGGGTCACCGCATCGCCGGTGAACACCCGGCGCACGCCGGGTATGGTGGCGAGGACCTCGCGCCCCTCGCGCATGATATCCGGTACCCGCGCGCGCGCACCCTCCGCGACGTTGTAGACGATGACATGCTCGACCTCGCGCCAGGGCCGTGCCGCGGCGAGCACCTCGTCCGCCCGTCCCGCCGCGCCCCACAGTTCGGTGCAACGTTCGACCTCGGCGGCGATGGCCGCGCGCACGTCCTGCACCAGCCCCGTGTACCCGGCGCGCGGATCAGCTGCGGCCCGCGCGCGCACGCTGGCGGCGGCGGCATCGGCCAGCGCCGTATAGTAATTGATCTTGGCCACACCACGCCCGATCAGCGCGCGGAACTGCGCATCGCTCAGGCCGGTGCCGCCGTGGATCACCAGCGGGATACCGAGCCGCTCATTGATCGCCGCGAGCCGCTCGAAATCCAGCCGCGGCTCGCCGTGCAGGCGGCCGTGCACCGTGCCGATCGACACGGCGAGAAAATCCACGCCGGTGCGCCGCACGTAGTCGGCGGCCTCCGCGGGCACGGTGTAGACGATCTCGCCGGGATGCTTCCCGGCGTCCTCGCCCTCGACGCCGGCGACGTAGCCCAGCTCGCCCTCCACCGGAACCCCGCAGCCGCGCGCCATCTCGACCACCGCGCGCGTGGTGGCGATGTTGTCTTCCAGCGGCAGGGTGGCGGCGTCGACCATGACACCGGTGCAGCCGAGATTGATGGCGCGCACAGCCGATTCCAGGCTCGTGCCGTGATCGAAATGGATCGCCACCGGCATGCGCGTGCGGCGCGCCGCGGCGACCGTCGCGGCCATGACAAGCTCGAAATCGTAATGCTCGAAATGGGATTCGGCGAGACTCAGGACCACCGGCGCCCGCCGGCGCTCCGCGGCGGCGATGATCGCCTCCAGAAAATCCAGACTTACCAGATCGAAGGCCCCAACGGCGTATTTGTTCCGGTATGCGTGCAACAGCAGGTCGCGCATATCGACCAGCGCCATGACTCACCTCGCATCCATCGTGCTCTGACCGCTTATGGCGAGCCGGCCCCGGTGAGGCGTTCCCTGAGGATGTGCTCCAGGTCATCCAGCACCGTGCCCATCACCAGTCCGGCGTGAATATGATACAGATCGAGTCGGCAGACAACCGGCTCGTGCAACGCGCTGCGCCCGTGCGTATCGAAGCCGTGCCAGGCCAGTACCGGCAGGTCATTGCGTCCCGTATCCACACACAGCCAGCGGTCGTCGTCGAGGACCAGCTCCAGGCCGCGATGTCGCGGCCGCTGCAGCGCGACGCGCAACGGCCGCGGCAAGCGGAGCAACGCAATACGCACCTGATTGTAGCAGGCCGCGTCGACCCGCTTCTCCAGGCGGCGCAGGGGCTGTATGTCGGACTGTATCCACATGGGATCCACCTCCGGCCGCGACCCCGGCGGCCCGTCGTCGCTCATACCGCGTCGGCGCCATCTTCGCCCGTGTCGAATACGCGGCTGGCGCGTATGTCTTCCGCCTCGATCGTGATCAGGTCGATCTTCCGCAGGCCCTTCGCGCCGCTCGCGAACAGGCGGTTGGCCTGGCGCAGGCGGGCACGGTCGAGGGCGTTGCGGATCGAGCGCGCATTGGAGAAATGGCTCTGCTGCATACGCAGCGCGATGTATTCGGCGCAGGCCTGCTCCCCCGCCTCGCTGAAGCGGTAGTTGAGATTGGCCAGCATCAGCTTGGCGATGACCAGCAACTCCGCGGCCGAATAATCAGGGAAATCCAGATGATGGGCAATGCGCGAGCGCATGCCCGGGTTGCTCTCGAAGAACCGCTCCATCTTGTCCTTATAGCCGGCCAGGATCACCACCAGATCATCACGGTTGTTCTCCATGACCTGCAGCAGGATCTCGATGGACTCCTGCCCGTAGTCACGCTCGTTCTCCGGCTTGTACAGATAATAGGCCTCGTCGATGAACAGTACCCCGCCCATGGCCTTCTTGATGACCTCTTTGGTCTTGGGCGCGGTATGGCCGATATACTGACCGACCAGATCGTCACGTGTGACCGTCACCAGATGGCCCTCGCGCACGTAACCGAGACGTTTGAGGATCTCGCCCATCCGCAGCGCCACCGTGGTCTTGCCGGTACCGGGGTTGCCGGTGAAGCACATGTGCAGCGTGGGCGTCTCGGCGGATAGCTCGAAGCGCCGGCGCAACCGGTCGATCAGTAGCAGGGCGGCGATCTCACGGATGCGCGTCTTCACCGGCTTGAGCCCGACCAGCTCACGGTCCAGCTTGTCCAGCACCTCCTGGATGTTCGATGCCTTGAACTCAGCCTCCAGATCCACGCGGGTGTCATCGTTCAGCAACTGTTGTTCGATGTCTTGCAGCACCGCTTCCACTCCCATCGGCCACCTCCCGGCTCAATCAAAGGTGGCGGGGCCCATCCCTGAGCCACCGCCGCAGACCTGCCTGTCGTCAGTACCGTTCACCCTCTGCCCGGTCAGTGGCGTAGCTGTGGATGGTATAGCGGACACTTCTGCCCCCAACCTCCTGCCGCACCAGGCCGAACCCCGGCTCGTTCTTCGGCCGGTTGACGATGAACGACATGCGCGGTGTCTCCCAGCCGCGCGTCGAATCGAACGCCGTCACGCGCACGTAGTGGCCGGAGAACGTCTTGCGACAGTTGTTGATCTCCATGAGAATGCCGGCCGGGTCCTTGAGATCGAACATGGGCATGCCGTACATCTCCCAATAGGTGTTGCGCGGGTGTGGATCATCGGTGTACTCGACGTTGACTGCCCAATTGTTCTTCAGGGCGTACTTGATCTGCGCAGTGATCTGTTCGTCGGTCAGGTCCGGCAGGAACGAGAACTGCCCCTGGGTTACGCGATTGCCGTGATTGGTCATCATGTTGGTATCTCCTGGTGAGCGTGATCAGACGCTGGCGGTCGCGGTCGGCAGGAAATCTGCCGTATCGGTCGACTCGTAATTGAAGGTGACATCCTTCCACGTATCCAGCGCGGCACGCAACGGTGTGCACCACTTGGCGGCGGCCTCCAGGATCTGCGGGCCTTCCTTGAGATAGTCGCGGCCCTCGTTGCGTGCCATGACCATCGCCTCCAGCGCCACGCGGTTCGCGATCGCGCCGGCCTGAATGCCCATCGGATGACCGATGGTGCCGCCACCGAACTGCAAGATGACATCTTCACCCAGGTAATGAATCAGCTGATGCATCTGCCCGGCATGGATACCACCCGAGGCCACTGGCATGACCTTGTTGAGCGACCCCCAGTCCTGCTCGAAGAACAGGCCGTTCTCGAGACTCATCGGCGTATGCGTGTCGCGCAAAGTGTCGTAGAAGCCCTTGATCATCAGCGGATCGCCCTCGAGCTTGCCGACCACGGTGCCGGCATGGATATGATCGACACCCGCCATGCGCATCCACTTGCAGATCACGCGGAAATTCATACCGTGATTCTTCTGCCGCGAATACGTCGAGTTGCCGGCACGGTGCAGGTGCAGGATCATGTCGTTCTTGCGCGCCCATTTGGCCATACTCTGGATCGCGGTGTAGCCGATCACCAGGTCGATCATGACGATCACCGAACCGAGCTCCTTGGCAAACTCGGCCCGCTCGATCATTTCTTCCATGGTACCGGCGGTGACGTTGAGGTAATGACCCTTCACCTCACCGGTCGCCGCGGACGCCTTGTTCACCGCCTCCATGCAGTACAGAAAGCGGTCGCGCCAGTGCATGAAGGGTTGTGAGTTGATGTTCTCGTCGTCCTTCACGAAGTCGAGACCACCCTTGAGCGCCTCGTACACCACACGACCGTAGTTGCGGCCCGACAGGCCGAGCTTCGGCTTGGTAGTGGCACCCAGCAGCGGGCGGCCGAATTTGTCGAGACGCTCACGCTCTACGACGATGCCGGTGGCCGGGCCCTGGAAGGTCTTCAGATAGGCGACCGGAACGCGCATGTCTTCCAGGCGCAATGCCTTGACCGCCTTGAAGCCGAACACGTTGCCGATGATCGAGGCGGTGAGGTTGGCAATCGAGCCGGGCTCGAACAGATCCAGGTCATAGGCGATGTAGGCAAAATACTGCGCCTCCGTCGCCGTGCCCGCCCCGGTGTTCGGCACCGGATCGACCCGATAGGCCTTGGCCCGATAGAGTTCACTGGCGGTAAGCCGGTCGGTCCAGACCACCGTCCAGGTGGCCGTCGAGGACTCACCGGCCACCGCGGCGGCGGCCTCCTCCGGATCGACGCCGGGCTGCGGCGTGATGCGGAACAAGGCGATGATGTCGGTATCCTTCGGTTGATACTCCGGCTCCCAATAGCCCATCTTCTTATAGGGGATAACACCGGACTTGTAGCGCTCCTTGGCGCTGGTGATCGTTTCGCTTTTACCCATGTCAGCCTCCGCTGTTGTCGTCGACTCAGAAAAGACAGAAAACCCCACAACCTCTACCCTCAATGCCCTGTCGTGCGGTGGATACGGTGGTGGTGAATCGATGTTGCCGAAGCGGGGCTATCAATAACAGTTGATATTTTCGATACTCTGCATAGACGAAACCCTATACAACGGTTCTGCGAGCGATACACCACTACGCCCTCTGCAGTGACGACACGGACTGGAGCTCAAGTCACCGACCACGGATCGCGTCGTCTGCCGGTAACGATGGATGCCGTGAACCGCTTACGAATTTTTCCGGAGGACACGTATGCGCCACAGCACACTGCGACAACTCGAAGTATTCGAGGCCATCGCGCGGCTCGGCAGTTTCACGCGCGCGGCCGAGGAACTGTTCCTGACGCAGCCGACGGTGTCGATGCAGATCAAAAAGCTCACCGACGCGGTGGGCCTGCCATTGTTCGAACAGGTCGGTAAGAAGATTTTTTTGACCGAGGCCGGCCGCGAACTGCATAAGACTTGCCGCGAGGTCTTCAAGGAGCTGGCGTATTTCGACATGGTGGCAGCGGACATGAAGGGATTGAAGTGCGGATCACTACGGCTTGCCGTGGTGACGACGGCAAAGTATTTTGCCCCGCGCCTGCTCGGCCCGTTCTGTCAGCGCTATCCGGGTATCGAGGTGTCGCTCGAGGTGTTGAATCGCGAGCGCATACTGGATCGCCTGCATGACAACGTGGACGACCTGTATATCCTCGGTCAGCCGCCCGAGGATATCGACGCCGTGGCCGATCCGTTTCTGGAAAATCCACTGGTCGTGCTGGCGCCCCCCGACCATCCGCTGGCCGGAAAGAAGAAGATCCCACTCGCGCGTCTCGCCGCTGAACCCTTTCTGCTCCGCGAGCCCGGATCGGGCACACGCGCGGCCTGCGAGCGGTTGTTCGCGGATCACGGCCTGTCGTTGAATGTGCGTATGGTGCTCGGTAGCAACGAGGCCATCAAGCAGGCGATCATCGGCGGCCTCGGCGTGTCGGTACTGTCCGGGCACACCCTGACGCTGGACGCACCGCTCGGACAGTTGGTGATTCTGGATGTCGAGGGATTCCCGATCCCACGCCACTGGTACGTGGTCTATCCGCGCGGAAAACTGCTCTCGGTCGTCGCGCGCACCTTCCTCGACTATTTGAAATCGGCGCCGAAAACGCCGCCGACGCAGCCTCGGCGCCGCCCCAGGGCGGACACGTCCGCTGCCTCACCGAGGCAGTCGGCACGACGCAAGAAGGCGCGATAAATGCGCTGATCCGGGGAGGGTCTATTTGGTAATGGATGCAAACAATACCGGTAGTTTCTCCGGCAGCCGGTCGACGTTGTCGACGATGGTGTAGTTGTTTCTGCCGAAGATGCGCTTGACGTAGTTGTCGGCATTCGGGTCCAGCGTCAGACAGTAGGTCGTTACACCTTTGCCGTAGAGTTCCTCAACCGCCTTCTTGGTATCGTAGCGCAGGTGCTGCGGATCGCGCTCATCGATGTCCGCCGGCGCGCCGTCAGTCACCACCAGCAGCAGCTTGCGCCGCTCCGACTGCTTGAGCAAATGCTGCCCCGCATGACGCAGCGCCGCGCCCATCCGCGTGGACAGCCCGCCGGTCATGCCGGCCAGGCGCGCCTTGACGTCGTCCGTGAACCTCTCCTTGAAGTCCTTGAAGCGGTAATAGTGCACGTCATGACGACCATCGGAATTGAAGCCGTGAATGGCGAACGGGTCGCCGATCCCACTGATGGCGGTGGCGACGAGCGCGCAGGCCTCGCGGGTGAGCTCGATGACAGTCTTCTCCGCACCCAGCATCTTCTCGTTGGTCGATTCGGACAGGTCGAGCAGGATGACCACGGCCAGGTCGCGGCTCTTGATGACGTTGCGCATGGTGATGCGCGGATTGGGCTGCCGGCCCATACGGATCGACACCATGGCATCGATGGCGGCGTTGATGTCGATCTCGTCGCCGTCTTCCATGTTGCGCTGGCGGATCACCCCCTCGGGCTGCAGCATGTCGATGATCTGCCGGATGCGGTGTGCGATCGGACGGTGTTCGATCAGGATACGATCGACGATCTCCGGATCATTCTTGGGTTGGCGTCGTTCGTACAGCGTCACCCAGTCAGGCCGGTGCAACTGCACCTGATAATCCCATTCCTGATAGTGGAAGGGATCGGAGACCGGCTCCTTGCCTTCCAGTTCATTGATGGTGCAGCCTTCCTGGTCCAGGTAGAAGGGCGTGGTCAGACGCCAGATTTCCTGGGCATCATCGCCGGCCAGCTCGCAGTCCAGTTCGTTGACCATCTCCATGACGCTGACGGTCTTGCGCACCTGCTGCTGGTG
>JACDJB010001608.1_pt1 | contig 17989 bp, 15 predicted proteins | sample 7454121 | NCBI WGS metagenome assembly JACDJB01 (sample SAMN14253290, study PRJNA609438) | sludge metagenome | isolation source: sludge after 25d culture with pyrite | collected 2018-12-20 | reverse complement strand
GCACGAAAACCCTCAACCGGGTTCCTTCTCCTCGGGCACGACCGGCCGGCTGCGCCCGCCGCGGCGCCAGCCCAAGCCGCGATCCTCGCGGGCCACCACTTCCTCCTCCAACACACTCACCCGAATGCCACCGACCAGGTCGGTGATCAGGTTGAACAGCGTGGCCATCAGCACCGCGAGCCCGGTGAACCCGACGACGAGGAACAGCCCGGCGATCCACGAGTTGTGGAAGATCTCGCCGCCCTTGAGCTGGAAGGTCTCCCAACCGAAGCTCTCGAAGAAGCGCTCGATGTTGTCGACGGTGCCGGTGTTCTGCGCGACCTGCCACAACAGCACACCAGCGGTGAGGCAGACCCCATAGAGGAACAGGTTGAACACCAGTGCCACCTTGAACACGCTCCAGGTGTCGACGTGGCGCACCACGCGGGTGACCCGGCGCACTCGCGGCCGGCGGCGCTGCACGGTGATCGGCTTGCGCAACGGCCGCATCGGCTTCTTCGGGCGTGCCAACGAGGGCATGCCATCGGTGCCGTCGGTGTCGGTGAACTCGGGCATCGCCACCGGCACCAGCACCGTCGCGCCGGCGGGCGTCGGTGGCGCGGCCAGCGCGTCGGGCTCGCCCGGCACGATCGGTGGCAACAGCAGCGGCATGCGCGCCTGCTCGGCGAGCACACCGTCGACTCCGAACGGATCGGCGAAGAGATCGAGGGGTGCCTCGGGCAGCGGCAACGCCACCAACTCCGCCGCAACGCTGCCGCCGGCAACCGCTGTGGCCGTGGGCGAATCGAGCGCAGGGCTGACCGATGCCGGCGCTGTGTCGACGACCTCGCTGGGCAACACGACCTCGCTGGGCAACACGACCTCGCTGGGCAACACGACCTCGGCGGGTGGCGCGGCAACGGCCGGCGGCGCGGCAACGGCCGGCGGCGCGGCAACGGTGGCGGCCGACGGTGCGTGGTGCGTGCGCGTGGCGGTGGCGGCGCTGGAGCGTTGGCGGGGTGTCTTGGGTACCGCGCGGTCGCCACTGCCGGTCGTCTCGGCACTCTTCCCGTTCCCCGACCCGTTTCCCGATGTCGCACCGACGCTGTGCGCACTGCCGTTGGCACCCTCCGTGCGCGGATCGCCAGGCGGCGCCGACCGCGCGTTCTTCTTCGCCCGTGCGGCGGGGCGCGGCGGCGTGCGCTTGTCGGTGGGAGGCACGCCGTTGTCCACGTGGCGAGTGTAGGCAACACGGCGTGGTCAAGGGGCGCGCGTGGCACGGGCGGTCGCCACTGCGTCATCCACGCGCACCGTCACCTGCACCACGTCCCCCACCCAGCTGAAGCCCACCACCACACCACCGTTGGCCGCGGCAAGGCGCTCGGCGGCGGCGCGGCCACCAGTGGTGCCTGCCAGTGCCGCTGCATCGGCGGCGATCTGTGCGTGCTCGCGCGTCACCACTCGGCCGCCGAACCTGGCGGTCGCCACCATCGTCACCACTGCCAGCACCACCAGCGCGAGCAGCAGCACCGTTGCCTGACCCGTCTCCGTACGTTGTCGCACGCGCATCACACCCGATCGTTCGAAACAGCTGTCGGTTGTGGCGGCTCAAGCCGCAAGGCGGCGCCGAGGCGCAAGGTACGTGGAGTTGCTTACTCCTCCGCGTCGTCGCTGGCCAGGATGGGTGCCACCGAGGCGACGAACTGGCCGTTGTCGAGGCTCATCAGGCGCACACCGGTGGCGTCGCGGCCTTGCGAGCTGATGTCGCGCACCGGCATGCGAATGGTGACGCCGCCGTCGGACACCGCGACGATCTCGTCGTCGAGGCCCACCATGAACGCAGCCACCACCTGCCCCTTCTTGCCGGTGAGGCGGATGCCGATGACACCCTGGCCGCCACGACCCTGCACGTTGAAGCGATCGAGTTGTGTGCGCTTGCCATACCCCGACTCGGTGACCATCAGGATTGCCGTGTCGTCGCGGCCGACGTCGACCGACACCAGTTCGTCGGCGGGCTTCAGCTTGATGCCACGCACGCCGGAGGCGGCGCGACCCATCGGCCGGACTTCGGTCTCGTTGAAGCGGATGGTGATGCCCTTGCGGGTGACGATGAAGATGTCGTCGCTACCGCTGGTCTCGATGACCTTCACCAGCTCGTCGTTGTCGCGCAGGTTGATGGCGATGAGGCCGTCGCGCCGGCCACTGTCGTACTCGTTGAACGCCGTCTTCTTCACCACGCCCAGTCGAGTGGCGAAGAACAGGTTGCGCTCACCGGCGAAGTCGCGAGTGTCGATGATGGCCTGGATGGTCTCGCCTGCCTGCAATGGCAGCAGGTTGACGATGGGCATGCCCTTCGCTTGACGCTCGCGCTCGGGCAGGTCCATCGCGCGGAGTCGGTAGACCTTGCCGCGGTTGCTGAAGAACAACAGGAACGCGTGCGCCGTGGTGAAGATGACGTGACGCACGATGTCGTCGCTCTTCAGCTTGGCGCCACTGACACCGCGGCCACCACGGCCTTGCGTCTTGAACGAGCCGGCCGGTACGGCCTTCACGTACTGCGCTTCGGTCATCACCACGACCAGTTCCTTGTCGTCGACGAGGTCCTCGATGCTCATCTCGCCCGAGTCGTAGGTGATGGGGCACACGCGTGGCGTGGCGAACTCTTCCTTGATGGCCAGCATCTCGGCCTTGATGACCCCGCGCAGCTTCTCGGGCGAGTCGAGGATGCTCTGCAACTCGATGATGCGCGCCTGCACATCTTCCAGCTCGGTCTGCAGGTCGATGCGGCTGAGCCGTGTGAGCTGTGACAGGCGCATCTCCAGGATGTCGGTGGCCTGGATCTCGGTGAACTCGTACGGGGCGGCCATCAGGCCGGCCTTGGCGGCCGCAGCGTCGTCACTGGCGCGGATGAGGGCGATGATGGCGTCGATGACGTTGAGCGCCTTGATGCGCCCTTCGAGGATGTGCTCGCGCTTCTTGGCCTTGGCGAGGCGGAACTCGGTACGACGAGTGATGACGTCGACCTGGTGGCGCACGTAGCCCTCCAGCGCCTGCACCAGGTTGAGCGTGCGCGGCACACCGTCGACCAGGGCCACCATGTTGACCGGGAAGCTGGTCTGCAGCGACGTGAGCTTGAACAGGTTGTTCATCACCACGTTGGCGTTGGCATCGCGCTTGAGCGTGACCACCAGGTTGGTCTTGGCTGCAGCCGAGGCATCGTTGACGTCGGCGATGCCGTCGAGCTCGCCGGCGTCGACCAGCTCCTGGATGCGGCTGGCGATGGAGTTGCAGCTGGTCTGGTAGGGCAGCTCGGTGACCAGGATCTGCATCTGGCCGCGCTTGCCTTCTTCGATGCTGGCCTTCGCCCGCATCTTGATGCTGCCGCGGCCGGTGCGATACGCATCCATGATGCCGGCGCGCCCCAAGATGGTGCCGCCGGTGGGGAAGTCGGGGCCCTTCACGAACTGCATCAGGTCGTCGGCAGTGGCCTCGGGGTGGTCGATGAGGTGGATGGTGGCATCGATGACCTCACCCAGGTTGTGCGGCGGGATGCTGGTGGCCATGCCCACCGCGATGCCCTGGCTGCCGTTGACCAAGAGGTTGGGGAACCGCGCCGGCAACACCGAGGGCTCTTCGGTGGTGTTGTCGTAGTTGGGCAGCATGTCGACGGTTTCCTCGTCGATGTCGGCCAGCATCTGCATCGCCAACGGGTGCAGCCGGCACTCGGTGTAGCGCTCGGCGGCTGCACCGAAGTCGGGGCTGCCGTAGTTGCCGTGGAAGTCGATGAGCGGGTGGCGCAAGCTGAACGGCTGGGCCATGCGCACGAGCGCGTCGTAGATGGCCGAGTTGCCGTGCGGGTGGTACTTGGCCATCGTGTCGCCGGTGACACGGGCGCTCTTCACATGGGGGCGGTTGGGCCGGAAGCCTTGCTGCTCCATGTCCCAGATGATGCGACGGTGCACCGGCTTGAGGCCGTCGCGCACGTCGGGCAGCGCACGCGACATGATGACCGACATCGCGTAGTCGAGGAAGCTGCGCTCCATCTCGTCTTGCAGTTGGATGGGCTCGATCAGATCGTGACCCACCTCGTCGTCGTCGGCGGGCGGGGTGTTGGGGGTGTCACTCATGTCAGAAGTCCAGGTTCCGTACGTCGCGGGCGTTGGTGGTGATGAACTGCTTGCGGAGATCGACGTCGTCGCCCATCAGCACGCTGGTGATCTCGTCGGCCAGCGCGGCTTCCTCGACCGTGATCTGCAGCAGCGTGCGGGTGCTCACGTCCATCGTGGTGGGCTTGAGCTCCTGCCAGTCCATCTCGCCGAGGCCCTTCAACCGGTTGAAGTCGTTCTTGTGGTTGGGGTGCGCCTCGAGGAAGCGGTTCTTGGCGTGTTCGTCCTTGAGGTAGATCTTCTCCTTGCCGACCAGCGTGGAGAACAGCGGCGGCTGCGCGATGTAGACGTAGCCGGCCTCGACCATCGTGCGCATCTGACGGAAGAAGAAGGTGAGCAGCAGCGTGCGGATGTGGCTGCCGTCGACATCGGCGTCGCACAGGATGATCACCTTGTGGTAGCGGGCCTTGGCGGCATCGAACTCGTCGCCCACGCCGCCACCGATGGCGGTGATGAGCGCCTGGATCTCGTTGTTCTTCAGCATCTTGTCGAGGCGTGACCGTTCGACGTTGAGAATCTTGCCGCGAATGGGCAGCAGTGCCTGCGTGCGGGGGTCGCGGGCGTTGAGCGCCGAGCCACCCGCCGAGTCGCCCTCGACGATGAAGATCTCGCTCTCCTCGGGGTTGCCGCTGCTGCAGTCCTTCAGCTTGTCGGGCATGCCGGCGCCGGCCAATGCGGTCTTGCGCCGGATGGCGTTGCGGGCGTTCTTCGCCGCCACTCGGGCCTGCGCGGCCGCGAGACCCTTCTTGACCAGCTTGTTGGCCTCGGTGGGGTTCTCCTCCAGCCATTCGGCCAGGCGTTCGTTGGTGGCCTTCTGCACGAAGCTGCGCATGGGGACGTTGCCCAACTTGGCCTTGGTCTGACCCTCGAACTGCGGCTCGCGCAACTTCACCGAGACGATGGCGGTGATGCCTTCGCGGATGTCCTCGCCGAGCAGGTTGTCGTCCTTTTCCTTCAGCAGGTTCTTCGTGCGCGCGTACTTGTTGACGACACTGGTGAGGGCGGTCTTGAACCCCTCCACGTGCATGCCACCCTCGATGGTGGAGATGCCGTTGGCGTACCCGTGGATGCCCTCGTAGTAGCCCGTGTTCCACTGGATGGCGATGTCGAGGGTTTGGCCACCTTCGGTGTCTTCGTCCTCGTAGTGCGCGACCTTGCTGAACAGGGCTTCCTTCGACATGTTGAGGTGCTTGACGAAGTCGACGATGCCGCCCTTGTACTGGAACGTGACGTCTTGCTGCTTGCCCTCACGCTCGTCCTTGAAGACGATCTCGAGACCTCTGTTGAGGAATGCCATGGTCTGCAGGCGCTCGAGCACGGTGCGGGTGACGAACTCGGTGCCTTCGGCGACGAACACGGTGGGATCGGGCCAGAAGCTGACGGTGCTACCGCTGGTGCGACCGCGCGCCGGCGTGGGCCCGATGTCGGCGATCTTGCCCTGCGGCTTGCCGCCCTTGGCGTACTCCTGCTGGTAGCGGCGGCCGCCCTTGTCGACTTCGAGGAGCAGCCGTTCGCTGAGGGCGTTGACCACGCTGACGCCCACGCCATGGAGACCGCCGGAGACCTTGTAGCCCTCGCCACCGAACTTGCCGCCGGCGTGCAGCACCGTGAGCACCACCTCGGCGGCGCTCTTGCCCTTGTGTGGGCCCGACGGGTACGGATCGACCGGGAAACCGCGACCGTCATCGTCGACGCGGCAGCCGCCATCGGCCAACAGCGTGACGTTGATCCGCGTGGCGAAGCCCGCCATCGCCTCGTCGACCGAGTTGTCGACGACCTCCCAGATGAGGTGGTGGAGACCAGCGAGACCGGTGGACCCGATGTACATGCCGGGGCGTTTTCTGACCGGGTCGAGACCCTCCAGCACCTGGATGTCTTTGGCGCTGTAACTAGCGCTGGCTTGATTGGTGTCGGACGACACGCGCACCTCGATCGTTTCGGGGGAAAACAGGCGTTGACCTGCTGGTTTCTTGGCGACACATGAGCTGGATCCCTGCGCTCTCAGCCGTCGTCGCGAGTGGTTCACAGCCTACCCGAGGGGTGTCGCAAAGAGGTGGAGGGTGAGCACTTCAAGGGAGACGGTCAGTGACCACAGCTACCATCGCCGGAGAAAGCCCTGTGGGGGCGCCAGTCGCACGCTACGCAGGGCCGGCTGGCCCCGACTACCGACCGCTGTCGATCCACGCCGCTCCGGTGGATTCTGAGGCCACCGGCACCCACCACTGCCGGCCAGGCCCTCGATCAGCGGCCGACGCGCACTTCGATGCGCTCGATCGTGGCGCCGGCGACTTCCCGCAAGCGCGTGCGCAGCGTGCCCTCCAGGAACTTCAGTTGGGTCGCCCATGCCGGGTCGTCCACCTTCACCACCAGCGTGGTGCCGTCGAGCTTGACGGGCTGCACGTGCAGCGCCAGCGCTTCGCCGACGGCTTCCTCCCAGCGACCGAACACTCCACCCATCACCGCCGCCGGGGCCGCCGCCGGGCCGGTTTCGGGGCGCAGCGCACGCACCACCTGGTGCAGGCTGTCGCCCAGCCGAATCGGTTCGTCGCGCGTCACCGGATCACTCTGCCAGCACCGCACCCGATTCGATGCGCACGATGGCGTCGGGGTGCGCTGCTGCTGGCAGCACCCCCGCCGTGGTGAGCACCACCTGGCCGGGTGGAAGGTGGGTGAGCAGCGCCGCCGAGCGCCGCGGGTCGAGCTCGCTGAGCACGTCGTCGAGCACCAGCACGGGGCTGCTGCCGGCCTTCTCGGCCACCATTCGGTGACCTGCCAACCGCAGCGCCAGCGCCAACGTTCGTTGTTCGCCCTGCGACGCGTGCGTGCGCGCCGGCAGACCGCCGATGAACAGCTCCACATCGTCACGATGCGGGCCGACGGTGCTGACGCCGCGCCGCACGTCGTCGCCGCGAGCCGCGGCCAGTGCGGTCACAAACCCCTGTGCGCGCCACGCCGGCTCGTAGCGCAGGTCGACCACGCTCGGTCGATCGGCCAGCTGCTCGTACGCCTCGGCAACCATCGGCGACAGGCGAGCGATCAGCACCGCGCGGGCGTGACCGAACTGATCGCCCACCTGCGCGAACTTCGCGTCCCACACGTCGAGTGTCACGTCGAGCTCGTCGGTGAGACGGCCGGCCGCTTGCTTGAGCAACGTGTTGCGCTGCTTCACGATGCGATCCAGCTCCAACCGCAACGCGTCGTACTTCAGGGCCAACGCCACGAGCGTGTCGTCCATGAAGCGCCGCCGTTCCTGCGGACTGCCCTTCACCAGCGCGAGATCGTCGGGTGAGAACACCGTCACGCGCATCACACCCAACAGCTCGCGCGACCTGCCGAGCTTCTGCTTGTTCACCTGCACTCGAGTGCGGCCGTGGCGCGACAGCTCCAGCTCGACCAGTAACTCGCGTCCGTCGGGGTGCAGCACTGTTGCTCGCACGACAGCGGTCTGGGCACCAACGCGGATGAGCGCGTCGGTGGGCGCTCCGCGAAAGCTGTCGAGCGACGCGAGGTACGCGAGTGCTTCTGCGAGGTTCGTCTTGCCCTGCCCGTTGAGTCCGACGATGGCGGTGATGCCGTGATGGAACTGGAACGATGCCTCGACGTAGTTGCGGAAGTCGACGAGCTCGAGTCGAGTAACGATCATGCGCAGGCCACACTACGGGCCAGCGGTGTTAGGGCACCCGCACCGGCATCAGCAGGTACAGGTAGTCGTCGATGCCCACTCCGCGAACCACGGCCGGCTTGAGCGCATCGAGCGTGGAGAGCGTGATCGAGTCGCCGATGCACGCTTCGACACCGGCGGCGAAGTAGTCGGGATTGAACGCCACCGTCAACTCGGCGCCCACGTACTGGGCGTCGAGCTCTTCCGACGCGTTGCCGACGTCTTGCGTGATGGCGGTGAGGCGCAGCGTGTCGCCCCCCATCTGCAGCCGCACCGGGGTGGCGTCCTTCGCCAGGATCTTCACGCGCCGGATCGCCTCCAGCAGCGGCTCGCGCTCGACCGTGAGGGTGTTGGGGTGCGAGCCGGGGATGAGCTGGCGATAGTTGGGGAACTCACCTTCGATGAGGCGGGTGGTGAGGCGGGTGGTGCCGACCTCGAAGGTTGCGTCGCGGTCGCCGAGGCGCATGGTGACCGCTTCGCCCCCACCCACCAGTCGCTGCAACTCGGTGAGGGCGCGCCCGGGGATGATGACCTTCTGGTCGGCGGCCAGCACCTGTTGACCGACCAGATCGCGCACGGCCAACCGGTACGAGTCGGTGGCCACCATGCGCAGGCCATCGCCTTCGGCGGTCATCATCACGCCGGTGAGGATTGGCCGTGCCTCGTCGGTGCTGGCGGCGCGCACCACCTGGCGCAGCGCGGCCCCGAACTCGGCGGCCGGCAGCGTGACCGAGGTGTTGACCGGCGATGCCAGCTTCGGGTAGTCATCGAAGCTGAGTGGCCGCACCGTGAAGTTGGACCGACCGTTGCTGATCGTGACGTCGTCGCCCTCGACAACCACATCGACCTTGCCCTGGCCCAGCGAACGAACGATGTCGGCAGCGAGTCGCGCCGGCAGCACCACCCCACCGTCGCTCTCGCCACCCACCTCGACCGACAACTGGATCGTGAGATCGAGGTCGGTGCCCGTGACCGACAGTTGGTTGCCAATGAGCTCGAGCCGGAGCCCGGAGAGCACGGGCAGGGCGCCGGTACGACCGGTGGCTGCACGACCGGCGGTGGCCAGCGCCTCGGCCAGCGCTTCACGTTCACAACGGAACTTCACAGCGTTCCCTTTCGCGTCATGGGGTGATGTACAAAGGTAATAGAGGTAATAAGGGCTGTGGATTGTGCACAACCCCTTGTTTGCCCAGCGTAGGTGGCGAAAGTCTGTGCACACGGGTTTCCCCACGCGTGCACAGGTGAAAGATCACCCTCGTGTAGTTCGGGGGACAACTTGCTGTTGTCCCCCGCCGGGTGCACCGTACCCCACAGGTCATGCACAGCCCGGCGCGTGCCGGCAGCGAGGGTGGCGGGCCCGCTCATGCCTTCTTCAGTCGCTGCACGAGGTCGGTCACCTGGTCGTAGATCTGCTTGCGTTCCTTCATCAGCCGCTGGATCTTGTCGACGGCATGGATGACCGTGGTGTGATCGCGGCCGCCGAAGAGGCGAGCAATGGCCGGGTAGCTCAGATCGGTGAGGTCGCGGAACACGTACATGGCGGTCTGGCGAGCCGTGACCAGTGGTCGCTGCCGGCTCTTGCCGCGCAGCGACTCGACGCTGTAGCCGAGGATGACGGCGATCTCGTTGAGCAGTTCCTCGTCGGTGCGCGGTTTCACGTAGGAGCCGGTGAGGAGGTCGCCCAACAAGCCCTCGGCCATGTGAGTGCTGATCGGCACGTGGTTGAGGCTGGCGTACGCGGTGACTCTGATGAGCGCGCCCTCCAACTCGCGGATGTTGGTGGTGATGCGTGACGCGATGAACTCGAGCGTGTCGGCGGGCACCGGGCTGTGGTCGCGCTCGGCCTTGTTGCGCAAGATGGCGAGACGAGTCTCCAGATCTGGTGGCTGGATGTCGGTGATGAGCCCCCACTTGAATCGGCCGCGCAGGCGCTCCTCGAGCGTGGGGATGGCATCGGGCATGCGGTCGCTGGAGATGACGATCTGCTTGTTGGCGCCGTGGAGCGAGTTGAACGTGTGGAAGAACTCTTCCTGCAGGCCCTCTTTGCCCTCCATGAACTGGATGTCGTCGATGAGCAGCACGTCGATGTCGCGGTAGCGACGCTTGAAGTTGGCGGTGGTGTTGGTACGGATGGCGTCGACGTACTCGTTGAGGAAGGTCTCTGTGCTCACGTAGCGCACCACGTCGTGCTGGTAGTGGTTGTGCACGTAGTGGCCGATGGCGTGCAACAGGTGAGTCTTGCCCAGGCCGGCGGAGCCGTAGATGAACAACGGGTTGTAGCTGCGCCCGGGTGTCTCGGCGACCCGCAACGCCGCGGCCAGTGCGAACTGGTTGCTGGCGCCCTTCACGAACGTCTCGAACGTGTACCGGGGGTTCATGCCGCCGGTGTCGGCCATGTTGCTGCTGCTGGAGCCCGTCGGCGCCTCGCTGTGTGCGCCGGTGTGGCCCTGGCCGGTGTGGCCGGCGGGGTCTCTGCCGCTGCTTTCTGGCGCCCACTCGGGTTGTGGCTCGTTGTCGGCCAGCTGCACTTCGATGACGAACTGCAGGTTGCTGGCACCGATCTCTTCGAGAGCATCCCTCACCAGCGGCAGGTAGCGCGACAGAATGCGGTCGCGAGCGTGCGCATTGGGTGCACTGACTCGCAGCATCGACGAATCGCTCGCAAGGGCGACCACGTCCTGGAACGTGGAGAACCACACCGCCTCCGACACCTGGGCCCGAAGAAGTTGCGCAACGGCTGTCCACAGCTGTTCGTGGTCGCTCACCAGCGCCTCCTCTCAATCGGTCAAGTACTGTCCACATGCTTGTCCACATCGTGTGGACAAGTCACAGATCAGAGGGGGCACGCTAGCAGGCGCGCGCCCGACCGCAAGACGCCGCTGTTCGGTCGGCATCGCTCTCCGTCGTACGGCCGGTTCGCGGTGGGCTTCCTGGCCGCTCGGTTGCCACTCAGGCGCGCGCGCCTCTAGCCTTGGCGACTGGCCTTTGGCGTCGCTGGTAGCAGCGGCGCGCCATGGCAACTTGTCGTCTTTGCTGAACCGCCACCACAAAGTGGCTCGAGGAGGGCTGCGTGAAGCGCACCTACCAACCGAACAATCGTCGCCGTGCCAAGAAGCACGGCTTCCGCCACCGCATGAGCACCCGAGCCGGCAGGGCAGTGTTGAAGTCCCGTCGCGCCAAGGGTCGCCACCGTCTTTCGGCTTGATCTGGCGCATCCGAGAGCGCAGCGCGTTTACGCGCATTGCCTCGCAAGGGCGGCGCGCTCGGGCCGGAGTGCTGTGGTGCACCTACGTCCTCGATCCTCCAGGCACCGTCACACCCCCGCGTGTGGCGTACGCCCTGGGTCGCGCGCTCGGGCCCGCCGTCGTACGCAACCGTGTTCGCCGGCGGCTGCGGGCCATGTTGCGGCAGGAGTCGTCCGCGCGCGGGCTGCCGCCGGGCTCGTACCTGTTCGGCGCGCAGCCGGCCGCAGGCACGCGATCGTTCGTCGAACTGCAGTTCGATCTGCAGCAGCTGCTCGCTCGCATTCGCGCCTGATCCGCCTGGTCATGGCCTATCAGCGGGCGATGGAAGGCCGGCCGTCACCGTGCCGCTTCACACCTTCGTGCAGCAGCTACGCGGTCGAGTCGCTGCAGGTGCACGGTTCGTTCCGGGGCTCGTGGCTCACCCTGCGCCGGTTGCTGCGTTGCCGCCCGTTCGGGCCGTCGGGCTGGGATCCCGTGCCGCTGCGCGAGCCTGATCCCCACGCCACTGCTGCATCTCACACGACTTCACACACGACGCCACACACGACGTCTCGTCAGGACAAGGGTCTCTTCGCATGATCGCCATCCAGTTCTTCGAACAGCCAGCCAGGCTCCTGGCCTGGTTCTACAGCTTCACCCACAACTACATCATCGCCATCTCGATGATCGCGTTCGTGGTGATGCTGGTCACCGCTCCGCTGGTGCTGAAGAGCACCAAGGGGATGCTGGAGATGCAGAAGCTGCAGCCGCAGATGAAGAAGCTGCAGAACCAGTACCGCGGCGACCGTCAGAAGCTCAACGAAGAGATGATGAAGCTCTACCAGGAGCACAAGGTCAACCCGCTGGCGTCGTGCTTGCCGCTGGTGTTGCAGATGCCGGTGTTCATCATCATGTTCCGGGTGTTGCACGGCCTCACCACGACGGTGACCTGCAGCCCCGACAGCGAGGGCAAGATCGCTGCCGTGTGCGGCACGTACACCGACGGCCGCAAGATGTTCAGCCCGCAGTACCTGGATCACTCCACGGCGTTGTACAAGTCGCTCGCCGGCCAGAACGAGATGTTGGCGTGGGGACTCGACCTGTCCCGCCGGCCCTACCAGGTGATCTCCGAATCCTTCGGGGAGGGCGTGGTCTACGCCTTGCTGGTGGTGGCCCTGGGCGTGCTCTACTACGTGCAGCAGCGGATGGTGGCGTCTCGTGCCGCAGTGTCGCCGTCGGTGTCGCCGATGCAGCAGAAGCTGATGCAGTACCTGCCGGTCGTGTTCGCCGTGTTCCTGGTGTTCTACCTCACCGGCCTGGTCATCTACTACATGGCCCAAGCCGTGTTCCGCATCGGCCTCAACTTCTACATCACGCACCGCTTCTACAAGGGCGAAGAGTCTCTGGGCCGTGTTGCGCAACGCGCCGGCGACGAGGCGCGCGAGATCGCCAAGAAGGACGGTGGCGGCGGTGGGATGTTCGCCCAGGCCAAGCGTGAAATGACCGCCGCGAAGGACTCGAAGCCGGCACCGAGCAGCACCGTCAGCAAGCGCGTCACGCCACCCAAGAACAAGCCGACCCCCGCCACGGGGCGTTCAGCGGCTCGTCCAGCATCCACCGGGAAGGCTGCGCGGCCCGACGGCTCCAGCCGCTCCCCCAAGAAGAAGTAGCAGGTCAGACAGCATGGAATGGGTAGAGACGATCGGCAAGACGATCGAAGAGGCCAAAGAACGAGCCCTCGATCAGTTGGGCGTGCACGAAGAGGATGCCGACTTCGAAGTGCTCGAGGAACCCAAGCAGGGCCTCTTCGGGCGAGTACGTGGCGAAGCCCGCGTGCGTGCTCGTGTGCGGCCCACGCAGGCACGGCAGAAGGTTGATCGGCGCGACCGCAAGCGCAGCGAGAAGGCTGACAAGGCTGACACCACTGCCACGACCGACCAGTCCCCCGCACCTCGCCAGCGTGCCCCACGCGCACCGCGGGCACCGAAAGCAGCGACCGCCGCTGAGGATTCGGCCGCGTTGTCGAACACCAAGCCGTCCGATGCCAAGCCCGCCGCTGCCAAGGCGTCGAACGCCTCGCGCTCGAAGGCCAGGCCGGCGAACGCCGCGACAGCCAGCGGCACGACAGCCAGTGGCACGACAACCAACGACGACAGGGTCACGACCGACAACGAACGCAAGGAGCAGCTCGTGGATGCACGCCAGGTGGGCGAAGAAGCGGTTCGGTTCATGACCGAGCTGGTGTCGGCCTTCGGGCTGTCCGGTACTGCCGAGCTGTTGGAAGACGGCGACGACCTCGAGGTGCGAGTGCATGGCCAGGAGCTCGGCCTGTTGGTGGGTCCCCGCGGCACCACCCTGCAGGCAGTGCAGGATCTGGCGCGGGTTGCCGCGCAGCGCCGGCTCGGTGATCATGACACTCGTCTTCGTGTCGATGTCGGTGGCTATCGCGAGCGCCGGCGGGTTGCCCTGGGAGCGTTCGCCAACCAGATGGCCGACGAAGTGAAGAGCTCCGGTGTTGCTCGCGTGCTGGAGCCGATGTCATCGGCGGATCGCAAGATCATCCACGACACGCTGTCGGGTGCCGCCGGGATTGCAACGCGCTCGGAAGGTGATGACCCGTATCGCCGGGTCATCATCGCCCCGGCGAATGACTGACGACACCGCACTGGTCACTGCGCTGCGCACCATGCAGGTGCGCGGCGCAATCGGTGAGTCGTCGCTGGAGCTGGCCATCGCGCATGCAGACCAGTTCGTCGCCTCCGTGCCGGGCACGGCGACCACGCTCGTGGATCTCGGCTCCGGTGGAGGGTTGCCGGGGCTGGTGCTCGCGGTGCGGCGTGACGACCTGCGGGTGACGTTGGTCGAGCGCCGGCACTCGCGTGCCGACCTGCTGTCGCGTGCCGTGCGCGCGTTGGCGTTGAGCGACCGGGTGACGGTGGTGGCCGACGACGTCAAGACGCTGGCTGCCCGTGCTCCGCACCAGTTCGATGCCGTGACCGCCCGCAGCTTCGCCGCACCCGCGATCACCGCCCGTTGGGCCGGCGCGTTGCTGCGCACCGGCGGTGTGCTGGTGGTGAGCGAGCCGCCCGAGACCGACGCGTCTCGGTGGCCAGCGGCCGTCCTCGATGCTGCTGGTCTACGCGATCTGGGCCGTGAGCTGGGTGTTCGTCGGTTCCTTCGGTTGTAGCCGTCGTCCGCTGTTCCACGTGGAACATGACCGGCGGGGTCTGCGCAGCGGAAGACGGCGCCGAGGGTTCCACGTGGAACATCCGCTCGCTGCACCGCGGATCGGATGCACATCCGCACGCGCATGGGCTGGCCATGCACCGGCGAGCAGCTGATCTCCGCTATCCTGCGCACATCGCCCCCGCCGAATGCTGCTCATTGGGCCTGAGCGTGCAGGAGTTGTTCCTCGATGACCGCAACCGCAACCGGTAGCCGTTCCCTTCCACGTGTCATAGCTGTTGCCAACCAGAAGGGTGGGGTGGGCAAGACCACCACCACCGTCAACCTCGGTGCCTGCCTGGCCGAGCTCGGGTATCGAACCCTGATCGTCGATCTCGACCCGCAAGGCAATGCGTCCACCGGGCTCGGCATCGACAACCGTGGGCTCGAAACCTCGATGTACCACGTGATCATGCATGAGGTGCCACTGGAGAACTGCGTCGAGCCGTCGTCGGTGAAGAACCTCTTCGTGGCACCGGCCAGCCTCGACCTTGCCGGCGCCGAGATCGAGCTCGTCCCGGCGTTCAGTCGCGAGAACCGGCTCCGCAAGGCAATCGCCGGCGTGCTCGACGACTACGACTACGTGCTCATCGATTGCCCGCCATCGTTGGGCCTGCTCACCGTCAACGGATTGAATGCGGCGTCGGAGGTGCTGGTACCCATCCAATGCGAGTACTACGCACTGGAGGGCCTCGGTCAGTTGCTGCGCAACGTGGATCTTGTCAAACGCAACCTCAACCCACAGCTGGAGGTGAGCACCATCGTGTGTGTGATGTACGACGCTCGCACCAAGCTGGCGGAACAAGTGGTGAAGGAAGTGCGCGAGCACTTCGGCGAGAAGGTGTGCCGCACGGTCGTGCCCCGCACGGTGCGGCTCTCCGAGGCACCGTCGTTCGGCCAGCCGATCATCACCTTCGACCCCACCTCACGCGGTGCCACGGCATACCGCGGTGTCGCCAAGGAGGTCAGCGGTGGCGCGGCTCAGCGGACTCGGTAAAGGGCTCGGCGCGCTCATTCCCGCCGATGCAGCGGCAGTGGTGAGCGGCGACCAGCCTCGTTTGGAGGAGCTGCCCATCGGCAGCATCGTGCCCAACCCTCATCAGCCGCGTGTGCACTTCGATGAAGAGTCGCTGGCAGAGCTCGCTGCTTCGGTGCGCGAGATCGGTGTGCTCCAGCCGGTGTTGGTGCGCCCGGCCAGTGAGGCCGGTACCTACGAGCTGATCGCCGGCGAGCGCCGCTGGCGAGCAGCTCGGCGCGCCGGTCTGGCCGTCATTCCGGCCATCGTCAGAACCACCGACGATCTGGGCTCGGTCGAGCGCGCGTTGGTGGAGAACCTGCATCGCAAAGACCTCACCCCGCTCGAGGAAGCATCGGCCTATCAGCAACTGATCGAAGACTTCTCGCTCACTCACGAGCAGGTCTCGTCGAGAGTGGGCAAGAGTCGTTCCTCGGTCACCAACACGCTGCGACTCCTGTCGCTTCCCGCCGCCATCCAGGCGCTGCTGGCCGATGGGCGCTTGTCGGCAGGACATGCCAAGGCGTTGTTGGGCACACCCGACCGCGCGTTCCAGGAGCAGTTGGCGCGCAGAGCGGTCGCCGAGAGCTGGTCGGTGCGAGCCTTGGAAGAGGCCGTGCGCGATCGAGGTGGCGCTTCCGAGCCCGACGAACCGCCACAACCCACCGCCCGCGTCAGCGATGGCGCCGGTCTTTCGGGCGCGACGAGGCTGCGGCCTCCGGGGCTCCTCGAGCTGGAGGAGCTGCTCGCGGACTACTTGTCCACACGCGTGAGCGTCACGATGGGGACGAGCAAGGGCAAGGTGGTGATCGAGTTCGCAGACCTCGAGGATCTGGAGCGGATCTACCACCACATGACCACAGCAAGTGAAGGCAGCGTCTAGTTTCACACTCAGAGTGGTGATTTGTGAGAAAACCTCACCATGAGGGTTACGCACACCTGGTGACAACCCTGTGGATAAAAGCTCACCCTTCGCGTAAGATCCACAGATCGAGCGCTCGTAACACGGCGGTGGCCAACGCCGGAGCGGCATCGGTTGCTGCTCGCACCGGGCCGACGGTGAGCAGCACCGCCGGCATCCGGGTCTCGCGCAAGACGGGTAGCCGCCTGCCGCTGGCGCATGGCGCCAGGCCAGGTATGGCGGCCAGTTGGTCTGCGATCAGCTCGGCCAGCGCTCGGCCGCCCACCGACTCGAATGCGGGCACCTGGTAGAAGTTGGCCACCGCCGTCTGCTCGGACGTGCTCTGGAAACCGACGTACACATGGGCACCGAAGTGGTTGGCGGCGATGGCCTGTGCCACGGCATCGGGTTCGTCGAGCGGCATCACCGTCGCGCCGCGCTGACGCAACTCGCGAGCGAGCGCGCGGGTGAGCCCGCTGAGGCCCCCGAACTGCCCGACCACCACGCGGCAGTTGGCCACCGAGTCGAAACCGGTTCGGAGACGCTCACGCTCGCGAACGGTGCCGACTCCGGGCCCGGTACCCGTCTGCCCGCTCACCCGCATGATGCCGCGGATGGTCTCTGGCCCGCACACGCCGTCGGCGGTGACGCCGCAGTTCGACTGGAAGTCGGCCAAGGCCCGCGAGGTGCGCGGACCGAAGATGCCGTCGACGCGCCCGCAATCGAAGCCCAGGCGCGCCAAACGCGACTGGAGGTCGGCGACATCGTCACCACGCAGATTGGGCGAGGTGAGGAGCAGTTGCCGGTCGCCGGGCTTCCATGACGCCTCGACCAGCGCCATCCAGCTGTGTTCGTCACAGCGCCCGTCGACGTGCAGCCCGCGGGCTTCCTGGAAGCCGCGCATGGCCTGCTCGGTGGCAGCACAGAACACGCCCGCCTCGACGGCCCCGACGGGAGCGAACCCGGCAGCTCCGAGGCGCCGTTGCAGATCGCGAATGGCCTCCCCGCGCTGACCGGGCGTCAGCGGGAAGTAGGCAGAAATTCGTTCAGCTCCTGCAGGAGTTGGCCCTTGCCCTTGGCGCCAACGAGGCGCTTCTGCACCTCACCCTTGTCGAAGATCAACAGCGTAGGAATGCTCATCACGTTGAAGCGCATGGCGATGTCGGGGTTCTCGTCGACGTTGAGCTTGGCAATGATGATGCCGGGTTGCTCGGTGGCGATCTCGCCGAGAATGGGAGCGATCATCTTGCACGGGCCGCACCACTCCGCCCAGAAGTCGACGAGGATCGGCTTGTCGCTCGACGCGACGGTCTCATCGAACGTGGATGTGGTGAGGGTGACGATGCCATCGGCCATGGCTGGTCCTTTCGCTGGGAAACGTGATGCTAGCGCCCTGCAACCGGCGAGGCGAGGCAGCCATTCCCTGCTCGCCGGCACCGGCGAGTGAGTCAGCCGTGGTGAGTCGACTCGAGCCAGCGTTCGGTGTCGATTGCAGCCATGCAGCCCGAGCCGGCTGCGGTGATGGCCTGGCGATAGGTGTGATCCTGCACGTCGCCGCAGGCGAAGACGCCCTCGATGTCGGTGTACGACGACCCTGGTCGGGTGATCAGGTAGCCGTTGTCCTCCATCGCCAGCACGCCCTTGAACAGGTCGGTGTTGGGGCGGTGCCCGATGGCAACGAACAAGCCGGTGACCGGCAAGGTGGTGACCTCACCGGTGACCACGTTGCGCACGATGGCGCCCTCGAGCTTGTCGGTGCCGAGCAGGTCGTCGACGACGGTGTTCCAGCACAGCTCGATCTTGGGGTTGGCCAGTGCT
>JACDJB010001607.1_pt1 | contig 17993 bp, 12 predicted proteins | sample 7454121 | NCBI WGS metagenome assembly JACDJB01 (sample SAMN14253290, study PRJNA609438) | sludge metagenome | isolation source: sludge after 25d culture with pyrite | collected 2018-12-20 | reverse complement strand
TCGGCCGGAACCGGTTGGAATATACGCCGGGTGGCGGTGAGGTGGAATTGATCCTCGGTGTCGAGGAGCGCGTCAAGATCAGACGTGAAATGGTGCGTCGCGAGGTGGACAAGCGTTTTCTGCGCGATCAGCGCCAGATCGTCTACGGCTATGAAATCAAGCTCGAAAATTTGATGCCCACTCCGGCGCGAATCACCATCCAGGACCAATATCCGGTTTCGCGCCACGATCAAATCAAGGTTCGACTTGACCGGGAAACGCCCGAGCCGGCGGAGCAGACGGAGCTTCATATCCTGAAATGGGAACTCATTCTTGCGCCCGGCGAGAAGCGAACCATACAATATGAATACCAGATCGAACACCCGCGGGCTTTGCCCGTGGTGGGGTTGATGGACTAAGTAGGAGGATACGCTTACGGCTAGTAAAGGATACGACACAGCGCCGCCGCGGGAACATGCTTTCCTCGTCGGCACGGAATTGCGCGATGGTTTGCCGTTGTTACCGGCGGAAGCCAGTCTGGAAGAGCTTGCATTGTTGGCCGATACGGCCGGCATTGACGTCGTCGGTCAGACCATCCAGCGCTTCGATAAACCCAATAGCGCCACCTATATCGGCCCGGGCAAGGTGGAAGAGGTGAAGACGCTCATCGATGAACTGCAAGCGGATGTGGTGCTCTTCGACGACGAGCTTTCGCCGCGGCACCAGCGCGAATTGGAGACCATCTTTGGCGAGGACGTCAAGGTGATCGACCGGACGGCGCTCATTCTCGACATCTTCGCCCAGCATGCCGATACACGTGAGGGCAAGCTCCAGGTCGAACTGGCCCAACTGGAGTACCGGTTGCCGCGTCTCACGCGCATGTGGACCCACCTGGCGCGGCAGGCGGGTGGGCGGGCCGGCGGCGCCACGGGTGGCGTCGGTTTGCGCGGCCCGGGCGAGACGCAGCTGGAAACAGACCGCCGGGAGATCGGGCGGCGCATCTCACAAATCAAGGAAGAACTGGACGGTGTTCGCGCCCATCGGGAGCGTCACCGCTCGAAGCGACAACAGACCGAACTTCAGGTGGTCGCCATCGTGGGCTATACCAATGCCGGAAAGTCGACGTTGCTCAACAAGCTGAGCGGGGCGGATGTGCTGGCGGCCGATATGCTATTCGCCACACTGGACCCCACCACGCGCAAGGTGCACATGCCCGGCGGGCGCGAGGTCCTTTTTACCGATACCGTCGGTTTCATCCAGAAGCTCCCGACGCAGATCGTAGCTGCTTTTCGCGCCACGCTGGAGGAGATCGGCGACGCGGACATGCTCCTGCACGTGGTCGATCTGACGCATCCCAACGTCGCTGAGCAGATCGAAGCCGTGGAGGATACGCTGGCCGAGCTTGAGGCCGATCATTTGCCCATGGTGATTGCGCTGAATAAAGCCGATCGCCTGGAGGGTCCGGAAGCGGTCAGCGCGAGCCTGGAGCTTTCGGCCCCGGCTGTGCTCATATCAGCCAAAACAGGGCGCGGCATCGACGAATTGCTCATCACCATCGAGGCGGCGATGGTGGGGCTGCTGGAGCCTATCGAGGTGCACATTCCCTATGAGCGGGGCGACTTGCTGTCGCTTTTCTACGAGCGAGGCCAGGTCGATCAGGAAAAACACACCGAGACAGGCGTTCACCTGTTTGGCCGCGTCCCCGCGCGGCTTGTCCCCATCTTCGAACCCCTCCGATCCATATGATTACTATTGCCGACATTGCCCATCAGCCAAATGTACGCAGAGCACTCGCCGGTTTCGGCGGGCGACTGGAAACCATTTTGCAGCAAGTTGTCGCCATTCAGCAGATCCCCGCGCCAACATTTGATGAAGAGAAGCGCGCACGCTACGTCGAGGAACGGTTCCGCGCTGTGGGGTTGGTTGACGTATCGCGTGATGACTTGAATAACGTCTATGGACGCTCGCCGGGTAGCGACCCGGAACGGTCGCCTGTCGTCGTCTCGGCCCATCTGGACACTGTTTTTGCCGCCGGCACCGACCTGACAACGCGCCGGGACGGCGCGCTCTATTACGGTCCCGGTATTGGCGATAACTCGACCGGCGTGGCCGGATTGCTGGTGACGGCCACCGCGCTGGCCGAATATGAATTGACTCACAGGGCCGACGTTTACTTCGTGGCCAACGTCGGCGAAGAGGGGCTGGGCGATCTCCGCGGTATGCGCGCTGTGGTGGATCGATTCGGCGAGCAGGCGACCTACGTTGTCGTCGAGGGCGGTTTGTACGGCCAGCTCACGCACCAGGCTGTGGGGGTGCGGCGCTATCGCGTTGAGGTAACCGCGCCGGGCGGACACTCCTGGGGCGGGTTTGGCGCGCCGAGCGCCATTCACGTGCTCGGCCGTTTGATTGTTGCCATCGACGATCTGAACGTTCCCGAACATCCTAAAACGACGTATAACGTCGGCATCATTGAGGGCGGAGTATCGATCAATTCCATCGCCGGAGCCGCCCGGCTGTGGTTGGACTTGCGGTCGGAGTCGCCCGACGAACTGGCCCGGCTCATCGAGCAAGTTCACGATATCGTTCGCGAGATAAACCGGCGACATGCCTCGCGTGGCGATGCCGTACAGGTCACGATGGAGCAGGTGGGCAATCGCCCCGCGGGCAACATCCCGCGCGAGTCGCCGATCGTGGTTTTGGCCGAGGCGGCGCTGGCGGCCTCCGGCTGTGATGAAGCTACCTTCATCGTCAGCAGCACCGACGCCAACGTCCCGCTGAGTCGAGGGTATCAGGCGGTCTGTCTGGGTCTGACGCGCTCCGGTAACTCTCACAGGCCGGATGAATATATCGACGTCACACATTTGCCGGCGGGGCTGAGCCAGTTATTGTTGGTCGTGTTGGCTGCCGCCGGGTAATTAAAAGTGGCCACGGCGTCTTGCCCGCGTCGCGCATGTGCGATGGGGGGATGACAGGCCGCAGCATATACTTTACGAAGGGATAAGCACTCATGCAATTCGAATTAACGGATGAACAACGGGCCTTGCGCAAGGTCGTCCATGACTTTGTGGCGGCGGAACTTCGGCCGCGCGCCCGCCACACGGATGAGACGGGAGAGTTCAACTGGCCGGCGGTCCGGAAGATGGGGCCGCTCGGCTTGCTGGGACTGGAGGTGCCGGAGGAGTATGGTGGCGCGGCCCTTGACGCGATCAGCGTCGCCATCGTGATCGAGGAGCTTGGCTGGGGCTGCGGCTCAACGGCTCTCGCCATCGCTGCTCATAACGGTCTCGGCCTCGGCCCCATCATTGCTTACGGCAGCGATGCTCAGAAGCAGGAGTGGCTGCCCCGTTTGTCAAGCGGGCGAGGCAAGCTGGCCTGCCTGAGCCTGACGGAACCGGGCGCGGGATCGGACCTGAAGGGCGGCGTCAAAACCCGCGCCGTGCCCGAGGGCGACTCCTGGATCATCGACGGCGCGAAAATGTGGATGACCAATGCCTCGATCTCCGACCTGATGGTCGTGCTGTGCCGCACCGGCGCCACGAGCGATGGCCCGTTGAGCCATCTTCTGGTTCCGACCGACACGCCGGGGATCACAATCGGGCCGCCGGAGAAGAAGATGGGTCTCCACGGCTCGCCCACCCATGCCGTCACGTTCGACGAGGTGCGCGTCTCGCGCGAGAATTTGCTCGGCGTCGAGGGGCGCGGACTGGCGCAGACGCTGGCGACGCTTGACAGCGGCCGCGTCGGGATTGGCGCGCTGGCAATCGGTTTGGCGCAGGCCGCCTACGAAGAGGCTCTGAAATACGCCAAGGAGCGTGAAGCATTCGGGCAGCCCATTGCCAACTTTCAGGCGATCCAATGGATGCTGGCCGACGCGGCGACCGAGATCGAAGCCGCTCGTCTGATGATCCACAAAGCCGCCTGGCTCAAGGGTCTGGGCCGACCTTACAGTCAAATGGCGTCGATGGCCAAGCTGTTTGCCACCGAGGTCAGCGAGCGCGTGTGCCGCAATGCGATCCAGATTCATGGTGGCTACGGCTACAGCTCTGAGTTCGAAGTCGAGCGCATGTATCGTGACACACGGCTAATGACTATCGGCGAGGGAACGAGCGAGATACAGCGCCTCGTCATCGCTCGGCACATTTTGGCTTAAGAGCCGGGTGCTTCTAGGGCATATATCGCGGGCGGGGGAAAGGCGTCGGCGGATTCGACAATTCCGGCCCCAGCAGCGTCGGCGGGTTGGGCCGGAATAGCTCGGCGTCGATCCGACCCATGCCCGGGTCGATGATGAAGTAATGACTGACGGCGTAATCCGCCAGCGGGGCGATGAGTAGCTGAGCCTGGTTGGCGATGCCGCCGAACTGCGGCCCCAGATACCAGATCGCCGCCCCCTTCACTTGCGGATAGGCGGCGTAGAGCCATGATGCCCAGGCGATGTCTTCCAGTGCCGGAATCGGCTCCGGCACGTTGTCGTATTCCCAACCCCATTCGGTGATCAGGATGGTCGGCCGTGGGATGCCGTACTTGTCGCACACGTTGAACAGGGCCTGGAAGCGGCCGACGAGATACGGGTAGCCGTTGCCGATATATTCGCTTACAAGGCTGTACTCGTGGAGCGCTACGGCCACCTGGTCGGGATGTTCGCCCGCATAGCGCAGGAATTCCAGCATGGCCGGGTGTTCCCAATCCTCCGGCTCCGGCACGCCGGTGGAGAAGGCGAGCGCTCCATAGCGATACCCCTCCGCCACGGCCAGCTTGGCGGTGGCCAGCGAAAACCGTCCGAGCCGCTCGATCTGTAATTCTCCGGTATCGCCGTAGCGGCCCGGCTCGTTGAGCGTCTCCAGCCAAACATACTCCTTCTCCAACTCTGATGGCATGTCGTCGCGGTTGAGTTGCCAACTGACGGCCGCGGCTTCTTCGGGCGACAGAGAGAGGTTATAGAACGGCGCTTCGTAGCGGCCGTCGGTCAGGCGAAACACCAGCGTGTGGGGCACCTCGCGTCCCGCGACCTCGTTCGCTTTCATGAGTTGTTGCGCCTCATAAATCGGCCCGGCCGCGTCGGCGCTCTTCAGGAAGAACGGCACCCCGGCGTCGTTGAGTTTGCGCAGGTAGTCACCCAATCCCCGGGCGTTGCCGCCGGGGCCGGTGTGGAAGCCGATCTTCGTGTAGGCGATGTCCAGCCCTTGCGCCTGGGCAGTGGCCTGAGCCGCGGCGAAATCAATGGGCGGAATGGCGACGACGACGGTTGGGGGCGGCAAAGGCGCGTCCAATGTCGGTGCGGGTATGGGGCTGGAAATGGCGGTCGGCGTCGGCGTCGGATCGAATGGGCTGCCGAAGACGGCGGGCGCATAACCGGGCGTCATATCGACAATAGGGACGGCCACCGTCACGGACTCGCCGCCGGCCGTGTCGGGGGTGATAAATGCGACCGATCGAACGGCCGGTTCAACGCGTGTGGGTAATCCGTCGAGAGGAGAGGTCAGCGCCATGCAACCCGCGATGGTGAATACGAGTGCAATACCGATCAAAACAAGTGGCGCAAGGCGACCGACAGGTCTCCTCACCGATGGGATTCTATATTGATTTTTGTAAGCCTTCATATAATTGCTTTCAACTATACCCCACTTTTCGCGGCCGGAAGCAATGAAGATGTAAAAAAGTCGCAGACGGCGTTGGCAGGATGGCTGCCTCGAACGGCCGGATCGCCTATAATCCCGGCCATGATTCAATCGGCGAACAGGCAACGTCGCATCATGCTGCTCACTACTCCGCGTTCCTATCGCCTCGAGGCGTTTCGCGTCGCGGCCGAGCGCCTGGACATTGAGGTGATAACCGGTATTGACTTGCCGGATGAGTTAGCCGATCAGTGGCCGGGGGCACTGCCTCTGCCTTTCAATGATGTGGAAGCGGCGGTCGAGCGCATCGCCGCCCACGCGGTCGAACGACCTCTGGCGGCTGTCCTGTCGGTCGACGACAGCGGCAGTCTTATCGCTGCTGCTGCCGCCGCCCGATTGGGGTTGGCCCACAACGACCCCGGCGCGGCCGCCGCGGCGCGCGACAAGGCTATCATGCGGCGGATGCTGCGCGACGGCGGCGTAGCTGTCCCCTGGTTCGGTGAATTTACCACTGGCGATGATCCGGCCGAAATTGCGCGAAATGTACCCTATCCTTGCGTAGTCAAACCTCTCAATCTAAACGGCAGCCGCGGCGTGATGCGCGCCAATTCACCCGCCGAACTGATGGCTGTCATCACCCGTCTCGCTCGCCTGATCGCCGCCGACGGGACGCCACGGTCTTACCTTGTCGAGCGCTTCATTCCCGGGTTTGAAGTGGCGCTGGAGGGTATGCTCGACGGTGGCGCGCTGACTGTCCTGGCCCTGTTCGACAAGCCGGACCCGCTTGATGGGCCATTCTTCGAGGAGACGATCTACGTCACACCTTCGCGATTGCCGCCCGGCACGCAGGAGATGATAGCCTCGACAACGGCCCGGGCGGCTGTTGCCCTGGGCCTGGTCGCCGGTCCCATTCACGCCGAATTGCGCGTCAATGACGAGGGCGCCTGGATTGTTGAGATCGCCGGCCGTTCCATCGGTGGGTTGTGTTCCGATGTCCTGCGGTTCGGAGTAGACGCCTCGCTCGAAGATCTGATCCTGCGTCAGGCGGCCGGTTTGCCGCCGGGCGACACGGGGCGAAGCGACAGGGCGGCGGGAGTGATGATGATCCCCATTCCGGAGGCCGGATTGCTCCGCGACGTGGCCGGGATGGAGGAAGCCGTCGCTGTGCCGCTCATCGAGCGCATCGAGATTACTGCCCGCCTCAACTATCCGCTGGTACCGCTACCCGAGGGGGATAGCTACCTCGGCTTTATTTTCGCCCACGGCGACACGCCGGAGGCAGTGGAGGACGCCCTGCGCCGGGCGCACGGCTGTATGCGATTTACAATCGACCCGTTATTGCCGGTGTTCAACGGATAGCGGTTGACTATTGTCCACCGGCCGGTTCACCCCTCCAGCAGCAATGCCTCCGGGTCTTCGACCAGTTGCTTCACGCGCACGAGGAACTGCACCGCCTCGCGGCCGTCAACGATGCGGTGATCGTAGCTCAGGGCGACGTACATCATCGAGCGGATGACGATCTGACCGTCGCGCACAACCGGCCGCTCCTGAATATTGTGCAGACCCAGGATGCCGACTTGCGGCGGATTCAGGATAGGCGTGCTTAGCATGGAGCCGAAGACGCCGCCATTGGTGATGGTGAACGTGCCGCCGCGCAAGTCTTCCAGGGTCAATGTTCCATCGCGCGACTTGACGGCAAAATCGCGTACTTCCATTTCGATGGCGGCGAAGGACTTGCGATCCGCGTCGCGGATGACAGGCACCACCAGCCCTTCTTCCGCGCCGACGGCGATGCCGATGTCGTAGTACCGCTTGAGGACGATGTCGTCGCCCTGAATCTCGGCGTTTAGCCGCGGAAAGGCCTTCAGCGCGCCGACGCATGCCTTGACGAAGAAGGACGTGAAACCCAGCTTGATGTTGTGACGGCCGACGAAATCTTCCTGCCGCCGCTTGCGCAAGTCCATCACCGCGCCCATGTCGATCTCGTTGAAGGTCGTCAGCATGGCCGCCGTGTGTTGCGCCTCGACCAGGCGTTGCGCGATGGTGCGGCGGCGGCGCGACATGCGCACCCGTTCCTCGCGATCGCCCGGCGCGGGTGGTGCGATTGGGAGCGGCGGCGCGGCCGACGGTGCAGGCTTTGCAATCGGCGCTGTAACCGGGTGCGGCTCCACGCGCGCGGCGATGTCTTGCTTCGTCACCCGTCCGCCCGCGCCGCTGCCCGGCACCTGCGACAGGTCAACGCCTTCGGCCTCAGCCATGCGCCGGGCGACGGGAGTGACCTTTTCCTTTTCTATCGTCGGCGAGGCTTCCGGAGCGGGCAAGGCCGTTTGCTTTTCGTCGGTCGGTTTTACGGTCGGGGACGCGCCGTCGCCGTCGATCGTGCCCAATACGTCGCCGATGTGGACATCGCTGCCTGCGGTGTGCCGAATTTCGGTCACGGTCCCGGCGGCCGTTGCTCCGACTTCGACGTCAACCTTATCAGTCTCCAGCTCGACGACAATATCGCCGACTTTCACCGATTCGCCGACCTTCACCCGCCATTCGCCGACAGTCGCCTCGACGACCGATTCACCCAGTTCGGGAACAATAATTTCTGTCGTCATTAGCCAATCACCTCATCAGGTAGTTCGTATGCACGATTGAGCAGCGTTGTTTGATGCATGACGTGCATGCTCATCGTGCCTTCGGCCGGGCTGGCGCGCCGTGGTCGGGCGATCAATCGTAGCGGGAGTTTATCGTCGAGCAAGCGCTGTAGCCGCTGGCAAACGCCGTCCCACGCGCCGGCATTGGCCGGCTCTTCCTGGAGCCAGACTACTTCGGCCGCGTTGGGATAGGAATCGAGGATAGTTGTGATTTCTTCGGCAGGGAATGGGTAGAGTTGTTCCACGCGCACCAGGGCAATGTCGCCGCGCTCCACTCGCCGCTTGTCGCTGATCATGTCGATGTAGATTTTGCCGCTGCACAGGATTAACCGGCGAACGGCCGCGCGGTTGGCTGATGCCTGGGGATCGTCAATGACCGGCTGCCAGTGCCCCTCGGCAAGCTCCCGCAAGGACGAATAGACCAACGGGTTGCGGAGCAGGCTCTTGGGCGTCATGACGATGAGCGGCAAGGGGTCGGTAGTCAGCAGCGCGGCCTGTCGCCGCAGCAGATGGAAGTATTGGGCGGCTGTGGTTGCATTGGCGACACGAATGTTGGTTTCGGCCGCCAGCTGCAGAAAGCGCTCCAGACGGCCGGTCGAATGATCGGGGCCTTGCCCTTCGTAGCCGTGGGGCAGCAGCAGAACGAGTGAAGACTTCAACTCCCATTTCGCATTGCCCGACGTGACGAACTCATCGACTATCGCCTGGGCCGTGTTGATGAAGTCGCCGTATTGCGCTTCCCAGACCACGAGACGCTCCGGAGCCTGAATGCTGTAACCATACTCAAAACCGATTGTTCCCGCTTCGGAGAGCGGACTGTTGCGCACCTCGAACGCCGCTCCGGCTTGCGGAATCGATTGGAGTGGGATGTGGACCGCGCCGGTTTCCTCGTCGCGGAGCAGGACGTGGCGTTGGCTGAACGTGCCGCGCTCCACGTCCTCGCCGGTCAGGCGGACGGGCACGCCGTCAGCCAGAATGGAGGCGAAGGCCAGCGTTTCGGCCGTCGCCCAGTCCACGGTCGCTGCTTCGGGGTCGGCAAAGACATCACGACGGCGTTCCAGCGTGCGCGCCAGCTTGCGGTTCATCTGGAACCCTTCCGGCAGGCGTAATAGATCCTCATTTAGTGCGACCAACAGATTGGCTGGTACGCTGGTGCGGGCATGCCGCGCCGCGCCGCCGGGAGGCGGAGGGAGCTGTGGCTCCAGAGCGAGAGCCGGTTCGGGTGGCAGCGACTGGTATATCTCGTTCAGTTTGTCCAACTGCTGTTGAAGAAGCTGCTTACCCTGATCGACAGAAATGACGCCGCGATTGATCAGAGTCTCGATCCACTGTTGCCTGACCGTTGGATGTTTGTCAATCTGATGGTACATCTGCGGCTGCGTGAAACGCGGTTCGTCACCCTCGTTATGGCCGTAACGCCGGTATCCCACAAGATCAATGACGAAGTCGGTGTGGAATTCCCGGCGATAGGCGCAGGCCAGCCGTGCCACTTCGACGCATGCCTCAGGGTCGTCGGCGTTCACGTGCACAATGGGTATCTTGAACCCCTTCGCCAGATCGCTGGCATAGAGCGTGCTGCGGCCTTCCCATTGCGAAGTTGTGAAGCCGACCTGATTGTTGGCGATGATGTGGATTGTGCCGCCGATGCGATAGCCGCGCAGCCGTTGCAGATTTAGCGTTTCGGCAACGATGCCCTGACCGGGGAAGGCCGCGTCACCGTGGATGATGATGGGCAAGATGACGTGCGAGTCGAAGTACGGCCGCCCAGGCCGGTCGACGCGCGTGCCGGCTGCCCGCGCCATCCCGGCAATGACCGGGTTCACGTGTTCCAGATGGCTGGGGTTGGGGGCCATCTTGACGACAAGGTCGATGGGATTGCTGCCGACCATCGAGCGGCTGGCTCCGGCGTGATATTTTACGTCTCCGGTCCAACCCAGATATTCGCGTGCGCCGTGGCCCTCGCCCGAGGCGTCGCGAAACTCCTGCAGGATCTCGGCGTATGGTTTGTTGAGAATGTGGGCCAACACGTTGAGTCGGCCGCGGTGAGCCATGCCGAGCAGTGTGGTATAGATGCCGGCTTCGGCCGCCTCGCCGAGCATGATGTCGAGCATTGGAACCATCATATCCAGTCCCTCGACCGAGAAGCGTGTCTTGCCGGGGAAGATGCGATGGAGAAAAAGCTCGAACGCCTCGACCTTGGTCAGCTGCTCCAGCAGGCGAACAGGATCGAGCGGATCGTTGGGGGGGCGAAATCGGCGAGTTTCGGCCGCATCGCGCAGCCAGGCGCGCTCGTCCGGCAATCGCATATGATCGTAGTCATAGCCGATAGTAGAGGAATAGATTTCCCGCAGTCGGGCGATTGCCTCGCTTGCGTCGGCAGAGTCGGCGGCGGGGCCGCCAATCAGCATTGACGGCAGTTCGCGCAAATCGGCCTCGCTGATCCCGTGAGCCGACGGGTGGAGCGTGGGATCGCCGGGAGGGTCGGCCAGCCCCAGCGGATCGATGTGGGCGGCAAGGTGGCCGTATTCACGTATAGCGGTCGCCAGATTGACCGCGCCCATGACCTTATGGGTAGGTGGGCCGGAAGGTGGAGTGGCGGTTATTGTGGGTGAGCTTGCGCCGTCCGGATCGACCGGCGGCGTCCATCGCTCGAACGCGGCGCGAGTGGCCGGGTCGACAGCCGCGGGATCGGCACGGTATCGTTCGTAAAGTTCCAGGATGTAGCCTGCGTTCGGGCCATGAAACTCATGCCAAAAATCCATGGCCGGATATTAACAGGTCATCACCTGCCGGGCCAATTCCAGCCGGCGAGCCGAGAGTGACTGATTATGGAGTATTAGTGAGGCGTTCGGCCGGCGTGTCCATGCCGGCCGACGACTGCTAAACGGTGCTGACGCCGACCCAGAAGTGATGCGGCAATACGGAGCGGGTGCGCTGCACCTTCACCGAGCCTATGCTCTTCTCCTCCTCGGCGAAGGTCGCCGTATTGACCAGGCACAAGTCGGGCATTGCGCCATATTTCTGGCGATAGTAATCCACAGCGCGCTGGACTTTCTCATCGAAGGTACGTCGCGCGTCGGCATCGAGCCACAACATTCCGGTTTTCATGGTACACCTCATCTTTCAGGAATCGGAACAGTTTCAAAAAGGTAACGGATCCGGGTTGTCTTCCGCGTTCGGCGGTTGGGCGTGGGTTGGCCCTGCATCGAGATCAACCATTCCATCGCGCAGCGTGAACGACTGCGGAGACGCGCTTTTCTTGCTATTTTCCTTCTTGACCCGCGGTCGCGTGTTATAGGGTCGGGCAAGAAGCTTTGGGCGCGCGGATTGGTAGATTTCCATTAATTTCAAATGCAGATCGTAATCACCAATGTAGGCAGCCTGGAAGTAGGTTATCTCATTGCCCGTGACCGCCAGGAAATCGCCTTCGCCGTAGAGCAGCGCGGCCTGATCGAGTCGGATGCCGGCGACGCGGGCCGCTACGCCGTCATCTTTCAACCGTCCGACGATGCGCATGGCCATTCCGGCCTTGATAGTCGCATCCAACAGAGGCGACTCCGGCCGGTCGGTGGCGAGAACCAGATGGATACCCGCTTGCGAGCCGTATTGCAGCAGCCGCAGCAGATCGCTGCGTGTCGTTTCGGCCGTGTGTTCGAGCAGCGTCACAGGATGATCTATCAGGACGACGATGCGCGGCGTCTGGATGCGTTCGCGACGACGATAAGTCATTTCCTCGGCCAGGAAACGCAGAATTGAGCCGCATTCCTCAGGGTTGAGCGCGGGATCCGTCAGCATGTGGGGCAGATAACTTAGCGGCAGCAATGGCGTATCATGCCCACCCAGGCGCACCTCTCGTTCACCTCGCGGATCGAGGAGCTGGAGCTGCATCTCTGACTGTCGATTGGTGAGCGCCAGACTCGCGGCGATGGTGCGCAGGAGCGATGTCTTGCCTGCGCCGGGTTCACCGGCGATCAACACGTGGCTCATTCGGTTGGTAGGGAAGCGCAAATAGACGGGTTGCCCACCCTCTGCCAGACCCAGTGTCGCGGCTCTCTGCGGTAACTGCGGGATGGTAGCCAGTAACCGAAGCAAGGGGACGGGTGGGTCGTCGGGCCGCGCCACGCGCAGCCGCCAACGGCCGTTGTCCTGTGTGATGGCCACATCACCTACACCGAGGGCTGACATCACTTCACCCTTCAGACCACGAATCTTCTCCATACCGGCTGAAATCTGCGTTTGGAGATCGAAGTTGACGACCCGCGGCCGAACTTCGCCGCCAACAACAGTAGCCGGAACCTTGTTGCGGCTCAGCACTTTGTTGATTTGTCTTGTCTGGATGTCGAGTTGGTGTCGCAATTTGACCTCCGATGAAGGTTCGCTTTCCATTCTGATCTCGTGAGGTTCTTGATACGAACGAATGTTCTATTTTTGATCGAAAAAAAGGGCGGCCTGCTATGGCCGCCTGTTACTGAAAAAGAGATGCCGTTACTCCGGCTGCCGCAAGACCATCAGCACCCGACCCTGAACCTGTACATCTTCCGGATCGACGTAGATCGGCTCCATCGTCGGATTGGCCGGCTGAAGGCGGATGCGATCTCCTTCGTGATAGAATTTTTTCAGTGTTGTGGTGTCGTTGCGAAGCCAGACGGCGACCATTTCGCCGTTCTTGGCCTCGTATTGCGGCTTCATGATGACGATATCGCCGTCATTGACCATGGCATCAATCATCGATTCGCCGCGCACGCGCAGAGCGAACAGGCCATCCGGCTTCTCGTTGAGCATGGCGTAGCTTAGCTCGATGGCTTCATCGTCATCGTATGTGCTGAAGCCGTCGTTGCCGGTGGTGACGGGGCGACCGGCAACAATATCGCCGGCGAGCGGAATCCTCACCAGTCGGCCGAGCGTATTGCGCAATGACGAGGCCAGACCTTCGGCCTTCTCCGTCAGGCGCAAGCCTCGTGATACGTCGGGATCGCGGTCGAGATAACCTTTTTCCTCCAGCTTGCCGAGATTATAATTAACGACGGAAGTTGAGTTGATCTCAACAGCCTTACCGATTTCACGAATCGTGGGCGGGCGGCCATGTTCATCCATGTAGCCCCGCGTAAATTGGAGGATTTGCTGCTGCCGTTTTGATAGAGGTTTTTCGCTCATGATTACTTTTCCTTAGTAGTTCAGCTTCGGCGTCCAATACCACGCAGGGAAACCGCTCATTTGTTCTGAGTATAGCACGAACACATGTTCGCTGTCAATAGGGTGTACGATGGCTGCGCCAATTCGACAGGGAGCATTTTATGGAGTGAAGATGATGAGATTCGATGCTTTTTCGTTTCCGTCACGCCGGTCGCCGGTGCTGGCCCGGCGCGGGCTGGTGGCGACGAGCCAGCCGCTGGCCGCGCAGGCAGGACTGGAGGTATTGCGATCCGGGGGCAACGCGATTGACGCGGCTATCGCTACGGTAGCGACGCTTTGCGTCGTCGAGCCGTGCTCAACCGGCGTTGGCGGGGATGCCTTCGCGCTTGTCTGGTCTGCGGCCGAGGGGCGGCTGTTCGGGCTGAACGCCAGCGGTCCCGCGCCGGCGGCCCTGTCGGCCGATCTCGTCCGCTCCCGTGGCCACACGACCTTCCCGACGTGGGGCGGTCTGGCAGTGACCGTGCCCGGCGGTGTGCGCGGCTGGCAACTCGCGCTGGAGCGGTTCGGCACGATGGGGCTGGACACGTTGCTGACCCGGCCGATCGACTATGCGCGGAACGGCTTCCCGGTCAGCCCGCGAATTGCCCGCGCCTGGGGACTCTCGACCGGGCTGTTGGGACGGCTGCCCGATTCACGGCGGGTGTGGCTACCGGGTGATCGCGCGCCTCTCGTGGCGGAGTTATTTCGCAATCCGGAGTTCGCCGCCACATTGCAGGCATTGGCGGATGGCGGCTTTGACGCGCTCTATTTTGGCGACATCGCTGCGCAAATCGCCGGAGCCGTTCGCGCGGATGGCGGCATGATGACTGAAGAGGATCTGGCCGGCTATCGCGCGGAATGGGTGGAGCCGATTGCCGTTGGCTACCGGGACGGTTACGCCTTTCATGAGATTCCGCCCAACGGGCAGGGTTTGGCGGCGCTGCTGGCGCTCAACATCGCCCAGGGGTTCGACCTGAGCAGCATGAAGTATGGTTCGGCCGATTACTACCACGTCCTGATCGAGGCGATGAAGCTCGGATTCGCCGATGCCCACGCCTATATCGGCGACCCACGGCAGGTGGCGGTGCCGGTGGAGGCGTTGCTGAGTCGTCGCTATGCCCGCGAGCGGCGTGCGCTCATTGCCCGCGACGCGGCGCTGTGGCCCGAGCCGGGCCGGCCGGACGGACGCGGCGATACCGTCTACCTGACCATAGCCGACGAACAAGGCAACATGGTGAGCTGGATTCAGAGTCTCTATATGGGGTTTGGCAGCGGTATCACTGCCGGGCGGACAGGTATCCAGCTCCAGAACCGGGGAGCCAATTTCTCGCTGGAGCCGGGCCACCCGAACGAGGTTGCGCCGGGCAAACGGCCCTATCACACCATCATCCCCGGCTTCATCACGCGTGACGGGCAGCCGTGGGCCGGCTTCGGCGTGATGGGCGGCTTTATGCAGCCGCAGGGACATTTGCAAGTGGGGATAGACCTGGTGGAGTTTGACATGGATCCCCAAACGGCGCTCGACGCGCCGCGCTTCAACTGGCTACAAGGGCGTGAGGTGGCGCTGGAGCCGGGCATCGGCGACGAGGTGCGCGATGAGTTAGCCCGGCGAGGGCACGTGTTGCGGCCGAAGGGGGAGGCGCAGCATTACGGCGGCGGTCAGGTGATCATCCGCGATCCGGAGACGGGGGTGCTCATCGGCGGCAGCGAGCCGCGGAACGACGGAGCAGCAGTGGGGTGGTGAGTAGAATGGTGGTTTTTGTGGCTGCCCATGGGCGAGGCAGGGACAAGCGCTATCGGGACATCGGCCGCACCAGACGACCGATGTCCCGATAGCTCCGTTTAGACCCGCATTATCCGGGTATCCCTTTCATATTAATTCGTTGCGACGGGCGCGCCCATTGCTTCGACTACCAGTTCGGCCACGTCGCGGACCTGCATCTTGTCGCCGTGTTCGCGGTTGGCGTCGCTCATCATCGTGCTGCAGAAGGGGCAACCGACAGCCAGGACGGCCGCGCCGGTAGCCTGGGCCTCGCGGTAGCGGTTGGCATTGACCTTCTCGCCGGTGACGCCGTGTTCCTCTTCCTTCCAGTATTGCGCGCCGCCCGCCCCGCAGCAGAAGGAATCCTTGCCGTGGCGCGGCATCTCCAGCAATTCTACCCCGGCGGCAGCCAGGGCGGTTCGCGGGTCGGCGATGATCCCGTTGTGGCGGCCGAGGTAGCACGGATCGTGGAAGGTAACTTTCTCCAGCGTCTTGCCGTTCAATCGCAATTTGCCGCGGCCGATCAGGTCGGAGATGAGTTGGGTATGGTGGAAGATGGTGTAGTGGCCGCCCATCTCGCCGTACTCCTTGCCGATGGTCGTGAAGCAGTGGGGACAGCTGGTGACGATACGGCGTTCGTTAGCCTTGGCGGCGTTGAGCGTTTCGATGTTGGCTTCGGCCATGGCCTGAAATAGCGGCTCGTTGCCTGCGCGGCGGGCCGAGTCGCCGGTACAGGTCTCATCGTCGCCCAGGATAGCGAAGCTGACGTCTGCCTCATGAAGAATAGTAGCCACGGCGCGGACCGTCTTTTGGGCGTCAGGGTTGAACGCGCCGGCGCAGCCCACCCAGAGCAGATATTCGTAGTCGGGGTTCTCCTCCACGGTGGGCACTTCGAAGGGCAACGGCGCAGTCCATTCCATGCGGCTCTGCTGCGCTTGCCACGGGTTGCCCATGCGCTCCATGCCGATGAACGCGCCCTTGAGTTGTTCGGGGAATTCGCTTTGCATCATCACCTGGTCGCGGCGAATCTCCATGATGTCGAGCATGGGGACATTGCCCACGGGGCAGATCTCGATGCAATGACCGCAGGCGGTGCAGGCCCAGACAGCGCTTTCGCTGATGGCGAAGTCAATGAGCGAGATGCCGCCGGTGGCGCCGGAGGCCAGGGCAGGCATGTTCTCGCGGATGTAGTAGCGCTTGTTGATCTCCAGCGCGGCGGGGGAAAGCTCCTTGCCGGTGGTATAGGCCGGGCAGACTTCCTGGCAGCGGTTGCACATGATGCAGGCGTAGGCATCGAGGATGTGCTTTTTGGGCAGGTCGTCGAGGACGTTGGCGCCGAACTGCTCAATGGTCTCGTCGTCAAGGTCGAGCTTCTTCATCTGTCCCAGATACGTGCGCTCCGGGCTGGTCATGAAGTTGAGTGGCCCCATAAACAGATGGGCGTGCTTGGTATAGGGGAAATAGGGCATGAAGATCAGGATAAGGCCGACCGCAAGCCACCAGAAGAGATGCCAGCCGAAAGTCAGCGCCTCGGGCGGGAGGCCGCTGAGGAAGGTGGAGGCGATGAAGTTGGCGACGGGTTGCCATGGGTCGGGGCCATGCTGGGCGATGGCGAACGACGCACCCATTAGCCGCGAGCCGACGTGGGTCAGGATGAACATGCCGACGATGAGGGAGTCGATGGCGATGCCGCCCTCGCGGACGCGGTCCATCAGCTTGACATTGTCGCGAGTCTTGAGAGCGGGGTCCTGGGCGGCGAAGCGGCGGAGCAGGAAGTAGATGACGCCGATGAGGACGGCCGCGGCGAACAGGTCGGCCGCCAGCCGAAAGAGATGGCCGATGATATTGCCCTCGAAAAATGTGAAGCCCGGTATCAGCCCTTCGACGACATCGATGATGTTGACGAGTCCGTAGAAGATGAAGCCGAAGGCGACGCCGTAATGAAAGAGCGAGGTCAGTTTACGGTGGCGGATGATGCGGCCCTGGGTGAAGAGGGCGGCGATGCCGGTCATGACGCGGCGAGGCAATTCGTCGAGATAGAGCGCGCCCCGGCCGCGGCCGATGACACGAGCCATCATGGTGAAGGTATTGGCTGTGGCGACAAGACAGATGGCCACCAACAGCAGGAACATGATTCGTTCGAAGGCTGACAGCATGTCCTTTTCTTCTCCTTTTGCCGCCGGGTGAGTGGGAAACCGGGGCGTTGTCAATGGGCCGGTTGAATCCGTCGCGGAAGTGTAGCGCAGGCGGAGTTGAGAGCAAGCAGAACACAGTCCGCTCGGTTTCCGGCGAATATTAGAATCGTATTATAACGCAGATTTGACGCACTGCATCATAACAAATGTCATATATTTGCTGTGAAGCCGGGGTTTTTGCTATTCGCCGCCGTAACCACGCCTTTCTCCCTACGTATACTACAGACCGCGCCGCCCCTCCGCTATAATGGGGCGTCATGGAATCCGTCACTAAAGCACGGCGTTGGGCCGGGCGCATTCTGGTGCTCGTCGCCGTATCGGCTCTGTTCATTGCCCTCTGGCCCGATGCGACCTCGCTCTATGACTTGACCGGCGAGGAGCAGCCACGCGGGCAGATCGCCGGCGTTGTCCACTGGCTCAACACCGCCATCCGGCCGCAGCCGGACTTGCGGCCGGCGACCGTGGCCGGGTCGCCTCTTGTTTTCCCGGTTGTCTCCGCGTTCGGCGTCAACACTTTTTTGCAGCAGGAGGCCGAAGAGGCCAAGCGCGCCACGAGTCTCGACATGACCCGCGACGCCGGGCTGCGCTTCATCCGCCAGGAGTTCACCTGGGAGGACATCGAGATTCATGG
>JACDJB010001604.1_pt1 | contig 18017 bp, 13 predicted proteins | sample 7454121 | NCBI WGS metagenome assembly JACDJB01 (sample SAMN14253290, study PRJNA609438) | sludge metagenome | isolation source: sludge after 25d culture with pyrite | collected 2018-12-20 | reverse complement strand
GCCGCCGTGGCCGTTTCCCGCTCCAGGTTGAACATCGCCCGGCGCAGGGTGCGTGTCGCTCTGATAAGTTCGGTAAGATACCAGAACAGGCCGAGAATGCTGACAATATATATCCAGACGTCGTTGCGGATCAGGAAGATGTAGACGCGATCCATAAGGCGATCATGCAATAATCTGCGCCCGGGACATAGGTGGCGGTGAGGTCGATGGACTTATACCCGGTTGGGTTGCTCATCGGCGGCGGGAATGAACACAGAAGACCGCACCGGTGATCGTCGCCGTACCATTAATCCCAGGCAAAATCGGAGAGGGTTAGCGCAACTGGTCCATTTGTCGTACCACGCCCCTCACAACGGTGATCAGCCGTGGCACGGCTCGTTGACCCATCTCCAGGACTTCCTCGTGATTCACCGTAAAACCTGGGCCTGGATCGAGTGATGCCAGATTGGAGATGGTTGAGATGCCAAGCACGCGGATGCCCGCATGACGCGCGACCACTACCTCCGGAGCCGTGGACATGCCGACCGCATCACCGCCGGCCATGTGGAGAAAGCGCAACTCTGCCGGAGTCTCGAAGCTGGGGCCGGCCACGTAAGCATAGATACCCTCGCGCAGGACAATACCTGCATCGGCCGCTACCCTGTGCGCCACTTCCCGCAAGGCGGGATCATAGGAGAATGTCATATCCGGGAAGCGTGGCCCGATCGTTTCATCGTTGGGACCGCGCAGGGGATTGTTGCCGGCCATTCCGGGAAAATTGAGGTGATCACGGATGAGCATCAGATCGCCCGGTTCATAGGCGGGATTCAGGCCGCCGGCCGCGTTGGTCACGATGAGTGTCTTTACGCCGAGCGCATGCATGACCCGAATTGGCAGGGTTACCCGATCCATCGGGTATCCTTCGTAGAAATGAGTTCGTCCCTGAAGAATCAGAACCGGTCGGCCTTCCAAATCGCCGATGACAAGGCGGCCGACGTGACCGGGTACAGTAGAAATCGGCCAATTCGGGATGTCACCGGTTGGAACGATATCCGGAGATTCAATCGTATCGGCCAGGGAGTTGAGCCCGGAACCCAGGATGAGAGCCGTTTCAGGTTGATGACGGGTGTGTTCCCGGATGTAGTCGGCGGCGGCGGTAATTTCGGCGGCGGTAATGAAGTGGGTCATATTCGTATTCATCGGTTCTCAGGCGGCGGTGATTGACGGCGTGGACGCGTGCTCGTCGGCCGCCTCCATCTGAGTGTAGATTTGCGTGGTTGAAATATTCGCGTGGCCCAGAAGTCGTTGGATATCTTCCAGCTTGGAACCTTTGTTCAGTCTGTGCACGGCGAAACTGTGACGCAAGGTATGGGGAGTTACCTCGGCGCTTAATCCCACCTGGCGGGCGTAACCTTTTATAATGAGCCACAATCCTTGCCGGGTTAATTTTTCTCCGCGATGGTTTAGGAAGAGCGCTCGTTCATGCGTGTCCCTGGCCAGTTGTGGTCGTCCATTGGCCAGATAATCCCGGAGCAGAGCGACGGTTGAATCTTCCAGCGGGATCTCTCGCGCGTCTCCCTGGCGTGTGGGCGAAGAAAGCACAGACCGATCGAGCATCACGTCATCGAGCTGGATTGACACCACTTCCGTCACCCGCATACCCGTTTCGTAAAGGACGTTCAGTAACGCTATATCGCGCAGGTTTTTGGGTGAATGGCCATCTGCCGGTGCTTCCAGAAGCTGCTCGACCTCGGCGAAAGTGAGTGTCTGGGGCAATCGTTTCTTGACCTTGGGCGAATCGATGTTCACTGTGGGGTTCGTTTCGATGATCCCTTGCGCTGTCAGGAAGTTATAGAAGGATTTGATGGCGGCTACTTTGCGAGCGATGGTCGAAGAAGCATAAGGTTGCGACTTATGCTTCATGTAGGTCAAATATGCTTCTATGTCGCTGTCGGAGACGGCCGACCATTCAGTCAGCTTGGAACCGGCGTGCCCTTCAACATACTCCAGAAACTGGTTGAGATCGTTCCGATACGCCGCAATGGTATTTTCTGAATACCGATATTCCTGCTCCAGGTGCGACAAGAAGGCAATTAATTGCTCTTCCATGGCATTCTACTCCCTGATCGGTAGCCGAATAGATTGTCTCTGCTTTCGATTATGAGGGAGCTTGGCCGTGGCGGGCAGCCAGTAACTATACATCTCCTCTCTGATCAGAGTTGAGACAACCATCCGCCGGGCCAGGGAACACACGAGGCTCCTGCGCAGCGCCCATTGGATTATGTCATGCAACTCCCCAGCATTATAACACTACTTTTCATAATATCAAATGCCTGTTTGCTAATTTTCAGGTAGCATAATGCTTATCGGCTTTACGTCATTTCGCTGTCGTCGGCCGTTTGCTATTTGCCTTACGATCGACGCCGGCCGATTCCCAAACCAAGGAGCATAAAATCCCATGAGTCCGCAAAACCCGGTGCGTACGATCATTGCCGGCGCAGCCGGCCGAGATTTCCACGATTTCAATACCGTATTTCGTCATGACGAAAACACAAAAGTCGTCGGATTTACGGCAACCCAGATTCCAAACATCGAGGGCCGGCTCTATCCGCCTGCCCTTTCGGGGCCGTTATATCCGAATGGGATACGCATTTACCCCGAGGGTGAGCTTTCTGAACTGATCCGCAAGCACGAGGTCGATCAGGTTGTCTTCTCCTATTCCGATGTTTCACATGAATATGTGATGCATCTGGCGTCACGCGTGCTGGCGGCGGGCGCCGGTTTCCATTTGATGAACCCGCAACAAACGATGCTGAAGTCGAGCAAGCCCGTGGTTGCCGTTTGCGCTGTGCGCACCGGCAGCGGCAAGAGCCAGACCTCCCGCAAGGTGCTTGATATCCTGAAAGACGAACTGGGGTTTGGTCGCGTGGTAGCCGTGCGCCATCCGATGCCATATGGTGATTTGGCTGCGCAAGCCGTGCAGCGTTTTGGCACCAACGAAGATATGGACCGCGCGCGCTGCACGATCGAGGAGCGTGAAGAGTATGAACCCTATATCGAACGTGGTGCAGTTATCTTTGCCGGCGTCGATTATGAGGCGATCCTGCGTCGGGCGGAGGAGGAAGCAGATATTATCATTTGGGATGGCGGCAACAACGATTTGCCGTTCTTTAAGCCCGACTGCCATATCGTCGTCGCCGATCCGCATCGACCGGGCCATGAGTTGCGCTACCATCCCGGAGAGGCCAATCTCCGTATGGCTGATGTCGTCGTAATCAACAAAATCGACACGGCTGATTCAACGGGCGTCAACACAGTGTTGAGTAACGTGCGCGAAGTCAATCCCACGGCTGTCATCGTGCGCGGCGCATCCCCTCTGTTCGTCGAAGACCCGGCGGCTATTCGCGGCAAGCGAGTTCTTATCATTGAGGATGGCCCGACGCTCACTCACGGTGAGATGGCCTATGGGGCGGGCGTCGTTGCGGCGCGACAATTCGGAGCGGCCGAGATCGTCGACCCTCGCCCCTATGCCGTGCGCACCATCGCCGATACCTATCGCAAATATCCGACAACGGGCGCGGTATTGCCCGCTATGGGCTATGGCCGCGAGCAAATTGCCGATCTGGAGGAAACTATTAACCGCACTCCCGTCGATATGGTGATTATCGCCACGCCGATCGACCTGGGTCGGCTGGTGGATATCGACAGGCCCAATCAACGTGTACGGTATGAGTTGCAGGAGATTGGCCGCCCCACGCTGACGGACTTGCTGCGCGAGAGGTTCGGCCGCTAAAGCAGCCTGGCGCGCATGGGCGCGAAGCTGTGGCGATGTTCCCGGATCGGTCCCAATCGGCCGAGCGCCGCCAGGTGCTCGGCCGTTCCATACCCTTTGTGGCGGGCGAAGCCGTATTCGGGAAAGTGTCCGTCCAGTATGGTCATATAGCGATCCCGGCTTACCTTGGCCAGAATCGACGCCGCGGCGATGCTCAGGCTCAGCCGGTCGCCGCGTACGACAGGACGTTGCGGCAGACTGCCTCCGACGAGCCGGAGTGGGCCATCGACCAGGGCAGCTTCTGCGGCCGGAACCAGGCCGGAGATGGCTTGAGTCGCAGCGAGGCGGGTGGCGGAAAGAATACCGTGCCGGTCGATGACGTCGGCCGGGGCCGAACCGATGGCATAGGCCAGGGCGCGCATGCGAATCAGGACAAATAGCTGTTCGCGTGTGTGGGGCGCCAGAAGCTTGGAGTCGCGAACTTCGGCCAAATCGGCATAGAGCGCTTCGCTCTCGAGCGGGAGCAGCACGGCCGCGGCGAATACCGGCCCGGCCAGCGCGCCACGACCGGCTTCGTCGATGCCGGCCACCCGGCTGATGCCAAGCTCAGCCGCCATGATATGCTCCAGCGACATATCCGGGGCAGGTAGCGAGGCGGAACGTGGCATGGATTAACGAGATTTGGAGATGGCCGGATTGGACTGGGAGCGCCGGTCATAGCGCCCCGCGAATCCGTTGTAGCGGATCCGCAACACCTCGCGGATCATGTTGATGGTGTCGCGTATGGGACTGACGCGGCTGTTTTCGCCATAATACCATTGCACAGGCACTTCGACGACGCGATAGCCCCGTCGCAGGGCGATGAAGAGCAATTCCACGTCGAACGCCCACCCGTCGATCGATTGGTAGGGCAGGATGTCCCAGGCAACCTCGCGGCGGAAGCATTTGAAGCCGCACTGCGTGTCCTCGAATCCGGGTATTGCCAGCGTCTTGACGTAGAAGTTAAATACGCGTCCCATGAAGTGACGATATTGCGGCTCGTTGTAGCGGACTGCGCCGGGAGCCTCGCGGCTGCCGATAGCTACGTCATATTGACTGAGTTGCGGCGGCAGAAACTTGGCGATCTCCTCGACCGGCATTGAAAAATCGGCGTCGGCCATGAACAAATAGTCGCCGGTTGCCGCCAGCATGCCTGTGCGCACGGCCGCGCCCTTGCCCTGGGCCAACTCATCGATGACGCGTATGTACGGACGTGAGGTCGCGTACTCCAGGGCTATCTGCCGCGTGTTATCGCTGCTGTTGTTATTGACGATGATGATCTCGAAAACATAGGGCTGGGTTTCGAGGAAATCGAAAACGGGCGGTAGCGTTTGGGGCAATCGCTCCGCTTCGTTATAAGCGGGGATAATCAGGCTGAGGAGGGGTTGCTGTGCGCTCATTCTGCACGTCGCCCTGACGGTGTGCCAATCCTGTCAAACTGCGCGGCATCCGGCAAGGGCAAGAAGATCAAGTGTATCTTTGCCGGGGAACCTCGTCAACTTGCGTCAGACGTTTCTCAAGCGTTGCGTTATCGATTCGCCGGCTGCCCTGAATGCGTTTGCGAGCCGGTAACATCTTGAGGAATCCCACGATCCCGGCCAGTTGACCTCGCAGACGGGCGCGGGCTGCCGGCCCACGCCATGCCCTCAACGCCTCGGCGCTGATATGCAATTGGGCGCGCAAAATTGCTCCCGCGTGGCGACGCAATAGCGTAGTGGGATAATTCTTCCAGATGACGTACAGGAAGTTGCGCCCGTCGTGATAACTGCCGGTTACGCCGCTTCCGCCCGAAGCTTTCAGTTTGTGATAGACCACGGCCCCGGGCGCATAGACGACGTCCCAACCGGCCAGGTGCGCGCGCCAGGCCAGATCGATGTCTTCGCAGGAGAAAAAGAAATCGTCGTCAAGGAATCCGATTTCCTCGATCATCGCCCGGCGATAGGCGGCCGCGCCGCCGCACGCGCTGAACACCGGCTCTTCGCGATCGTATTGCCCTCGGTCCGCTTGCCAGACGCCGCGGTTGCCGGGTATGCCGTCCACCCGGTAATAATCTCCCGCGGTGTGGAAATGATCGCGACGATCGAAAAGGAGCATCTTGCCGGCCACAATGCCCACGTGCGGGTGGCGCTCGAAGGTACCCACCAGTACTGCAAGCCAATCCGGGTCAGCCTCGGTGTCATTGTTCAGCAGGCAGATGATCTCGCCTTGGCCGGCTGCGTAGCCTGCGTTGCATGCCCCGGTGAAGCCCCGGTTTTCGCCCAGTTCGATCAGTCTGACTTCCGGATAAGTTTCACGAACGTAGGCCTGCGATCCGTCCGTCGAGCCATTATCTACGAGGATTACTTCGTGTGCGGCGAACGTCTGCCGTCGCAGGGAGGGGAGACAATCGTCCAGATGGTGACGGCCGTTCCAGTGGGGAATAATCACCGATACGCGCGGCGGTTCCTGGCTCATGCGGACGTTTCCCCGTGCAAATAATCCGCCAGAGCTTCTTGCCATGGGCGTAGCGTGATGCCCACCGCCGCTCCGTTTCGATTATGCAGTGCGCCGAACGGCGGGGGGCTGGAAGGACGCTGAAACGCGCTGCTAAGGATGGGGACATTGCTTGCTGCGTCCAAACCGGCCTGTCTTAGAATCTCTCCGGCAAAAGCCCAGCGCGAGCAACAGCCCTCGTTGACCAGATGATAAATACCGTATTGCCCTGTCGTGATCAGCCGGGCAATGGCCTCAGCCAGATCGCCGACGTAGGTCGGATTGCCGATCTCGTCTGTGACGACTCGTACCTGACCTGTTTCGCGGGCGCGGCGCAGAATAGCGTGGACGAAGTTGCGCCCTCCCGGCGCGAATAACCAGGCCGTTCGCACAATGTAGTAGGCGTTGAGCAGGTTGCGCACGTGGGTTTCGGCCGCTGCCTTGGATCGGCCATACGGGTTGCGGGGCGATAGCGGCATCCATTCTTCGTAGCCTGCCGGATCATCGCCGGAGAAGACTTCGTTGGTGCTGACGTGAACCAGAGGGATGCCGGCCGCCCGGCAGGCCAGCGCCACGTTCTGAGTGCCAAGCGCGTTGATCCGATGGGCTAGTTCGGGGTTGCGTGCGCAGCCGTCGACGTCGGTATAAGCCGCGCAATGAATGGTCAAGTCGGGCGTTGACTCATCGATAACGTGCTCGATTGCCTTTTGTGCTGTTATGTCAATATCGGGCAGGTCAACCAGAACTAAATCATGGGCAGTGAGAGCGCCTTGCAAAGCTCGCCCTAGTTGTCCATTGGCGCCGGTGATCAGAATACGCATAGCACACTAATTGTCATTCCCTGCGATGAAGTTGTCAATTGCTCATTGACCGGCCGCCGTTATCCCGTCGGGAAATCGTCGCGCGCTTGACAGGTTGTTGTTTCGCCTCAATACTTGGTTGCGATGCGCATCGATGTCCTGACGCTCTTTCCGAATATGTTCTCGGCTTATCTGGGCGAGAGTATCTTGCAGCGCGCGCAGCGAGACGGGCTGATCTCGTTCCATCTCCATAATATTCGTGACTACGCCGCGGGGAGACATCGCGTGACGGACGAACCACCCTATGGGGGTGGGGGAGGAATGGTGCTGAAGCCGGAGCCAATTTTTACTGCCCTGGAAGCGGCGACTGCCGTGGACGCAGAACGGCGGCCCAGGGTGGTATTGCTGTCGCCCCAGGGCAGGTTGCTGACGCACGCTGTGGCAACCGAGTTGGCTGTCGAACCGTGGCTGCTTTTCGTTTGCGGCCGATACGAAGGAGTCGACGAGCGCGTGCGTGAATATCTCATTGACGATGAGATTTCAATTGGGGACTTTGTCCTGACCGGCGGGGAACTGGCGGCGCTCGTTGCAATCGATGCGCTGGCGCGCCACATCCCCGGCGTATTGGGCGACGAGCACGCGGCCGAGCGGGACAGCTTCGCTGATGGATTGCTGGAAGGCCCACACTATACTCGCCCGGAGGTCTTTTGCGGCCGGCAAGTGCCCGCTGTGTTGCGTTCCGGGCATGCGGGAAACATTGCCCGATGGCGCAGAGAACAGGCTCTGCGGCGAACGTGGCAACGCCGCCCCGATTTGCTTCTGACGGCCGAACTGGACGAAGCCGATCGGCTGTTTCTCATGACCCTGGCAGAAGAGATGAGTCAATAAATTCGTATGAACGGAAGAAGAGTCAGTGAATCCCGAATCTTCCTGACCCACTTGATGGGCGTGACCGAGGGGAATACCCTGGGGAATGTCCACGGCGGTGTGATCATGAAACTATGTGATGAGGCCGGCGCGATCGCCGCGATGAAGCACGCCAACCGGCCTGTCGTCACGGTTGCCGTTGATTCAATGAGCTTCCATTCTTCCATTCAAATCGGCGAACTGGTGACGGTGCAAGCTGAAGTAACGTGGGTGGGGCGCACCTCGTTGGAGGCCCGATTGGTAGTCAGGGCCGAGGATTTAAGGGCCGGAACAATCACCCACACCAACACGGCCTACTTTGTCTACGTCGCCCTTGATGATGACGGAGGCACGTTCGAGGTGCCACGGCTGATTACCGAGACCGACGAAGAGCGCGCCTTGTTTGAGGGTGGTGTTTCACGCCAGGCCCAGCGCCTTGAACGTCGTCGCGTGGAGCGAGCGATTACCTGCTAGATCGAGCGGCTATGACCGGCAATCTGCTACACAGAGTATCCCGGCTCGATCTGCTGTTCCTGGGGCTGACGGCGATATTCATCGGTTATTTCATGATCTGGTTGCCGGGGCCGGCCGCCGGTTTGCAGTTGATTGGCGTTGAGCTTGGAGAATGGATCAAGTTTTTGGGAGTCGATAGCCGACGGACGTGGTTTTATTTTCCCCCTATTGTTATCGGCGCGACGCTTGGGTTTCTGGCCGCGATGTGGCCCAACGACCGCCGGAGTGTGTGGCTGATGCGCGGATTGGCGATAGCTGTGGCCATGGTGGCTTTCCCCGCGCTTGCCGCCATTCAACTGGAGCCGCGCAGCGAATGGCTGGCGCGCGTGTTGGGGATTGCCCTGGTCGCGCTCGTGGCGTTGGCCGGCGCGCTTCTGTCGTCGCGCAGGCCGGGCGTGCGGTGGCCGTGGTTGGCAATCGGGCTAGTGGCTTTGGCGGGAGCAGTTTTGCCGACGCTTCAGTACTTCGCCATTCGGCCGATAGTTGGGGCAATCATGTTGCGGCCGGTGGGGATTGGCCCCGGCGTGTGGCTGAATGCTGCCGGCTCCTTGCTGGTGGTCGCTGTAGCTCTGACGGAGTGGCGAGCGGCGCGAAAATAAAAAGCAGCTGTTCTTCCGAACAGCTGCCCGTTAATGCAAATACAGTTTTGTAGCTCGTTTGTAGCTTGATCCCGTGGACTTAGGACCGCATACGGCTGTTGATATAGTGAACCGCGTCACCGACAGTGGTGATTTTCTGCGCTTCCTCGTCCGAAATTTCACCTTCGAACTCTTCCTCGAAAGCCATGATCAACTCAACCAGGTCGAGAGAGTCCGCTTCCAGGTCTTCGCGGAAGCGCGCTTCGATTACAACCTGGTCTTCGTCAACTCCCAGCAAATCGACGATAATCGCGCGAACTCTATCTTCAGTGTCATTCATTGACTGCCTCTCCTTAAAGGACTTGATGATTTCCTGTTCCCGTATCTTCCGGTTTTTTATGTCTGCTGATTTAATCAGATCTGATACAAGCCGGGGCTATATACCGGCCGAATAAGTGTCGATAATCCAGCGGATGCCAGCCTGGAATTGTAGGACTTACCTGCGGATTGTCAAGGCGCATTTTCGATGGTTGGCAATTTGCACACTTGTCTGATAGAACCCACATGAATCAAACTCGTTGCGCCAGGCGTGTAAGTTCGTGTCAGCCCGATGTACCGAAGGACAAGGCATATTGCGCGGTTCGCCGGCGGTTGCTCATGTCCCCTGTGAACCAAATGGATGCGGTGGAGTGAAAAAGATTTCGGCTCAACATGCCCGCTTGCTACTCTTTAGCTTCCCTGGCGCAACCGGAATAACTTTGGAAACGTAGTGAGGATAAGGAAAGACGATACGTTTGTAGCGCGCCGGGTCATTTATCTGTGGATGGGAATGGCTCGGGAAAATTTATTTCCAGGAGATAAGCATGAACGAAAAAAGATTAACGCGTGTTGAGGAAGGTCGCATGATCGCCGGCGTGTGTGCCGGGTTGGCCCGTTATTTGGGCGTGGATGCGACCGTGATCCGCATCATTTTTGTGTTGTTGACCTTGTTTGCGGCCGGGGGTGTGTTGCTCTACCTGATCCTTTGGCTCATCATGCCGATGGAACAATCGGCTTAACTGCTGATTTGCCCGCCGCAAGATTGCGGGGCGGGGCAAATGTGCCTATACTAGCTTCGGGGTGGGACGGCGGCACGCCAAGGGCTGCCGTCCTTCTTCGTAATGGTGCGATATGATGGAGTCACTCCTCGCATTTATCCCCGAAGACAGGCGGCTGGCGTTGGCCGGAGGAGTCGGCCTGCCCGATCGAGCCAACGGTTCGGTTCTCTTCGCCGATATTTCCGGTTTCACGCCGCTTACCGCGGCGCTGGTTCAGGAGTTGGGCGTTCAACGGGGCGCGGAAGAGGTGCTCAACCAGATCAACCCGGTCTATGAGGCGATCATCGCCGAGCTTCACCGCTATGGCGGCAGTGTGATGGGTTTCGCCGGCGACTCGATCACCTGTTGGTTCGATGGAGATCGGAGCGTGCGGGCGGTGGCCTGCGCGCTGGCCATGCAGCAAGCCATGCGGCCGTTTGCGACCGTCAAGACCCCGGCCGGCACGCCGATCTCGCTGGCGATCAAGGTTGCTGTCGCTGCCGGCCCGGCTCGCCGTTTTATTGTCGGCGATCCCGGTATCCAACTGATTGACGTTCTGGCCGGGCGGACGCTCGACCATGTCGCCGGCGCAGAGAAGATGGCGGCGAAAGGGGAGGTCGTTGTTGGGCAGGAGGTGGCTTCGGCATTGGGTGACTCGGCGCAGATCGTGGAGTGGCGCGAATCATCCGCTGGCGAACGCTTTGCAGTAATCGACGGCCTTTCGGAATGGCCGCCCACCGCACCCCATCCTCCGCTTTTGTCCATCGCACTACCTGATGAGCAAGTGCGGGCGTGGGCGCTGCCGCCGATCTATAGCCGGCTTCAAAGTGGCGAGAAGTTTCTGGCCGAGCTTCGTCCCAGTATCGCCCTTTTCCTGAAGTTCACCGGTATCGATTACGACAATGATGAAGATGCCGGAGCAAAGCTGGATGCCTATGTTCGCCGGCTCCAGGCGACGGCACAAAAGCAGGAGGGATTTCTCATCCAGTTGACCATCGGCGATAAGGGCAGCTACGCCTATTTCAGTTTTGGCGCGCCGCTGGCTCATGATGACGATAGTATCCGGGCTGTGGCGTCGGCGCTCGACTTGCAGCACGTCCCACCGGAGTTGGATTTCATCAGCGACATCCGGATTGGCATCAGCCGCGGCCGCGTGTGGGCCGGCGAATGTGGGGCGCGCGTTCGATATACTTATGGCGTCATGGGTAACGAGGTGAACATGGCTGCCCGCCTGATGGGCAAGGCGGCCCCGGGTCAGATTCTCGTGCGACGACGCGTGGCAGAGGATGCCAGGGCATTCCAGTTTCGCCAACTGGGCCTGATGACGGTGAAGGGAGGAGCCGAACCCATCCCGGTTGCCGAACTCGTTGGCCGTCAGCAAGTTCAAATGCTGCAGAGCACCCAGTTCGATCAGCCCTTGGTGGGTCGGGAAAACGAGATTGCCCAATTGGATCGGCTGCTCGACAGCGTGCTGGCCGGTAGAGGTCAACTGGTAACGGTGCAAGGGCCGACGGGGATCGGCAAGAGCCATCTCCTGGCTGCCTTCCAGCAATCGGCGGTGGCTAACGGCTTTCAGGTTGCGGTGGGTGCGAGCCAGCATATCTTTCAATCGACGACCTATTACCCCTGGCAGCAAATCATGCGCCAGGTTTTTGGTTTGAAACAAAATCCGGCCGAGCAAACCGGAGATACAACAGACAGCGCGCGAATTGAAGCCGTTGAGAACGCCCTGGCGCAGATTAACCCCGATTGGGCCGTTCGTGTACCCCTTCTGGGCGACTTGTTGGCACTTTCGATACCCGACAATCCGACAACCGCTGCCTTTGACCCCAAGCAGCGGCAGCAAACTCTATTTACGTTTGTCGCCGAGGTGCTGCGGACCTGGTCCCGTTCCCAACCGCTTGTGTTGGTGTTCGAGAATGCGCACTGGATGGATGATATATCCGGTGAATTGTTCGGAGCAGTGGCCAAGGCCATGGCGGACGTCCCCATTATGTTTGTGGCCGTCGTGCGACCGGTTGCCGAAACCGGGGCCGCCGCCAGCATGCCTGCAACGATTGAAAAGCTGGACAACCATCATCTGCTGGAACTGGCGGAATTGGGCCAGAACGATGTTGAGCGGTTGATAGAGAATCTGCTGGGTGGCCCGCTGTCTCTTCTGGGCACGCTCCTCATTTCGGCCAAGGCGCAAGGCAACCCGTTTTTTACTCGCGAGTTGGTCGATGCATTGCGCGAATCGGGCCACCTTGTCCATGTCGATGGAAAATGGATGCTTTCCGACGGCATGATTGAGGCAATGCGCAAGGCGAATGTCCTGGTTCAGGAAGAGGGCGCCTGGGTGCTGGCCAAGGCGGCCGACCTGTCGACGATTAATCTGGGGATTCCGGACTCTGTCCATGGCGTTATCCTGGCTCGTCTTGATCGCTTGCCGGATTCGCACAAGCCGACGATCAAGATTGCCAGTGTCATCGGTTACAGCTTTGAATTGGGTCTGGTGGCGCAAGTTCATCCATCAAGCCCGCAGCGCGGAGCCTTGCGGGATCAGGCGATCACGTTGGAGGAGCGCGATTTCATCTTTCAGGATTGGCAGGCCCACGACTCGTCGGATCAGGACACCTATACGTTCAGGCAGCAAGCCACGCAGGAAGTATCCTATGAGACGCTCCTGTTTACGCAGCGTCGCGAGCTTCATTGCAAGCTGGCCGAATTGCTCGAGCGGCAGACCCCCGAGGCAGTAGGCCAGATCGCGTATCATGCCTATCTGGGCGAGGATTGGCCCCGGGCGCTGCGTTATCACTTGCTGGCCGGCGCGCAGGACAAGCAGCTATTCGCCAATTTACAGAGCATCGATCACTATCGAAAAGCTTTAGCCGGCGCCGACCATCTGCCGCCACAAGAGACCCTTGCCCAGCGCCAACAAATTCATGCCGACCTGGGCGAGCTGTTGCTGACGATTGGCCGTAATGACGAAGGACAGGAGCACCTGCTGTCGGCCCTTGCTCTCGCGGAAGAGCTGGACAACCCCGAAGCGCAGGCCTACGTATGTCGCTGGATGGCTCGCGCTTATGAGGTGCGCGGCCAATATCCCCCGGCGCTCGAATGGATCGATCGCGGTCTGGCAATCCTGGGAGACAGGCTGACACCCGCGGCGCTGGAACTGCGGCTGATTGCCGGGTTGATCTTTTCGCGGCGGGGCGACTACACGCAGGCGGGCCAACAAGCTCTGGCAAGCATGCTTGCGGCCGAAGAAATCAATGCGCCGTCGATCGTCGCTCGCGCCCATAATCTACTGGGCCTTATCGATCGCAGCCGGGCAAGAACACACGAAGCCGCGGACCATTTTGAAGAGGCACTGGCGCTCTACCGGGAGATCGGCAACTTGCAGGGCCAGGCGCAGGCGCAGAACTCGCTCGCTAACGTCTACTTTGACATGGGCCGATGGACTGATGCCGATCGATTCTATCGTCAGGCAGGCCAAATGTTCAGTCAGTTGGGCAACGTCTATAACCGGGTGCTGGTCGATAATAATCTGGGAGGTATTGCCCTGAACCAGGGACGGCTCGACGAGGCGCTCCATTTCTATCAACGCGCGCTCGACGCCCTCGCGCAGATCGGCGGCTCGCTCTGGGTCATGGGCGCGTTACATCTGAATCTGGGCGCGACGCACATTCGGAGACATGAACCGGCGCTGGCGTTTGCCCATTTGCGCGATAGCCAGAGGTTGTTTGAGCAGGCCAAGGTACGCGACTTGCTGCCGGAGATGCATCGGCGACTGGCCGAGGCCTATTTAGCGCAGAGAGACTTCGCCAACGCGGGGGAAGAAGCGGCGCGTTCGCTTGCCATTGCCGAGGAACTGGCTGTGCCGGGCGAACAAGGGTTGACCTGGCGTGTCATGGGGATGATTGCCGCGACCGAAGGCCGACTGGATCAGGCTGAGGCAAGCCTGGAGAAGGCCACCGGTCTCTTGCGCGGGGTTGGAGATGATTATGGGCTGGCTTGCGCTCAGTTGTCCCTGGCCGAGCTGTATGACGGGCAAGGTCAAACTGCCCCGCGTAATGATTTGCTGACAGTGTGCATGCCCGTCTTTGAGCGGTTGGGCGCGACCATTGAAATAGGGCGTGTAGAGGAATTATTGATGGCTTCGGCCGTCTGACATTGTTGGTTTGCCGCCCGCGAAAAGAAAAAGAGGGACCACACCAGGTCCCTCTTTTTGCTTCTGTCTCAGCCTAACAGCCTGCCGCTCCTATCGCTGGATATGGATTCCGTCGATGTTTTGGTTCAGCCCCGCCGCGGCCGCATCCCAATAGAGGCGGTAGCTGCAACTGGTGGTTGTGCCCAGCGAGAGAGGATCGCATACGAAGATGGTTCCGCCGCCGCCGGAGATTCCACCGCCAATGTTGAAGGAGTTGGTGACCGACAGATAGTGATCGTTGTTAATCGGGTCGATCCACAGCCCATCAATGTTCTCCTTGCGCAAGCCTGCATCTACGCCATCGAAGTGGAATGCCCAGGTTCCGGACGTTGAACTACCGGTTGTGCTGAACGAGAATGACAGCAGGTCGCTTTTACGCGCTCTGATGATCCCCGAGGGACGAATGCCCACGGTCGCTCTGCCTTTCACGCTGAGGATCAGTTTTCCTGTGGCATCAATGCTCATGGCGTCGATAGCCTCAGCGCGGCTGGTCAGGTCAACGTCGGAGCCGTCGAAGTACATCTGGAAACTTCCGTTGGTAGTCCCCCCTGTGCTTGTCGGGATAAAGCGAATGATGTCCTCGGGACGGACCAGGCCCAATCCGTTAATGCTCACAGCCTCGGTTGGGCTGAGCAGAATGCTATTATCAGGCAGCAGGATGAACGCCTTGACGCCCGCGAATCCCAGACCTACATCCGATCCATCGAAGTACATCTGCCATTGACCTGCCGGGGTATAGCGCAGGATGTCGCTATCGTCATATGAGATGCCGCTTATGCTTCCTCCCGAGCCGGGGCTAACGTAAATGGTATCGCTCGTAGGCGTGCCTTCGGGCGTATTGGTGAAGGTACAAGTGATCGTTTCACCGTTGTCCAGATCGATGCGAACCTGGTTATCGGCGACAACCGACGTTCCACCGTCAGGGTCGTTGCAGACAATGCTGTTCACCTGCCAGCCGGCGGGCGTGTCCTCTCTGACCAGATAAGAGCCGGTTTCCAGATTGGTGAAGGTTTCATTATCGTCATTACCCGGCCCCGATACGGAAAGGGTGAACGTGCCCAGGTCTCCATTGAAGTTGAATGAGCCGCTGCCGTCGGTTACGTGTTTGACGATGGTGATGCTGCCCGCCGGCGGCTCGAACGGCAACCCCTGGCCCAGATCCATGCTTTCAATTTTGATGTTGGCGCCGTGGGCGTCCCCCGACCAGTAGAGGGAGAGGACACAGCCGGTGATTGGCCCACTGTTCAGCGGTGCGCAACGCACGATATCGTTTAGCTTGAAGGTCTGCCCGTCGATTGTCATGTTAGAGCGCGGCGTGAAGTAGACATGACCGTCATCAGGATCGACCCATTGGGCCGAGATGCGATTGCCCGCGAGGTCAAAGGCGCTGCCATCGAGGAACAGTTCCCAATAGCCGCTCGTTCCGGTACCCAGGGTGTTGGCCTGGAAGAGGAGCATGGAATTGCCATCAACGGTGATGGGCTGTCCGCCGGGGCCGGGTACTGTCGCGCTGCCATATGTGGTGATTACGAGCCGGCCGGCAGGTGTGAAGCTGATGCCGTTGATCGCCTCATTGCTCAGGAACAGCCCGACATCGGAACCGTCCAAGAAGAACGAGAAGCTCCCGGCCGTGTTCGGCCCCAGGGCTGTCGGTGTGAAGCGAACAATGTCCTGCGGCTCTACCCAGCCAATCGTAGCGAGGTTGGCTCGTGTCCTGGGTGTCAGCAGGATCGAGCCGTCATCGAGCAGTGAGAAGGCGTTGAGATTGCTGGTAATTCCAACATCCCCGCCATCGAAGTAGAGTGACCATGAGTCGGTTTCGGGTATGTAGGCCAGAATGTCGTTGGTGTCGTAAGTTACGCCGCCGACCGTGCCCGCAACTCGAGCCGAAAGGTAAACGATGCGATTGTCCGGCTCGGGATCGACGTTCGGCACGTTGACCTGGAAGTAGTTGCCGTGGTCGAGCACCGGGTTCACGTTGCCGGCATTGTCGACCGCCTGTACGAAGTATTCGTAATCACCTGACTTTGGAAGCACAATCGTCTTGACGGCTAACTGGGAGGCGGCGTTATAGGTCAGTTCCGCACGTGACCAGGTGTTGTCATCCAGATGGCGGTAGAGCACGACGACGCGCATGACGCCGGTGGCCGGCAGGTAGTCGGCGGCAGGACTATCCGCTACAAGGGCGCTAAACGTCAGCGTCCGCCCTGTGCCGGGTGTCGCGGCGACCTGCCAGATGCCCGGGGCCAGATAGTCAGGCTCTTCGCCCGGCGCTTCATAGACGAGCAGGTTCAACCGGCTATAGAGACGCATGGTACCAACGGTCTTGGGATCCGTCCCGGATGAAGTGGCCCGGAACTGCCCTGGTGTGACGACAACGTTCTGCGAGTAGACGCCTTCGATGATGTTCCAGAAACGATTGATGGAAGCAGGCATGATCGTCAGCCACTGGGGTACATCGTGGCGCAATTCGTCGGCGATGGTCTGGCTATCGTCGAAGAGCAGACCCATGACCACCGGATCGAAATTGGACACGTCGTTGAACGTACCGCCGAGCATCAGAACACCGCGGGCTACCTTGTCGGGTGAATCGTGGTTGACGGTCGTCAGAGGCAGGATCGGCCGCTCGGCTGTCTGATAGAGGCCGGTCTGACCCTGGATCCGGTAGTAGCCTCCCCGGGCCGTGTTCTGGAGCGTGTAATTGAAATCCAGGTTGAGCGGTGTCTGGTCAAGTCCCGGAATGGCGGTGGCGATTGACGGCGCATCTGTGACAGGGTTCAGTTCCGCAGCTCCGGTCGCCGGCGCAGCGGATTGCTGCACGGCTGCTTCGTTGGCCGTACCCGGTTCGACGCCGGTCTGGTTGGGCATCTGCACCTTCTGCATCGGCAAACCGTAAAGCGTCATTTCCGAGAGCACCTTCTCGTCGTAGACACTGAGCGAACCACCGGCCAGACTGTTGAAGTATTGCTGTTTGGCTTCCACCAGAGCGCGGCCAACCGACGGGTCGCCGGCGGCGTTGCCCAGCGGGTTATAGCCGAGATGCTGGACGAAGTTGAGCATGAGCCGCTCGGAGTAGGCCAGCAGATCGACGTCGCCGTAGCCGAAGCCGGTGTTGCCGATAAATGCCGCGCCTTCGCCGGCGAACATCTGCGCCCAGTCCGCGCCTGTGAAGGGTGTGCCCGGCGCATACCAGCGGTCACTGACATTCAGGCCGGACTGACAGCCGACTGAGAAGACCAGCGTGCCGGTGAAGTCGTTGGTGACATTGTCCAGTTCGTCGGCGTAGACAAGGTTCGTGCCTGTTGCCGCTCCGTTCGGATAGAACAGCTTGTGGTCGAAGTGGGAGTTCAGCGAGATCAGGTCGAAGCGCGTTCCGTTCAACGCCTGGTTGCGGAAGTCCGCGCCGCTCCAACTATTGTCGATCAGCGTCGTCTGCTCGTTGATTCCTCGCGCGCCCAGTTCGCCGGCGACTGCGTCGGCCTGGTCGATCAGGAAGTCATAGCCGGTGATTAGCGCGTTTTGTGGGCTTATCGTCGCATAGCCATTCCGGTAGACGTCAATCACGTGTTGAATCTGCGCAGGGGTTTCTACCAACCGGCCGATCGCGTATTGGGGCAGGTATAGCTCTCGCCCGAAGGCGCTGAAGGGCAGCACCGCGGCGTAGTAGTCGTCGCTGAGGTAATAGCGGTT
>JACDJB010001602.1_pt1 | contig 18032 bp, 13 predicted proteins | sample 7454121 | NCBI WGS metagenome assembly JACDJB01 (sample SAMN14253290, study PRJNA609438) | sludge metagenome | isolation source: sludge after 25d culture with pyrite | collected 2018-12-20 | reverse complement strand
GCGCGCGTGCTGCTGACGGTCGGCCAGGTCAGCGAGCGCAAGGCGCAGGATGTGGTCATCCGTGCCTTGCCGCGTATTCTGGCGGCGCGGCCCGATACGATCTACGTAATGGCCGGGTTGCCGCGCCGGCAGCCGGAGTTCGAGGCGCTGGCCGCGGAGCTGGGCGTGGCCGACCGGGTGCGCTTCGTGGGGCTGGTGTCCGATGAGGAATTACCGGCCGCCTATCAGCTGGCCGACGTGTTTGTGCTGGTCAGTCGCCGGGCGGCCGACGGCGACGTGGAGGGATATGGAATCGTCGTGCAGGAGGCGGCGCTGTGCGGCGCGCCGGCCGTCGTCAGCCGGGATTGCGGGCTGACCGAGGCTATTGTCGAGGGCGAGACCGGTCTCAGCGTGCCGCCGGACGATCCCGAGGCCACAGCGGCGGCTGTTCTGGCGCTGCTGGACGACGAAACGCGCCGCCGGGAGATGGGCCGGCGCGCGCGCGAGGCGGCCCAAGCGGCGACGTGGGCCGAACGCGTCCTTGCCTATGACGAGTTGCTGCGCTCGCTTTTGCCGCCGGCGCCCGTTGGGGCGCGCTGAGATTACCTATCGGGGTTGAATATGCGTCTGCTTATCGTATCTCACACTCCCCATTACCAGCGCGAGGGCGAGATCGCGGGCTGGGGGCCGACCGTGCGCGAGATTGACTACCTGGCCGAGTTATTCGACGAGGTGACGCACGTGGCGATCCTCTACCCCGACCCGGCCCCATTGAGCGCGTTGTCCCACACCGCGCCGAATGTGCGTCTCCGCCTTGTCGCTCCCGCGGGCGGGGATTCTCCGGTGGCCAAGCTGGGCATCCTGACCGCTTATCCGGCCTATGCCGGGGTCATTCGGGAAGAGATGCGGCGCGCCGACGCTGTGCACGTTCGCTGCCCGGCTAACATCAGCCTGCTGGCGTTGCTGCTGTTGCGTCGCGCGGGGGAGCCGTCCTGTCGTTGGGTGAAGTATGCCGGCAATTGGCGGCCGGAGGGAGGCGAGCCGTGGTCCTATGCCCTGCAGCGGCGCTGGTTGCGAGAGAATCGGCATCGCGGCGTGGTGACGGTCAACGGGCGCTGGCCGGGCGAACCGCCACACGTCCGATCGTTCTATAACCCGTGCCTGACCGACGAAGAGGCGGCAGGCGGCGGCGCGGCGGCAGGGATGAAGACCCTCGATCTGCCAGTGGAGCTGCTTTTTGTCGGCGCGCTGAACGAGGGCAAGGGCGTCGGGCGGGTTCTGCGCGTGGCCCAGGCTCTGGGCGCGCGGGGCATCCCTTACCGGCTGCGTCTGCTGGGCGACGGCCCCGACCGGCCGCGCTACGAGGCGTGGGCGCGAGAGCATGGCTTGCAGGCGGAATTCCTGGGCTGGGTTCCCCGGTCGAACATTGCCGGGTACTATGCTCCGGCTCATTTCATTTTGCTGCCGTCCCAATCCGAGGGTTGGCCGAAAGTGCTGAGCGAGGCGATGGCGTTCGGCGCGGTGCCGGTGGCCGCGGCCGTCTCCAGCATCCCCCAGATTCTGTCCGACACGGGGGCCGGGGTAGCCCTGCCGCCGGATGATATTGAAGGCATGACCGCGGCCATTGCCCGTTTTGTGGCCGAGCCGGATGCCTGGTCGGCCGCCGCTCGCGCCGGAGTTGCCGCGGCCCATCGCTTTACCTATCGACATTACCAGGCATCGGTGACCGCTCTTTTCGCCGAGGCGTGGGGCGTGCGCTTGCGAACGCCGCCCGACCATTCATCACGGATGATTGCGCCCGTCGCGGCCGTTGGCGAGACGATGGGCTTGCACTCGCACAATGGACATGGCTATCACGAGAACCTTTGACGATCATATGGCCGTCGCCGCGCGGCCGGGGTTGCCCCGCCTGTGCTTCGTTGGGCCGATGCTGGGAGTTAACCCCGGTTGGGTCACCACGCAGGGCGAAATCCTGGCCGCGCTGCTGGCGGACGGCGGCTACCCGGTGCGCGTCACTTCGCATATTCCGGCGCGCCTGCCGCGGCTGGCCGACACGTTGCGCTCGCTGGTTGCCTGGCGCGGGGAGATCGATCTGGTCGTCCATCAGGTCTTCAGCGGCCCGGCCTTTGCCGTCACCGACGCGGCCTCCTGGTTGTGCAGGTTATTGAATTTGCCACAGATCATGGTGTTGCACGGTGGCGCGTTGCCGGAGTTCGCCGCCGCGCACGGCAGCTGGGTGGGGCGCGTATTGCGCCGCGCCGCTGTCGTCGTCGCTCCCTCGGCCTATCTGGCCCGCGACTTCGCACGCTTTCCGGAGTTGGCCCCGCGCCTGCGCATCATCCCCAATATCCTCGAGATCGAGAACTACCCGTTTCGATTGCGCGCCGCCGCCCAACCGCGATTGCTGTGGATGCGCACCTTTCACGAGATCTACCATCCGGAGATGGCCGTCGAGACGTTGGCCGGGTTGCGTCGCACGCATCCGGCGGCGACGCTGACGATGGCCGGGCAGGAGAAGGGTCTGCACGACGCGGTGCGCGAATTGGCCGCGTCGATGGGATTGGCCGACGCTGTGCGCTTCCCCGGCTTCCTGGGGCCGGAGGACAAGGCGCGGGAGTTTGCCGCCCACGATATCTATCTAAACACCAACCACGTGGACAACATGCCGGTTAGTGTGCTGGAGGCGGGCGCGTTCGGGCTGCCGGTGGTTGCCACGGCCGTCGGCGGCATTCCCGACCTGCTGCGCGATGGGGAGACCGGGCTGCTGGTGCCCGACGGCGACACGGCGGCGATGGTCGCGGCCGTGCGGCGCTTGCTGGACGAACCGGCGTTGGTCGAGCGACTCTCGCGCAACGGCCGCGCGCTGGCCGAGAGTTGCGGCTGGGTGGCCGTTCGCGAACTGTGGGCGACTGTGTTTAAGGAGGTACTCCATGCCTGATTGGCTCAAGATTTATCACCGATTGCCCTATCCGGCGAAGGTACTGGCGGCCAGCGCTCGCGGCCGATATTTGAGCAGTTGGCGCTATGGGAAAGGGATCGAAGACAAGGTCCAGGAGATCCTGGATCGCGATACGTGGACGGTCGAGCAATGGCGCGACTGGAACGAGGAGCGCCTGGCATTTGTCTTGCAACGCGCGGCCACAAAAGTGCCTTATTACCGCGATTTGTGGCAGCGGCGTCGTCGTCAGGGCGACCGTGCGGCTTGGGATTTGCTGGTCAACTGGCCATTGTTATCCAAGGACGCTCTGCGCGACAACCCGCGCGCGTTCGTCGCCGATGACTGCGATATCAACGCCATGTTTCCCGAACACACCAGCGGCACGACCGGCAAACCGCTCGTTGTTTGGCTTGGTCGAGAGACGGTGCAGACGTGGTTCGCCACGTTCGAGGCGCGGTCGCGCCGTTGGTATGGGGTCAGCCGCGATGATCGCTGGGCGATTGTCGGCGGTAAACTCATTGCTCCGGTTGAACGCCAAAAACCGCCGTTTTGGGTTTGGAACCACACCCTCCATCAACTCTATTTGTCTGCCTTTCATCTGGCTCCGCAGAATATCCCGTCTTATTTGAGGGCGATGAAGGAACATGAGGTCACCTATCTGTTGGGTTACCCTTCAGGTATCTATCGCCTGGCCCAGGCAACTCTGGCACAAAAACTCCCACCACCCGACCTGAAAGTTGTCATTGCCAACGCTGAACCGCTTTATGAGCACCAGCGCCGGATCATTGAGCAAGCCTTTGGCTGCCCGGTACGAGAGACGTATGGGATGGCTGAGGTTGCCACGGCCGCCGGCGAATGCGAGGCAGGCCGTCTTCATATCTGGCCTGACGTGGGGTCAATCGAGGTTCTGACTGATAACGAAGACGTTGCCGCGCTTGTGGGGCAGACAGGGCGGCTCGTTCCCACTGGGCTGCTGAACGCCGACATGCCCCTTATTCGCTATGATATCGGTGATCGGGCGTCGCTGCTGCCCGAAGCCGGCCATTGCGCTTGTGGGCGCACTCTGCCGCTGATCTCCAGTATTGAAGGTCGTCTCGATGACGCCATCATGACCCGGGACGGTCGTTACATCGACCGTCTGACGATGGTTTTCGACACCGATCTTCCCATCCATGAGGGTCAGATTGTTCAGGAAGATTGGGAGCGCATCCGTGTCCGTGTCGTGCCCGCCCCCGGCTACCGGCATTCGGACGGCGAAGCGCTCATTAACCGTATTCGTGATCGTGTCGGTCACATGGAGTACGTTCTTGAAGAAACTGACGCCATCCCGCGAACGGCCAACGGCAAATTTAGAGAAGTTCTCTCCCTGATCGATAGGGAGGAGCGACAGGCGAACGCCGCGGAGGAGTGATGAGCAGACAACGAGAGTTAGCCTTGGCCGCGGCCCTGTTTGTGGTCGCTTTGGTGACGGCGGGTATCTTTTGGTCGATCCTGCCCGCCGAGTTCCGCGAGAACCAGAGCACCGACTATCTGCTTGCCTATGAGCCGGTGGCGCGGGCCATCGCCGCCGGGGAAGGGATCATGCTCGACGGCGAGATCGCCACGCGCTACCCACCGGGCTTTTCGATATTGCTGGCCGGGGTGTTTCGCAGTGGCGACGCGCTGGGCGTGAGCGACGAATCGATGCTATCGGCCTTTCGTCTGCTGTGCGCAGGTCTGTCCGTGCTGCTGGTCTACGCGCTGGCGCGGCTGGTCTGGTCGCCATGGTTGGCGCTGCTGCCCGCGCTGGCGTGGATGACCTACCCGTTCTTCCTGTGGCTGACCAAGCAGCCCAATAGTGAGGTAGCCTTCATTCCGGTGCTCTACGCGGCGCTCTATCTGTTCTGGCGGCCGACTTTGCGGGGAACGCGCGGCCCGCGGGCGTGGGCGCTCTACCTGGCGGCGGGGTTGCTGGTGGGTGCGGCCATGCTCATCCGCCCGGCGGCACTGGGGTTGAGCGTGATACTGGGCGCGGTTGTGTTGTTCTTCGCCGCTCGCGGAGTGGCGTTGCGGTCGCGGCTGGCCTACGGCGCGCTGGTTGTGCTGGGCAGCGTCCTGGCTGTGCTGCCGTGGGAGGCGGCCGTCCACGCCCGCACGGGGGAGATTATCCCGCTGAGCAGCGGCGGGGCGATGACGATCCATGACGGCCTCACCTTTCTGGCCGTGCCGAAGGAGTACCGGCTCGAGGTGGCCGTGCCGGAAGACGTGGCGGCGTTCATGTGGACGATCCACGAGCGGCGAAGGGAGACGGCCACCCCCGGCGGTGTGGTCAAGGTCGTAAGTGAGGAGGCGGCCCGCGCCCCGGCGGCCTTCGTCAAGCTAATGCTGATCAAGTTCGCCCGCAGCTGGTATGGCATCGACAGCCACGTCATGGAGATGCCCGCGCTGCTGCTGCAACTGGTCTATCTGGCGCTCATCCTGTGGGGCAGCGTTTACACCTGGCGGCGGGGAGGCGCGTTAGGGCGGATGAATGCGGGCAACTGGCTGATCGTCCTCTATTTCTGGGGGATGACGCTGCTGGTCGTGCCGTTGCTGCGCTATATGGCGCCGATCATGGGGCTGCTGATGATCGCCTTGCCCGGCGTCTACCTGTCGCTGGCGGCGCGTCGCGCGCGGCCAGCGTCGGCTACCCGCGCGGTTCCATCCGATTACTGATCCCTCACAGGGCCTTCACGCGCTTTATACGCCCAATCAGGGTCGGCTGGCGTACACTAGGGGGTATGGAAAGTTTGCCCCTGGTATCAGTCATCATGCCTGTTCGCAACGAGGCGGCTTATATCGAGCGCAGTCTTGGCGCGGTCCTCGCGCAGGATTACCCCGCGGATCGGATGGAAATCCTCGTTGTCGACGGCATGTCGAACGACGGCACGCGGGAATACGTGCGCGCCCGGCAGACGGAGCATCCCTGCCTGCGACTGATTGACAATCCGGCGCAAATCGTCCCCCCGGCGCTCAACATTGGTATCCGCCAGGCACACGGCGAAATTGTCGTGCGCGTCGACGGGCATTGCGAGATCGCCCCCGACTACGTTCGCCGCTGCGTCGAACATCTGATGAACGATGACATCGACGGCGTGGGCGGGCCCATCGAGACCATCGGCGAGACGGATGAGGCGGAAGCGATTGCTTTGGCTATGAGTTCCTGGTTCGGCGTGGGCGGATCTGCGTTTCGTACAGTCAAGGATCGCGCCATGCTGGTCGATACGGTTGCGTTCCCCGCCTATAAGCGCGAGACGCTGGAGCGAATGGGGGCGTTTGATGAGGAGCAAGTTCGCAACCAGGACGACGAATATAATTACCGCCTGCGGGAACGGGGCGGCAGGCTCCTGCTGGCGCCGGACGTTACTTCCCGGTATTACAGTCGCAGCAGCCTGCGCCGATTGTGGCGGCAGTATTTCCAGTACGGTTTCTGGAAATACCGGGTGATGCAAAAGCACCCCCGGCAGATGCGCCCCAGGCAATTTGTTCCGCCGGCATTCGTTGCCGGCCTGACCGGGTCGGCTCTGCTGGGGCTGATTTTCCGGCCGTTTTGGTGGTTGTCGGCGATAGTGGTGTTCCTCTATATGGCGGTCAACGCCTTTGCATCATTGTCGCTGGGCCGGTCCCATGGGATGCGCCACGTTCCCCGTCTGATGATCATCCATCCCATTTTGCACCTGAGCTATGGGCTTGGCTTTCTCATCGGGTTGGCTCGCTTCGCAGGCCGGCCGCCGGTCAAGATGCCCGTTACCTCATCTTTCAGGGCGGAACCTTCCCGGATGCAGATTGCCGACGCGGGCAGTCATACCCGATCATAGCAGACCGGAATGAACCGGATATCGGTGGAAACTGTATGAACACAAAAAAGCAAGCAACCTACGCCGCAACATTATCGCGCCGCCGTTTCTTGCAGGGGACGGCCGCAGTCATCGGCGCGGCCGCCTTGCGGCACGCGCGGCCTGTGGCGGCGGCCCCCACGGTGCGCGTGCCGTCGCTCACCCAGAGCAACACGATGATTAACGTCATGGACCCGGCCTATGGAGCCAAGGGCGACGGCGCGACCAATGATCGAGCGGCTTTTCAGGCGGCCATCGACGCGGCGATAGCCGCCGGTCTGCCGCTGTGGGTTCCCCGGCCGCCGCAGTTCTATCGCATTATTCTGGAGCCGAACTACGACGCCCTGCGCGTCACCGGCGACCTGACAATTGTCGGCGAGGGGCGCGAATCGACCTTGCTGCGCTTCACCGTCCAGACCAGCGCGACGGGCAAGAATTACGCCGGGTTCTTCGTCGCCGGGGGCAATAATTTCCAGCTGGCCGACATACGGCTGGAAGAAGACCTGCACCAGGACTTCGAGTTGTTCGAGCTATCGGGCGTACTCTTTGAGTCGAGCGACCGTGACTCCGCCTGTCTGGTCGAGAATGTGGATATCGACGGCTTCACCCATTGTCTCCAGTCTCCATCTTCGGGGCCGGACGGCGGGTTGGGGGAACTGTTTCTGGCGGTGCGCAATTGCGACCTGCACCCCTGGTGGCAGTATTGCATCGCCTTTTGGACGGTTCCCAACGGACATAAACGGCTTCATATCTACGACAGCAACCTCCACGACAACCAGTTTTCACACCTGGTCTATTGTCATCCCCACAACTCGGTTCACGCTGAAAATACGCGCTTTGACGGCGCCAATTCATGGGCGTTCCACTTTCAGGGTACGGAAGTGGCCGGGTCTCCCGAATATCAGCGTTTCGTCGGCTGCTGGTTCGGCCCTCGCAATAGCCGGGGCATCATCACCCAGGATCGGGCGCTGGTCACCACGCAGGTGGAAGTGCGCAACTGCATCTTCGAGGGGCGGCCGAGCGTGCAGATTCGCTCCGATATCGTGATCGACGGCTGTTATTTCACCTCGGAGCGGGATTCGACCACCGACCAGCCGTTCGTCGGCGCGTATGGCAATTCCCCGTGGCGAGCCACGGTGCGCAATTGTATCTTCGCTCCCAAGTCCAACTCGCTGCCTCAGGTCGATTTTCGTCTGGAGGACATCGAGGTCACGATTGAGAACTGCCAGTTCTACAACCAGGGATCGGGCGTCATGCTGAACCTGGGCAAAGGCGCGGCCAATCGCTATACGGTACGGGATTGCGTCTTCTACAACCGGCCGGACAACGCGTCGCAGTCTGTGTCGATCGAGGTCGATAACGGTCAGGCGCTCGTCGATAATTGTCGTTTCTTCGGCCGCGCAACCGGCGATCGGGGAACTATCGTCTGCCTCAGTACCGACGTCGGCCCGACGGCCGACGCGCTGCTGCAGATCGACAACTGCTCCTTCCAGAACATCAGCGGCGGCAGCCTGTTCTTCGCCCTAATGCCCACGGCCAATAGCTGGAGCAACAAGATCGTCGGCGGCAACAACCGAATCGACAACCTGCAAACGGGCAAGCCGATCATTACGTCCGAGCCGCCGACGGTGATATACGGCCATCTGACCCCGATTGCCGCTGTGGCACCCACGTCGTTGCCCGCCGGCCCAATGCTGGTTGTCTCCAGCAATTACGACACGTATGAACTGCTCGGCTCGGCCGACGTAGCCGACATCCATTGGTGGACGGCCGACGGGTTGTCGAACTCGCTGTTTGCGGGGTCTATCACATTGGGCGCGGCGTCGCCGTTCGCGCTTCTGGCCGGGGGCAATATTCGCCCGGCGAGCGGCGCGGCACGGCAAGACGTGCCCGCCGGCGGCTCTGTGCGTCTGACCTATGATCCGGTGCAGGGTTTCTGGAGCGTGGGGTGATGGACACCGGCGCGCGCGAGACGGCGCGGATTCGCGACGCATACAGCGGCCGCGTAGCGCGCCTGACCGAAGCCGGTCTCTATTCCCCGGCCAACGAGGCGCACCTGTTTGCCATCCAGGGCCGCCAGCGCGCCCTGCTGCGCGCGTTGCGCCGCGAGGGCCTCTGGCCGCTGGATGACAAGGATGTCCTGGAGATCGGCTGCGGTGGCGGCAATGTGTTGCTGGAGTTGCTGGGTTATGAAGCGGATCCCGGGCGACTGCGCGGCATCGATTTGCTGGCCGAGCGGGTGGCTATGGCGGGGCGGCGGTTGCCGCATCTGGCGCTCGGCTGCGCCTCCGGCGAGCATTTGCCCTATGCCGATCAATCTTTCGACCTCGTCCTACAATTCACGGTGTTTTCATCGATTTTGGATCGGCGCATCTGCTATACTGTCGCCAACGAAATACGAAGAGTATTACGACCCGGCGGCGCGATCCTGTGGTACGACTTCTGGATCAACCCGGTGAATAAGCAGACGAGAGGTATCAGACCGGCAGAAATTCGACGTTACTTTCCGAACAGCCGGTACCGATTTGACCGAATCACACTGGCTCCACCACTTGCTCGCCGCCTCGTGCCAATATCCTGGTCGGGAGCATTACTCCTGGAAAACCTGGGCTTCCTTAATACGCATTATCTGGCGATTATCCGACCGATCAAGTGAGTCATGAACGAAAGCATTGCATCACAACAGCAAAACGCCGACGTAAAGCTCAAGGCCGGATTTTCGAGCGCGTGGCGGCTGGTGGACAGCGCGGCGCGCCGGACGCTGGATATCGCCATCGCCGGACTTGGCATCATCCTCCTGTCGCCGGTTTTTTTGCTGCTGGCGTTGCTCATCAAGCGCGATTCGCCAGGCCCTGTCTTCTATTGGGGCGGGCGCGTGGGGCGCGGCGGACGGCCGTTTCGCATCCTGAAGTTTCGCACGATGTACGAGACAACGGACAGCTATAACGGCCCCAAGGTGACCGGCCAGGGCGATCCGCGCATTACGCCCCTGGGCCAATGGCTCCGCGACACCAAGATCAACGAACTGCCGCAACTGTGGAACGTGCTGAAGGGGGATATGAGCCTGGTCGGGCCGCGCCCCGAGGATCAGGACTTTGTGACCCATTGGCCGGCCGACGTGCGTCAGGTGTTGCTCTCCGTGCGCCCCGGCATCACCAGCCCCGCTTCCATTCTCTATCGCGACGAGGAGAGCATGCTGCAAGCCGGCAACGTGATTGACCAGTATCTGAAGGTCATCCTGCCCAGCAAGCTGCGCCTCGATTTGCTCTATGTCCACCATCGCTCGTTCCTGACGGACCTGGACGTGATGTTCTGGACAGTGATGGCGTTGCTGCCGCAGCTGAAGACTCGCCGCGTGCCGGAGCACCTGTTGTTCTGGGGGCCGCTGGCGCGTTTCATCAGCCGCTACTTCTCCTGGTTCGTACTCGATAGCCTGATAGCATTCGCCGCCGTGGCCGTCACGGGCGTGCTGTGGCGCAGCAACGGGCCGCTTGAACTGGGTTGGGGCACGTCCATGTGGGTGGCGCTGGCGATTGCCCTTATCTTTAGTATGGTCAACGGCCTGCTGGGCATCGGCCGCGTCGCCTGGTCGCGCGCCGATTTCAACGACGCCTTCCCCCTTGCAGTCTCATCCGGCCTGACAACGGCCGTCCTGCTGCTGGCCAATGCCGTCTGGGAACCGCGAGCCGTCGCCGTGCCCTATCTGGGGCACAGGCTGCTGCCGTCGGGATTGATCATGGTGAGTGGCGTGCTGGCGTTCGTGGGGTTCGTAGTGTTGCGCTACCGGATGCGCATCATCACCGGCCTGTCGGAGCACTGGATCACCCTGCGGGGCGGCTCGTCGGCCGTCGGCGAGCGCGTGCTCATCGTCGGCGCGGGCGAAGTGAGCCAACTGGCTGTCTACCTCTTGCGCAAGGCCGAGTTGGGCCAGGTTTATTCCATCATCGGCATGGTCGATGATGCCCCGCGCAAGCAGGGCACACGCATCGGCGGCGTTCGCGTGCTGGGCCGGACGGACGAGATACCACAACTGGTGGGTCTCCACGACGTGGGTCTCATCCTCTACGCGATCGAGAACATTCGCCGTCCACAGCGAGAGCGTATTTTGCAGCTTTGTCGCCAGACGGACGTGCAGACGGTGGTCTTGCCCGATGTGCTGGAGACATTGCGCAGCCAGCTATCACTGGAGCGCGCTGTCCCGGCCGTCCATCTATCTCCCGCAATGAACGGGGGAGCGGGCGAGGGTTTGCCGGCTTCCGCCCTTCCGCCGGACAACTGGCTGCTGGAACTTGATCAGCTGATCCAGGCCGAGGCCTGGGACGCGGCCCACGCGCAGATACAGGCCATGCAACGACAACGGGTCTTGCAGCAGCAAGCCGGCCGGCTCTGAGCGACGCGGCGCGCCGTTTGAAGGCGAAGTCCTATTCAGGGATGAGCGGCGCCACCGCTCCTTCCGAAATGAACAGTTTAGCAGGAGTAAATCAACCGAGATGAGTGAGTGGACCGGCAGGCGCGTCCTGGTGACGGGCGCGGGTGGTTTCATCGGCAGTCAGTTGACGGAGTCGCTGGTGCGGAGCGGGGCGAGCGTGCGCGCCTTCGTGCGCTATAACTCGCGCGGCGACGCTGGGCTGCTGCGCCAGCTTCCGGCCGAGGTCGTGCGCGATCTGGACGTGGTTGCCGGCGACCTGCGCGACACGGCCGCCGTCGATCGCGCCGTGGCCGGGGTTGACGTCGTTTTTCACCTGGGGGCAATCATCTCCATTCCCTACTCCTACAAGCACCCCATGGAAACGGCCGAGACGAATTTCATGGGCACGCTCAATGTGCTATTGGCCTGCCGCGCCCACGACGTGGCACGGTTGGTGCATACGTCCACCAGCGAGGTCTACGGCACGGCGCAATTCACGCCGATGGATGAGGGCCACCCCTTGCAGGGGCAGTCGCCCTACTCGGCCAGCAAGATTGGGGCCGATAAGCTGGTGGAGAGCTTCCATCGCTCCTATGGCCTGCCGGCGGTCACCGTGCGGCCGTTCAATACCTATGGCCCGCGCCAGTCGGCCCGCGCCGTCATCCCGACCATCATCACCCAGGCGCTGACGGGCGATTGCATCCGCCTGGGCAATCTGGACGCGCGACGCGACTTCACCTACGTGCGCGATACGGTCAGCGGCTTTTTGCTGGCGGCCGGCGCGCGCGACGTGCTGGGGCAGGAAGTGAACCTGGGCACAGGAGCCGACATTGCCGTCGGTGAGTTGGCCGAGCAAATCGTCCGCCTGGTTGGGCGGCCGGTGACGATTGCCGTCGAGTCGGAGCGGCTGCGGCCGGAGAAATCGGAAGTGATGCGCCTGTTGTCGGACAACGGGCTGGCGCGGCGGGCGCTGGGCTGGGAGCCGGTCTATTCGCTGGACGATGGATTGCGCGAGACGATAGCCTGGATCGCCGATCATCTCGATTTTTACCACATCGGGCGCTATGAGATTTAGGCGACCCGGCGTGAAGCGAGGAAGGTGACATGAAAGCAGTGATTCTGGCCGGGGGCAAGGGCGCGCGCCTCAGACCCTATACCACGATTTTGCCGAAGCCGTTGATGCCCATCGGCGACATGCCGATTTTGGAGATTTTGTTGCGTCAGATGAAGCGAGCGGGCGTCGACGAGGCGGTGCTGACTGTGGGACATCTGGCCGAGCTGCTGCGCCTGTTCTTCCGCGACGGCGAGCGGCTGGGTATGCGGATCAGCTACAGCTATGAGGACGCGCCACTGGGCACGGCCGGGCCGCTGTCCCTGGTCGATGGGCTGGACGACACGTTTCTCGTGGCCAACGGTGATGTGCTGACGACATTGCCGCTGGCGAATCTGCTGGCCCATCACCGGCTGAGCGGGGCGGCGGCGACGATCGCCATGCATCGCCGGCAGGTCTACATCGATCTGGGCGTTATTCAGCAGAACGAAGAAGGGCGCGTCACCGGCTACGTCGAAAAGCCGACCTACGATTTCATGGTCAGCATGGGTATCTACGTCTTCGAGCCGCGCGTGCTGGAATACATCCCGCGCAATGCCTATCTCGACTTTCCCGATCTGGTGAAGCGGCTCATCGCCGCCGGGGAAGCGGTGTCGGGGTTTTCGTTCGACGGCTACTGGCAGGACCTGGGGCGGCCGGACGATTACGAGCGAGCCGTTGAGGATTTCGACCGGATGAGGGCGGAGTTTCTGCCGCCGGAAGCACCGGTATTGTTTTCATCAAACGGGGCGGGCAAGCACGCCGTCCCCGCATGAGAATGAGGGTATAGATACGATGTCCACGTGGCGCATCCCGCTGGCGGATATTGATATGGGGCCGGAAGAAGAGGCGGCTGTTCTCGACGTCGTGCGCCGTCGCTGGCTGTCGATGGGCGAGACGACGGCGGCGTTCGAGTCGGAGTTCGGCGCGCTGACCGGCGCGCGCCACGCGCTGGCCGTCACCAATTGCACGGCCGCGCTGCATTTGGCCGGGTTGGCTCTTGGCTGGGGGCCGGGCGACGAGGTGATCGTGCCCTCATTGACGTTCGTGGCCACGGCCAACGCCGTCCGCTATACCGGGGCGACGCCCGTTTTCGCCGACATCGCCTCTCTGGACGACTTCAGCCTGTCGGCTGTGGACGTTGCGACGCGCATCACGCCGCGCACGCGGGCTATTGTGGTTGTCCACTATGCCGGGTACGCGGCCGACATGCCGGCCATTCTGGCGCTGGCCGAACAGCACGGGCTGGACGTGGTCGAGGACGTGGCCCACGCGCCGGGGGCGTCCCTGGATGGCCGGGCGCTGGGCGTCTGGGGGCGCATCGGCTGCTTCAGCTTCTTCGCCAACAAGAACATGACGACCGGCGAGGGGGGCATGATTACAACCGATGACGACGAATTGGCCGCGCGGCTGCGATTGTTGCGCTCCCACGGCATGACCAGCCTGACCTGGGATCGTCACAAGGGGCATGCCTGGAGCTACGACGTAGTGGCGCCCGGCTATAACTACCGGATCGACGAATTGCGCGCGGCCATCGGCCGAGTTCAGCTGGCGAAACTGGAGACGGCTAATCGGCGGCGACGCGCTCTCGACGCGCTCTACCGGGAGCTGTTGCCGGTGGCGGCGCCGGGGCTGACGGTTCCCTACGCCCGGCCGCGCGGCGTGTCGTCCTGCCATCTGCGGCCGGTGCTGTTGCCGGAAGGGGTCGATCGGGTGCGGTTCATGGGTGAGATGAAGGCGCGCGGCATTCAGACGAGCATCCACTATCCGCCCGTTCATCGCTTTGCCTACTATCGTGGTGACGGCGACCGCGCGGACCTGCCCCTGACCGAGGCGGTTGGCGCGCGCGAAGTGACGTTGCCGCTCTATCCGGGAATGACCGCGGGCGATGTGGAGAGCGTGGCGGCGGCCGTGGCCGAAGCACTGGCGGTCGCCATGGAGCCGGCTTTTCGGCCGTTAGTCGAAACGTCAGCCGCCTGTGATTAAATGAAACTCAACTTGAGACTGTATCGGTGGAGAAGTTTGAGTAACGGAATTATTTGGCTTCGCGATTCGTCGCGCGGGCCGCAAGTGAAGTAAAGGTAGTCAACATGGAACTCAAGTTAATCGGACAGATGCTTCGGCGGTGGTCGTGGTTGCTGGTCATCGGTATTCTGGTCGGCGGCGGCATCGGTTACGCGATTGCCGTTTACCAGACGCCCGTCTATGAGGCCAGTACGAAAATTTTGGTCATGGAGCCGGTTGGCAATAACGTTTCCAACCTGACCGATCTGAACGACAAGGAACTGGCTGAGACGTATATGGAGCTGCTTGTCACGCAGCCCATCCTGGAATCGGCGAGCCAGAAGGTCGGCGGGACTATCCGCGCGTCACAGCTCAAGGCAGTGCGCGTGCGGGACACGGGCCTGCTGGAAGTGACGGTGCGCGACACTAATCCGCAGCAGGCGGCTCTCATCGCCAACGTGCTGGTGGAGGTCCTCATTGAGTACAACGAGGCGCTCCAGATGTCGCGCTTCTCCTCGTCCGAACAGAGCCTTGAGCTTCAGGTCGACGAGATCAAGGGCGAGTTGGGGAAGCTGGAGAGCAATATCGAGCAGCGCTCGGAGCAGAGCATCGAGCAGCGGCAGGTGGAGGCCGACCAGCAGAAGATCGAGCTGGAACAGCAAATCTTCACACTGCAAGGGGAAATTGCCCGGCTGGAGCAGGACATCGACGACCTGACACCTGATGCGCTGCCCAATACGTTGCCGCCGCCCCTGACGCTGGAACAGCGCAACCAGTTGAACGAAAAGCGCACGCAACTGGCCCAGAAGCAATTCCAGCTTGAACTGGCGCAGCAATCCTATTACCGGCTGGTGCTGCCGGAAAGTCCCGGCGCGGCGGCCGACGCCGCCACCGGCGGCAATCTCCAGAACCTGGAGCAGGCGAATCTGGAGCTTTATCGCCAACTCTACTCGACCCTGTTGAGCAATTACGAGGCGGTGCGGCTGGCGCGGCTGCAGAACACGCCGAACGTCGTCCAGGTGGAGCGTGCCACGCCGCCGACCGTGCCGGTGCAGGCCGGGCCGTTGCGCAACATCATCCTCGGTGCGATTATCGGCCTGGTGCTGACCGGCGTGATCGCCTTCATGCTGGAGTACATGGACGACACGCTGAAGACGCCGCAGGATATCGCCAGTGTGCTGGGTTTGCCGGTTGTCGGCTACGTGGTAAATGAGTCGGGCATGGACAAGGCGGAAGGCACGCCCTACGTCTCGGCCAATCCGCGCTCGCCGATGGCCGAAACGTTCCGCACGCTGCGCACGAATCTGGAGTTCGCCAGCGTTGACAAGCCGCTGAAGACTATTCTGATCACCAGTCCCGGTGTGAGCGAAGGGAAGACGACGGTCGCCACGAACCTGGCGGCGGTCATGGCCCAGGCCAACAAGCGGGTTATCCTGCTGGAGGGCGACTTGCGACGACCGCGCGTCCATCGCGCGCTGGGCATGACCAACCAGGTCGGCCTGAGCGACGTGTTCCGCGGTCAGATGGACATTCGCGACGTGGCCCGCTACTCGAAGGTCAAGGACCTGGCGGTGATCACCAGCGGCAGCCTGCCGCCGAACCCGGCCGAACTGCTCGGCTCGGCGCGCATGGTGCAGATTCTGGCCCGTCTGGTGGAGTCGGCTTCGGTGGTCATCATCGACAGTCCGCCGTTTGTCGTCGCCGATTCGACGGTGCTGGCGGCCAAGGTCGACGGTGTGCTGCTGGTCATTCAGCCGGGCAAGACCCATGCCGAGGCGGCCCGCACCATGCTGGCCCAACTCGACCGGGCCGGCGCCCACGTCGTCGGCGTGGTGCTGAACCGCGTTTCGCGCAAGACGAGTAACTACTACGGTTACTACCGGTATGAGAACGACCCGATCTACTCGCTGGAGACCAGCCCGGCGCAAGAAACAAACGGCAACGGCCGTCGCAAGGGACTGGCGTCGATGTTCGGCGGCAACGGCAACAATCTGAACGGCAAGATCGGCGAGGAGATTACCTCCTGATCGTCCGGTTGCCGGAGTAGAGTTCACGCCCTCTTTACGGCCCCTTCACTGGTTTTCCATTCGAACCCGGAGAGGCGGCTGGTATGATTCCACTGGCGGATCATACCAGCCGCCCGACTTGATTAAACACTTGGCGGATTTACGGCGGATGACTGAATCGTATCGGAACAACCCAGATCAGTAACGGAAGTAATCAGAGATGCAACGGAGTATATCGTATCGGCCTCCCTTACCTCGCCGCGTACAGGCGACCCACGCGCCGGGCACACCCGACCGTTGCCCCCTTCTCGGCACTACGGCCGACCCGGGTACATCCCTTTCGTTTCCGTCCGACGCCAACTATTGTCATAGCACGCGTCTGTCGGTGCCGATCAGCACCATCCACCAGGAGAACTTCTGCCTCTCGCCCAATTATGAGAACTGCCCGGTCTTTCGCCAGCATAATGCCGTAAAACAGGAATCGACGTTCCTGCCGGTGGCGGCTATGGCGGTTGCCGGGGTTGATGACGACAACGACGATGATCCCTGGGCGCCGACGGCCGATGTCGCGCCGGTCGCTCCGGCAATGTCGGGCGCGAGCGGGATGGCCGCCGCGACGGCGCGGCCACCGGCATCTCCCCTGTCGTTTCCCTGGGAGGAACCGGCCCACCCCGACTTTCAGGCGGACGTGGCCGCCGCAACGGCGCGACGCGACGCGCGTCGCGGCAGTACCCGGCCGATATGGGTCAGCCTCTTGCTCCTGGCTCTAATCCCGCTGGCCTGGTGGTTGTGGACCAACGCGCGCCCCGGCGCGCGCGACGCTTCCGAAGAGGCAGGGGGAACCATTGTCACCCTGCCGACGCTAATGGCGACGAGCGAGACCGAGGCTTCCGCCCCGGGTGGTGCGGCCGTAGCCGACGCCGGAGCGATGGCTACGCCATCGCCCGTTGCGGGCGCGGGCGGCGAGGCGCAGGCAACTCCTCTGCCGTTGCCGACGGCCGAACCCACGGCGACGGCCTCCGATCTGGAGCGAATCGCCGCCACGGCAACGGCGCTCTTCGCCGCGGCAACCCCCGTGACGGAGTGTGTTGCGCCTTCGTGGTGGGTGACTTATTCCGTTGAGGCGGGCGACACGATCGAGGGTCTGGCCGCGATGCGCGGCATCCGGCCGGAGGAACTGATTGTCGCCAACTGTCTGGCCGGGCCGGAGCTTCAGCCGGGCATGCTGTTGTGGCTTCCTCCGGTGGGTGTGATCGTTGTCCGGCCGGGACAGGCGACGACCACAGCAACCGTGGCCGCCACGCCGCCGCGCCGGCCGGTGCAGCCCACCCGCGCGCCTTTCCCGTTCCCGACGCCGACTTTCCCGGTGGTGATCATCATCCCGACAATGGCGCCGACGCGCACGCCGGCCGACGAATCGCCGACCGACGAGCCGCCGACGCGACAACCAACCCGACCACCGGTGCAGCCCACGGCAACGCTGCCCGGCGTTTCGACGACGGCGACGGCCACGGTTCCGGTGATTTTCCCAACGTCTACTCCGCCGCCATTCGGGCCGACCCAGACGCCGCCGGGTGTTGAACCAACGGTAACGGCTACACTGCCGCCGATTCCATAGGCGGCTTGCGTTATTGTTTGTGCAGTTTTGAGGTTTTCCGTCGCAGCCTGGAGCGCGCCGCGTTGATCCGACGGCGCTTCCGGGATCATTGCAGTCAAGCTCATGGACAAGCCATTCGCCGGTCTCCAGGAGTTG
>JACDJB010001596.1_pt1 | contig 18058 bp, 13 predicted proteins | sample 7454121 | NCBI WGS metagenome assembly JACDJB01 (sample SAMN14253290, study PRJNA609438) | sludge metagenome | isolation source: sludge after 25d culture with pyrite | collected 2018-12-20 | reverse complement strand
GGTTGTTCGCCGCGGACCCAGGCGTCGTAGTTCTGCTGCGACGTCGTGCGCAGCATCAGGTCTTCGGTCCAGTCGGTGGCCGGCCAGCCGGTGGCCGCGCCGGACTCGATACCGATGCACCAGGCCGGGTCGCCGTCGGCGGCGATCTGCTCGGTCAGGGCCATCAGCTCTTCCCAGGTTTCGGGGACGGTGTAGCCCGCCGCGTCGAAATCATCCTTCGGATACCAGACCAGGCTCTTGCCGTTGAAGCGATGGAACACGCCGGCCGTCATTGGGCCGTCCGCGCCTTCCATGGTCGCCATGTCCAGCCAGCTCTGGTTGTACTGTTGGGTCAGCCACTCCTCCGGCAGGAAGGTTGTCGGGTCAACAACGTATCCCTGTCGAGCAAAGGATGCCAGCAACCCGGGTTGCGGGAAGTCGGCGATGTCGGGCGCGTCACCCGCCTCCAGGCGGATGCCGATCGATCCTTCGAACTCCTTCGAGCCGACGTACTGAATGTCGATCCCTGTCGCTTCTTCAAAAGCGGCAACGGACTGCTCGAACTTGACCTGATCCTCGTCGGTGAAGGGGCCATCTACAACAACTGTCGTGCCGCTAAAGTCGCCGTTCAGTGCCTGCTCGTAGAAACCGCCGGCGACCATCGCCATGGCTGCGCCAGCCGATTCCTCCTGGGCTTCGCCGGCAATGCCCTCGGGCCAGGAGGCGTCGATCTCGGCCAGGACTGTATCCAGGTCGGCCGCGCCGCTAACGTAGTCGGTCATGCCCTTCCAGAACGAACCCGCGCCGACCTCACCCGGCATCAGGTCCGAACCGTCAAAGCGGAAGCTGGTCGCCTGCGTTACCAATTCGGCAATGCCGCGCTCCAGATCCACGCCGTACATATCCGGCGTGGCCGTCTGGTGGGCGGCCAGCGCGCCGCCCGTCTCCAGCCATCCCGACGCCGACTCCGGCGTGGTGAAGTACTCCATCGCCGCGCGAACTTCCGGCCGGTCGTTGAACATGGCCATGATGTCGCCGGCCACCAGGAACGGGCGGCCAAGCTCTTCACCGACAGGCGGCAAGTAGAAGAAGTCATAGTCGACTCCCGCTTCCGTACCCTCCGGGAAGAAGCCGGTGATGAAGTTGCCTTGCCGGTGCAGCCAGCAGCCGGGCGGATCTTCGAACATCGGGGCCGGGCTGTCGCCGAAGAACGTCGAGACAATGGAATCCGTGCCGCCGTAGACGTAGTCCGGGTTGAACCAGATTTCGCCGAAGGTCTCAATGGCGTTCTTGACTTCAGGCGAGGAGAAGGGTAGTTCGCCGCGGACCCAGGCGTCGTAGTTCTCCAGCGACGTCGTGCGCAGCATCAGGTCTTCGGTCCAGTCGGTGGCCGGCCAGCCGGTGGCCGCGCCGGACTCGATACCGATGCACCAGGCCGGGTCGCCATCGGCGGCGATCTGCTCGGTCAGGGCCATCAGCTCTTCCCAGGTTTCGGGGACGGTGTAGCCCGCCGCGTCGAAATCGTCCTTCGGATACCAGACCAGGCTCTTGCCGTTGAAGCGATGGAACACGCCGGCCATCATCGGGCCATCCGCGCCTTCCATGGTCGCCATATCCAGCCAACTCTGGTTATATTGTTGCGTCATCCAATCAGAGGGCAGGAAACTGGATACGTCCACCACGTAGCCCTGGCGAACGAAACCGGCCAGCAAACCGGGCTGCGGGAAGTCGGCGATGTCGGGCGCGTCACCCGCCTCCAGGCGGATGCCGATCGACCCTTCGAACTCCTTCGAGCCGATGTACTGGATATCGATCCCTGTCGCCTCCTCAAAGGCAACGATAGATTGCTCAAACTTGACTGCGTCCTCATCGGTGAAGGGGCCATCAATGACGACCGTCGTGCCGCTGAACGCGCCGGTCAACGCCTCTTCCAGAGCGCCACCGGGCATTACGGGAAAGGCTCCGGTAGATTCGGCCGGCGCCTCTTCAGCAGGCGCTTCGGTAGCCTCTTCCGTCTGTTCTTCAGGTGCCGCTTCTTCAGTAGGAGCGGCTTCCTCGGCCGGCGCCTCGGTCGGTGTCGCTTCCTGCGCGCCGCCGCCACAGGCCACCAGGGCCAATGCCAGGACGAGCAGCAGGCTCAGAATTGTAAATCTTCCATACTTAAACATTGGTTTCTTTTCCTCCCAGAAAAGATATTTCTCGAAATCGCAGGTTGACGTGCTTCAGGTTCATTATGTTCTCTTCGTAGTGCACCTCCTCTTCATGAATTTGCCGCAAACGGGTCTGTCGTCTGGAGAATCAGCAAATCAGTGGGCAGCATTTCGTGCCACTCAACCATCCGCGCACCGACAACGTCGTCGATTTTGTCTGTTGGCAAAGTCTCATGATAGGTAAAATCAGCACGGTTGGTATCTCAATTCGTACCAATCGTCCGGTTTCGGCATCGTTGAACACCGTGGGCGAGGTAAGCATTCGGTCGAGTTGCTCACCACGTGGCAAGACGGACAAACATCCATTGTGCCGGGCGGCCGTTTCAATATTATAGAGGATAAGATCATACTCGCCGACAGACAAGACTTGTTCAAATCCTGGAATCGTCCGGCACAGGAACCCCGGATAAAAGCACGATGAGGCCATCGACCTGCCGCCGGAAAGGCGCCGAACAACCGCAACTAAATCCATGTCGGCTCTTCATACGTGCCGAACACCTCGCGGAAAACGTCGGTGATCTCACCCAGCGTGGCGTAGGCGCGGACGGCGTCGAGGATGTAGGGCATGGTATTGGCCGTGCCTGCGGCCGCCGCTCGCAGCGCCGATAGCGTGGCTGCAACCCGCTCATTATCCCGCTCTTCGCGCAGCCGCCTCAGACGTGCGATCTGGCGATCGTATCCCTGTGGATCCATCTCAAGAATGGGGATGCGCAGCTTTTCGTCCGGGTCGGCATAGGCATTGACGCCCACGATATAGCGCTCGTTGCGATCAATCTCGCGCTGGTAGCGATAGGCCGCAACCGAAATCTCCGACTGGAAGAAGCCCTGCTCGATGGCCGGCAACACGCCACCCAGCTCGTCCACCTGCCGCCAGTAGTCGTAGACCTGGGCCTCGATCTTGTTCGTCTCGTGCTCCACGAAGAAGGAGCCGGCCAGTGGATCGACCGTATTCACGACGCCACTCTCCTCGGCGATGATCTGCTGCGTGCGCAGGGCCACGGTGACGGCCTCTTCGCTCGGCAATGCCAGCGCTTCGTCCATGCTGTTCGTATGCAGGCTCTGTGTGCCGCCCAGCACGGCCGCCAAGGCCTGGATGGCGACCCGGACGACATTCGTCTCCGGCTGTTGCGCCGTCAGGCTGACCCCGGCCGTCTGCGTGTGGAATCGGCAAAGCCACGAGCGCGGGCTTTTGGCCCCGAAGGTCTCGCGCATCTCGCGCGCCCAGATGCGACGCGCGGCGCGGAACTTGGCGATTTCCTCGAAGAAGTCGTTATGGCTGTTGAAGAAGAAGCTGAGCCGTGGGGCAAATTCATCCACATCCATGCCGCGAGCGATCGCCCAGCGCACGTATTCCAGCCCGTCGCCCAGCGTGAAGGCCAATTCCTGCGCGGCCGTCGATCCTGCCTCGCGAATGTGGTAGCCGCTGATGGAGATGGTGTTCCACAAGGGCATGTGGCGCGCGCCATATTCGATGGTGTCGATGACCAGCCGCATCGACGGTTCAGGCGGGAAGATGTATTCCTTCTGGGCGATGTACTCCTTCAGGATGTCGTTCTGCAGCGTGCCGCCCAGCCTGGCCTGGGGAACGCCCTGCTTCTCGGCCGCGGCGATGTACATGGCCCAGATGATGGCCGCCGGGCTGTTGATGGTCATGCTGGTCGTCACCTGATCGAGCGGGATGCCGTCGAACAGGATCTCCATGTCGGCCAGGCTGCTGATGGCCACGCCGCACTTGCCGAACTCGCCCAACGATTGCGGCGCGTCGGTGTCGTAGCCCATCAGCGTCGGCAAGTCGAAGGCCACCGAGAGACCCATGTTGCCCTGGCTCAGCAGGTACTTGTAGCGGGCATTGGTCTCCTCCGCGCTGCCGAACCCGGCGAACATGCGCATCGTCCACGGCTTGCCGCGATAGAGCGTCGAGTGAACTCCGCGGGTATACGGGTACTCGCCGGGGTTGCCGAGATCGTCCGGATAGTCGAGGTCGGCTACGTCGAGCGGCGTATAGAGGCGGCGGATGGGTTCGCCGGAGGTGGTGACGAACTGCTCCTTGCGCTCCGGGGCGCGGGCTAACGTTTGTTGCAGGGTCGTCTCTTCCCAGCGGTCACGGGCTTCGGCTAGTTGGGCGAGTTTGGCTTTGTCGTACATGATTCACATTATAGTGAAGGGAAGCGTAGATTACACAGATTTAACACAATTGGTAGACCCGGCTGCAAATGCAGGAATCCCGTCGAGTAGCAAATTTATGCGCCATAGCCCAGCTGATCAAAATTCGGCGCAGCTGTCAGATCGAATTGAAATCCCACAAGTGTCGTTTCCAGACCCCAAATATCGACTTCGCGTACTCCTGTCGTCCCCCTCCCGCCCATTGCGCCCCCCACTCATTGGGCTAGACTTATTCCACATGGAGCAGATTCCCGATCCGACAACGCCGGAAGGGTTGCCGGTGCCGATCGGAATAGAGACGAGCGGTCTCTCGTCCGCCGACGACGGACGACGGACGACGGACGACGGACCACAGATGGCAGGTGACGCTTCGCTGTCTGTGGTCCGTGGTCCGTCGTCCCCCGAAAGCGGCATCGTCCGCGCCGCGGCCGTGCTCGCCGCGGGCAACGTCGCCAGTCGGGTGCTCGGCCTGGCGCGCGAGATGGTCAAGGCCAATCTGTTCGGCACATCGCCGCTTCTGGCCGCGTTCCAGGCCGCAGCCTACGTGCCGACAAGTCTCTTTGATCTCATCATCGGCGGCATGGTCAACTCATCGCTCGTGCCCGTCTTCAGCGACTACGCCGACAAGGACAAGCGCGACGAATTGTGGCAGGTACTGAGCATGGTGCTCAGCGCGGCCACGCTGGTGCTGCTGGGAGTCGTTGCCGTTGTCGAACTGCTCGCGCCACAGATCGCCTGGCTGGTCGGCGCGGCCAATTTCGCCACGGCCGATCTGTCGGACTTCACCGTGACACTCATCCGCCTGACGACGCCGGCCGTGCTCTTCCTCGGCATCGCCAGCATCCTCACCGGCGCGCTCTACGCGCTGAAGAGGTTCACGTTACCGGCCTTCATCGGCGCGGCCTTCAACGGCACGATCGTGATCGTAGCCTTGCTCAACCCGGGTGAGATTCGCAGCCTGGTCTGGGGCCTGCTGCTCGGCTCATTGTTCCAGGTCTTGTTACAACTCCCGGCATTGCGCGACGCCCGCCTGCGCTGGACGCTCAATTTCCATCATCCGGCCGTCCGTCGCATTGTCAAGCTCTACATCCCCATCCTGGCCGGACTTGTAGTCAATCAGCTCGCGATCATGCTGAGCTACAATCTGGCCATTCGAACCGGCGACCAGAGCCTCAATTACATGAACTACGCCACGACGCTCTACCAGTTTCCCCTGGGACTGGTTGTCACGGCGCTATCCATCGCCACGCTGCCCACCCTCTCCCGACAGGCGACCGACGACCTGAACCTGTTCAAGCAAACGCTGGGCGACGGATTGCGGCTAGTGCTGGCGCTCATTCTGCCGGCCACGGCCGGCTTGTTTGCGCTCGCGCCCTATATCATCGGGCTGCTGTTCGAGCATGGCCGCTTCACCGCCACCGACACGGCCACCACCGCGCTCGTGCTGCGCGTCTATCTGTTCGGCATGCCCTTCGCCGCGGCCGACCAGATGCTGGTCTTCGCCTCCTACGCGCGCAAGGACACCTGGCGGCCGGCGCTGGTGGGCTTCATCAGTATTCTCATCTATTCGCTAACCGCTCTGGTTCTGCTGCGCCCGCTTGGCCTGCTCAGTCTCATGGTCGCCGACGCCGTGAAGCACGTCGTCCACACACTGATCATGCTCTGGTTGCTGCGCCGGCAACTGGGCGGGCTGGCCGGAAACCCGGTTCTCCGCAGCGCGTTCAAATCCCTGGTCGCCGCAGCGCTGACGGGCATCGCGGCCTTCGGCGCGGCCCGACTGACAAACGACATGGCCGCCGGAGCGATGGGAACCATCCTCCCGGTGGTTGCGGGCGGCGTGGCCGGCATCGCGATCTACTCTATCTGCATTTTTGCGCTTAATATTACGGAAACGCGCGCCCTGCCGCGGCTCCTCGCGCGGCGAGGCTAGCACACTCAAACTGGAGGATGAGATGACCGAAGACGTTTTTCGCCTGCGTTTACAGTCCGGGCCGGAAGTGGGGCATGAATATAGACTCTCGGCCGACAGTATGACGATTGGCCGCTATCCGCTGGCCGACATCGTCCTCGACAGCCCCGATGTAGCCTACCGCCATGCCATCCTGACACGCAGCGAATCGACCTATCGCCTGGCCGATCTGGGCAGCGACGCCGGAACCTACGTCAACGGCCGGCGCATCGGCGCGGAGCCTGTTGCGCTGGCCCCTGGTGACGTTATCCTGTTCGGGCCAAACCTGTCGATGATTTTCCTGGCGGTCGCAGACGAAGAGCCGGCCGCGCCGGAAGCACTGGTGACGGCCGAACCCGTCGCGGACGAATACGAGCCGCCTATCGAACCGGCTGCTCCTCAAACTGAAGCGCACGGGCCTACACCACCCGAGGCGGTGGAGGCGTCCCCCGCTCTCCCGCCGGAACGTGCAGCACCACTTCATCCGGACCCGCTGCCTGCTCTGCCGCCGCCCCACAAGAAAAAAAATGGCCGGATCATTGCGATCGCAGCCGGGTGTTTGCTTGTGGCGCTGGCCTGCTGTTGCAGCGCGTCCCTGTTTATGTACTTTATAGGCGGTGACTGGTTGTTGAACCAGTTAGGGATGTTGCCTTAGCGATTAAACCAGCGGCGTTTCTTGTCAGGCTCGGCAACTTCGTCGGTAGCGACCCCATCGATGATAATCACATCGGCGGCGTTCTCGCCTTCAATCAGCTTAAGCTCCTGAACAACGTCTGTCGCCGTTCCCTCCACGATGGTCGGTGCTTTTTCACCGCGCATCTGCGTCATATAGCGCGCGACGACCTGCGGCGGGGACATCTCGATGAAGACCTTCGCGCCGATCAACAGGATCGTCAGATCGTCCAGTTGGCCCAGCACAGGCACAACGTCGGCGATGAGGTCGATGGGAAACAGCGTGTAGAGAATGCCGATGAACGGCAAGACCTTCAGGTAGATAGGGACCTCACGGTCCTTGATCAAATAAAAGACCAGGCGAATCTGTTGCCACACCTCGCCCCAAAACCCAACATCTTTTAATTGACCGGTTACGGATTCCTTCTGATCAGCCACTTTTATCCTGTCTGCAATAAACCTTTTGCGAACTTGTTCCTGCTTATTATACGCAAAAATGCGTCTATCGTTGCGCGGACTTCATGAGATTCCTATGGGGCGGTTGCGTCCTGTTTGCCATAGGCATAAAATCATTCGCCGATGATACTTGTAATTCTGAAGCTGCTGGTTGTTCTGATCTTCCTGATCATGTTCATTCGTCGGCCCACGGTCGTCTGGGGCATTGGGCTGCTGACGGTGACGACGGCCGTCTTGCTGGATACTCTGCTGGGCACGTTCAATCGGGAAGAGTTACTGGCGGAACTGGGCTTCTTCTTCTACGTGATTAGCGGTGTGCTGCTGGCGGGAGCAGCCGCATGGTTCTGGGGTGTGGTGCGTCCGTGGCTACCCAATGGGACCGAGCCAAACACTGTCGCATCCCGTCCCGCCGCGGCAGGCAGCCCAACCCCCTTTCCCGCGGCCCCGCCGCCGGAAGCGGCGACGCCCAGACCCGCGCCCAAGTTGCCGCCGCCGCTCCCGGCCGACCACGTCGATCAGTTCGCTGAGACAGGCTACGACCGGCAAATGCTCTACGAAGAGATCCATAGCCGATTCAGCCAATCCGATTTGCGCGATCTGATGTTCGATCTGGAGATCAACGAACTGGACGTCGCCACCGTCGGCCAGGGTATGGATGATTTGATCGTCCGTGTTATGGATGCGGCCGATCAGGAAGGCAAGGCGCCGACGATGGCCATGGCCGTCGAGCGCATCCTGACCCCACCGCCACCCGAATACTTGCCCCGGCTGGAAAAACTCAGCGCAGACTCTCCACGCACCGTCATCCGCCACTACCTGCTGGCCCATTACAACATGGAACAGCTCCAGCAGTTCTCCGCCGAACTCGGAGTCGATTGGGAGCAGCTCGAGGCCGGGGACAAGAAAGACAAAGTGCGCGAGTTGCTGCTCCATCTTTATCGTCGCGGGCGAATCGACGACTTGTTGTCGGTCATGCGTGCCGCCGAAGCGCCCAAGCGCCGGCGACGAACAACCGGATAACACTCCCTTACCCCATCAACCGAATAAGCGCCGCATCGCGAACGTGTGGGGGGCTGTGGCATGAATAAAAGGCCGCCGGTTCCCACTCTGCACGCTCGCGTTGCCTCTTTTTGCCTGTTCCCTCCCACAAATATGGGTTTTGTACCTTAAAATATCACCAATTTTGGTGGAAGCCATTCACATAAATGGGGGAATACGCTATACTTTGGGCAATTGTGGGAAAAAGTGGGGCGATGTGGGACAGATCGGCGTGCTATCCCTGCTTTTTACGGCGAAAATGGGACGATACGAACAAGTGTTCTAATTTAGGGATCGTATGTTTCTGGGCGAATATCGACACACGATCGACGATAAAGGGCGGCTCACCATTCCGGCCAAATTTCGCGGCTTGCTCGCGGCGGGAATGGTCGTCACGCGCGGCTTCGACCGCAATCTGATGGCCTTCTCGCTTGACGGCTGGGAGGAACTTGCGGCCCGCGTCAAGAGCCTGCCCTGGAGCGACCCCGGCGCTCGCGAGTTCCGGCGTCGCATTTTCTCCGGCGCGGTGGATCTGGCGCCCGACAAGCAGGGGCGTATCCTGCTTCCCACTTATCTGCGTGAGTTCGCCAACCTCGGCAGCGAGGTAGCTGTAACCGGCATGATGGATCATCTGGAGATCTGGAACATCGACGCCTGGCAACCGGTCCGCGACGCGGCCGAAAGCGATGAACAACATTGGGATAATCTCGACATCTGAGCCGGCAAGGTATAGCCGACCGGGTGACGGAAGATCGACGATCATGACATGGGCGACGAGACAACTGCAAGCGAATATGGGCACGAACCCGTCCTGTTACGCGAGGTTATGGCCCATTTCGAACCCGCGCCCGGCGGGCGGTTCATCGACGGCACGATCGGCGCGGGTGGCCACGCCGCGGCTCTGCTGGCAGCCACAGCCCCCGATGGGCGTCTTCTGGGCTTCGATCGCGACCCCGACGCAATGTCGTTTGCGGCGCGCCGTCTTGCCCCGTTCGGATCGCGGTTCGTGCCGGTCGTCGGCAGCTACAGTGAGATGGGCATGGTCGCGCCCGCGCGTGGTTTTGCCGACGTGGACGGTGTTTTGCTTGACCTCGGGCTTTCATCACGACAACTGGATGACCCGGAGCGCGGCTTCTCTTTCCTGAAAGAAGGCCCGCTGGACATGCGGTTCGACTCCCGGAAAGGGGAGACGGCCGCTGATTTAATTAACAACCTGAGCGTGGAGGAACTGACCGACCTCTTCCGTCGATACGGCGAGGAGCCACAAAGCCGGCGCATTGCCCGGCTCATTGTCATCCATCGGCCGTTTCACACCACGACAGAACTGGCCGGACTGATTGAACGCGAGACAGGCCGCCGCGGGCGACCGGGCCGCCACCCGGCCACCCGCATCTTCCAGGCCTTGCGCATCGCCGTCAACGATGAACTGGGCCAGGTCGAGCGAGGCCTTCGCGCTGCCGTCGGGCTGCTACGGCCCGGCGGGCGGCTGGCGGTGATCAGCTTCCATTCACTGGAGGACAGGCTTGTGAAACAGTTCATTCGCGCGGCGGCTCGCGATTGCGTATGCCCGCCCGAGCAACCGGTGTGTACTTGTGGCGCGCGCGCCGCTCTGAAACCGATCACGCGCAAAGCCGTTCAGGCAACGCCGGAGGAGATCGCGGCCAACCCACGCAGCCGCAGCGCCCGATTACGGGTGGCGGCGCGGACGAACGAGGATTATCGGATTGAGGATTCAAGATGATGGCTACGCCCGAGGAAAAACCACGCCCTCGCCAGGCCCGCGAACTGGCCCGGCGGCTCGGCCTGCTGACTCAGGCTCAGGCCGCGGCCGGGTGGGGTGTGATCATCATCCTCGGCGCATTGCTGGGGGCAATCTACCTCAATCAGACGAGCAAGATCGCGACCATCGGCCGGCGCGTGCAGCGCGAGCAGGCCGCGCTCGACGAAGTGAAACGCATGAATGCCGAACTGGAGCGCCTGATAGCCGAAGCCCAGGCGCTGGAGCGGCTGGACGAGGAAGCCCGGCGATTGGGTTTCGTGCCAGCCACGCCTGCCGACATCGACTACATCGCGATTCCCAACTATCCGACCGAACCAATGCCCGAAAACCGGGAAGAAACCGTTATCGAAGAACCACCGCGTCCCCCCGAAACGATGTGGGAGGCGATGGCGCTGGCCGTCAGAGATCTGGGGATCGACCTGACGAGAGGTGAAGCGAATGAGCAATAGCCAGATCAGACGTATGTGGGTGGTGGCTCTGGGCTTGAGCTTTGCCGCGCTCGTGGTCGTCGGTCGTCTGTTCGCTTTCCAGATGTTCCAGGGCGAAGAGTTCAAGGAAATCCTGATCAAGGAACTGCCGGTCACCGACCAGCCCGAGCGCGGCGTCATCTATGATCGTAACGGCGCCATTCTGGCTGTCGACCGCTGGGATTACCGCGTGGCCGTGTCGCCCAGCATCATCAGCGACTCTGAGGAATTGGCGAGCGAACTCGCGCCCATTTTGCAAATTCCGCGTAGCCAACTTCTTTACGATATGGAATCGCCCTATATGTACGTCGTCCTGGCCCCGCGCGTCACGTCGGACGTGGCCGATGCCATTCGGGAGCTGGAGTACGCCGACGAGGTACAGCTCGACCCCCTGCCCCGCCGCTTCTACCCGCAGGACCAATTGATGTGCCATGTGCTTGGCTACGTCAACTACGACAACATCGGCGGCGCGGGCGTCGAGGGCGAATACCAAAGCGAGTTGGCAGGCGAGGCCGCCAGCGACACAGTCAGCATCTCCCCACTGCGGGAACAGAAGTCGGTCATCGCCCGCGAAGGGTCCGATCTGGTGCTGACGATCGATCGCAACATCCAGTACGTCGTCGAGCGCCATCTGAAAGAAGCATTGGTGGAACACGGAGCAGTCAGCGGTTCCATCATTGTGATGAACCCGCGGACCGGCGCAATCCTGGCCATGGCCGCCGAGCCGTGCTACTCACCCAACGAAGTACTCGAAATCCCGGAAGGGGCAACATTCAATCCGCTCGTCAGCGCTGCCTATGAGCCAGGCTCGGTCATGAAGTTGATCACCATGGCGGCCGCGCTTGACTCCGGCACGGTGACGCCACAGACGACCTACGTCGACAACGGCGCAATCGAAGTCGGCGGCCATATATCATACAACTGGGACCGCGGCGCCCATGGCACTGTGGACATGACGACGCTGCTGGCGCGCTCGCTCAACGTAGGCGCGGCCACCATCGCGACCTGGATGGGGCCGACGACGTTCTACGACTACTATCAACGCTTCGGGTTCGGCCGGCCGACCAACATCGACATCATGAGCGAGGCGGAAGGCCTGATGCCCCTGCCGGGCGGCAGCGACTGGCAGGAGTCTTTCCTGGCCACCAATTCCTATGGACAGGCGCTGGCCGTGACGCCGCTCCAGATGATCTCCTCCGTCTCCGCTCTGGCCAACGGGGGTGTCCTGATGCAACCCTACGTGGTGGCCGAGATCCGGGACGGTGACGACGTCCGCCGCCACGAACCGACGCCGGCCGGTCAGGTGATCAGCGCCGAAACGGCAGCGCAGATGACGGCCATGGCCACGGTGGCCGTCCAGCAGGAGGTGCAGGAGGCGCTCGTTGAAGGGTATACCGTAGCCGGCAAGACCGGCACGGCACAGATCGCCGAGCCGTTCGGCTATCACCCGACCGACGTCATCGGCTCTTTCATCGGCTGGTTGCCGGCCGATGACCCACAGATGATTGTATTCGTCAAGCTGGACCGGCCAACGAGCGCGCCATGGGGTTCCATGACCGCCGCGCCGGTCTTCTCGAAGTTGGCTAAAGAACTGGTCGTACTACTGGATATCCCCCCGGACGCCATTCGCCTGCAGGCGAACAGCGGCATGGGTGGCGGGTAACGATGCAAAGATGAGGCACACCGGTCCCAACCTGGGCCACATTCTGGAGGCGCTGACGAACTATCGGCCGACCGGCAAGGAACCGGCCGTTTCGTCGTTTGTCGTCGACAGCCGCAAGGCAACTCGCGGCAGCCTCTTCATCGCCTTTCGCGGCGAGAATGTGGACGGTCACGATTACATCGCCGATGCATTCGGTCGCGGCGCAATTGCCGCGCTCGTCGAGCGCGCTCCCGCGGATGGGGATTGGGCGGTAATCGACACCCGCGACGGCCACGCAACCGCGCCGGAACGCCTGCCGGCGTGCATCCTGGTGGATGACGCGCTGCACGCGCTGCAACAAATAGCGCGCGCCTGGCGTGCCCGCTTCGACACACGACTGATCGCCATCACCGGCAGCGTCGGCAAGACGTCGACCAAGGAGCTGGCCGCGGCCGTGCTCTCGCAGCGCTATCGCACGCTCAAATCCGAGGGTAATCAAAACAACGAAATCGGTCTGCCGCTCACCTTGTTGAATTTGCGGCCGGAACATCAGCGCGCCGTCGTCGAGATGGGCATGTATGCTCTGGGCGAGATAGACTTGCTGTGCGACATTGCCCGACCCGTTGTGGGCGTCGTAACCATGATCGGCCCGGCCCATCTGGAGCGACTTGGCTCCATCGAAGCCATCGTCGCCGCCAAACAGGAACTCGTGGCCGCCCTGCCCGATAATGGCGTTGCCGTGCTGAACCTGGACGATCCGCGAGTCATGGGGATGGCCGCTCATACAAAAGCCCGCATCTTTACTTATGGACTGGACAGCGGCGCGGATCTGTGGGCCGACCAAATCGAATCGATGGGATTGGACGGTGTACGATTCACCATACATCACAATGGCGAATCGCTGAGCGTGCGCGTGCCCTTGCTCGGCCGTCACAGCGTCCACACCGCCTTGCGTGCCACCGCCATCGGCCTCATCGAAGGGCTGCGCTGGGAAGAAATCGTCGCCGGGCTGGACGGCATGTCGTCGCAACTGAGACTGGTTGTGATTCCCGGCCCGCGCGGCTCGCTGCTCATCGACGACACCTATAACTCCAGCCCGGACTCGGCCCTGGCAGCTCTGAACCTGCTGGCCGACCTGGACGGCCGCCGCATCGCCGTGCTGGGCGACATGCTGGAACTTGGCGACGCCGAGTTCCAGGCCCACCGCGTCGTGGGGCGGCGGGTGGCCGAAGTGGCCGATGCACTCGTCGCCGTCGGCCCCCGCGCCCGTGTCATCGGACGCGAGGCCATCGGCGCGGGGCTGGCCCGCGAACAGGTCGTGATGGTGGAAGACGCTCCGGCGGCCGTGCCGGTGCTGGAGGAAATCGTTCAGACCGGGGACGTCATTCTGGTGAAAGGCTCGCTGGGCATGGCCATGGATCGGATCGTCACCGCTTTGGGGAGGCTGGACTGATGGGCTGGGCACTAACCGTGGCCGCCGCCACCTTCCTGCTGTCCGTCATTTGGGGCGCGCCGCTGATTGAAGCCATGCGACGCCTCCGACTGGGCAAGAACATCCGTATTGATGGTCCGGCGACCCATGCCGTCAAGATGGGTACGCCGGGTATGGGAGGAATTCTAATCATCGGTTGGACGCTGCTGGTCAGCATCGTGGTGAATATGGTGCAGTTCGTACAAGCGCTGGAAATTGCCGAAAGCGTGGTCATTCCCCTGGGGGTCATGGTAGCCTACTCTATCCTCGGAGGTATCGACGACTACCAGGGGATCCGCCTACGACCGGGCGAAGGCATGAAGGCGCGGGTCAAGATCTGGATACAACTCACCATCTCGCTGGTCGCCGCCGTCCTGCTGTACTGGGTGGTGAACGACCGGCACGGCTGGGTAGCCGTGCCGACAGTTCAGATGCTGGTCGATATCGGCATCCTCTACATCCCGGCGGCCGTCATCGTGATCACGGGGTCCGCCAACGCCGTGAATCTGACCGACGGACTCGACGGGCTGGCGGGGCTAATCGCAGCCACAGCCTTCGTCGCCTATGGCATCATCGCCTTTCTACAGGATCAGCAGTTTCTGGTCGTCTTCAGCTTCATCACGGTGGGCGCGACCTTCGGCTTCCTGTGGTACAACGCCAAGCCGGCGCAGATGTTCATGGGCGACGTAGGCTCGCAGGCGCTGGGCGCGGCGTTGGGTGTGTTGGCCCTGATGACCAACCAGTGGTTGATTTTTCCCATTATCATCGCTATCCCGGTGGCCACGGAGTTATCGTCGACGCTGCAAGTCATGTATTTCAAGGCCACCGGCGGCAAGCGGCTGTTCAAGATGGCCCCCTTGCATCATCACTTTGAGCTGCTCGGCTGGAGCGAAACCCAGATCGTGCAGCGTTGGTGGTTGATCGGGATGCTGGCGGCCATGATCGGCATCGCGCTGGCATTGGTGTAATTATGGACGCGCTGAACGGCAAACGGATTGTAATACTCGGCATGGCTCGCCAGGGGACGGCGCTGGCGCGATTTGCCGTGGGCGCGGGCGCGTTCGTCACGCTTTCCGATATGCGGCCGGCCGAAAGGCTGGGCGCGGCACTGGAGGCGCTGGCCGACCTGCCGGCCGATCGGCTGCGCTTCGTGCTTGGCGATCACCCGCTTTCGCTGCTCGACGCCTGCGATGCATTGGCTCTCAGCGGCGGCGTGGCCACCGATCACCCGCTCGTCGTCGAAGCTGCGCGCCGAGGCATTCCATTGACCAATGACTCCCTAGAGTTCATGCGCCGCGTACCCGCGCCCGTCGTCGGCATCACCGGCTCGGCCGGCAAGACGACAACAACCGCTCTGGTCGGCCAGATGGGGCAAAAGTCGGATCGCCGTACCTGGATTGGCGGCAACATCGGCCGCCCCCTCATCGCCGACCTGGACCAGATGTCGGCCGACGATCTCGTGGTACAGGAGTTGTCGAGCTTCCAACTGGAGATTTGGGATGCGTGCAGCCCGTCGTTTGCCGCCGTGCTGAACCTGACGCCAAATCATCTCGATCGGCACAAGACAATGAACCTGTACGCACAGGCCAAGGGCAATATCCTGCGCTACCAGAAGCCGGATGACGTGGCGGTATTGTCGGCCGATGATCCCGGCTCGTTGAAAATGGGCGAGTTGGCCCGTGGGCGGCTGCGACTGTTTAGCGCGCAAAGGCCCATCTCAGATGGTGTATATCTGGCCGACGGGCAGATATGGTTGAGTGACGGTCATGCCCAAACAGCCCTGTGTCCGGCCGGCATTAGCCACCTCATCGGTGGACACAACATGCTCAACGTATTGGCCGCGGTGGCGTTGGCCGATTCGGCCGGAGTTTCCCATGAGGCAATTATCGAGGGTATCCGTCTATTCGACGGCGTGCCCCACAGGCTGGAAACCGTGCGACGGCTGGGCGGCGTCCAGTACGTAAATGATTCCATCGCCACCGCGCCGGAACGAGCGCTGGCGGCGCTGGCCGCGTTCGAGGAGCCTGTTGTGCTGCTCGCCGGCGGGCGCGACAAGGATATGGTCTGGGACGAATGGGCGCGGCAGGTGGCGCGACGGGTGAAGCACGTGGTGCTTTTCGGCGAATTGGCTCCTGCGCTACAGGCGCGTCTCGACCGGCAGGTAGCCGCAACGATGGTCGACACACTGGCCGAAGCCGTAGCCGTGGCCCACGACAAGGCCAACCCGGGCGACATCGTCCTGCTCTCGCCCGGCGGCACCAGCTTCGACGCTTATTCCGATTTTGTCGAGCGCGGCGAACATTTTCGCCTCCTTGTCCGGGAACTGGCATAGATTGAGGAGAGAGCGATGGCAGCGATAAATGTAGTAAAGAAACGCAGCACGCCACTGCTGGCGGGACGGAACAAATTCGCGTTCGATTACTGGCTGCTTCTGGCAACGGGCGCTCTGCTGGTCATCGGCTTTCTGATGGTTTACAGCACAACCTTCGACCTCGGCAACCGGTTCCAGAACGACCCGGTCTACTATCTGACACGCCAGGTCGGAGCGATGATCGGTGGAATCTTCATCGTCATCATCTTCATGCAATTCGACTATCACGTCCTGCGCTACTTCTCCGTACCGTTTATTGTTCTGGCCATGCTGCTTCTGCTGTTCCTGCTGATCTTTGGGCAGGTGGACGAGTACGGCGCGGTGCGGACGCTGGCCGGCGGCTCCTATCAACCGTCGGAACTGGCCAAGCTGGCAACCATCCTCTATATCGCCCATTGGCTACATTCCAAGGGCGACCGGATCAAGAAAATCAATTACGGGCTAATTCCGTTTTCCCTGATCATCGGTACAATGTTTGCCCTGATCGTCACCCAGCCGGCCCTTAGCGCGGCCATCCTCGTCGGTCTGATCGGCTTCACGCTATTCTTTGTTGCCGGGGCAGATCTGAAGCAGGTGCTCATCGCCGGCACACTCGCCCTGGGTGTGGTCGTATTGATGATGCTCACCCTCCCCCACGCCTCACAGCGTGTGGACGACTTCATGGCCGCCCTGCGCGACCCGCAACAGGCGAGCTACCAGGTGCAGCAGGCGCTGGGCGCGCTGGCCAACGGCGGATACTTCGGCGTCGGGCTGGGCAAGGGCGATCAGAAGTTCGGCCCCCTGCCGTTGGCCCACACCGACGGCGTCTTTGCTATCCTCGGTGAGGAGATGGGATTGCTGGGGTCGGTGGGTGTCGTGTTATTGCTGGCATTCCTGGCCTGGCGCGGCTTTCTGGCAGCCAGCCGGGCGAGGGATACCTATGGGTTCTTGCTGGCCGTGGGCGTCACGGTCTGGATTTCATATCAGGCGCTCATCAACGTCGCCGTCATCACCGCCGTGATCCCGTTCACGGGTATGCCGATGCCGTTTCTCAGCTATGGCGGTTCGTCGATGTTGATGACGGTCATCGGGGTCGGTGTGTTGCTCAACGTCTCGCGCGACGGCGCACTGGGCCGGCAGCCGAGCCGCCGGCAACCGGGCAACGGTCAATAGCGAGCGCGTGAATCGGGCGACGAGATGCGTGTCTTGATTTGCGCCGGCGGAACGGGTGGCGGCATCTATCCGGCCCTGGCAGCCGTGGCTGAACTGAAAGCATTGGGCATCGGCGACGAAGCATTATTGTGGATTGGAACAACAGGTGAGATGGAAGAGACATTGGTAAGGCGAGCGGGGTTGCGGCTGGAGACCATCTCCGGCGGGCCGATCGTGGGCATCCCCTGGGCCACGCGGGCGCGCAATGCTGCGCGGCTGGCGCGGGGCGTCGCCGTCGCCTCCGGTCACGTGAGCCGCTTCCGGCCGAACGTCATGTTCATGACCGGCGGCTATGTGGCCGCGCCGGTAGCGCTGGCTGCTCGCCGCCATGGTGTCCCCATCGTCATCTATCTTCCCGACGTGGAGCCGGGCAGCACCATCCGCCTGGTCGTGCCCATGGCCCATCGTATCGCTTGCACGACAGACGGCTCGCGGGCATACGTGCCTGAGGAAAAGATGGTTGTCACCGGCTACCCGGTTCGCGCAGATATTCGCGCTGCGCTCTTGCTTTCAAAGGCGGAAGCACTGACCCAATTCGACCTGCTGCCCGGTCGGCCGACGCTCTTTGTCTTCGGGGGCAGTCGCGGCGCGCGCAACATCAACCGCGCCCTGATGGCGGCGCTGCCCGAGCTTCTGCAATCGGCGCAGATTATCCACGTCAGCGGCGAGC